>ODAI012945417.1_pt1 | contig 36741 bp, 28 predicted proteins | sample 1539321 | NCBI WGS metagenome assembly ODAI01 (sample SAMN02144231, study PRJEB22623) | gut metagenome | biome: sheep rumen | host: Ovis aries | place: New Zealand
TATGTGGATGAGATAAGGAGTGTGACTGCTGAGAAGGAGCGTATCGGGGCAGAGCTTAATGTGGCTACCCAGATACAGGCGGATATGCTTCCGAGTATATTCCCACCGTTCCCCGACAGGAAGGAATTCGATATCTATGCCAGCATGGATCCGGCCAAGGAGGTGGGTGGCGACTTCTATGACTTCTTCTTAATAGACGATGATTATCTGGGACTTGTGATGGCGGATGTAAGCGGTAAGGGAGTTCCGGCGGCACTTTTCATGGTCATAAGTAAGACTTTAATAAAGGATCAGGCTCAGGTCAATACATCGCCTAAGGATATCCTTGAGAAGGTTAATAACATGTTATGTGAGAATAATGCCGAGGGCATGTTCGTCACGGTGTGGCTCGGCATAATGGAGATAAGCACAGGTAAGATAACTGCGGCCAATGCCGGACACGAATATCCTATGATACGTGGTGATAAGGGCGTCTATGAGCTCTATAAGGATAAGCACGGAATGGTAGCCGGAGTGATGGAGGATGTTGAATATACGGAATATGAATTCTATCTTGAGAAGGGTGGAGCTCTGTTCATATACACGGACGGCGTGCCTGAGGCAACAAGGGCGGACAATGAGATGTTCGGTCTTGAGAAGATGACGGAAGCACTTAATAAGGAGCCCATGGCAGAGCCTGAGAAGCTTCTTAAGAATGTAAGAGCATCTGTGGATGAGTTCGTGGGCGATGCACCGCAGTTCGATGATCTTACGATGCTTTGTATAGTATATAACGGCTGATAAGAGATTATAGATGATCCAACATGGAGGATTCTTATGAAAAACATGATATGTAAGAACCAGTTCCTGTATTCGTCATGGGACACTTTTTCCAATGTGATACGCAGAAAAGTAGGACTTTATAAGGATATAGAATTCGATGTGCTTAATGAAGCCGTACAGGAAGCGGCTGTAAGATATCCGTACTTCTGCAGGAAGATCGTTAAAATCGTGGATGAGTATGACGTAGTATTCAATGAAGCTGCCGTCCCGGTATGTAAGGGCGATACTCCGCTTATACTCGGAAGCAGGGAAGCTAACGGACACTTCATGGCAGTAAGTTGTGCGGGTAATGAGATAATCTTCGATATATATCATTCCATGACTGACGGTAAGGGACTGATGGAGTGGGTCAAGACAGTATTGTATCTGTATCTTAAGAAGACTGAGGATGTGAATCTTCCATCGGATGATATCCGCATTCCCGGAGAGGACTTCCTGCCCGGTGAGACCGACGATCCGTATGATAAGCTTGACCTTGACTCGGTTACGGAACCGCTGTCTGTTGTTAAATCCTCAGGGTCTTTTATTCCCGATCGCAGGTATGCCAAGGGAGAAGCAAGACGTAATTATCTGCTTAAGGCTTCCGAGAAGGATGTAATGAAGCTTTCGAGCTCACAGGACGGGTCCCCTGCCATAGTATTATCTTATTTTGTGAAGGAGATGTTAAGGACACTCTTCCCGGATATGGATAAGCCTGTGGTGTGCGGGATCCCTCATTCCATAAGGAATCTCACCTGCGGAGAGAATAATTATCACGATCAGGTGGTGGAGAACTGCATCATATATGATGAGAGGATGAATGCTTTCCCCAGAGAAAAGCAGTTCACTGTGGCCAGAGGCAAGATGATAGTACAAAGCGAACCGGAGAATGTACTGTACACTATAAGACAGAGAGCCGAATTCGCTCTTAGCGTGGATGATATCCCCAATCCTTCGGACAGAAGACAGGCTTATAAGGACAATGCCCGCCTTATAATCGAGAATCCCGAGTCCATGGCCATAAGCTATGAGGGCAGGATAAGATGGGGAGCCATCGAAAAATATATAAAATACATGACCATCAATGTTAGTGCCTTAAGTGCACCTGTCCTTGTGAATACCGTTCCGGTTAACGGCTGGTTCTATATATCGATGCTGCTTGATCATACTTCGGATGATTATGTCCGGACGCTTGTTAAGCTGCTTAATGATAATGACATTGAAGCAGAGTATCTTTTTGATTATCCTAATGATCACTGTAAGGTGGAATTCCCGTATTGAGTAAAAGATATATAAGAGATCAAAGCGTGGAATAAGCGCGACTAAACTGTATAATATATCAGATGATACAGTAGGAGGAATAAATCATGCCAAGGCTGGTCTCTGATCTTGCCCTGCATATTATGCCTGCCAATAAATACTCATTCAATGAGAATACCCCTCTTAAGACGAAAACTATGGATAAAAGCACGCAAAAGCTTTTATTTGAACCGAAAAAAAGAGAAGTTCCAAATAAAACAATAAATGGCGGACAGGTAACGATGTAACAACTGTTACGCTTCTGTTACAGTAGGTGTGGTAAAATACAAGATATGGTGTACATTCACACCTAAAAATGCTATATATAGAAGGAAGAAGTCAATTCGGAGGAGGAAAAGTTATACTATGAAAAAAACAGTTACACTGGTTCTTACCATAGTTCTGTCCTTAGTCATGTTCATGACGAACGTAACGGGACTTGTGATGGTGACAAGAGCCGAGGGCTATGTAGTCAGGGCGGAGGAAGGAGAAGTAGTAGATGAGATCTCTGAGGGCGGACAGGATGAGGCTGCCATAGAAGAGGAGCTTCGCCGTCAACTGGAGGAAGAAGAAAAAGCCAGAATTGAGGCCGAGGAAAGGGCAGCAAGGGAAGCCGATGAGGCAGCCAAGAAGCAGGCCGAAGAGGAGGCTGCAAGAGAGGCTCAGAGAAAGGCCCAGGAGGAGGCTGATCGTATAGCCAAGGAGCAGGAGGAAGCAAGGAAGGCTGAGGGTGAGAAGAAGGTAGCTGCGCTTGATTCAACATATACGCTTATGGCATCCTTTAATACCAACCTTGTGACCAAGCTTGATTTCGGTGCGGCAGAGGTTGGAGCGACAAGAGCATATTATCCGTTGGATATTAAGAATACCGGTACTACGGCAGTTGATCTTATATACAATAAGGTCGATGATGTAGACGGAGCCTTTACCGTAGAGCTTATGAATAATACGGCACAGGGCACTGCACAGACAATGTCGATGCACCTTGAGCCGGGACAGTCGGCGATATTCAACATAGGTATGTCAGCTGAACTTAGGGCAGGGACATACAAGTCGACACTGATGTTCGCTGATGCGACCAAAGATCCCAATTATAACAATGCTCTTAAGCTTAAGTTGAGCGGAAGGGTGGTAAGTAAGCAGGAATCCATCACTGGAATACAGATATATCCGGCGAAGATGACGATAGCAGTGGATGGCGGATATCAGTTCCAGGCAATCGTCAAGGGCTCCAATGAGGCTGTTCCTCCCACGCAGGATGTGAGATGGTCAATTACCAATCAGAGATCTGCGGCTACATCTATCGATGAGAATGGTCTGTTGACTGTAGGTCGTGATGAGACCTCACCCACCATCAATGTCATCGCAACGTCTGTTGAGAATGAATCCGTATCCGGTACGGCTGTAGTCACGACACAGACTAACAGCTACAATGTAGCGGCGATAGCAGAGCCCACAGGCGGCGGAAGCGTCACCGGAGGCGGTGCGGTCGTATCCGGCGGCAGTGTAACTCTGTCTGCTGTTCCGAATAAGAACTATTATTTCGTAGGATGGTTCTTAGGCGGGAAGAATGTATCGACAGCGACCAACTTTACTTTGAATGATGTGACATCCAATACCGATGTAACGGCGAAGTTCGCCCAGAATTATGTAACGGTTAAGGTTGATTCCAATATCAAGGATGCAGGCAATATAGTAGGTGGAGGCAATGTAACCTATGGTTCAAGCACTACGCTTTCCGCTAAGGCTTATTCAGGATATGTATTCACCGGCTGGAAAGAGGGAGATACTATCATAAGCAGGGATGCGTCAATATCTCTTAAGAATCTGACAACGGATCGTAAGATAACGGCGATGTTCTCTAAGACATCATATACTATCACGATGGCAGCTTCTCCCATAGAGGGCGGTAAGGTAAGCGGCGGCGGAACTATCGCGCTCGGTAGTGGCACAACCCTTAAGGCTGAGCCTTCAAGCGGCTATGAGTTCAGAGAATGGCAGGTCAACGGTCAGGTCGTGAGAAGGGATGCATCATATAAGGTTGATAAGGTTGAGCAGGATTATACCATCACTGCCATCTTCGCTAAAAAGGGCATCACATCCTATGAGATATCGGCAGGTGTGGCTACGACAGGCGGTTCCATCACGCCAAGCGGCAAGACACTTGTAGCAGAGGGTACTAATCTGACATATACAATGACTCCGAAGTCAGGCTTCGCTATCCTTGCTGTAGCGGTAGACGGAGTACAGGTAGGCAATGTAAGCACCTATACCTTCACTAATGTAAGAGGACCGCATACCATAGCTGTTGCGTTCGTTCAGACAGAAGCAGCATCTAAGAAGGTGGGAGCACAGGAGAAGAAGGTACAGGCTGTACCGAAGACAGAGAGCAATACGGCGACATCACAGTCTACAGTGGATATCGCTCAGGCTGCAAGCGGTGCCGGCGGTGACACATATGTGGAGGAGATTGAGAATCTCGATGAGATATATGTGCCTACAGATGAGGAATTGGGTGTAACGGAAGCTGAGGAGAATATTGAATTCTCATCTCCTGTCATGAAGTCCATGGGTGTATCAATGGATGAGATCGCGCAGATGGTGGCATCAGGCAATACCATGCCGATACTTGATGCGGCCTTCTATACGGGAAGCCTCGGCGCATATGTCACCAATACCATGGAGCCTAAGAACAGTAAGGGTGTGGACTATCAGAATATGTCAAGAGAAGAGCTTATGATGCTTGCGGATGAGCAGATCAATCCAAGCCTTCCCAACCTTGATATAGTGGTTCATGACATGCTTACGACTGAGGACGTGATGTCCATGGCAAGGGGCGGTCAGGTGGATATAGCGGTAAGCCTTGTTAAAGAGGACGCGTCACCGGCAACTGAGCGCCTTATGAAGAATGCCGTAGGACAGAAGCCTCTGCAGTACTTCGATCTGACGATGCTTAAGACCTCAGGCGGCTATACGGAGAAGATCACGGAGCTTCCGAGTCTCATGCAGGTGGTTATAGAGATACCTGATGATATATATAAGGCAGGTAAGACGTATTCTATACTAAGAGTACATAACGGAACACTTGGCATACTTCCGGATATAGATGATGATCCTAAGACGATCACATTCTATACTGACAGATTCTCGTCTTATGCGATTGCGAGAGAAGTGACTACTTCAACGAATCTGATCACATGGTTATGCGCGGGAGCGGCGCTTACCTTCGGTATCGCCATAACATGCTTCCTTATACTTATCAATCATCAGCGTAAGATGAGGAGAGCTAAGAGGCGTGCTAATGCCAGATAACATGGCTTATCAACAGAAGCCGATAATACAGGGCGTCAACATCTGGTTGACGCCCTTAAGGCTTTTAGGTCATAATGGTGATAATAACTTATAATAAAGCTGATATTTTTTAAAGGAAAGACCATGGCATTTATAGATGATTTAGAAGAGCATTCGGTCAGGCATACACAAAAGACCGCTTTGATATCGGCCGATACAGGGGCAAAGCTTAGCTACGGAGAATTATATAATTTATCCGGTAAAGTCTATTGCTATCTTAAAGAACATGGGATAGGCAGAGAATCCGTTGTTATGCTCCATGTTACAAGGGGGATGCGTCCTTTGGTTGCCCTGATAGGAGTATGGCGTGCAGGAGCGGCTGCAGTAATAGTCGAAAGAGGATATGCGAAGGAACGTGTGAATTATATATACGAGAACAGCAGATGCGCATTGCTCATAGATGATGAAGTTTTTACGGAAATGATGAATTATACATCTTATAGCGGGCATGAAAAAACCGATCCACATGATCTTGCCCTCCTTGTATATACATCGGGAACAACAGGAAAGCCTAAGGGTGTCCTGCAGGAATACGGAGTGCTTGATATGTGTATAAAGGGCAATATGTGCGACGGACATCCCGTAATGGAAGAATGTGACCGGCTTGCACTTACAACACCGCTAAATTTTGCAGCGACTATACTAATGGTAGTTCCTACTCTTAGCGAAGGCGGAACAATCGTTGTTTTTTCAAGAGAGGTTGTCAAGAATCCCGGGTTATTTACGAAGAGTATTGAGGAATATGGTATTTCCATCCTTTTCATGACCTCCTTGATGATACAGATGATGAAGAACATGCCGCCTTCTGTTAAAAAAATAATATCGGGAGGCGAACTGGTCAGAAATGTATACATAGAAGGTATTGATATATACTGTCTCTATGCACAGTCGGAATCCTGCTTTAATATTGGCGCATTCAGGATAGATAAGAAATATGATGTAACTCCCGTAGGCAGGCCGTATGTCGAAAGTGCCCGCGTATCGATTCTGGATGATTCTGGTAAGAAAGTGCCGGACGGCAGTGCCGGTAATATATGCTATAAGAATCCTTTCTTCAGAGGATATCTGGGACTTCCGAAGGAAACGGAGAAAAGGCTGTTAGACGGATATGTGAATTCAGGTGATCTTGGAAAGATTTCGGATACCGGTGATATGATTGTGCTTGGGCGCAATGACGATATGATCAAGATTCGCGGTAACCGTGTAGAACCTTCCGAGATTGAATCCGCGATTGTAAATACTTTGAAGGTGGATTGGGCCGGTGTGCGAGCATTTTCCGAGAATTCCGTGGTTTATCTGTGTGCATATTATACAGGGAAGAACACTATCGATACCGAATATGCGAGGGAAGCACTAAGACCTGTTCTGGCCACATACATGATTCCTTCGTTTTTTGTTCATATTGATGCTGTGCCTCTGAATGAAAACGGTAAATTCAACCGAAGTGCACTTCCTATACCGGATCGTTCGTTATACAGAGCAGAATATGTCGCTCCGGAGGGTGAGGATGAAGCGTTATTCTGTACTGTTGCTGAAAAAATCCTTGGTATTGACAAAATAGGTGCCATGGATGACCTCATAGAGCTTGGCGTCGATTCAATGTCAATCATTGGCATTTTGGCGCAGCTTAATTGGCCTAGATTAAGTGCATCCATGTTCATCAACGGTAAGACACCCCGTAAGATCGTTCAGATATACCACGTTGCGGTTTCGAAGGAGTCCGGTGATATAGAAAGTGAGAATGCAGGCGCATTGTGCGAGGACCAACCGCTTACGGCAACTCAGTTGTATATGTTTGATTTCCAGTGCTTTGTCCCCAAATCCACCGCATGGAATCTGTATATGCTGTTAAAGCTTGATCCTGCGGTTGATCTGGTTCGTCTTCAAGGCGCAATGGAAACAGTGCTTAGAAATCACCCGGTCTTTTCAACGGTTTTGTGCTTCAATGACAATAATGATCTTGTACAACGTTATGTACCGGATGCCTATCTGTCCGTTGGGATTGAATCCATGTCTGAAGCTGAATTTATCGATGAATGTGAAGATTTGATAAAGCCGTATAAGCTTATGAATTCCAAGCTGTACAGGGTTCGTCTTATAAAGACTGAGAGGGGCGGATATCTGTATATTGATATTCATCATATTATTGCTGACGGAAATTCATTGCAGATACTGATACGTGACCTTTGTGATGCTTATGAAGGAAGAGAGCTTCATACGGATTACTATTATTATGAAATGAATGAGAGGCGGCAGGAGAGCCTGTCAGAACTCTATACCGAAGCAAAGGAGTATTATTCGCTTCTTCTTGACAATGTTAACTGGGACCGTTATCCGCTGCCGGATCATCCGCTCGGAAAAGGCGAGTATGGCAATTTTACAGCCATGATACCTGTGGAGTTTTCTTCTTATGATGAGCTTCAAAAAAAATACAGTGTTTCCAAAAATGCTTTTTTTATAGCAGTTTCCCTGCTTTCAATAGCTTTTTACAATAATTCTGAGGATATACGTATCTCATGGACCTTCAGCGGAAGAGATAAGGAAACGGATGCTAATATAATCGGTACACTTATAAGTGATTTTTATATTGGTATAAGATTGAGCAAAATACCGACAATAGCCGAATTATACAGGGAGGTTCTGCGGCAGATAAGAAATAATATCTATTATTCATGCTATTCGTATGAGGCTCCGGATGACGCAAATAATGTCGATGCCGAACTCATATACCAATCAAATCTTCGGGATATTGAGAGTAACAGTTCCCTTAAATTCATACCGGTAGAAATAGAACGTGATAATATTGCCGCTGATAATCTGCTGGATATAGAAATACATGAAAAAGACGAAGGGTGCATGATGTATGTGGACTATATGGCTGATTGTTATGACCTAAGCAGCATTAAAAGATTTCGGAAGATATTCTTAAAAACAGCATGTCAGCTTGTCAGACATATTGATGAGCCTGATACCAACATAGCGGTTTTGAGAGAAGAGGTAGTGTGAAAAATATGAATAAAGAATTGCAGGATAAGATCAACAGAACACTTGGGCATATATTCGAGGTTAAGGAAGGAACACCGCTCTTAACGGAGGGCGAGGTCAACCTTGATATGTATAAGATATTAAACGGTTATGCCGAGATATATATAGGCTACGGGACACCGAAGGAGACGTTAATAGGCATCATAGGACCGCAGGCATGCTTCGGAGAGTTCGGGCTTCTGCTGCACAAGCCGGCGCTATATACGGTGATTGCATATTCCGATGTTAGTCTGATACGTATAACAGAGGGTGAGATGGGGGATTTTGTGCAGAATAATCACCGTAATATCATAGCTATCATGCGTAATATGGCCCAGACAATGATGGTAATGCGTACACAGATAGATATGCTTCTGAATGATATTGAAAACGGAAGGAAGCCGGATGAGGCAACCATTCATTCACTTGAGAAAGATATCGGGTGCTATGCGGCCGGACAGGATATCCCGATGAGCGGCAGGGTATGGACACGTGACTTGCGAAGAAGGAAGTAAATGCGGTTGCACTTAAAAGATATGTTATCATGAAGAAATTTAAGAATTTTGTAATAGGCGGAATCGAGAATAAGATATTCAATCTGGTGGCTATAACAGTCATATTGATAATGGCGGCATATACTGCTGTTATTGTCGTGCAGTCCAACAGATTGAGCGCGATAGTCAAGGAGTCGGGGGATTCCCAGGTGGAGTCCATGACTACGATCTCGGATGCTACGATGGATGCAGTGATCAGCGAATCATTAACGAACCAGACGGTATTAAATGCCGAGCTGTGTGATACTGTATTTGACAATGTCAGAAGTCAGGTGCTTATGATAGCGGATTACGCAACTAAGCTCTATGCCAATCCCGATATCAATAACCGCATGGTCGTACCTACGCCGGATATGTGTACGGACGGTGAGCCTGTATCCTATCTTGTATATGATGAAGGCATCGACCCTTCGGATTATGATATTGCTGATGAGGTGGGGCTTTTAGCCAATCTGTCGGATATGATGAAGTCCACATACGACAGGACTATCATAGACGCCTGCTATATAGGAACGGAGAGCGGATTTACAATATTTGCTGATAATGCGCCGAGTGCCAAGGTGGGCTCTGACGGTAAGGCTCTAACTTATCCTGCGAGGCAGAGACCATGGTATATTGAGGCCAAAGCGCGAGGAGATGTATTCTTCACAGATATCATACCGGATAATTATACGGGTGAGTACGGTGTCATCTGTTCGTGCCCGGTATATGATCCTTCAGGCAAGCTTAAGGCAGTGATCGGTGTGGACCTCTTCATAGATTCCATGATAGAGCAGATCAATAATTCCGAAAAGGACGGCTCATTTATGTTCGTGGTCAACAGTGACGGACATGTAATCGTATCACCTAAGAGTGAGGGACTTTTTGCTGTTAAGCCCGAGGATGAGGCTGCCGACTTAAGGAGTATGAGGAATGAGAATCTGGCTGCCGTCATCGATACTGCGCTTAAGGAGAATACCGGCGTGCGTGAGATCGAGGTGGACGGAGTCATATATTATATGTGCGGTGCCCCAATCCCCACAATGGACTGGGCGTTCATATCGGCTGTTAGTAAAGATGTAACGAGGCAGCCGACAGTCATGCTGCAGGAAGGATACCGCAGTATAACCGAGGAAGCGACGGCTAAGTACAATGAAAGCTTAAGTAATGCCAAGAGCGCTATCATAATGATTCTTGTAGTTATCCTCTTACTGGCTGTTATTAATGGCAATATCTTAGCTAAAAGGATAGTCCGGCCGCTTAACAGGATGTCGAAGCAGGTAACGGAGATTAACGGAGACAATCTTGACTTTATCAAGGATAAGTCCTTCTATACGGATGATGAGATAGAGGTGCTTGCTGATGCGTTCTTAGGACTTACCAACAGGACTAAAAGCTACATTAACGAGATCACTCATATAACGGCGGAAAAGGAGAGAATAAGCGCGGAGCTTAATGTGGCGACACAGATACAGGCAGATATGCTGCCCAGGATATTCCCACCCTTCCCCGACAGGAAGGAATTCGACCTCTACGCCACCATGGACCCGGCTAAGGAGGTGGGAGGAGACTTCTATGATTTCTTCCTTACGGATGATGATCATCTGGCGCTTGTAATGGCAGATGTGTCCGGAAAAGGAGTTCCGGCGGCTCTCTTCATGGTGATAGCCAAGACACTTATCAAGAACAGGGCGCAGATGGGCGGAACCCCGTCAGAGATACTAAGGGATGTGAATGATACACTTTGCGAGGGTAATGAGGCGGAGCTTTTCGTGACCGTATGGCTTGCGATACTTGATATTAAGACCGGAGTCGGAATAGCAGCCAATGCGGGACATGAGCACCCGATACTTTGTCATAAGGGCGGTGAATTCGAATTGGTAAAATATAGGCATTCGCCGGCTGTAGCTACAATGGAGGGCTTAAGCTTTAAGGAGCATGAATTCACTCTTGCGCCGGGAGATACGCTCTTCGTATATACGGACGGTGTGCCGGAGGCTGTCAATCTCGATGATGAGGGCTTCGGCTATGAGAGGCTGTTAAGTGTGCTTAACAGGTCCAAGAATGCGGATATTAAAGCCATAACAGAGAATGTGGCTGCCGGTATCGAAGAATTCAGAGGCGGCACCGAGCAGTTCGATGACATCACGATGCTCTGTCTTAAATACTATGGGTGAAAAAGTTAAATACTATGGGTGAAAAAGTTTGATGGATTATATTCGTAATATATGATAAAATACTAGAGGTTATTTATTATGTGTACCGTAGCATTGCAGTAATGCGATGCTCGGCAAGGAGGTAAAAGATGACGGTTGAAACAAAAAAGACAGGTAATGATCTTGAGATGTTCATAAAGGGAAGACTTGATACTACTACAAGTCCTGAGCTTGAAATGAAGCTTAAGGATGCGCTTACTGATATCAAGAGCCTTGTGATCGACATTAAGGATCTTGAGTATGTATCCAGTGCGGGATTAAGGGTTCTGCTTCAGGCACAGAAGGTTATGAACAAGCAGGGCAGCATGGTGATACGCAACGCATCCGAGGATGTCATGGAGATATTCGAGGTAACAGGCTTCTCTGATATCCTTACTATTGAATAAGGGCTAAAGAGGTGACATATGCAGACAGATAAGATCACTGTTACAAGCCTCGGTATCGGTATGGACGAGGCATTGGATGTAACCAATAAATTCGCTGCCTATGCAGGTCTTGATAAGAAGCAGAGCTTAAGGATCAGGCTTCTTGTTGAGGAGACCCTTGGGATGGTATCTGCCATCACCGGTGACTTCGGTGCCCAGTTCTGGCTTGAGAACACGCCTGACTGCCTGTGCAGACTTCATCTTGAAGCCCGTACCATCATGGATGCGGATAAGAGAGATGAGCTTGTAAGAGTAGCAACAAGCAGGAAGAATGAAGCATATAAAGGCTTTATGGGTAAGATAAGAGAGCTTATGGAGAACAGCCGTTACGGTCTTGATGAGATGGGCAGGCTTCAGGCTGAATACGGTGGGGATTATCTCATGTACAGCAATATGGGCATGGTAGACCTTGAGACCGCATCTATGGGAAGCGCTCTCTACACATGGTCTCTGGAGAGATATAAAAGCAGTATCGGTAATGAGGACAGATCGGATGCTGCCGAGGAAGCATGGGATGAGCTTGAGAAGTCAATTGTGGCGAGCATAGCCGATGATGTGAGAGTATCGGTATACGGAGATAAGGTAGAGCTTATCATAGAGAAGAGAAGCTTTTGATCGGCTCGTATATAGAGTGTCTAATGAAATAATATAATAATAAAACCCTGATGTAATGTATCTGACAGATACATCCGCATCAGGGTTTTATATCTATACGGTGTTCATTATATCGCCGAAATCATCCTGCATCTTTTTCTCATATTCCAATGCATTCTCCGTGGCGAGATCCATATACTTGATGAATACGTCCTCAACAGGCATGGACTTCTCCATGGCAAGCTCCTGAAGTATAGGTCTTAGCTTGTCGATCTGCTCGGACACCTTGACCTTTTCGGGGTCTATATCAGGCATCACCTTATCCGCAAATTCCATTATTCTGTTAAGCATCTCTCTGTCTTCTGCTGTCATTATATAGCCTCCATTATCCCTTTTATGTGTGTGGAATTAATTATCGTTGGGGTAAGCCAAGCTGCAGTGTATACATAGAATTAATTTCGAAAGTATGATAACACAGGGATATGTTTAATTCAAGTTGAACATAAGGGCGAGTTGGACTATAATATTGTAGATAATTTATGAATAAAGGATACGGAGAAGGATATGGATTTAATCAGTAATGTGAATAATGAGGAGAATGTGACGGGTACGGATAACGATAAGAAGAAGGTAATGCTGTCGGGTATTCAGCCAAGCGGCGATCTTCATCTGGGTAATTATCTTGGCGCGATTAAGAACTGGGCAGACAGGGTCAATGAATTCGAATGCTATTACTTTATGGCTGATCTGCATACAATTACGGTAAGGCAGGAACCGAAGGAATTAAGACGCCGTTCTCTTGAGATGCTTGCTCTCTATATAGCCTGCGGACTTGATCCTGAGAAAAATACACTTTTCTTACAATCTCACGTGCCGGCACATGCTCAGCTTGGATGGGTGCTTGACTGCTATACGATGTTCGGTGAGCTTAGCAGAATGACACAGTTCAAGGATAAGTCGGAGAAGCATAAGGATAATATCAATGCGGGACTTTTCACGTATCCTTCCCTTATGGCTGCGGATATACTTCTGTATCAGCCGCATTATGTTCCGGTAGGTGAGGATCAGAAGCAGCATGTGGAGCTCACAAGGGATCTGGCCATAAGATTCAATAATATATACGGTGATGTATTCAGAGTTCCGGAGCCGTATATAAGCAAGGTGGGAGCACGCATATACGGTCTGACCACACCGGGCTCGAAGATGAGTAAGTCAGACCCTAACGGTTGCGTATTCTTAATGGATGAGCCTGATGTGATCATGAAGAAGTTCAAGCGTGCCGTGACGGACTCCGATAATGAGAGATGTGTGCATTATGACAGGGAGAATAAGCCGGGAGTGGCCAATCTTATGAACATATATGCAACCATCACGGGCAAGAGCTTCGATGAGATAGAGAAGGAATTCGAAGGACAGGGCTATGGTGTATTCAAGCCTGCCGTCGGAGAGGCTGTGGTATCCGCACTTACTCCGATACGGGAGGAGGCTAAGCGCCTCATAGCGGACAAGGAATATCTTAACAACGTATACAGGCAGGGTGCAGAGAAGGCATCCTATATCGCCAATAAGACGCTTAGAAAGGTATATAAGAAGGTAGGATTCTATCAGTTATAAGGAGATAATAATGGCAACGGTAAGACCTTTTGCGGCATATATGCCTGCTGTGGGATTGGAAGCTAAGATAGCGGCACTACCCTATGATGTATATAACAGGGCGGAAGCGAAGGAGGCGGTAAAGGATAATGAGTATTCCTTCCTCCGCATAGACAGAGCTGAGATCAATATGCCCGATGATGTGGATACATATGATGACAGGGTATATGATAAGGCGGATGAGCTTATAAGGGAATTCATAGCCAAAGGGTATTTTGTGAAGCAGGATAAGCCCTGTTACTATGTATATGAGCTTACGATGGACGGAAGATCACAGACGGGTATAGTCGGCTGCGCATCTGTAGCGGAATATGAGAGCGGGATCATTAAAAAGCATGAGAATACTCTTGCAGCCAAGGAAGCCGACAGGATCAATCATATAGACAGGACCGGAATGCAGACGGGACCGATATTCCTGGCCTTCAGGAGCAGTGCGGATGTGGATGAATATCTCACAGAGGTTAAGCGGGATACTCCGTACTATGATTTTGTATCGGATGACGGTATAGGTCACAGGGTGTGGATAATAGACGAAGAGAGTAAGATTAGCAGAATTGAGGATTTTTTCCGCAGTATGGATTCTCTGTATATAGCGGACGGGCATCACAGATGTGCCTCGGCATGCAAGGTGGGAGCGAAGAGGCATATCGAAGGTAAGGAGCAGGAGTCCGATTATTTCTTAAGCGTACTTTTCCCTGAGAACCAGCTTAAGATCATGGATTATAACAGAGTCGTGAAGGATCTGAACGGATACAGTGAAGAGGAGTTCTTAGAAGAGCTTGAAGAATACTTTACGATAGAAGGAAGTGACACTGCCGTCAGACCTGATAAGAAGGGTCAGTGCGGCATGCTGCTCGGTAATAAGTGGTACAGGATCACCTTTAAGGATGAGTGGACAAGTGACGATCCGGTGGATGGACTCGACGTATCGCTTCTGCAGAGATACGTGCTTGACGGAATGCTGGATATCCATGATCCCAAGACAGATCCGAGGATCGACTTTGTGGGTGGGATAAGAGGACTTAAGGAGCTTGAACGCAGGTGTGAATCAGACTGTGTACTGGCATTCTCCATGTATCCCACGGATATTCTTGAGCTTATGGCTGTTGCTGATGAAGGCAGGCTCATGCCGCCTAAGAGCACATGGTTCGAGCCCAAGCTGCGCAGCGGACTTTTCCTGCACGATATACACTGAAGCCCACAGGCTGTCGAGGATATAACGGCTTATTTTGCAGCTATGGATGATACTTACCGGGATAATGAAAGGAATTAAAGGATGAAGGATAAACTGTATAAGATGATGAACTGGCCTGAGATAGAGGCTATAGTATATGGCGAGGAGGGCAAGCCGCAGACCATACTCGGAAGACACAATGTGTCGTCATATACGCTTTTTCAGACCTTTCAGCCTTCGGCCCAATCGGTTGTTCTTGTGATAGAAGATGAGAAGAATGGCGAAAAGAACAAAGAATATACTATGGAGCTTGCGGATGAGGCGGGCTTCTACGCCATAGCGATCCTTGGTAAGATTAAGAATTCATATTACTATATAGTCACCGATATCGAGGGTAAGAGGCATAAGATATATGATCCATACGATCCCTTGGTGTACAGTGATGTGATCGGTATCAGCAAAAGTGATGCGGACGGCTTCATGGACGGAGGGATGTATCATGCGCACAGGCTCCTTGGCTCGCACATCATAAGCGGCGGCAAGCATAAGGGTGTACTTTTCAGAGTATGGGCCCCTAATGCCGTGCGGGTATCGGTAATAGGCGATTTCAACGGATGCAACGGTAAGAATCATCCGATGATGATGGATGAAGACAGTGGGATATTCTCACTGTTCATACCGGGACTGGAAGCCGGGTGCAAGTACAGATATGAGCTTCATGTAAGAGGCGGAAGGATATACTCTAAGCTTGATCCTTACAGTACACTTATTAAGGACGGAATGTCCGTGGTAGATGCCGTTAAGGGCTTCAAATGGAGTGATGATGTGTTCACTGACCCCACCAGGACTACGGACAGGAAGAAGGCGCCTGTGGCTATATATGAAGCCGATCTTAAGGATATCGCCGGCAAGACCGGCAAGATCACCGAGAATTCGGCAGGAAGCTTTGCGTCTTATATCATGGATGAGGGGTATTCGTATGTAATGCTTAAGCTTAATAAGGAGCAGATATATTCCACATACAGAGATATACAGTCCACGGACATCAAAAGGCTGGTAGCCGCTCTTCACAAAAAGGACATAGGAGTGATAGGGAAATTCAATATAAGCAGCTTCACTGCCGATGATGACTGGCTTAAGGAATATGACGGCACTTATCTCTACGGCCATATGGATGAGCGCAAGAGAGTCAATGTCGCTAACGGAGGCTTCTACTATAATTATGCAAGACCTGAGGTGAGAGCATATCTTATGTCTGCCGTAAGATATTGGATCGAGGAATACCGCATAGACGGACTGCACCTTGAGGATCTAAGCTCCATGCTGTATCTGGATTACGGCAGGTATGACGGTGAGTGGGTAGCCAATATATACGGCGGAAGAGAGAATCTGGATGCCATCGATTTTATAAAGGCTCTTAACTCTATGGTTCATAAGTACTTCCCCGGCGTGATACTGACCACCAAGGAGATATCGGCTTTTCCCAAGGTTACGGCACCTGTTGATGAGGACGGACTTGGCTTCGATTATCTGTGGAATAACGGGCTGACAGAGGAATACATAAGATTCATCAAGAGTAAGCCGGGTGAACGTAATATCCATCTGCTTACGGATAATATGTCATATGCGTATGCCGAGAATTATGTACTTACCATATCCTCTGAGGATGTGCTTGAGGCTACGGATTATGAACATATGAAGGTTGAAAAGGGCGCGACGCTCTTTGATTATATACCTGTGGAGGATGAGAGAAAGGGCAGAGTGGCAAGGGCAACCCTTGCGTATCTGTGGGCGCATCCCGGCAAAAAGCTCATATGCAAGGGACAGGGAGATGATGCGGAGATAGCTGCTCTTAATAAGCTGTATAAGGAGCAGAAGGCGCTGCATCGTCTGGATACCAATCCTTACGGCTTCGAATGGGTGAGTGCCATTGATAAGGGTGACGGGGTTATAAGCTTCATAAGAAAGGATGAATACCTTAATCACTCGATATTCGTAGTATGTAATTTCTCGGATAATGACTATGCATCCTATAAATTCGGTATGCCGTATGAGGGTAAGTACAAGATGATCTTCACATCCGAGGATAAGAAATTCGGCGGTAAGAGTGCGGTGACGACCCGCCCCAAGGAGACTGTGGAGGAGTTCTATGACGGTATGCCCAACAGCCTGACTGTAAGAATACCTGCCATGAGCGTATGCTATTACAGCTATACCCCGTATACCGAGGATGAACTGCTTAAGCTTGCCCAGATCAAGGTGGACAGATTCAAGGAGAGGCTTGAGAAGGAAGCAAAGGAAAAGGCTAAGGAGCTTAAGGGTAAGACGGACGCAGTTAAATAAAATTCCCCTTGTCTAATCGTATCTTATGTTATATAATAGCACCTGTCGGCGCATTAGCCGACGGTATGCCGATGTAGCTCAGTTGGTAGAGCACTTCACTCGTAATGAAGGGGTCAAGAGTTCGAGTCTCTCCATCGGCTTAAGCAAACGCCGGAACGAAATGTTCCGGCGTTCGCTTTGCCGTTTACATAACGCTGAAAACCGCTATTTTTCTATATTTATACGAATTTCACCTTGTAGATTATTTCCCAATATGTTATTATCAAATTTAGATTTTATTTATCAATATTAATATCGGAGGTAGGCCATGGCAGGGCTGTGGGGCGGAAGATTTACGAAGGAGACGGATGATGAGGTATTTGCTTTTAACGAATCTCTTTCGTTCGATAACAGATTACTTAATAACGATATAGAGGGCAGTATCGCTCATGTTGTAATGCTTGAGAAGCAGCGTATCATAAGCCTTGAGGAGAAGGATGCAATAGTTAAGGGGCTGACGGGCATCAAGAGGGACGTTGAAGCAGGTGCTCTGGATTTTGACGGAGGCTACGAGGATGTACATTCCTTCGTGGAGGCTAAGCTTATTGAACGCATAGGTGATGCGGGCAAGAAGATGCATACGGGCAGAAGTCGTAACGATCAGGTTGCTTTGGATATGAAGCTGTATATCAGGGAGCAGATAGTCATACTCGATGATCTTGTGAAGGACTTACAGGAGACCTTACTTAAGCATATTGAGGAGGGGCTGGATACGTATATGCCGGGCTTTACGCACATGCAGAAGGCGCAGCCTGTAACCGTAGCCCATCATCTGGGCGCATATATGGAGATGTTCATACGTGACAGGGGCAGGCTTTCCGATATATATAAGAGGATGAACTTCTCTCCGCTTGGGAGCGGAGCGCTGGCGGGGACCACATACAGTCTTGACAGAGAGTATGTGGCAAGCATGCTGGGCTTTGAGGGAGCTACGCGCAATTCCATGGATTCTGTCTCTGACAGAGATTACCTTATAGAGCTGCTTTCTGCACTATCAACTGTAATGATGCACCTTAGCCGGTTCTCGGAGGAGATCATTATATGGAATTCGAACGAATACAGATTCGTAGAGCTTGATGATGCATATTCTACCGGAAGCAGTATAATGCCGCAGAAGAAGAACCCGGATATAGCTGAGCTTGTAAGAGGCAAGACGGGACGGGTATACGGCGCGCTGCTTAGTATCCTGACCACCATGAAGGGCATACCCCTTGCATATAATAAGGATATGCAGGAAGACAAGGAGATGACCTTTGACGCTATAGATACAGTGAAGGATTGCGTTAAGCTTTTTACAGGAATGCTTAAGACAATTAAGTTCAATACAGAGGTGATGGCCGCAAGTGCCATGAAGGGCTTCACCAATGCCACTGATGCCGCTGACTATCTTGTGAAGAAGGGCGTGCCCTTCAGGGATGCCCACGGTATAATCGGAAGGCTTGTGTTATATTGCATAGATAAGGACAAGGCTATTGAGGAATGCTCAATCGAAGAGCTTCAGGCCATAAGTGATGTCTTCGATACGGATGTATATGATGCAATAAGTCTTAAGACCTGTGTGGATAAGAGACTCACCAAGGGCGGCCCCGCACCTGAGAGAATGAAGGAATGTGTGACCTTCTATCGGGAGTATCTGCTTAATAGTGAGAGACTCAATCAGATGATATATAAGAAGTCATAATGGCATGGATGATATAATGCGCATTGATAAATGCGTAAATAAATAATACGAGGAGAGAATATTATGGAAAAATTAAAAGTAGGTATCTTAGGCGGAACGGGAATGGTAGGACAGAGATTCATATCACTGCTTGAGGATCATCCGTGGTTTGAAGTGACCACGATCGCAGCCAGCGCCAGAAGTGCGGGCAAGACTTATGAGGATGCGGTGGGTGAGCGATGGAAGATGGATACCCCGATGCCTGAGGCTGTTAAAAAGATAGTGGTCATGAATGTGGCTGATGTTAATGAAGTGGCTAAGGATGTGGACTTCGTATTCTCGGCTGTGGATATGACCAAGGAAGAGATAAGAGCCATAGAGGAAGAATATGCGAAGACTGAGACACCTGTGGTATCCAATAACTCGGCCCACAGATGGACTCCCGATGTGCCTATGGTCGTACCGGAGATCAATCCTGAGCATATGGAGGTCATAGAGTTCCAGAGAAAGCGCCTTGGGACCACAAGAGGCTTCATAGCCGTTAAGCCCAACTGCTCGGTACAGAGCTATGTACCTGCTCTTACCGCGTGGAAGGAATTCGAGCCGTATGAGGTGGTGGCTACTACCTATCAGGCTATATCCGGCGCAGGTAAGACCTTCAAGGACTGGCCTGAGATGGTGGGCAATGTAATACCCTATATCGGAGGCGAAGAAGAGAAGTCGGAGATGGAGCCCTTAAGGATATGGGGCAAGATAGAAGATGGCGTTATCAAGCCGGCCGCAAGTCCTGTGATTACATGTCAGTGTATCAGGGTTCCGGTGCTTAACGGGCATACGGCTGCGGTATTCGTTAAGTTTAGGAAAAAGCCCACTAAGGAGCAGCTCATAGAAAAGCTTCGTGAATATAAGGGTGTACCTCAGGAGCTTGAGCTTCCGAGCGCACCTAAGCAGTTCATACAGTATCTTGAAGAGGATAACAGACCTCAGGTTATGCTGGATGTGAATTTTGAGAGAGGTATGGGAGTAAGCATCGGCCGTATAAGAGAAGACAAGGTATACGATTATAAGTTCGTAGGTCTGTCGCATAATACGGTAAGGGGTGCCGCCGGCGGTGCGGTTCTGTGTGCAGAGCTTTTAAAGGCACAGGGTTATATAGTGAAGAAGTAATGTATTAAGGAGAGTATTACAATGCTAATCGGCAGAGACTCGGAGATCGGTGTTCTTAGTGAATACAAGAGACGAAGCGGCAATCAGGTCATGATAATGTACGGACTTAAGGGTGTGGGCAAGACAACCCTTGTTAGGGAATTTTTACAGGATTCCGGCGATTATATCCTTTTTGACTGCAAACAGGTATATGAGAGGGAGCAGCTCTATCAGTGGAGTAATACTGACAGGCTTTCGCTTACGCTTCCGGAGTATCCGGAATATGACGATCTCTTCGGGGCCATAGCGAAGCATTTTGCCGACAGTGACAATAAGAATATACTTGTATTTGATGAATTCCAGTATCTTCTTAAGTATTCCAGCGAATTCACCAACCATCTTTTTGATTTTCTGGCAACTGCCGATAAGCCGTACTTTGTTATTCTCATAAGCTCATCCATAGAGTGGGTGGAGAACAGTATGGTGAGCAAGATCGGTCAGAGAGCGAGAGGAATTACCGGCTTTTTCAAGGTTAAAGAGCTTTGCTTTGCCGATTTCAGAACCTATTTTACGAAGTTTAAGTATGACGAATGCGTGACGGGATATGCCATTCTGGGAGGTATTCCAAAGCTTTGGAAGTTTTTTGATAAAAACAAGGGCTTCAAGGACAATATACTTCACAATATACTTGATGTGAGCGCACCGCTTCTTACATACGGTGAGGATTTCGTGGCAAGTGAACTCAGGGAGACAAGCGTATACAATACTATTCTGTGGGCTTTGGCCAATGGTAAGAATAAGCTTAACGATCTCTACGCACATACCCAGTTCTCAAGAGCGAAGATATCCGTATATATCAAGAATCTTATGGAGCTTGGCTTTGTGAGTAAGGAGTTCTCGGTGGATACGGAGGGCAGAGAGAATACACAGAAGGGTGTATACGATATATGCTGTAATTTCGTGGACTTCTCATATCAGTTCCTTTTCCCGTATAAGGATGAATTGCAGTATAAGGACGCGAATACATTCTATAATGAGCATATTAAGACCGGGCTTAAGAGATATACAGCCAAGTATTTCCCGGCTATATGCAAGGAATATCTCGATACCCAGAACGGATTCAATAATCTTCCTATCAAGTATGACAGAATGGGATCGTGGCTTGGTAAGTCCGGTACCATAGATTTCGTATGCAGGGATGCGGGAGGTCATGTGCTTATTGCCCTGTGTAACTGGGAGAAGCCCATGATGCGCTTTGATGATTATGAGTGGCTTATGTTCTGCGCCAAGCAAGCCAAGATCACTCCCGACTATGTATATCTGTTCTCTGCAGGCGGATTTGATGACGGACTGCATTTTGCGGTGAGCAGCAAGAAGAATATCAGACTTATAACCGTGGACGAACTGTAGTGGGCAAGAAACTTATCATAACCGAGAAGCCGAGCGTGGCCAGAGAATTCGGCAAGGCTCTCGGTGAGAATATGAAAAATAAAGACGGATACATGGAGTCGGATAACTACGTCATAACATGGTGCGTTGGTCATCTTGTGACCATGTGCTATCCGGATGCATATGATGCGGCGCTTAAGAAGTGGTCCCTTGATACTATCCCTTTCATACCGGGTGAGTACAAATATCAGATAATAGATAATGTCCGCAAGCAGTTTGAGACCATCAAGGTGCTTTTTCACAGAGACGACATTGATGTCATATATAATGCGGGCGACTCCGGAAGAGAGGGAGAGTATATCCAGCGGCTTGTCAGACAGGAAGCAGGGTATAGGAACGGCATCGAATGGAAAAGGGTATGGATAGATTCCCAGACCGAGGATGAGATAAGGCGTGGAATAAGGGAAGCCAAGGATATGTCGGAATATGATAATCTGTCCGAGGCTGCATACTTAAGAGCAAGGGAAGATTATCTTATGGGAATCAACTTCTCAAGAGTGCTCACACTTAAGTATCAGGCAGCGGTTAAGAGCTTCCTTAATGTTGATAAATGTGTCATATCCGTAGGACGAGTCATGACATGCGTACAGGGCATGGTGGTCAAGAGAGAGCGGGAGATAAGGGATTTTATTAAGACACCCTTCTATAAGCTTTTAGCCACATTCTCTTTAGACGGAGTAAGCTATATAGGTGAATGGAGATGCACTGAGAACAGTGCATATTACGCGGCACCGGGCTTATATAAGAACAACGGCTTTGTCGATAAGGATAAGGCCATAGAGCTAATGGAGACCTTAAGTCATGTAAGTGATGCGGTGATCGGCTCTATCGAGAAGAAGAAGAATACCAAGAATCCGCCGCTTCTGTATAATCTTGCGGAGCTTCAGAATGACTGCTCGAAGCTTTTCAAGATAAGTCCCGATGAGACGCTTAGGATCGCTCAGGAGCTGTACGAGAAAAAGCTTACCACTTATCCCAGAACAGATGCCAGAGTCCTGTCAAGTGCCGTGGCATCCGAGATTGATAAGAATCTTAAGGGCTTGGCGGCTATAGGCTCGATGAAGGCTTATACGGAGCATATACTGTCGACGGGTGCTCATTTGAAACTTAAGAAAAGCAGATATACGGATGATAAGCAGATAACGGATCACTATGCCATCATTCCCACCGGTCAGGGACTTAACGCATATTCTTCTCTGTCGGAGACGGCTAAGAAGGTATACGAGGTCATAGTAAGAAGATTCCTTGCCATATTTTTCCCCGCGGCGGTGTATCAGAAGATATCTATGGAGACGATCGCAGGCGGTGAGGTGTTCGCCTCGAATTATAAGACACTTCTGTCCGAGGGGTATCTGAGCGTAATGAAGTATTCTTTTGCAACCGAGAAGACACAGACAAAGGATAAGGGAGAGTCTGCCGACAAGAACAAGGCGGGTGAGGATGAACTTGAGCAGAGTGCGGATGAAGCGCTTGAGGCATTCCTTAACGGACTTAAGAAGAATACAAAGGTTGCCAAGGATGGCATAGAGTTAAAGGAGGGTGAGACCACGCCTCCCAAAAGATACAATTCCGGCAGTATAATCCTTGCGATGGAGAATGCCGGACAACTGATCGAGGATGAAGAATTAAGAGCACAGATTAAGGGAAGCGGGATCGGCACATCGGCCACAAGAGCGGAGATACTTAAAAAGCTTGTGAACAATGGCTATCTTGCACTTAATAAGAAGACTCAGATTATAACCCCGACACTTATGGGTGAGATAATATATGAGGTTGTGGATGCATCCATTAAGGCACTGCTTGACCCCAAGCTTACCGCAAGCTGGGAGAAGGGACTTACCGGTGTTGCGGGCGGAAGTATAAGCAGCGAGGAATATACACATAAGCTTAATGATTTCGTCGCAAGAAGGACAGAATATGTTAAGAAGATGAATGTGTCAGGGCAGGGTATAACACCAAGATTTAATAAGGTCAGAGGATACTATAAATGAACGGTTTGAAGATAAATGAGCTGTATGATCTTAATGAGACCATTGCAGCGGATATTTTTAAAGGACATACATATCCGTGGGAGGTGCTTCCCTGCATAAAGGAATACATATGCACGCTCGGAGCCGGGCTTGACCCTGATATATATGAGAAAAAGGGAGAGGATATATGGATAGCGAAGAGCGCAAGGGTCTTTGACAGCGCATACATAGGCGGTCCGTGTATAATCGATGAGGATGCGGAGGTAAGACACTGTGCTTTCATAAGGGGAAGTGCCATTGTTGGTAAGGGTGCCGTGGTCGGCAACAGTACCGAGCTTAAGAATGTGATCCTGTTCAATAAGGTTCAGGTGCCCCATTATAATTATGTAGGGGACAGTATCTTGGGCTTTAAGGCCCACATGGGTGCGGGCTCCATCACATCCAATGTGAAAAGTGACAAGACCCTTGTGGTGATTAAAGCTAAGGATGAGAGGATCGAGACAGGGCTTAAGAAGGTAGGCGCCATGCTGGGCGATAACGTCGAGGTGGGCTGCAATTCCGTTCTTAATCCCGGAACGGTGGTTGGCAGAGGAAGCAATATATATCCTACAAGCTGTGTGAGGGGATATATACCGGAGGGACACATATATAAGTGCAGGACGGAGATAGTAGCTAAGTATCACTAGTCAGACCCGTTAAAAGCTGACATAACTGACCGTACATAAGACAGGATTGAATAAGCAGGTGTTGTGAAGAATGAATTACGGATATAATACGGAAAAGACGGAAAATGAAAGACATATAGAGGCCACTATAAAAGGTGAGATAGATGATGTGCTCCACGGTCTGCTTGTCGTGAATATGGATGATTATGCTGTTATCAGAGACATGATCGGAAGGGATGAGATGGAGAAGCTTCTGTCCCGTGTGGATGATGCTTTCCACAAGCTTTTCAGAGGAAGTGACATCGTAGCTAAGCTTAAGGGTGATGAATTCCTTGTACTTACCAGGAATATCAAGGAGATCACCAATGTTGAGCTGTTGGCTGCAAGGATACTTAATACGGTAGCCGGCGTGGATACAGGCGTGGAGGATATACATATGACCTGCAGTGTGGGAATATCAATATATCCGTTCCACAGTACCGATTACGAAGAGCTTAAAAGTAAGGCGTACAGAGCCATGTACAGAGCCAAGGCCAACGGCAAGAATGTATACTGGTTGTATGATGAAGCTCTGACCAAGATATTATTTCATGATTATGTATTCAACAAAAAGATATACAGCAAGATAAAGAATAAGGATCTGTATTCCATCATAATGGACAGGAATCTTCTGGAGATATGCTCCAACCTCTTAAGGGATGGTAATGACGCTCTTACTGCCATGCATTCCATCTTAGAGATCGGCTGTCTGTATCTGGGATTTTCCAGAGTGTATTACTATTCTCCGGAAGGGGTTAAGGCTGCTGTAAGAAAGAAGCTTACCTATACCAATCCGGGCTTCGAATACACCGCTGAGAATGAAGTGATGAGGGCGCTAAGAGAGGATATGCAGATAAGGATATCCGAAAGATATAATTCGCTTGCCCTTATAGACAGTGATGACGAGAGCGTGGATGAGGAGATAAGGCTTACACTTAAGGATAAGGATGTGAATCAGCTTCTGTACTTTCCGTTAGACAGGGGTAAGATATTCAGAGGCGCATTCATGTTCGAGAATGTATCTGTCAATAAGCTTTCCTTTGACGAAGACGAGCTTGAGAAGCTTGATGAACAGATGCGTTCGATACAGTCATATTTCTTCAGTGCCAATTCCAAGAGATTTGCCAAGGAGAATCTGGCTAAGCTTAAGCTTTTTGAGAATATTCCGGCTTCGGTATATATTATAGATGCCCAGACTCATGTGATACAGTTCGCCAACGCGAGAGCCAAGGAGCATGTGGATGGCGGTCATATAGGTGATGTATGCTACTCCACCTTCTGTAACAGAAGCATTCCATGCGATAATTGTCCTCTTAAGAAGATGGATTCCAAGGATGAGTCTGCCAACGGAATATTGGAATACTACAATTACGCTACAAGAGAATGGTGCAACAATCTGTATTCATGGATGGACGTATTCGAGAATGAGAATAAGGCGGTCATGATATCCGTGGATGTCAGCGGATATGTCAATGATCTTGACAAGATAGAGAAGCTTATCGGCGGAGCCGACCTTGATAAGCTGTAAAAAATATAAAAAAGAAATATAAAAAGTCAGCATATTATGTATTCTGTGTTATAATGAATCAGTTATCCCAATCGGACTTATGATCCGTGAAAGCGGCATATATATTATTGTGTCAGTATGCCGGAATTCTCCAGGCGGATCATCAGTATATATTACATAATTGAAAGGAGTTTTCACATGATTTATTCAAAAGAAGTTGAAGAGATGTGCCCCGTTAAGCAGGGTGTGAATCACGGCTGTGCTCCCATCCCCGAAGAAGCTAAGTGGGTGAAGGCAAAGGAAGTCAAGGATATCAGCGGTTATACACACGGTATCGGCTGGTGTGCACCTCAGCAGGGAGCCTGCAAGTTATCTCTTAATATCAAGGACGGTATCATACAGGAGGCTCTGGTTGAGACTATCGGCTGTTCGGGTATGACACATTCCGCTGCTATGGCAGCCGAGATACTTCCGGGCAGAACAGTGCTTGAAGCGCTTAATACAGACCTTGTATGTGATGCCATCAATACTGCAATGAGAGAACTGTTCCTCCAGATTGCATACGGACGTTCACAGTCAGCATTCTCTGAGGACGGTCTTGCTATCGGCGCAGGTCTTGAGGATCTCGGTAAGGGAACACGTTCCATGGTGGGTACAACCTACGGAACACTTGCCAAGGGTCCCAGATACCTCGAACTTACAGACGGATATATCACAGGTATCGCTCTTGATGAAGATGATGAGATCATCGGCTACAAGTACGTTAATTTCGGTAAGATGATGGACTTCATCAAGAAGGGCGACGAACCCAAGGATGCGTTAGAGAAGGCTTCCGGCCAGTACGGTCGTGTAGCTGATGCCGTTAAGATCATCGATCCCAGAACGGATAAAGAGATTAAGTAAGAGTAAGGATAAGGAGGATATTAAGATGGCTTTATTTGAATCATATGAAAGAAGAGAAGCACAGATCCTTGCTAAGCTTAAAGAGTACGGCATCGGATCGATAGAAGAATGCAAGAGCATCTGCGATGCAGCAGGAATAGATGTATATCATCTTATAGAGGGCATACAGCCTATCTGCTTTGAAAATGCCAAGTGGGCATATACTGTAGGTGCGGCTATCGCTATTAAGAAAAACTGCCGCAGAGCCGCAGATGCAGCGGCTGCAATAGGTGAGGGATTACAGGCATTCTGTATTCCGGGCTCTGTTGCTGATACACGTAAGGTAGGCTTAGGACACGGTAATCTGGGTAAGATGCTTCTCGAAGAGGAGACAGAGTGCTTCGCCTTCCTCGCAGGTCATGAGTCTTTTGCGGCTGCCGAGGGTGCTATCGGTATAGCAGAGAAGGCCAATAAGGTACGTACCAAGCCCTTAAGAGTTATACTTAACGGTCTCGGTAAGGACGCTGCACAGATAATCTCACGTATCAACGGCTTCACATTTGTTGAGACAGAGTATGATCCTTACACCAATACAGTCAAGGAGGTATCACGCAAGTGTTACTCTAAGGATGCCAATTCACCCCGTGCCAAGGTCAACTGCTATGGCGCAAATGATGTATGTGAAGGTGTGGCTATCATGTGGAAGGAGAACGTAGATGTATCTATCACCGGTAACTCTACAAATCCCACAAGATTCCAGCATCCGGTTGCAGGTACATACAAGAAGGAAAGAGTTGAAGCAGGCAAGAAGTACTTCTCGGTTGCTTCGGGCGGCGGTACAGGCCGTACACTCCATCCCGATAACATGGCTGCAGGTCCCGCTTCTTATGGTATGACAGATACCATGGGACGTATGCACTCAGACGCTCAGTTCGCAGGTTCATCTTCGGTTCCTGCTCACGTTGAGATGATGGGTCTTATCGGTGCAGGCAACAACCCTATGGTTGGTATGACTGTTTCAACAGCCGTTTCAATAGAAGAGGCTGCCAAGGCAGGAAAGTTCTAAGGCTCTATAGGGCTTTACGGATAGGTCATTGCAGGGCCGGACATATGTATTGTATGTCCGGTCCTTTTTTATGTCATAGGATATTTTGCGGTTTGAAATCATAATATTGAGAAAAGTGGTAAAATGTGATAGATTTTAAGGTGATTGTAAAGAGGAGATCACACTTTTATGAAAAACAGACATATCTGCATCGTGCTTATAGTCGTATCGGTCATCATGGCCTGTCTGTCCGGCTGCGGCAAGGATACCAAAGAGTTGGATGCATATTATGAAAATATGACGGAATTCACCGCTAATCTCACATCCATCAAGGAAAGCATGGAAGCCGTGGATACTTCTTCGGAGGATGCCACAGCACAGATCCTTGTATGCTTAGATGAATTGCAGGAGCAATTCAGAGTATTATCGGAGATAGAGGTTCCCAAGCAATTCGAAAGCAATGAAGACCTTGCGGATGAAGCTTACAGCTATATGCAGACTGCGGTGGAGGGCTTTCATGACTATTATGATGATCCGGAGAGTGATTACAGCGCCTTCGAAGTAGCCTGTGAGAATTATGAGAGAGCCATGAAGAGAGTGAACTATATATCCTCGATCTTAAAGGGTGAGGTGCCCGAAGGCGAGGATGTGGAAGTTATTGACGGGGATGATACGGACTTCACTCCCGTAACGGAAGAAAGCGTCGAATAAATGGCAGTACCGCTTAATAACCAATTTGGAAAAAAGGATAATAAGCCGGACAAGAACAGGACGGCCATAGCACTTGAGTATAATCCCAATGAATCCGATGCACCTAAGGTAGTAGCTACCGGTAAGGGACTCATAGCAGATAAGATCATTGAGGAGGCCAAGAATGCCAATGTGCCTGTTCATAAGGATTCAAAGCTTGCCGGCACCCTGTCTAAGCTTGAGATCGGAGAGATGATACCGCCTGAGCTGTATGAAGCTGTGGCAGAGATACTGGTCTTTGTGGATGCGATGGAGAAGATACAGGCCAAGGGCGGAATGTGAGCCCGTGCCCGACTTCTATGTGATGTCTGCATATCAGCAGCTCATACAGCTCGAACATCACTAAGCTCATAAGTCGTCTTCATAGACTCGCTGATTTCTGCGGAACTCGCTTCGCTCAGACAGTCCTCGAAATCAGCTAATCAGACGACTGATTCGCTAAGTGAGTTCGGCAAAAGTACAAGCTGCTGATATGCAGACATCACATATGAGGGTCAGCCATCATATCGCAAATATAATAAGAATAGAGAATCTAAAAATGAGTATAAAAGATTTATTAAAATCAAACCGAATAATATACCTCGACGGGGCGATGGGTACGAATCTGCAAAAAAGGGGGCTTCCTCAGGGTGTGTGCCCTGAATGGTGGCTTACGGAGAATGAGGATGTGCTCTATAAGCTCCAAAAGGAATATGTGGATGCCGGAACGGATATACTTTATGTGCCGACCTTTACGGGTAACAGGATCAAGCTTGCGGAATACGGCCTTGAGGATAAGCTTGACTATATCAATAAGGAACTGACGAAAGTGTCACGTTCCGTTGCGGATTCCGTATCCAGAGATGTGTATATATCCGGTGATATCAGTATGACAGGGGTTCAGCTTAAGCCTATGGGCCCTATGGATTTTGAAGAGCTGGTGGATGTATATAAGGAACAGGCGAAGAGCCTGTATGAAGCGGGAGTGGATCTTATCACCGTTGAGACCATGATGAGTCTTAATGAGACAAGAGCAGCCGTTATTGCCATTAAGGAGACATGTGAGCTTCAGGTTTTTGTCACGCTTACCTTCAATGAGGACGGAAGGACACTCTACGGGACAGATCCGGAGACTGCGGCTGTTGTATTAAGTCACTTGGGCGTAGACGCCCTCGGAGCCAACTGCTCGACCGGACCTAAGGATATGGCCGAGGTTATCAGAGCCATGGCAGATGCCTGCGACATACCCATAATCGCCAAGCCGAATGCAGGTATACCGAGACTTGATGAAAGCGGCGCGACCGTATATGATAATACTCCCTGTAATTTCGCAAAGGAGATGAAGCTGCTTACGGATGCCGGAGCAAGCATCATAGGCGGATGCTGCGGAACCGATGCGGATTATATAAGAGAGACCGTTAAGATGGGGTATGTGCCGACGGCAAGAGATTCTTCCAAGCTTCGTGATAAATATGTGCTTACAAGTGAGCGTAAGACGCTGCGCTTCGGACTTGACGATCCCTTCATGGTGATAGGAGAGAGGATCAATCCCACGGGTAAGAAGGCACTTCAGGAGGATCTGCGTAACGGAATAACGGATAAGATCACGGAGATGGCTGAGGAACAGGAAGAGAACGGTGCAAGTATCTTAGATGTCAATCTCGGAATGGGAGGAATAGATGAGAAGGCCATGATGATCAGGGTCATAGATGAACTTCAGGGCGTGACCAACCTACCCTTATGCATCGATTCAAGCCATGTGGATGTAATAGAGGCAGCACTCAGGAGATATCCCGGCAGAGCACTTATCAATTCCATCTCATATGAGAGTGAGAAGTTCCATGCACTTTTACCCATAGCGAAGAAGTACGGGTCTGCATTTATTCTTCTTCCTCTGTCGGATGAGGGACTTCCCAAGGATCTTGATGAGAAGATCGATATCATAGATAAGATAAGTCAGGCGGCTTACGCGACAGGCTTAAGCAAGCGGGATATCATAGTGGACGGTCTTGTGAATACTGTAGGAGCCAATCCGACCGGAGGAATAGACACCCTTAATACCTTCAGATATTGCAAGGAAAAAGGGTTCGCCACTACATGCGGACTCTCCAATATATCCTTCGGACTTCCGGAGAGAAGCTATGTGAATGCGACTTTCCTTGCCATGGCTATGGAAGCCGGTGCCACAATGGCCATAGCCAATCCCAATCAGGTCATGTTCATGAATATGGTTTATGCCGGTAATCTTTTAAGAGCCCATAAGGATGCGGATCTTAAGTATATCGAGAGGATAGATATGCTTAAGGAAGCGGGACTTCTGCCTGCATCGGGATCGGCTGCATCTTCCGGTAATAAGCAGACATCTGCCACGGGAAGCGAGGGGGCTTCAAAGGATAAGAGCGCGGATTCGGGGAATACGAATGCATCAGATGCAGATCCCGAGGAAGAACTCAGACTGGCGGTTTTAAAAGGGCGTAAGAATACTGTTAAGGATGCTGTTAAGAAGTGTCTGGATGCAGGTAAAGAACCGCAGAAGCTTCTAAGTGATGTGCTGATATCGGCGATCAATGAGGTGGGAGATCTCTTCGAAAGCGGTAAGTATTTTCTGCCACAGCTTATTAATTCGGCAGAGACCATGAAGCTTGGCATAGAGATGTTAGAGCCCCTTCTTGCGGCAGGGGCGGATTCGGACAAGAGGCATACGGTGGTCATAGCTACCGTTGCGGGTGATATCCACGATATAGGCAAGAATCTGGTGGCACTCATGCTTAAGAATTACGGCTTCAATGTCATTGATCTGGGCAAGGATGTGGACAGAAGAGTAATAATAGATACTGCCATTAAGGAGAATGCGGAGATAATCGCATTATCTGCCCTTATGACAACGACCATGAAGGAGATGGATGAGGTCATCAAGGCTTGCAGGGAAGCGGGATGTAATGCCAAGGTGATCATCGGAGGAGCCGTGACCACGCAGGAATATGCGGATGAGATCGGCGCGGACGGCTATAGCAGGGATGCCGCTGATTGCGTTAAGACTTGCAAGCGGTTACTTGGTATTCTATAATTGTATAATGTATGAAATGATACGGAGGAGAATATGAGTGATATAATGAATGAAGCAAATGAAGTAAATACGGGTAACAAGGTCGGATACGACACTAAAAGCGTAGAACAGAATGAAGAGCTGCAGACCGGTATCCTGACCGAGATGCAGAAGATGACGAAGAAGACACTTATGTATCAGAGGATCACTACAGGACTTGTTCTGGTGTTCGTGATAGCCATTCTGTGTGTTGTTCCATCCCTGCTTAAGACCCTTGAGGCGGTAAGATACACCCTTGAAGGAGTTGATGCCGCGGTGGTTGAGGCCAATTCCGCAATAGGTCAGGCTGAAGATACCATGAAGGATCTGTCCGGTTTCGTAGGTACGGCAGGTGCGGATCTTGAGGAGGTCGTCACATCCTTCCAGCAGATAGATTTTGATTCGCTTAACAATGCCATCAAGAACCTTGATGCCACTGTTGAACCCATGGCCAATTTCTTCGGAAGATTCGGCCGGTGAATCAAAGAGCGGTAAGTTCTGATATATTGCAGGACCGAAGCTTAAGATAATGGTTTAGAGACAGGAGATATATATGAACGGCGCAGATATAATGGTTAAGTGCCTTGAGGCAGAGGGAGTAAAGGACATATTCGGCTATCCGGGTGTTGCCATAGCCCCTTTTTACAACAGTATAATCGATTCCGATATAAGGAGCATACTTGTGCGTACCGAGCAGAGTGCGGCTCATGCGGCAAGCGGATACACAAGAGCTTTCAATAACGAATTGCCCGGAGTGTGTGCGGTGACATCGGGTCCCGGTGCGACCAATCTGATCACCGGTATAGCTACGGCATTCGCTGACAGTATACCGCTTATCTGTATAACCGGACAGGTCAAGACAGAGCTCATCGGTACAGATGCCTTTCAGGAAGCTGATATAACGGGAGCATGCGAAAGCTTCGTCAAGTACTCCTACCTCATACGTAATGCGGAGGATATTCCCAAGGTATTCAAGGAGGCATTCCATGTAGCAAGCACTGGCCGCAAGGGCCCCGTACTTATAGATGTTCCCATAGATGTACAGCAGGCTCCGGTTAAGAGCTTTAAGTATCCCGACAGCATCGAGATGCGTACATATAAGCCCACTGTAAAGGGTAACGCCGTGCAGATGAAAAAGGTCATACACGAGCTTGAGAAGGCTAAGAGACCTGTACTCTGTGCAGGCGGCGGAGTACTCTTAAGCAAGGCAAAATATGAAGTATTAAGCTTCATTGAGAAGCATGATATACCGGTGGTGACAACCATGATGGGTATAAGCGTGGTTCCCACAGAGCATAAGCTTTGCTACGGAATGGTAGGCAATAACGGTAAGCCCTATGCCAATCGCGCCATGAATGAGGCCGATCTTCTTATAATGGTGGGTGCATCTGTAGCGGACAGATCGGTTACACAGCCCGATCTTGTCACCAAGGGCAAGGTGGTCATACATATAGATGTAGATCCTGCGGAGATCGGTAAAAATGCAAGCTCCAATATTCCTCTGGTCGGGGACGCAAGAGCGATCTTTGACGAGCTGTGCAAAATGGATTATGAGGCTGATTACAGTGAATGGATAGATACTCTTAACGGCTATAAAAAGACGATGGCAGTTAAGAGGAATCCCAATCCTAAGTATGTTGATCCCGCTGCCTTTATCAATACCTTAAGTAAGAGTATGGATAAGGACGGAATATATATAGCCGATGTGGGACAGAACCAGATATGGAGCTGTGACAATGTATGCATAAGAGAGGGCAAGTTCATGACAACAGGCGGCATGGGTACAATGGGTTATTCCATACCGGCAGCCATAGGAGCCAAGCTCAGACGCCCCGAAAGACAGGTCATAGCCGTGTGCGGTGACGGCGCTTTCCAGATGAGCATGTGCGAATGCGCCACAGCCAGACAGCATGATATACCTGTCAAGGTGGTGGTGCTTACCAATAATTATCTGGGTATGGTTCGTGAATACCAGCACTATACCTATCATGACAGATATTCCGTGGTAGACTTAAGCGGTAATCCCGACCTGTCCAAGATAGCGCAGGCATACGGCATGAGATATGTTAAGCTGACAGATATGTCAGCTTCGGACAGGGCGATTAAGGAATTCCTTGATTCTGAGGAATCATGCATACTTGAGGCCATAATAGATCCCATGGATCTTGTGAAATAACGATTTGCGACTTGGTCCCCGCTCAATGACTTTTTGGCAGATTTTCTTTGCAAATTAACCTCTACGCATCGCAGACGTTACTTGCGTTGCGTATAACGTGGCATTTGCACGGAAGAATCATCGAAAGCCATTGAGTTAGGATCGGATCAAATAATTTCAAAAGAGAGGACGATCTAATGAAAAGGATATACTCTGTATTGGTTGAGAACAGATCGGGTGTGCTGATGAAGGTTGCCGGACTTTTCTCAAGAAGGAATTTTAATATTGATTCACTGGCAGTAGGTGAGACCGATGATCCCGGTGTATCAAGGATGACCATCGTAAGCACAGGTGATGACAGGACAATAGAACAGATAGAGAAGCAGCTTAATAAGAAGCTTGATGTCATCAAGGTCAAGACCTATGCCGAGGGTGCGGGCATCAACAGGGAGATGATGCTTGTGAAGGTTAAGTATAATAAGGGCAACAGGCGCGATATCATGGAGAATTGTGAGATCATGGGCGCCAATATCGTGGATATGTCCGGTAATCTTATGATAATCCAGATATGCGATACTCCCGAAAGGACTGCGATATTCCTTAAGATGCTTAAGGGGATAAGTATACTTGAAGTGGCAAGGACCGGAACTTTATCACTCACCAAATGTTCTGAATCAGAGTGAGGAAGCTGTAGGATACCGGATAAAATTTTTAAGAGGCATAGCGATTTATGAATAGTATCGCCGCTTCGGATAGGAGAAGAAATGGTTAAAATGTTACTTCACGGTTGTAACGGCCGTATGGGGCAGATGATCACATCAATTGTGAATGAGGACAAGGGGATCAGGATAGTGGCAGGCGTGGATAAGTTCTTCGGCAAGATGGATAAATATCCCGTATATGAGCACATATCCGAGTGTGATAAGGCAGCGGATGTTGTGGTGGATTTCTCCAATGCAGCTGCCGTGGATGAGCTTCTTGATTACTGCCTGCTTAACGGACTTCCTCTGGTGCTCTGCTCGACGGGCTTAAGTGATAAGCAGCTTAAGAGGGTTAAGGATGCATCTAAAAAGATACCCATCCTTCGTTCCGCCAATATGTCTGTCGGTATCAATACGATCATGAAGGTGCTTGAGCAGATAAGTCCGGCACTTGCAGAGGCGGGCTTTGATATTGAGATTGTCGAGAAGCACCATAATAAGAAGCTGGACGCACCAAGCGGAACGGCGCTTGCTCTGGCGGATTGTGTGAATGAGAGCCTGCATAAGAAGTATAAGTATGTATATGACAGGACTGGGCGCAGGGAAGAAAGGCCAAAGAATGAGATTGGCATATCGGCTGTGAGAGGCGGTTCTATAGTGGGTGATCATGATGTGATATTCGCCGGCCTTGATGAAGTCATAACGCTGTCACACACTGCGTATTCAAGAGCGATTTTTGCCAAGGGAGCCATAACCGCAGCCAAGTTCTTGGCAGGTAAAGAGCCTGGAATGTATAATATGTCGGACTGCATCTAAGCATACAGCATCTAAGCGTATAGCATGATCTGTTGATACATTCATATACGGTATTGTATTTATACAGAGGCATGTTGAGTCTTGTCGGTTATTGACAGTAACTACAGATATTGATAAAATAGGGATTGTGCATTCTTTGCATGATCCCTTTTTGATCGGAGGATGATATGGAAGGTAAGATGAAGAAGAAGGTGTTCCAACTGTTGGTTGAGAACAATTCGGGCGTTCTGTACAGAATATCCGGTCTTTTCGCAAGAAGAGGCTATAATATCGAGAGCATCACGGCCGGAACCACCGCCGATCCCAGAGTGACACGCATTACGGTGGTTGCCATGGGAGATGATGAGATACTCGACCAGATAGAGAAGCAGCTTGGCAAGCTTGTGGATGTATGTGACATCAGAGAGCTTAAGCCTGAGAACAGCGTCTACAGGGAACTTGCCCTTATCAAGATCAAGGTTGGGCCTAAGGACAGATCGGAGATAAGCTCACTGGCGGATGTGTTCGGAGCGGATATAATTGATGTATCCAAGGAAGGTCTGATAGTTGAGATGACGGGTAAGCAGTCCAAGATCGATGCTTTTCTTGAACTGCTGGATGAATATGAGATACTTGAGCTTGCACGCACAGGTATCGCCGGACTCAGACGGGGAACGGATGATATAGTCTATCCGAAGCTTGATTAGTGATCAAAGCTTAGTGCTTTAATCATATAATAATATAAAGTAAATCTACTCAGGAGGAGAAAATGGAGAACAAGATTTATTATCAACAGGATTGTAATCTGCAGGCGCTTGAAGGACAGACAATAGCTGTCATCGGCTACGGAAGTCAGGGACATGCGCATGCACTTAATGCTAAGGAGTCAGGCTGCAACGTCATCATCGGTCTGTACGAGGGCTCTAAGAGCTGGGCTAAGGCTGAGGCGCAGGGCTTCAAGGTATATACCGCAGCCGAGGCTGCCAAGAAAGCTGATATCATCATGATATTGATCAATGATGAGCTTCAGGCTGATCTTTATAAGAAGGATATTGAGCCGAATCTGGAGGCGGGCAATATGCTTATGTTCGCTCACGGATTTAATATACACTTTGGCTGCATCACACCTCCTAAGGATGTGGATGTAACAATGATAGCTCCCAAGGGTCCCGGACACACTGTAAGAAGTGAGTATCAGGCAGGTAAGGGTGTTCCCTGTCTTGTAGCCGTTCATCAGGATGCTACGGGTAAGGCACTTGAGAAGGCACTTGCTTATGCACTTGCTATCGGCGGTGCAAGAGCGGGCGTACTTGAGACAACCTTCCGTACAGAGACAGAGACAGACCTCTTCGGTGAGCAGGCAGTTCTCTGCGGTGGCGTATGTGCTCTTATGCAGGCCGGTTTTGAGACACTTGTTGAAGCAGGCTATGATCCGAGAAATGCATACTTTGAGTGTATCCA
>ODAI010344939.1_pt1 | contig 36723 bp, 49 predicted proteins | sample 1539321 | NCBI WGS metagenome assembly ODAI01 (sample SAMN02144231, study PRJEB22623) | gut metagenome | biome: sheep rumen | host: Ovis aries | place: New Zealand
AAGAAATCTCTATAATGTTCTTGTGGATTTACCTCAAAATACTGCTTATGTAAAGATTCATGGAAATAACAATGAAGGTGAAGCTATGTTCTGTGAAACTAAGTTATATGCTCTTAGTTTAGTTGATATGTCAGCAAGACAGGCTATTGCTGAAATCACTGGCGATAGTCCTGTAACATATACTCCAGAAGAATGCAGAGTTCGGTTTTATAAAGCAATGGAGGAAAAATGTGCTAATCTTGAAATGAGTGGTTACATTATTGAAGGTGGTTGTGGATATGACCGCTATAATGGAGGTTTTGATGGAGGCCAAGTTGAGAATCCTATTCTCGGGCACGGACAATCAGTTATCCCAATTACAGGAATGTGCAGGATAATTGCTAATTCTCTTAATTACCCATTCTTTGCTAATTTGTGGTCAGAGAAAGAGCATGTTATTAAAGCAGAGAATACTGATTTTTCGTACACGCTTACAAGGACGATAGATGAACATTTTTCTGAACAACTTGAAAGTGAATATATTATACTTGGATGGAAAACAGGTACAAAGCAGAGTGGTGGCGAACCATGGTACACTAATTTGCTATGTGCTGCTACTAATTATAATTTGCAGGGGAAAGTATTAGCGGGTTATGTTCATTTAGCATTAAATCCAACGCTTGAGGATGAAACAACTAACAGGTGCAAGGCCATGAAGATACTCTTCAATATTGGGGAAACTTTACTTCAAAATCGTTCGGCTGATGTTTCTACACTTCAAACACAACTGATAGGTCAGCAGGTTGCTCACGCTGAAGTTATGGTATATCCATCGTATGCGGCATTTATGAGTAATTTTAACGCAGCTGCCAACACAGACTATCGCCTATATCACTACTATAACGATAATAGCAATCTCGTGAATACATACTCTACGATAAAAGTCCTCGTTTCACAAATTGTATTGGACTATACTTTTAATCTTGAAGAAGTGGTCACAATTACAGATAACGATATTTATTGGGCACCGTATTCTGGTAACATTTTCACTGCTGGACAACAATATACCATCAGGAATCTGTTATATGCTTATTTGATGATTTCATCGAGCCAAGCTGGTCAAGCATTGATGAGAGTCGTAGGAGAGAAGATACTTAAAAAATATGGTACAGAAGGATTTATTCCACCAGAACCTTCAAATTAACATAGTTATTGTAAGAACTCAATACATAAGTACTCAAATAGGACTCGCAATGCGGGCCCTATTTCTTTAATTTTTTTAACATCTGCTTTTCTTATATCTTTAGTTCAACTATTCGCAACAGCAGCAACTGCTTGTTTCACTTCATCAGCTAGTTTCTGCGTTTCTCCACTTATTCCAGTCGAGACGTCCTGAATTTTCTCATTTCTCTCATTGTCTTTGAATGAGTCAATGATTTCAGTCACGAAGTCAGCAAATGACTTCATCTTCAGTTCTATGAAGTTCTTGTAGACTTTATCAAATAGTGCTTTGAAATCACCGTATTTCTGTGCAATGACCGTCTTCTCAAAAATCATAATCTCATCAATCGTTCTTATGGATTCAGTGACTTTTTTCTGACGGACAGTGATGCGCCCAGACTTGTCACTCGTCAAGATATAGATGAGCGAGCATGCCGCATCGTAGAAGTTCTGATTGATGACTTTAGCCATCTCGATGCGTTTGTTCTCATTGTAGTCAGTAGAGAAGAAATTGCGCAGATACATAGCCAATGATTCCCACTGACGAATCTTCTCATCGAGCGTAACAACTATATTCTCCTGGACGAATAATCCTTCCGGAACTCCAGTTTTATCATCGATGTTCAGTTCTCTCAGTATACCGATAACGTCAAGTGCTTTATCTTTGTCTAACATCTTCTTGAATGATTCTTCCAAAGCATCATATGCTTTCGGTGCTACATTTGCTTTGATGTCATTGATAAGGTTCTCGCCGAACTCGTGTTTGTACAAATCAGAACTGATGAAGCCCTGCCATTTTGCAACACACTCAGGAACAGTGAATTCCATGTGATTAGGATGAATTGGTTCTTTAAGTGCTTTGTTGAAATAAAGGACGTCATTCTCTAATTGCTTAGCATATGCAGCAAGTTTCCGTAGCATCTCTTCTATCTTCTGATAAGCATCTTGATAGTCGCCGTCTTTGATGTCGAGTTCATCGAGTAGTGTATTCAGACGTCTGACAAGTATGTCATCACGTTCTTCAAACAAACTGCAGACATGGTTGAGCATTTCACGGACGTCTGCTACATTGAAAATGCTCTTCAAAGAAGTATCTCCGACAGTAATCTTGTCGATGACTGGTTCTGCAGCATCCAGGAAATCCTTGTCAGTATGATAGTCTTTCTCGAAGAGTTCGAACAAGTCGCTCAAACCGTCGTTTTCTATACGGTCAGTGTCTGCTAGTGTCTCTGCTACACGAACGACAGTCAATAAATTAGGTATCGCTGAAATTTCATACAGAGTAATATCAGACAAATAGTCTGCGCTATAGAATATCTTTAAGATATTGCGTAATGACGGAGTCTCATTCTTCAGAGCATTCAGTTGTTCTATCAGAGACTCGGCAGAAGGAATGACTTTATCGTCATCGTTATTTTCTTGTTGTTCGTCATACTTATAGTCAGGGTCGAGATATTGCCCGTTGGTTTTCACGATTCGTGCCAGTAACTCGTTATATGCATTCATATTCTTTTCGTCGAACGTCAATGCAGTCACTTTATCCCATGCATTCTGGACGTATTTCTGAAAGTTTGTACGCAGTTCATTGTCTGATACCCAACGATTGATAATCTTCACTATCTTAGCATTCATGATACCACGACTATTCAACCAGTCGTACAGCAATTCAGACTTCTTTTTCTTTTGCTCATAAGTCTTCTCATTGCCAACAGCATCAATCTCGTCTTCGAGTTTGCACATATCATCATATGCATCTTTCGTGACGATATAATTTTCAGATACAGTATAGTATATCAAGTCAAACCAATTCTTTTTCATCGTTCTTTATTGTATAGTTTAATCTTCCATATCGTCATATTCAGACACAAGCACTTCAAGGTCTTCACGCTGGTTATTGCGAGTCTGCTTTCCGACGGTCTTGATGTCTTCGAGAGTCACTTTCGGAGTAAAACCGTCTTTGTAGACTTCTTTGAGTTGTTCAAATACACAACGATATGTAATCATCATAGCGATTATTTGAGGATACGTCACACGTAGGAAGTCTTCTACCATAGCAGCACTGCCGGTTTCTGCACCGCCAGTTGAACCTTTCAGTTGGGCGATACGATTATTGATACGCTGCTGCAGTTCAGAAGAATAGCGAGCCCACATTCCTTTAAGACCTTCTGCCTTGAACGGATACTTCAACAGAGAGTGTGAGTTTCCACCAGTCTTACAGACAATGTCAATCTTTGCATTGATTTCTTTGTCTGCAGATTCTTTCAAGAACTTCATCTCATCTTCAATCTTCTTGAAGCATAGCCAGTTCTCACGAGGACCGATGCATTCGCTCATTGCTGTCGACAACTGATTGAATAAGTCAGTATACAACTTATCGTAATCGATTTCATCTGGTTGTATAGGGCCTTCATTATCAGTCGGGTCTTCATATGACTCATTTAAGTGTTGATTTGCTTTGATATCTACAGAAGCATTGGCGTTAGTAGTTGTTTTCTGTTTGAAACCACTGCCGTCTATCTGTATCTTAAAAGGTTTGCCGTCATAGTGCTCATCAAAGTCATCGAAGTTGCCGTTGAAACGAGTTGTATAGAAGCGCATGAAAGCACGCAGCGCTTTTTCATCTTTACAATCTTTTGCACGACTATAAACAGATTGCACGAAATCTTCCTTTGACATACCAGAAGGCGGATCAGAGACACATAGACAACTAGCGAATTCGATTGCCTTCTTGATATAGTCACGTTCTCTACGGACGTTTTCGACACTACGTTTCAACCAGTTCTCACCAGTCTCTTGAAATGATGCATTCTTCTGCTTCAACCAGACAATAATATTGTCTTTCTCAGAAGAAGAAGCAGTTTGAATCGATTTAGAGAACTGGTTTGCATTACCTCCGACCATTTCTACCAACGGCTTGACTGCACTAATGCTTTTGTCAATATATGTGTCAATTGCATTAATGACATCTACTGCAGGAGATTCACTGTTTTTGTTTTGAGACTTGATGCTGCGCACTTTTATATCAGCACCCGTCTGTGACGGTGTATCTTCATTTAATGCATTTTCAAGAAGCATATTAAGGAACTGTTCGCCAGTCAAAGATTCGTTAGCATTCTTTTTTTTGACGAAGTAAGCGAACGGATTCAGAGTTTGCTTCAGACCAGTCTTCTTGCCACCGAAGCGTGCACTACCGAAACACTGGCGCCCAATATCCATAGCATCGTCGCCATCAATGTCTTTCGGATCCATGAACAACGAGTTGTTTGGATTAGTCATTGCTTTCTTGGGCCAGTCAATCGGCGACATCAAGAACTGCCAGTTACGTGGCAGAGACGGAAACTGCAGCGTCGAGAATATGCTGTTCTGTAAGTCAATGCCCACTATCTTCTGAGCAATGTCTTTCAGAAGTGCTGCTTTCTGCTGGTCGACAATTGTCACTTTGCCGTCGCTAGCAGCATTCAGTTCACTTTTTAAATTATCTTCAGTGATATACATTATTAACTATATATAGTGTCGTTTCCGTTATTTATCTTAATTTTCGCATAAAATAACGGACGACTTCACCACTCAGGCAAAGTCGTCTTTGATTTTCTTACGAATGTCTTTCAAGTCGTTTATGAACATATCCTTGATGTCTGTGTTTCTGATATACTCAAGTTCATTCTTGATTTCTTCGTTCTTCTTCAGAAGTGCTGCTTTTTCTTCATCAGTCAACTTCGATATTTCTATCGAAAGGACATCTTCACTTAACCCATGCTGTTTCAAGTCAACCTTGATGTCACTCTTCTTACGGTTCTGAATCTTTATCTTACCACTATTGACCAGTGCAATGAATTCGCAAATCTCAGTGTTCTTCTGCAATCGCTGTTCCATCACATGAATGAGTTTTGTCTTTCTCTGTTCATATATGGTCAGACGCCATTTCGTAAAGTACTTCAGCAATTCATATTCATCATTGAAATACACCAGCTTGTTCTTCTCGTTGATAACGTTCAGAATATTCTGAGGGACGACTGTCGTCAATAGCAGCATTTTCTCGAGTTCATCCGTCAAAGCAGTCAATCGCTTGTAGTCTTTCGGTTCCAGCATCACACGATAGTCTGTCTTTCCTTCGTGAGAGAAGTTCTTCCAGTCTTTAATCTTGCCATTTTCAAGCAACTTGTTGAATGTCTCTCCGATATCTTTGAATGTAACGTTATATGGAAAGTCTGTTATCTGAATGCTCTGTGTCTTTTCATTCAATACATACGTTCCATGTGATGTCCATCTTTTGCTCACATCAGAATACGTAAATGTCTCCGGACGCATACCGTTGACATACGGACGTAACTGAGTCTTTATCTTGCCATTCTTCAGGAATTCTATCTGAGCATCGATGATGTCTAACGGATTATATGAAAAAGACTTGAATGCAAAACCAGGCGCCAGACCGATAGACTGCGTCGTCAGCAGCGTGCACATCGGCGGGAACAACATCTCCGGTTCTATCTGCTGACCTTCTTCTGTCTTGAACTTCCACAAGTCATTGTCATATTCATATATGAACGAATACTTGCTCTGCTTCACGGAAATGTAACGTGCTGCTGCCATTGCATTTGGAGAACGCAATGAACCATTAGCACCGACTATCTCAAGACACGGAACATTGTTCAGGAAATCTGCTGTAATACTATGCAGACTCGAAATCAGAGATGAATCGCCGTGCAGATACTGCGTCTTCTTATAGACATCACCAATCAAAGTCAGCACTTTCTGTTGACCACGCTTCACTTCACCGGCGAATGCAGAATACAGTATCTTTCGAGCACCTTCTTTGAACCCGTCTAACTTAGGAGACGAACGAGTTTCCAGGACATATAGAGAATACTCTTTATACTCGTTGTTCAGGAACTACGAGATGCTGTACATATTATTTGGATTGACGCTCATGTGAGCATCTAGTGAATGTCTGCTTCCTTTTCTTATAATTGGCATAATGCGATTATTTATTATTTTCTCATATATTATACAATTAAACACAACATTCGTTTAATGAATTCATTTCTGAAATCGATTTGACGATAAATATGAGAAATGTTTCAATTATATAATATGACATACGAGGAAAAGAAGTCTCTTTATGAGAGCATCATGATGAAAATATCAAAACAAGTGAAGAGTATGCTAAATGAAGCAGATATAACTAACGGCAAAGAACAGTTAGCAAACATTATTAACAATTGGGATAAACTGTCTCCAGAAGCAAAGAACATTTTATCAAGTTCTATAAATAAAATCAATAATCTTAATAAATCAACTGCGAATCCGTCTGCTCCAGTTTAGACTCCGAAGTCGTCACAACAGTTTAATGTAGCTGATGCATTCATTGAACCAGATATTACTATATTAAAGAAATATGTTGAAACTGGAAATGTCTCTAAAGATTTCAAACAATATTCGAATTGGGCTTTGAGTGGATTGAAAGAATTAGAAACTGCATTTAAAGCAATTCGTAATAAGAAATAGGATTCAGAGACTAAAAGTAAAGCCGAAGATTTTATTATTAAATCATTTCCGTTAAAAAATGAATTTAACGAATCTGATTTTAACGAAATATTTACAGTGCATACTGAGAAATACGGAGACATCAGTATATTCGACAGACAAAATTTAGATGACTTGAATCTTCAAATTGTTTATAACATGGTTAAAGAATTTAGAATTGTTCAAGTGTTGATTAAATTCATTAAGAAGTGTGTTGAAACAGACTTCAATAACGATAAGTATCGTACTATTGTTCCTCTTGGTCATGATAAAGATTTATTTAAGAAATTCATAGAAGATAATCTTAATGTTGACACAAAAGACAAGTCTCTTTATAAAGAAATACATAAAACATTCGTTATTCTTTACGGAGATAATCATCATACATATAAAATCATTGAAGATATTAAATTCATCGATATACTCATCTTATTGAGATATTGTTTATTGTCTGCATGCTATGAACGCAAAAAGTTGCTTAAACATTAAAGTTTGATATACTCAATAATACACTCGAGCGTCTTTAGTTTATCTATGGACGCTCGTTTCTTTATAACTTTACTTTCTCTAAGCAAGAAATTAGTTAAATATCGTTAAATGTTCTCTTAGAATTTGCAATTCTCACAAAGTTTTCGTACCTTTGCAACAAAGAAATAACAACGTATATGGAAACGAGAATCATCAAGCGAGCAGACATAGTCGCTGCAATGACGAAGGACGACGAAAAGAACTTCCAGATTGGCGATTACATCACGGATCGTCAACATGAAGACTTATATCTGATAACTGACATCAGAACAAAACAAAGCGACGACAAGAAGCAGACGTGGACGTACTATCACGTCACAGAAATAAACCCGATTACATTACAGCCGTTTAACAAATGGAAAGACGAGGGTGAACCCGATGTTCACGAAAGAGACTTGTCATTAAGCGAGTTAAACGAATACTACTTCAAAATCTGCGGAGACATCATCAAGTTGCGTGACATGGCTCACGGCATCATGTTCGAGAATGCTTCTATCGAAGATTATCAAGAATCTTCTGAGACTGCACTTATGACTCTCGGCGACAAGCAGTCACTGATAGCACTCCGTGAACAGGCAGAAGAAGCAGAGCGTTCTATTCAGAAAGTGAAGAACTACTGCGAACTCGTCACAAACCAGATGAAGCACGAACTCGAGCAGAAGATTAAGGGCATCAACGGTCTCGTCGACAACATGAACAAGGAAATCAAGAAGTTTACTTATGTCATTCAAACTATCGAGACTTATACTGGCATCAGTGAAGAAATCATACAACTTGCTGACGGAGAACCAGCTTCTGAATCTGAACCCATCGTCATCCGGCAAGCTGTCATATTCTGTGACGAAGAACTAGCACTCATCGAAGACGACTTCGACTGGCAGAAAATGGAAAAGTTCGACACATGGCTTCTAGCAGACAACAACTTCAAGCGTCTCTTGCCAGACGCTAAAAGCATCGTCGCACTGAAACCCAGACGTACTAACAAGGAATATGCTTCAAATGATGCATTCTATAATGCTGTCATGAACCAGCCCAATCACGTTACGCTATTCTTGATTCGCAATGGAGACAAACTCTATAAACTGGAATCTGAACATATCTACTTAGAAGACCGTATGTTTCCGAACCAGGACGAATACATGAAGCAACTCGAGAAAGAGGCAACTTCTCACTCATGGTCGTCTGACGGTGACAAAGAGAGTGACAGAATGCGCAAGCGCTTTACTAAGATTGCATTCCTGTTACAAGGTCTGCTTGACAGAAGTGACGTGTTTAGTCCACATCATGTGAAGTGCAGTTTCCTCAAGATGGAGGGACTTGATAACAACGACATAAAGATGGAGTACGAACTCGACCACAGTCATCTGCTAACTGATGGACGTCTTCCTGTCATGGACTGGATTCGTGAAACAAATAAAGGCTTAAAAGAAGGAAGTCGCATCCTGTTGATAGACGGATACGCTACTGGAGATTTCTTGCGCTACTACTCTAGTGAATACACGACACCTTCTAAACCGGGTCTCGGCATCTACACAGTCAAGAAGAACCCGCAGTATCGCCCGGACGACAAGTCTACTTGGTATGATCCGTATAAGCGCCCGTACATTATCTCTTATCTCCCGGCATCTGAAGCGTATTCGTGGTCAGATGGCTGGACAGAACGTAAGAACAAAGTCAGCATCACACTCAAGGAAGACAATTGCTCATGGCTGCTCTATGATTCACTTGACATTGAGACACTCGACTACTATCTGAATAGTCGTCTCTACCGGTCACAGTATTTCAGTTATGTCAAACTACTCAAGACAGCGAAGCAACTCATCGCACGAGAAGAGAAAGATGAATTTAACTTCGCTTATATGCTGACTGGAGAAATGATGGCTCAAGACTTGGAACCAAAGGACGGCTACACTCACAAGCAGATTGCACAGATAGCAATCGATACTATAAAGAACCGACTGAAGTGGAAGCGACCCATCACGTCAAAAGAGAAAGAGACGTATACGCTGATTCGAAGGACGCTATTCAGCAAGTCGTTCAAAGAGAAGTATTTCAAATAATAACACAATTAAACAGAATATGATACTATTACTTATCGTAGCGATTTTGGCTATAGCCATCATAGGCATAGCAACTACAGGAAGCAATTCTTCAAACAGCGATTTCGAAGAAAAGTACAAAAAGCATAACCTCAAAGTAGTAAAAGGCGATTACCCTTGTTGCGACTGCTCTTATTTCTATGACGGAGCAGTTGATTCATACCCATATGTTCCGAATGAAGAAAGACCACATCCACCTTGCTGTATGAACAGGAACAGATGTCTGGAAGACAGAAGCAAATGCTATGTCCATGACAATCTATAATAATATACATTAATTTAAAAATTATAAAATATGAACAGCGAAAAAGCATTAACTTGGATGAAGAGTCACATTCTTAAAACTGTATGTGACGATTTTGCATATTCCTATTATTGGAATGGAAAATATGTGGGAAAGTTATATTCTGATGAAAGATGGACTGAAGAAGCATTCGTTGAGAGTTTTAAACATTCTACATTTGAAACGTTTTGATATAGTATAATAGCGTACAGTCAAACAGGAAAGGGAGTCGAAATCGACCCCCTTTCTCTTGTCACCACACTTTCGCTCTCTTCTCTTCGTCTATATACAACTTGTCTTCAGGACGGACGTCCCACGCTTCATACCACGGAGTGAACATCGGAAGCGTCCCGTTCGTTCTCACACTAGGAACTGAATGCGGATCGTTCGTTACTTGTCTCTTCAAGCACTCGTCGCTAATGACACTCGCCCACATCTGAGCATACGATATGAAGAACCTCTGCTTCCAGTTATAACTAGTAATCGGTTCTGTGATGTCTATGCGTCCGTCCATCACTTTCTCTAAAGCACGATAGGCAATCTTCAGACCACCGTAGTCAGCAATGTTCTCATTCAAAGTCAACTCCCCGTTACACTTCACGAACGGCAACGCTGTCATGTTGTCGAACCTCTCTCGAGTATTCTCAGTCAGTTCCTTGAACTTCTCTGTATCACCGTCAGTCCACCAGTCCAGCATATCTCCAGTCTTTGAGAATAATCTTCCTGCCATATCGAAATTATGCGTCATCTCGTGCGCAATTACAACACCGATAGCACCGTAGTTGGACGCATCGTCAGCATCAGCATCAAAGAACGGAATCTGCAATATCGCAGCCGGGAAGCATATCTCGTTCTGCTGCTGCATACAACAGGCATTCACAGTCTGAGGCATCATTGGCCACTCACTCCTGTCTACTGTCTTATTATAGTACTTCTCTATGCTTCTCCTGTGACTCCACTGACCGAACAAGATATTATTCTCGACATATGACTTAGTTTCATCAACTGGCACGTCACTGTAGTCGTCCCACTTATCTGGATAGCCGATTTTCACATACTGCATCGCATCAAGCTTCTCAATGGCCTTCTCCCTCGTCTCTTCCGACATCCACGTCTGCTCACGCATAATCTCACGATATGCATCGACCATGTTATGCGTCATTGACAGCACTCTCTCTTTTGCTTCCGGCGAGAAGTATCTCTCAGAATATATCTTTCCGATAGGCTCATAGAACGATGAAGTCATATGATGAACTTCACGCTTCCATTTCGGTGTTCTCTCCTTTGCGCCGGTCATATACTGAGTGAACTCCCACGCTTTCTCACTAAACGATTCAGAACACCATCCGGAATACTCAGTGACAATCCTGTATTCTATGACGTCCTTCAAGTGCTGCAGACTCATACAGTTAATCAACTCGAATGCACGCTTCACCGGCTCCGGCTGTGCGACAATCACTGTCTCAGTCTCATTATAGTCACTCCACGACAATAAAGTACGGGCGTCCATCCCGATTAACTCTGACAACTCAGCAAGCGTCATCCTGTTGTAGTTCTCCTCAGGCTTCTGCAGTTTCTCCGGAGAATACGCTAACCGTGCAATCTCAGTCTCTATCGTAAAGTACACATCGAATAATTTCTCTGCATTCTCATGAGTGAACAGCCCGCTCATCTCTAGAAGATCCACATTTACCTGACGGTATTTTTGACGGATTCCCACATTTTCGGCCGTCTGAGAGAGGTAATAATCACGGTTTCCGAGATCGAGAGACTGCTCAAGCCATATCTCATACTTCGTAGAGTCAATCAAATCCTGGGAGATATTCAGCGAACAGAACAAGTCATCACAGAACGTCCTGGTGTACCACTCCATCAACTTCATCTTGTCATTCATGCTGACGACCTTCTCTAAATATGTAACCAGTGGAGCAATTCCCTCTCTGTTACGACGCTCATAATTTGTATATATACGTTGATATGCAGCAATCTTGCGTTGCATTGCATCACTCTCGTCAAGCGTCTTCAGCATATCACGCAAGCGCTCCGTCACTCTCTCTTCCACGACCTCGAAATTGCTCCAAGCAGGCTCGTCTGCTGGCTGCTCGTTATATTCCGACCAGCGACCGGCAGCAAACTCGTAGAAGTCGTCTCTCGGATTTATTTCTGTATTGATGTATCTGACGTCCATTATCTGTTCTGCTGTGGCTGCTCGTAAAGTTTCTTATTAATGTCGTACTCCCATGCTTCAATGTCGCCAGCTGGTGTGACATAGAACTCGAGATAGTCACCGAAGCCCTTCTCGACAATGCTCAGCACTTCAGGGACGTATGCTCCCTCATAATCCTCGTCCATGTCACCGTTCTCATCAATAATATAATAAGAAGCAATGTCGACGAGCTTCACTGTTCTGAAGTCACCTCCAGTAGTGGAACCGGGCCAGTTCTCTATATGACCAGTCTCGAGATTGATGTTGAGTACGAAGTTGTCGTCTTCAAATAACGTCGGGAACGTTTGCTTAAACTTCTCTGTTTCGTCCTCGTCAAATGTGAGGTCGTTTATGCTGACGTCCTCAATCCACCAGTCTACTGGTATGACTACTTTAAGATATTTTCGTTTCATATGTGTGTATTTATATGTTTATAACAAATGACGTAATTTGCGCCACAACTTGTTTAATAATGTTGGAGATGTTGAGTTGACGTCCTCATTGTTGGGAGATGTTGTAGATTGAGAAGATTCTGGGTTGACGTCCTCTTCTTCATCGTATTTTTCGTCATCATAAAGAGGTTCGGGAGAGGCGGGAGTTCTTGCAAATTCCGGGTTGACGTCCTCCTCATCATACTCTTCATCTTCTTCTTCGAGTTCATTCTCCAGATTTGTCCAGTATTCGTCTGTATGGACAGCGCCGAAATTCTCTTCACAATATTCGGGCAACTTCCAACCGTCTATGCGGCTGTAATACGTTCCGTCCTCATCACAATGGCACAAGAAGTCTGAATACTTGCGAGGATATGACTTGCGAACCTCACTGCCGTCACTTCCGCAATGTATCAAGTCATATGTGTACTCTCCGTCACTGAGCAAGTTGGGACAATGCTCTATGACCCACGAACGTGTCGCACCCACACACCAGCTCACTGACATGTCGACGTTACCGTACTTGACGCATAATTTATTATTTTTGCACCATTCGACGTCTTCGAATTTAGCATCTTTCACCCATTGCTTGAACGGGTCTTCGTAAGGATAGTCGCGACCGGCAAACCAGTTGTTGATTTCGAAATATATGATTTCTTCCATATCAATCTTCTTCTTTGACGTTTTTGAGATTAGCAAGGTCATCGAATATCTTGGCTTCGTTGTAGTTCGAACGCTGAAGTTTCTCAATCAACTTGAACAAAGCACGACGTACGCCAGCATAGTCATAGTTTCCGCACATTCCGTAATCAGCGATAAGCGACCAGACTTCATCAGGATAGCCGTTCTCTAAGACGTCCAAGATAGAACGCTTCTCTTCCATGTTTAGCGCATCAATCTCTTCTTGCAATTCTTCGTCATACTCTTTTCGTAAACGCTCTTCAATACGACGTGTTCCCCATGAACTACCAGCATCGACGTGTTCGAGCATGTCGTCTTCGTCGAATTCGTCTAACAAGTCATCGTCATCATAATGCTCTCTGATGACTTTCATTAATTCATAAGTTGTGGGAACTGTATCGCCTTTACCGCTTAGATAATCATTGCCGTGCTTTTTGAACACTTCATCCAATGCGTTTTTGATAATCTTTAAGCAATCTTCTTTCTCCATATTAATAATCTCGAATGTCGTTTCTGATTATTATACGAAGAAAGAAGACGTTTGTTTAATATATAAAGATAGAGTGAATTAAGAGTTGTCTCTCGATGGTATTGAGACGTCCGGAGTCTCAGGAACCAAGAAGTTCAATTTAGATAATACATTATTATTAAAGTCAGAAAGACCGCTACCTTCTTGAGGATTAGCACCAGAAGCAATATTCTGCATCTGACCAGGAGCGAAGTAACCGAGTTTCTTAGCAGCTTGCATTACACCAAGAGCCATATTACGGTCTGCAGTTTCTTGAATAAAACGGAAACATGCGACGTTATGTTCGCCACGCCACTTCCAGTTGAACATCTTGGATAGAAAACTACGACGCTTCAGAATTCCGTTATCTACAATTTCGATCATTTTATTCATAAAAGCTTTTAACTTAATCATTGCAAGCCTATCACGAATATTTGTTGCTAACAAAGCAATTCCCGTACCAAGAAGACCGAGTCCAGCAAGGAACAGTTTTCCGAAGCCTTTCACGTTAACCCCCTACAACCACGCCATATGGTCCTTTCCCGGCTAGCCTTCAAGCAAAAGCGCAACTGTTTGGTTATTAATAGTTTGTTGAGTTTCGTTAAAGTTTTTAATTTCTTCATCGAGAAGTCTTTTAAACTCATTGTAGTGCGTTTCGCTGATGATATCGTTGAACAAATCTTGATATATACTATCGACTTGTTCATTGACATATTCATCATTGCTATCACTTTCTGTGACAGCATCACTCACTTCAGTTGAAAAGTTAGCCCACTCGCTTTCATATATTGCTCTTTCTTCTTTTGATAAAAAGAATAAACGTTCTGGTGATAATCTTTCGGGATACTTCATTTTTATAGTTAATGCATTTCTTTTATTTATCGTTCATTAGAACAATGTAATGATTTCATATTCTTTTGTTTCTACTTTTTTTGTTTCTTTTTCTTCTTTTGTTTTTTCTGTATTAATGTTCGAATCTGTTGAATTATTATCCCATTTACAATCTCTTCTTAAACGTGCAATCCAACCAGTTTTAGATGCGCGTTTGAAAGTATCATATTCGTTATTCATAAAATCTTCGTATGTATCATATTCTTCAGCAATTGCAAGAACTTGTTGATACTTAGTAGATTCAACAGAATGACCACCTTTCCATCCCAATCGTCTTTTGATTTCTGAAAGCCAACCGTTTTTGTTTGCAGCAGAATATGCACTACATTCACATACTTTAAACATATTCGGAGAATCATATTTTTCAGCAACGTGAAGTACTTTTTCAAACGTCCATGCAAATCTTGATGTAAACCAATAATAATCGTCTAACCACTTATTACGAAGAGCAGCAGTATATGCCTACGGATATTGATGTTTCATCTCATTGCGCATCTTACATTTCAATGCAACTTCATAACATGCATCATATGTCCACTTTTTAATGACACCTCCAGCACTGGACGTCCCAATACCTGTTGCAGCAGTATTAATTGTAAAATATCCATGATTACGATAGAAATGACAATAATAGTCTTCCCAATATTGCGATTCTTCTAATGTCAAATTACTTTTTAGAACAATACACTCAGGCACGTCTTTATGAAGTACTTCCATGAAATAACGTCCAACAGAATCCATTTGACATTTACTATTATGATGACTGTCTCGAGTTGCTTTCAGATAATGCAGACTACGACCGATATATGCTGTAGGTTTATGTTTGTCGTTGTTTACATCTTCGTCAAGATATACATATACAAAGTTTATTTTCTACTCGACATCAAATGTCTCCGGATTAATGAACCAATAGAATTTCTCTCGTTCACCAGGATTTTTGCGAGTTATGTTATATGCAGTTGGAAAATATTGAGCATACTATAAATAAGTATCGCACGTCTTAGCAGCAAGATAGCGATTATGATAATCTTCCCAAATACCCTATGGTGACTTCTCGAATCCATATGCTTGTTTTTGTTGTCCAAAGAAGTAATCAAATAAACCATCGATGTGCATTCCAAGACGATAGTTCATTTGATAACGCTTCTTATATTCAGAACGAGATGAACATTGACATATAGTTTCTAAGACTGTTTTATATGAAACAATGGATTTTGGTATTAATTCATCGATACACCCAAGATATATAGCCATATTGATAATTCGTTCCATACCATCAATTTCTGAAAATCTTGAAAGTGAACACATATTAAGTGTCTTTGTGAACAATTCAGCAATCATCATAACATAATCAATTGCTTCTTCTTTAGTTCTAAATGAATACTGTAATTGCCACGCTTCAAATTTCATTTGTTTTGGTGCAGCATCTTTGTATAGTTTTTGTTTCAATAATTCTGCTGCTTTATATCCACGACCGTTGCTTTCTGATTCTATCTGTTTTGCAAAATCATCAATTGACATTGCAAACTCAGGTAACATGTGCTGATCGTCTACTCCACCTTCTTCGTCTAAGCCGAATGTTTTGTCAAGCAGACCATCTACATTAGCAATGACTTGATAATGTCTCCGGTATTTGCGTTGTAGTTCTCTTCGACTATTTGCTTTATTCAATACCTTCAAACAGTCTTCGTAAGTCACGCTATCAGTTTCGTACGGAAGTTCATCAATGATTCCAGCATTGACGCATTCAACGAAAATGTCGTGATAGTTGGGATGATTAGAGAAAGCGACAAGTGTTTTGCAGTTGCTTTCGTTAAGAGCGTTAGTTGCTCGCTGTAGTAAATTGCTAATGTGCTCCATATTGATATGAAATATTCGTTTCTTCTATTTATCTAGAAAAAGTTCAAACATTAAAAAATGTAGCCACAAATGTGACTACAAACGAATAAATTTCATATCTATGAAATAAAAAATTAACTTCATATCGAAGTCATTTCTATTTATTGTACTTTAAAAGAATATTATCTTCTTTAATAAATATACGAGAATATAAGAAACAAAAAATATTTTGAAATTTCTTCGTAAAACTGTAGACAAAAACAATAATTCTTGCTATAATCTAATGAAGGCGAGAAAGAAATAAATCGCAAATCAAGCAACACCATATAAAAACTTTAACGAAATTGCGTAACTGCTTGATAATCAACTAGTTAAGTGGGGTGTGGTGTATGATGCACGGCTCGACTCTAAATCGAGATTGGCCTCTGAAGCCGGCGGAGCGGGTTTGATTCCTGCCACCCCAACTAATTGAAAAATGAGCGACTTAGCATTAAGTCGCTCAAGTTTTTGTTTAATGAGTTACTTCCCCCACTTATCTATTAAACCATCTTTCATCAGCATGCGATAGAAACTGTCAAAGTCTTCAATGTCGCTATATTGTTCTCTTAGTTTATCAGGGACGTCAACCCAGCCTATCTCAATGCCCATAAAGTTCAAACACTCAGCCGGCGTTATACGACCCTGTTCGGCATCAAGATGATGCTTGGAGCAGAGCGCAGCGCCGTTAGTCAGGTAGTAGCCACCGTCAGACCAGAGTTTTCGGTCCATGATGTGGTGTGCGTCTACAGCTGCGCATTCGCAGCCTGGTACGCAGCATTTGCCGTTAGTCTTTGCAAATACTTGCTCTTTGAATTCTTCTCTTGTTAATAAAGTCATGATTATCTTCTTTTCTTTCGTTCTGCTATTTCATTTATAGTATCATTGATGATTTCTTTTTCAGTCAGTGGAAGATTTTCTGTCTCAATTTCTTTTTCGTATACGTCTCTGTTCACTTTGACATATACATCATCAAAATCAACTTTTACTCCGCATTCGATATCAGCAGTTCTTGAACATGTCTCGAGTTTCTGTTTTAGCAAATCTTCAAGATATGCTTTTTTCATTGTTACTGATTTATGTTCATTGAGTTCAGCAATGTCATAATCGTTGAGTTCAATTTCGATGATTCCTTCTACGTGATATTTTGCTATCATATAATATAATATATTATTTAAACTACATTCCAACGAACGTATTGAGCTTCGAAGTACTCAGGTAGTTGAAGTTTACCAATCATCTCGTCTATATTCTTCTGTGGGACGACTGCTTCACGATTATGATTACGTCTCTTCTGCTCTTCGACAGTAGTCTCCAGATATTCGATGCGCACACAAGCATTATACGTCTCAAAGAGGTCGACTAACTGCCGGCGCTGTGATTGAGTAATGTTCGTAGCGTTCCAGATGAACGACTGCTTGTTACGCAGATATTCCTTAGCACGTTCTTTAGCAGTCTGAATGACGATGCCGTTGGTGTCACCAGGCTTCAGTTTCAATTCCGTTCTTATTTCGTCGAGAGAGATGACTTCTGTCGGACGTCTACCCTTCATATACTTCATAATCCAGGAATCCTTGCCAGTTCCGGGCAATCCGCACATCAATACTACTTCGACCTCAGTATCGTCGTATAAACAAGGATTCTTGCAGTCTCCAGTCTTGAAGTTCAGAAACTGATGTGTATCATAAGCAGAACCATCATCGAACACTGGAGACTGATGAAGCATCTTCTCTTCATCAGCCATATCACGGAAGCACTCGACTGCAGCGAGTGCGTCGTCCTTGTTCTGGCATATACGACCTTCCATGTCAGCTTTAGCGAGCCGGTATAGCAAGTCCATTGTGAAGTCTGTTGCACCGAGCAGGCTGTTTGCAGCAGCACGATACATTTTTGCGAGAGCGAACTCGTCTTCGAGAACGTGTGGTGGGAATCCGTGAAATCGCACAAGGTTCACGATAGTCTCCCGGAAGTTGATTGCTTCCGGTGTGCCAGCCAGTCCGAACTTCTTCCATAGAATCTCACGAGTCATGCGAGCGCCCACTTGCGAATGGTTAGGACATATGATGTCATCTCCGTTCACTTGTGTAGTTCGGACTTTACCGATGTCGTGCATCAATGCAGCGATTCTGAGTTCTGCTGCGTTTGACTCTGAAAGACTAGACACATCAAGAGCAGCACACACCATTTCAGTATGTGTTAAAACGTCTCCCTCACCATGAAACTTAGCGTCCTGTGGCGTCTGCTGCATCTGTTCACGCAGCCCGTCGAGACAATGCTCTTCTATGTGCTTAAAGTCTATCATTTTATTTTAGCTTGATGAATGAATATCCAATCAACTGCTTCTGATAGGTTCTTGCGCCATACGCCCCAAGTTATATCTTTGTTGAATGGGTAGCGGATGCCTATCGGGAACGCAGTCTCACGTGCGTGATGAAGGAAGTCCGGATTATTATCAATGATGACGTCTCCATATACCTGCCACTTGTTCTGTGTGAAATGCAGCGAATCGTACTTCACTTGATAACCATCCAAGAAGTCTATTGTCGTTTCACGTCCGACAACTTTCGGCTGATGAGAGCATATCGAAATCTCGTGACCAGCATCGTGCAGACGATTGATTGCCTCTATTGCTCCAGGAAGTGGCTCTGAAGAAAAGACTTCTTTTCCGTTGAGTTCAAAGAAGAATTTATTGCCCGGAATCCCGAGTTCTTTTTGGATGCGAGGAAATGACTTGTCTGTGTCGTATGACGTGATGTCAGCGAGTTCTTTGTAATCATCAAACTCTCTGTTGTAGACGTCCAGCATTCCCTGGAAAGTATTGCGGATGACTCCGTCTATATCAATTTTGATAATCATTTCTCTTTTGTTTTGATTGTTATTTCAATTTCCAACGGCTCGTCTTCAAACTTTAGTTCTGGAAACCACATACACGGCAAAGTGCAAATGAATTTCGTAGTTTCTGGAGTACAACCAGGCTCTCCCCATTCGTTATTCCCACGTTGAAGAACTGTTCCGTTTTCGTACATTGCGCAGTAGTCGTCTTTGTCTATGACTACGAGTCCCTTAATTGTTTTCTCCATTGACGTAATCTTTTTCATAAATCAACTTAGCACGTTTCCAGTTCTTCGTCCAGAAGACGTCTGTCTGGACGTGATGCGGGCGAACCCATTTGCAGACGTGATGTGGGAATGCTTCTTCTCCGTTCTCTTCGAATGGGAAACTTTCTGCTGTGCGCATGACGATTCCCTCTCTCTGAGGGCCGTACCACTCCGGTTCCTGGACGTATTTCAGAATCAGTTCAGTGATTTGCTTCTCTGATTCTGCTATACCTCTCCATAAGACCGGTGTTGTCGGGACGTCCAGTATCTTAGCCATCTCTTCGACCTCGTCCCATGAGTACCAGCGCTCGCCGTCGTTTGCAGCGAACATGAACCAATATGCAGGCAACTTATCATATTCGATGGAATGTATGCCGTACATGTTCTCGCCGTAGACCATCTCTGTTTCTCCGAGCAGTGGTTTGATTCTCCAGTAGAGTCCATCTGGCTTTGCCCAGATGTTACGCGACCAAGGATGTTCAGTCGGTGCTCCATGTGAACGAGCGAATGCTCCCTGGACGTTCATCGACAGATTTTCTCCGTCTAACTTACTTTGGATAGTCACTTCTTTACCTTCGTAGTCCTTGAACCAGTCGGGTCCGAGTTTCTTGTCATCACTTGTCGTTCCAGGTGAGAACGGCAGATGATATGTTCTTGGATATTTCTTATTCAGTTCCATAATCTTAATATTTTTGTTGCAAAGTTACAAATAATATTTGAATTGCACAAATGTTTAACAAAATTTAACATGTTATTTAGACAAAAATATAAAAAGAACGTATAATATATAGAAGAAAACTATTCAATAGAAATAACATGACAGATAAAGATAAACGCATGCTTTACGAGAGCATCATGAAGAAAGCCGCTAAAACAGTAAAAAGTCTTATTGAAGAAGCGAGCATGCATTTTAATGAATCAAATGACGGTTTTATCCAATTCATCAAAAGACTCGAACAAGTGACACCTCAAGAAATCAAAATAGCGGAACGTGATATTCGCAACGCTATACATCAGATGAGGCTCAACGAAGATGCAACTGATGATGCTATAGATTATATTCTCTCCGGGTCGTCAAAACTAGGTTCGGACGTAAAGTTTGAACGTGTTCTTGATACATTTGACGATTTGTTTAATAACCCGAGAAAGAATTTTCGTGAGATAATGATGGGTTGGTATGCTTATTGTTCTGGAAATATCGGAGATTTGTATAATTTTCAGAATTGGCAGATGCTGAACGGCATTACTGAAGATGATGTTCCGTTTATTGACTTTCTTGTTCCAGAAAGCGTAAGCGATATTCTTATATCTGATATGCGTTCATTAGGTCTTGTTGAGCGGAACAAGCATGAGACGTTACGTTCATTCATTCAAAAAGAGTATTATGACTTAACTAGTGATGCGGAATCTCTTGCTGATAAATTCAATGGATGGGTTTATTTACGTTTCGTACCAATGTCTCAGAAGAATGTTCGTAATATAATACGAAGCAATTCACAATACATATATCACATTACAGACATATCTAACATTGAATCCATAAAGAAAAACGGAATTCGTTTGGATAATCGTTCTCATCCAGAAGTTCAACCTCGTATCTTTTTACTCGTACCGAATCGCAACGATCTTACAAGACGTGAAGATGTACGTCAGAAATATGACAGAAGATTGTTTGATTTCAACGAATGTCTTTATAGAGCATTGCCGTTAAGAATACATCAATATAGATTATCGGACGGTTCTACGACAATTCAAAATCCATATAACTGGAAATTTGGAGTTATTCAAATAGACATTGATAAAATACCAACTGATGTGGAATTCTTTTGGGACGTCCACTCATTCCCATTTGCATTCTTTACAAGAGATAGCATTCCAGCAAGTGCTATTGTCAATTGTACAGAAGAAACTATAAGAAAGTAAAGCGATGAAGAACATTTAGAAGATTGATTTATACAAGATTGATAATGTAAATTTCGAAGAGTTATAGAGATACTATGATGCTTCTATCCCGAACGTCTTTGCTGACATTGACAACAAAGTAAACGGGACGTTTGCATTTCATATCACACCCATATCTTCATCATATGCTCGCATTGATGATATTGCAAATGAGTTAAAGTCTGATGATATTGAAGAAGCGTATAGGAAATACGTCCCGTGTATGATTAGGCATTGTATGAGAAGTGTGTTACTATACGAAGAAGCAGTAAGTTGTAATACAGTCGGAGACATTAAGATAGTTCATTATAAGAAGTATGCTGCACACATCAACAGACTATTGCAGCGTTACTCTTATGAGCTTGATTCAGAAGAACCGTTTGAATATAGGAATAATGAACTTGTAGTAATATTGAAATATAAGTTATCAATCAAAGACACAGAAGAGTGACGTTATTTCTGTTGGACGTCCGGCATAATACCTTGAATATTCTGTGCTGATAAATAGAAGAAATATATTTCGCACATTCTAAGATGATAAAATACAGGACAGAAATGAGCGCCAGTTCAGAGCGCAAAGCGATACCGGTGATGTTATTTGAGATTACTGAACTGCACAATACAGACATACTTGACTATGTGATGAATCACTATCACTTGCCAGGCATCTTAATGTAGAATATTCAAGAATACATCGACAACATCGACGATATTGAGGAAGGCGACGAGAATGTCGCATACATGCTCAAAGAGATTCTCGGATGCATCGAGGACGAGACGGGCGTGAATGTGCGTTATGCTTTGTGGCTTGCTGACAAGGACGCTGTAGAAGAACTCTATGACGGCGATGAACTGGACGTCTACCCGTACGAGACAGACAATGCTATTATTCTGAGTGACTTGGGATATGACGGCACGCTTTACGGATTTGAAGAGATGCCAGAACCTCTCGACGATGACGAAGATGACGAAATAGAAGAGAGCACGAAACTGTCTTATCAACAGAAACGTGCTCTCTATGAAAGTGTCATGCGTGAAATTTCACGCAATATCAAGAAGCAGTTGTTCGGACGTCAATCATAAAGCGTCTTTCCAGTATAGTTGATTGAGTAGTCAGAGATTTCCTTCTGAGTGACGCTCGTGTTGCTATCTGGACGTCCGGCAGCATTATTACAAACTGAATAACCATATCCGTCCATCGGGTTTCCGTCACACGGACAAGTGCTTCCGGTATTTGTTCGTGTTACTGTTTTCGGACCACAGTACGGACAACTGTTCACCCAAGGAGCGTGCACTGATCCGCATTTCGGGCAGACCCAACCATACATAGGTGTTACACCGCCTGGTGCTTGTTTCTGCTGTTCCCACTGATACTGATGATGAAATGGGAAATCTTCGAAAGGTGTCTTGAAGTCATCAGGAAGTGGCGGCGGGACAGAGTCGAACAGAGGACGTGTAACATCGTCCGGAAGTTGATGTCCGGCTTCGTTGATGCCGTAGTTTATATTAGCAGTTGTCTGTGTGTCTTCTACGACATCTTGTCTGTTTAGTTTACAATTCTCGTCTTTAAGCATATTATTATCGTTGATTCGTTTCTTCGTACTTCTTTATTTTCTCTAAGAGTTCACGACGCTTCTCGAATGAGAGACAGTGTCTAAACGAGCCGTCTCCGTCGTTCATGCTGAGCAGTATCTTCCAGTCGATGTATTTGCTGTACGGCACTTTCGAGTAGTCTTCTATTGGTGTAGTGTCGGACGCATTGGCCATGCTGAACTGATGGTCTCTCGTGTTCTGTATTTCTTCTAAAACCTTTTCGTTGAACATAATATTATTTTTGAATATATGTAACACTAACTTCATTATCTTTATATATGATGCTGTCAATCTTCAGATTGCAATTAAACTCAAATGGTTGCTTAATGAACATCGGTACAATATCATCTATTGGATTGTCTATACGTTCTTTAGAAAATGTAGTCAATGCGAATAGGATGTCTATACTCTTAACATCTTCTATGTATTCTGGCTGATGGCATTTTATGATATGCAGATAGTTTCCTTCTGGACGCATATATATAGACGGAACTTCTATATTGTGTTCATTACAATATTCTTCAATATATAATTTTACAGCACGAATTACATATTGTAATTTTTTAGCATTCCATACACCGTCGTCTGCATTCTCTTCCATATTGCTTAAAACATAGACGATGTCGTCTGGATTTCCACCACGTCCATTCTCATCTGCTTCCATTGAATGCAGATTCACATTAAAATCACCGAATGTTTCACGAGCAATATTCTCGAGTCTTTTGTAAAAATTGTCTTTATTCATATTTAAAATAATGTACCCGTTTCTGTTAGTGAACTGGACGTCTGTCCCTCATGCACCCCACTACTATTTTTTCCACATAGTGCAGCGACTTGTTGAATGAATTCATCTGTAGTAGTGCATTCGATGACGTGATGCTGTCTGGTGTGTGCAGCATAGTTTCCGCTATTGGTATTGTCAACGAACAGACGTCCATCATCGTCGATTGCTGCGATGATGTGCGGACAGAATCCGAATTCATTCAGGAACGGCTCGCCGTGATATCCTAATGACTGCAGACGAGTCCTTAGCAAGTCGATGTCGAGCGACTCCAACTTGCGGACGTCCAGATGAACGACGTCAATAATACCGAAATAGCGTCCTTTATCCATTCTATATAATTATATGTTATAACATTGAATTTGTCTGACGATAAGGCATTAAACGCTGACAAAGTGTCAAATCATCTGTATACTATATAGATTGGCATTTAATTTGCACAATATAGAGCGAAACGAAAATTAAATCAAAATATTTTTAACGAAAGATGAAAAACGGAAAAATTTCAGTACAGATAGAGGACATGTTTCCTCTAATCAAGAAATCGTTGTATTCTGATCATGACATATTCTTGCGTGAGATGGTGTCGAATGCGACTGATGCTATGTCCAAGTTGAAAACGATTGCGATGGGTTCCAGTGAGGACGATTCAGTTGCAGACTTCGATGAGAAGAATCTCAAGGTCGAGATTAAACTGGACGAGGAAGCAGGAACTCTGACAATCTCTGATAGCGGTATCGGCATGACTGAGGAGGAGATTGAGAAATATATCAACCAGGTCGCATTCTCAGGTGCTCAGGAATTCTTGGAGAAGTTCAAGGACGCTGAGGGTATCATCGGTCATTTCGGTCTCGGTTTCTATTCTGCATTCCTTGTTTCCAAGAAAGTCGAAATTCTGACTCGTTCATATAAGAAGGATAGCAAGTTGGTGAAGTGGTCTTGTGACGGAAGTCCAGAATTTACTATTGAGGACGTCGAAGACGAGACATTCCGTCCTTACGGAACAGACATCATTCTGTATCTTGATGATGAGTCTAAGGAAGATTTCGGAAAGAAGTTCAAGATTAAGCAACTGCTTGAGAAATATTGCAAGTTCATGCCTTTCCCCGTAGTGTTCGGTAAGAAGACGAAGTGGGATTCTTCATTGGGAAAGCAAGTTGATACTGATGAAGACGACGTCATCAACTATAAAGATGCCATCTGGACGTTGAATCCACAGGACTTGACAGATGATGATTACAAGGACTTCTATCGCTACATGTATCCCGGTGAGGCCGAGCCTCAGTTCTGGATTCGCTTGAATGTCTCTGAGCCGTTCACTTTGAAAGGTGTGTTGTTTTTCCCGAAGACAGACGACAAGGAATTCTTTGTAAAGCGCAACAAGATTCAGTTGTATTGCAACAAGGTATTTGTTACTGACATCATGGAGGGTATCGTTCCTGATTATATGCAGTTGCTGTTTGGTGTCATCGATTCTCCCGATATTCCTTTGAATGTTTCACGTAGTTATTTGCAGAGTGACAAGGACGTCAAGAAGATTTCCGGATATATCACTAAGAAGGTTGCTGACAAGTTGAAGAGTCTTCTGAAGGACGACCGTAAGAAATATGAGGAACTGTGGGACGATTTGCGTACGTTCATTAATTACGGCGTATTGACGGACGATGAGTTCTGGGACAGGATTAAGGACGCTTACATCTTCAAGGATACTGAGGGTAAGGTCTTCACTTATGACGAGTACAAGACTTTGATTGAGCCGGAGCAGACCAACAAGAACGGTGATGTCGTTATTTTGTATACGACTGACACGAATGAGCAGTTCTCTGCTATTGAGTCTGCCAAGAAGAAAGGCTACAGCGTAATTGTGCTTGATGAGAAGCATCTGGACATTGTTCTGTTGCAGGCACTGGAGAGCAAACTAGAGAAGACGAGATTCGCTCGTGTAGACAGTGACGTCGTTTCAAAGTTGATTGAGAAAGACAATAGTGATGAGAAGGTTGACGAGAAGACTGTCGAGGCATTGCGTGCTGCTTTCGGAAAAGTGCTGAACACTGAAAACGGGAACGTGTACTACAATGTCAACGTCGAACATTTGGGTGAGGACGAACTTCCTGTAGTTCTGTCGCAGAATGAGTGGAGCCGACGTATGAACGACAACAAGAAGTATCAGTCGAACATGTGGTTCGGCATGGGCGAGAACTATAACTTGACATTGAACATCGACACTGAGGTCGTCAGCAATATTGCTAAGGACATCTTGGAGAAGACAGGAATCGGAATGCCCGCTATTGAGAAGGACATTGAAGAGAAGCAAGCAGCGCTTGACAAGATTAACGAAGAGTTGAAGGACGTCAAGTGGGAAGACAGAAGCGAAGAGCAGCGTAAGTCGCTGAGCGATGCTGAGAAAGCAGTTCAGGACGCTCGTAAGAAGAAGACAGAACTCTACGAGACTGCAGCAGACGGCAATGAAGTCATTCCGCAGATTATCGACATCGGTTTGCTCGGAGCCGGAAAACTCAAGGGTGAAAACCTGTTCAAGTTCTTGAAGCGCAGCGTCGGATTCATTAAGTGAGATTTGGACGTCTAAATAATAGAAAGGTGATTAGTGAGAAACTAGTCACCTTTTATTTTGTTTATAAGTGAACTAAACTTCTTCAGTGCTATATAATAATGTGACGGACGTCCAGAATTATCATTAACTAAGAATAAACAAAAACAGACGTCCGATGTATAATTAATAGAAGAAAACGTTATCATAAGATTTTAATATGGAGACAAAGAAGAAATTAACTCGTCAGCAAAACATCATTGCAATGGCTCAGAAGTTAGGAGTTGCTGGAAAGCATGCAGGTAGCAAACCAATCAAGCGACTGTTGAATGGCATCCGTTCGGTTCAGGAGAGTGCTCGTATTGCTCAGTCTGCTGCTCTCAAGCGTATGAAGAACCAGCCGAAGGCTCCTGAAGTACTGACTAAGACCAATGCTGCAGAGAATGTCGAGGCAGCAGTTGTTGCACAGTAAAAAGTGCATTCAGTCTTAGAAAAACGGAGATAAATAAAAGAGTAGAAACACAGAATGCAGACGCAGTTTTTAACTGCAGAGCATCAAGTATCTGATATTCAAAGTTATTTAAGTTATTCAAAGTTATTTAAAAGTTAAGTTATTTAAAGGTATTTAAAAGTTATTTAGAGATTTAAGATTATGGCAGATTTATTTGATGCAAACACTAACATCCAACAGGATGAGCAGAATTCTAACAACAGTTACGCTAATGAGTTTCGTCCCAAGTCTAAGGACGGTCAGGGTGGCGTCTGGGAGAGCGTGATTCGATTCCTTCCCAATCCCAAAAACCCTGCTGACAACATTGCCAGCGCTAACACTGTCTTTCTGACAGGTCCTGACGGACGTCGCAAGGAGATTTACTGCAACACTAACTCTTATCAGTGCCCTATCACCAGCACTTTCTTCACGCTGCGTGACAATCCTAATCCCGTGCTGAAGGAGCGTGCGAAGACTTTCTCGAAGAAGCAGCGTTATGCTTCTCTCGTTCAGGTCATCTCATGTAAGGCTAAGCCCGAGTTGGTCGGCAAGATTCTCGTATGGCGCTACGGCAAGACTGTTCACGATAAGATTGTTGCTGAAAAGCATCCGTCTTCTGAGTTCATCCAGCCCCGCGATCCGTTCAGCATTATCTCCGGACGTCCTTTCTACGTGAAGGTTGTTCAGGCTGGCGGTGGTACACCTTGGGACAACTACGACCAGTGTATGTTCATCGACAATACTGAAGGCACAGCAGTTCGTTGTCCGGTTCAGCAGGCTGACGGCACTGTCCAGTGGGCTCCTGTGACATCGCAGACTCTGCAGAACGCTGAGTTCAAGGCTATCGTCGCAAAGTGGTTGGAAGACAATTGTCCATCTCTGGACGCATATCGCTTCAAGGAGTGGGACGACGATACTCGCAACTTCGTCAATGACTGCATCCGTGCAGCGATGAATCCTAATGCTCAAACCAACCAGGCAGTTCAGGCAGCTGGCATCTTCGCTGGTGCACCTACTGGTGCTCCTGTCGTAGAAAGCGTGACTCCGGTCACTGTTCCCACTGGTGCTCCTTCATTCGGTGCAGCACCTGGCGCAGCGCCAATCAACAGCGGTTTCGCTTCGTCGAACATTCCTAATCTCGACGGCATTCTGAACAACGGTTCTCCTGCTGCAGCACCTTCAACTGCTGCTCCCGCACAGCCAGCAGCACAGCCAGTAGTGACACCTCAGCCTCAGGCAGCACAACCTACTCCTGCAGCAGCACCAACATTCGGTGCAGCACCTCAGCCAGCAGCAGCGCCTGCTGCTCAACCTCAGGCAGCACAGCCACAGGCTGCAGCACCCGCACCATCGGGTGGTCTGAATCTGGAAGACGTCTTGAGCGGTATCGTCTAAACAGACAACACAAACAACTTTATCAGATATTTTGGACTCGAACTTCAAGTTCGGGTCCTATTTTAATTAAAGCGAGTCCTCAATTGAGAACCCGCTTTCTTTATTTGCGTTCTAACAAAGCATTGATTTCTTTCTGACGTTGCTGCAGTTCGTCCCAGAGTTCCTGGCTGTCTTCGATAACCAGACGTCGAGCGACTGACGGGTTATATGTGTCTAACAACATAAACAGTTTGTCTTCTTCGACAGTTATCATGTTGGATGTCTCATGCTGGATACGAGTCGGGTCGTCTCCCCAGACAGTAGCGGTCTTGATGACGAGACTCTCGTCTTTAACAAAACCCAAGAATCTACGAATGCATAACGTGTGGTACGGATTTTCAGATTCTTTCTTATAACGCTCCATCACTTCAGCATAACGCTGCTTCTTCTCTTCCGGCCATTTGCTCATGTCGCTATCATTTTCATTGACATTGAAAATCATGAACTCATTCATCTCCTGCTCGACTAGTCTCATTCCGAGATTCTTCTCTTCAATCTTCATCAGATGATTTCCGAATACATTCAAGAAACGTTCGTTCAATTCGTCTAGTGTCTCAGTCGGCAGATAAGAATCCGGATTCTGAAGATGCACATTCGACAGATTCCCGACCATATAGTCACCAATCTTATATGCATGTGCGTGATTCAATCCGAATCCGTTGTTGTGCGTTAGAGAATTGATGTACTCAAACAGCCACTCATTATAAGGATAAAAGAAAATCCAGAATTGCTGTTCACTCTTCGGATACATGTAGTTCATGCACAGTTTCATGTCTTCTGGAAGTTTGACCTCCAGATTCTGAAACTTCGAATCATTCCCTCTTGCGTAAGGATTGATTGTCTTGAAATTATACCTTTTCATACTTCTTTGATATTTTGTTTTGTTTGTTCCCAACTATCGAATGTAAAGTAATAATAGTTACCCGGTTCCCCCATCCAACTGACTTTACCGACCGACATATGTTTACTGACTTCGTCACGTGCAGATTGGATAGCATTCAATTGACTATTATTCTTTGTTCCAATAGCATCTCCTTGAAAGTAGTTCAAGTCATACTTCTGAGCAATCTTCTCTACAATCTTTTCATTAATTTCTTCTATATCACTCATCTTAGTAATTTTCGAGTACACGTATAGTCATAGCAATCTCAGCGTCTGCTTCATGAATATTCTCGATGAGTTGCAATTTGAAGTCATAGAACTTCTTTCCGTCGAGATTATAATTGATACGATGCTCGATAGCATCTATCGTCCGACCACCTTTGCCAATCCACAGACCAGGACGTCTGGTATAAACGTACACATTATCATCAATGACGAAGATGTCGTTGAACTGGAGATAGTCTGACTTATTCTCCATCATATAATATGCAATGCCAGACAATGCGTCGTCTGTCTTCTTGACGTCTTTGACACACTCTGCCAGCCATCTCAAGAAATGATATTTCTTCGGATGACTAACTTGAAGTTTACGCTTCAGATATTTCTTGATTAACTTCTTCATAAATGTTCAATAAACTTTGCACGACCTTCCGGGTCGTTCTTGAATCTTGGTGTGATGAAATATGCAACGACGCAACTGAATACAACAGCGCATACAAATATAATGATGAAAGTCGTTCTATCCATAGTTACTTCTGCTTAATGATTTTCCGGTATTCGCCGTCTTTACGAGAACACTGCATTCTGTCTATACGTCCGACTCGTTTCGACCAGATACGAACAATGATGCAGTTCTCGTTTGGAATCTCTATGATTTTGCCTTTCAACCATTGATATGGCGAATCGCTATGTACTTGACACCATGAAGTCGGGAGTGCCATCTTAATGCGCATCCCGATTTTCGGTTCTGTGATATTCTTGTTATTTCTCATTTGTTTGACGTTTTTGATTTCATGTCGCAAAGTTACGAATAACTTTTCAAATGCAGATAATCTTGATGAATGTTTTAAGAAAATTTAACGGACGTTTATCCAAACGTCTTGAATATTAAAAAAGCGACTTCAAAAAAGTCGCTCTTTCTTTTTAGTAATCACAAAAACCGAGAAGTTTGTTGTATTGCTCGTTGACATCCTTGCACCACTGAGGAAGATAATAATCAGCGACTGCAATCATCCATTCTGGAATTTCTCGATAAACGCTGTATGCTATAGGACCAGCAATTGCACATAGTGTGTCTGCATCACCACCACTCTGAATGCAACGCAATAGACAATCTTCGTAACTTGTAGAATCTCTTAAAGCCATAGCAACTACGGGCATAGAACCTTGACAAGTTACATCAAACTTATATGTCTCAAGAATCTCGTTCCAGTCAGTGTGCAACCATTTCTCTGGATATTGCTCGAGAATAGCATCAGCGATATCTTCTTTTGTCCAGCCTTTGCGTCCGCGGAAGATTGCCTTTGCTGTCTCGACTGCACCTTTAATACCTTCTATATTATTGTGTGTTGGTGCTGCCGTTCGAGTTGCTGCATCAACGACATCATTATATGTGTCATAGTACCAGCCAGCAATAGAACAGCGCATAGCAGAGCCATTTCCGAAAGAGTTATAGGGACGTTGAACTGGACTAAGCAGCCATCGTACAAACATCTCTCCGTAACCAATGTCAATGTGCTGCTTGCAACGCTTGACTAAGTTATTCTGAATATCTGTGTTGTTGATTACTGCTTCAGCAATAGCGAAAGTGCATATTGTATCGTCTGTAGCAAACGGCGGATGAGGTAGACGACCGATTCCCGGCGTGAAGTTCTTATATAACGGTGTGTCTTTAAATGACATTGTCTGGTTTGTAAGATATTTGAACTCGAGCGACTCTTTCAAACCGTCTAACGTAAGTTGCTTGTAAGGTGCGAATTCCCATGGACTTCCGCAGATATCTCCAATTGCTTCTGCTAGCAAGCAGTTCTTTAATTTAATTGGTTCTGACATAATCATAATTATAAAGTGCAATGTTTACTTATTATACAGTATAGCAGTTGAAAAGTTTAGCGTCCACATGCAGTCATTGTGACCATGCAGCGAGTACCATCATAGAATGAGTCAAGAACTTCTTCGAATATGTCATGCGGAGATGCGATGTCAAATAAAGTCATTGAAGAACGTAATTTCATTGCATCTAGTCCACCCATAATTTGTCGAATGTCTTTTCCTTTATGCTTCAGAAGTTCACTTGTGATTTCACGTAATCTGAAGTTCAATGTTTTGTCTTTCAAGAATGCTTTCGCTTCTTCTAATCCACTGATGCCATAATAAACAGAGATGTCAGAACGAGACAGAATTTCGAGTTGCTGGAAAATGAACCAAATCCAGTGACTCTCTTTTCTTCCATTCTTGATTTCTTTAAGAGCGATGTTATAATCATCGAACTCTTCTTGAGCTAAATGAAAACGTCTAATATCTTTCATGATTGTCTTAATAAAGTTTAAATTCACTATATCTATTATTAATGATAGTGAAAATTGATGTTCAGACGAGTAATAATTATCTGTTATATTGTATAATGTTTAGAAACGAAAATTATATAGTCATGATTAGAGCGAAATTAGAAATTAAGAACTGGAGTAACTATGATGATTGTGAGACAACAGATACCATCGAAGTGATTCCCGATGAGAATGTAGATGACCGTTTTGAACTACGAACGAACGGGTATGGTGGTATCACTATGAATAAAGAAAATATCCAAGAGCTAATTAAGATTCTTCAATTAATGATAAGTTGATTATGTTCACAGAAATTCGAATATATTGTAAGAAAAATTGCTGCTTTGATGACATACTCAAAAGCAAAAAGCCGAAGATTGTCATCAACACTCTTCAAGTTTCATCGCTTGAACCTAAGACTGATTGGGGTTTCTGTGATAATCATGAGAAATATCCGTATCGAGTTCTTAATATGGCTAATGGTGACAAATACTTATGTGTATTAGAGAGCGCTAACGAATTAGAAAAGTTATTAATAAACAATGAAGGCAAATAAAGATATAGTCACTGCTGCATTAGATTGGATAGAAGACAAAGACGGTTGTGTTCTTTGTCCACATTGTAATGCGAATCTTCAGCACGAGTTAGATTGCAACGAGTTGGAAGCGTTTGGCGATTCCGGCGTGAGTACTATCAAAGACCCTTGCTTTTGCGAATCGTCAAGTGCGACTACTGTCTATTGGAAATGTCCGAAATGCGGCAAGCCAATATCAGAATATATTAGTTGGGATAATTAAATATATTGTATTATGGACGCTCAGCAAAAAGATCATATGGTTATATTCCACCACGATACAGACTCATACACTGTGTTCTGGAAGTGGTACGACGAGTTCGGGACGTCCGGTTTGAAGTCCTTCCTATTTTCAGAGGGATTCACTGATGCAGACGTCCTTCATGAAGATTGGTTTGTCAAAGATTTAAGAGTTTATCGTCTCGAAGAGAACTGGCGTCATAATCTGAAAACATACGGTTATTGCACAATAGAGTTTGTCGGTTTTCCCTATCATGTCATCCCGAAGTCAGACCAGACCCCAGAGCAATACTACTTCATCAGACGTCTGTTTGATGATTAACTTTACGCATCTTCGTCTTTATATCCATGTCCGATAGCCCACATAATCTGTGACGGAAGACGAGGTAATGTAGAGTCGCTGTATACAATATAGTCGCCGACCATCTCTATATTGTCGATGCCGTCGAATGTTCCGTCCACTTTCATACAAGTGTCCATGTTGAATGAGATATTCTCAGCACCCGGACCGAACGTCGCAAGCAGTTCCTGTTGAATCTCTTCCTTGCATTCTTGTTCTTGCAAGATGCTGTCCATGTCGATATACAATTTTGTATATCCACCGTCGGGTATCGTCTTTGCAGACGGTTCGTTGTTCTTCAGCCACGAATTGATATCACGTTTCTGGTCGTCAGTAATCAAGTCGCTCTCAGCACCGTTTATCCTAATATGCATCTTTGCTGCTACGTGACGATACAGTGCATATGTTCTGACAGTGTACAGTCTCGGAGAAGAAGGCGAGTCACCGTTCATATTACTCTTCTTTCCCATTCCCAAATATGACAGAGCGTCCATGAAACATGTTATGAGATTCTCATCATGTTTGCTTCTTGCATATGCTTTGTTGATTTTATAGTTATTGATGAGAACCATCAACGGTTGCAATACACCGACTATGCTCTTTAGAATACTGAAAGCAGTATGCAATATTGCAATCGTATTGCGACGTGTCTCACCGTCTGGTTTCTTTTTCTGAACTTCTTCACGGGTCTCGAGTTCAGGAATCTGACCATCAGCAATGTCGTCTTCTATTTTCTTCTGTTTCTCTTTCTCGCTCTCTTTCTTCTGGTCGACTTTCAAAGTCATCACGAACGTATACTTACCGCACTTGAACTACTCAGTGTCTCCGTTGTTCTCGAGTTTATTGATATGCTCGTTCACTGTCTTCAGTTCACTCTCACTGAAGATGCGTTTGTCATCACTTCCTTTTGCTTTCTTCAGAGTCTTGTATACGCCCTTTGCTCCATTCTGAGGATTATTGTAGAAAGTGATGTTGATAGTCATCGTGTCCACATCTGTTGTCACGTCATATGTCTTTTCCTGACTGACACCACCTTGGAAATCTATACTGCCGGCAACAGACTTTGCAACGCCAGTCGCAGTTTGCATAGCATCGAAGTTGTCGACAATTGCATTCATCTGTGCGACAATAGCATTGATATTTAATGACGGGATGAGAGACAGGTCAATAGCAGTCGAATCATCTCCTAAACCAAGTTCATCCAATAAAGCGATTAAGTCTTCGAGTGAATTGAAATCTTCAGCAAGCGATTTCAGGTTGATGTCTGTCATCGTCTTTGTGAGTTCACGGATGCTGTTTATCGCATCAAGAACCTGCAATACCAAGAAACCGTTGAATATAGCGTCGCCCATCTTTCCGAGCCATACCATCAAGTTCTGTTTCAACTGGTCAGAATTGACTTTTACTTTGACATTGACTTTCGTCTTTTTTCCACTGCCTTCTATGACTCCTTCACGATTTCCTTCTTCACCGTCCTGCTCTTTCTTTTCACGAGCATGCTTACGTGCAGCTTTATATTCTTTATAGATACGAATACCTTCGTTAGCCATCTTACGAATCTGTGCTATAGACATGCCCAGATAGCGATAGACTTGTTCGTCTATCAAGTCATAGACTTGCTGTATAGCGATGTCAAGTTGCTCCATCAACTGTTCTATCACAGCATCAGGATCGACTACGAATTCAATAGCAAGCTTGGCATAATCTCCATAACGCTCGATGAGCGTCGCTACAAATTTGTCAGCAAATGTCTGTGCTACTGATAAACCAGCCGCAACAGCAGACATCGGCAATGCGTTCATGTCCATCGAGTTGATGATATTCATGCCTTTCAGAACAGCGCTTCCTGCTAAGTCAGCACCATGCATTGCCATCTGTACGATACTACGAGCGAAATTGATGACTTCTTCGTTGAGCCCAAGTGACTCATAGAGTTTCTGAATACCCTCGTCTGCTATCGCCTAGACGTCCATCTCAACAGATGTGATGATAGCATCAACGACTGCTTTCGTCTTCTCTGCTGTGTCTTGAATAGCCATCAATGCAGCATCGCCGGCAGCGTTTCCTATCACGTTGTCGGCAACCGCACTGACTGTCTCTCTTGCTTTCTCTATGTCTGGCGGCAGTTCAACCTGGAATAATGAAGCCATTAAATCTTGAAAGGCATCTTCTCTTTTTTGACCATTGTCATGAGCGTCCAGTAAGCATCTACTAGGTCATCAACGCCGTCAATGTACTTCGTCTTCGCAATCAGTTCCTTGTTGACGACAGCCTGCTTGAACGGAGTCTCATAAGCCATACGACAGAATGCATCAATCATCGGCATCTTGATGTCCTTGTCTTTCTTGCCAGCACAACCAGCTGTTGCCTTGATAGTCATTGCAGCATAAGTGTAGAGACGCTTCAATGCATCTCCGTAGTGCTCATAGATTTTTGACAGAAGGACGCCTTTATAAGTAGCCAAGTTCAGACTGGCATCTCCCTTTGAACCATATGACAGTCCCTCGCTGCAGATATAGAGTTCTGCTTCTTCTATACTGCCAGCTGTCTTTTCAATGAGCGTATCTATGTCAGCGATAATCTGATTTGCTAGGTCAGTGGAACGGATCGTATGTATTAATACGAGCTGCGTGTTGTCTGTCTTTTTTGTATTAATTGGCTCAAGACCTCTTGGGAAGACGTTGACGTTACACTCATGATACTTCTATGCGTGTGCGTCAGATAGTTTAGACGGCCACAGATAGAAATACAGTTTACCCATATGATAAGCGACCATAGCTGGCTTGTTCATTGAGAAGTCAAATGCGATATAGATTGTCTTTTCTGACATATTTTAATGAATAAAAGTCTTTTGTGTTATTTATTGCTCAAAAATAGCAAAAATGAAATAGCGAGCCGGTCTTTCACAAGAACAACTCGCTTCAGAAAACTAAAATTATTATGACCAAAATTACAAAACTTTCTTCTAAACTAAATAATATATCAGACCCATGAATGCTAATGCACCAGCAATTCCAATAACTACTTCTATCATACTGTTTCTTCTTCATTTAGTTTAATGAGTCCGAAGATGCTGTAGTTGATGATGTCTAGATAGTTACTGTCAACACCTTCTGAATTACCGCTGTCTCCGCCGTTACCCTCAATCTGCTTGATGCGTGCAAGTTTCACCAAGATGAAGTCTGTATAAGAACAGATGCGCATCGAACGCCACGCTTCATCATAGTCGTGGTTCTTCTTGACCATCAACTCAAAAGCAATCTTCATATATTTGTCATACAGATCAAGTGCTTCGTCAGCAGTCATGTCATATGTGTTCGAATATCCGAGTTCTAACTGTATAAGTCCGATAATGCCGTAGTTGACAAGCGCACAGAACTCAGGACGTATGCCCTCACCCACTGCACTAACTCCTCCGAGTTCTTCCAGTGAACGAATGCGTGTTCCCTTGATGAACAACTGGTCTGTGACAGACTGGGGACGGAAAATGCGCCACGAAGGACCGTAATCTTTCAACTTGTCGATGAAGATATCACGACATGTAATGAAAGCGTCCATGAATTCCTTGCGGGTCTCTTGGTCTTTCTCTGTTTGCGGGTCTAGTGCTTCTTCTCCGCATTCGCAATCGTCATCTGAAGTCTCTGTCTCTAAGTCAGTCAACTGACCAGCAGCATCACACGAACGTCCTCGAGTGACGTCATAGTCGAATTCTTCAAAACAATCTTCATTCTGATTCTGATATATGTCTGTCACGACATCTCCGAACTTCTTCTTGAAGTCTATGAACTCATCTTCTGTCATGCTATATGAATCTGTAGAACAGAGATGCTTCAATAAACAGTCGAGTCGGTACATCACCTCTTCTGTCACTATCCATTCTTTCTTGTTCGTCATAATAAACGTGCCGAGAAAACTGCGACGTCTTCAACGTCGCCAAAGGAATCGGCACTTGCCTTCTTGTTTTTGTTAGACTTATATTTCAATTTTTAATTTTTTTCTTATTAAGCACCGGGGTGTTAACCCGGTGCTCT
>ODAI011201601.1_pt1 | contig 36704 bp, 26 predicted proteins | sample 1539321 | NCBI WGS metagenome assembly ODAI01 (sample SAMN02144231, study PRJEB22623) | gut metagenome | biome: sheep rumen | host: Ovis aries | place: New Zealand
GAAATGACATTTTAGGTGAAATAAAAAAGTGAAGAAATGACATTTTAGGTGAAATAAAAAAGTGAAGAAATGACATTTTTTTGCAACGGTATATGATTATCGTTGCAAAGACATGTAACGATAAGTGATTATCGTTGCAAAAGCATACAGCGATAATGCATAATTGTTTCAAGATGTGCAACGATAATTCAGTGTAAAGGGGCAAACATTATAACTATGCTTACATACGATTTTTCGAAAGGGGAAGGCCCCCTTTATCAGAAACTGTACAATTTTATAAAAGCTGATATCACCAAAGGAGTTCTTTTGCCTGGGGAAAAGCTTCCGTCGAGGCGGAGTCTGTCGGGAAATCTTGGGATAAGCACGGTAACGGTGGACAATGCCTACGATCAGCTTATGGAAGAGGGATATATAGAGGCTGTGCCAAAGAGGGGATATTTCGTTGCCAAGACTTTGAAGATTTCTTTTCCCGAGGAGAAAAAAAGTGATTATAAAGCGAAGGCAAAGAAAACGAAGGACGAGTATGACTTTGATTTTTCTTTGAGCCGTCCGGCGGCGGAGACATTTCCTTTTTCGGTGTGGGCGAAGCTGACAAGAGAGAATGTTGCGGGAAGGAGCGACAAACTTCTTGAAGTTTCGGAAAGTAGCGGTATTTATGAGCTTAGAGAGGCTATAGCGGGGCATCTTGCGTCATTTCGGGGACTCCATGCATCACCCGATCAGATTGTCGTGGGAGCGGGAACCGAGTATCTTTACGGACTTATAATAAAGCTTCTTGGAAAAGACAAGAAATACTGCGTTGAAGATCCCGGCTACCGAAAGATAAGCCAGATCTACGAAGCTGAAGGAGTAAAACATGCTTTTGGCAAGATGGATAGTTCAGGGCTTCTTGTCTCGGAACTTGTGAGGACAAAAGCTGATATTGCGCATATAAGCCCGACACACCACTTTCCGACGGGGATAACAATGCCCATAGGAAGGCGCGGCGAGATAATGGCATGGGCAATGGAAGAGGAAGGAAGATACATTGTCGAAGATGACTATGACAGTGAGTTCAGGCTGAGGGGCAACCCCATTCCGCCGCTGCAGAGCATGGATACCTCAGAGAAAGTTATATATATCAATACTTTTTCCAAGTCGCTTACTTCTACGATTCGAATAGGATATATGGTGCTTCCCGCGCATCTTGCGGAGCGCTTTTACGAGAAGCTTTCCTTTTATTCTTGCACGGTTCCTACGTTCGATCAGTACAACTTATCGGATTTTATCAAAAAAGGATATTTCGAGAAGCACATAAACAGGATGAGGCATCAGTATACAAGAAAGCGTGAGAGCGTCCTTGAGATAATAAAAAGAGAGCTTGACGGCGTAGATTACAGACTTATCGAGAATGATTCCGGTCTGCATTTTATCTTGCAGCTTTTTACAAAGCATACGGACAAAGAGATTGAAGATATGCTGAAAAAAAGCAGGATCAAGATCTCGGCGGTTTCGGATTACTGCATGGAAACTCCCGATAAGCGGCTGCAGGGGCGATTTATAATAGACTATTCCAATCTTGATACAGGTCTTTTGCCCAAAGCGTTGCAAACGTTAAGGTCCTGCCTGTGAAAAAAGTGGTATTAAAAAATAATATAAAATTATGTATTATATAAATACCATGACGGTGTTATATTTTAAAAGCCGCGCAGAGTTTTTTTGTGAAAACATGTGCAGGTGTTTAAAATAAAAGGACTAAAGGCGGAAAAAATATGACTCAGACACAGACAAACAATCTTAAAAACAAAAATTATGTAAGATGGATAGCACTGACGGGACTGTTCATGGGACTTAACATTATTATGTCGAGTTTCGAAATCCCGGTTCCCGGAGGGCATCTGTATTTATGCGATCTTATTATATGCACCGCGGCGCTTTTGCTTGACCCGCTTGCGGCTTTCGTGGTGGGAGGAATCGGATCTTTTTTGGGAGATGTTCTCTTTTACCCGGCACCGATGTTTGTATCGCTTGTGACACACGGGCTTCAGGCTGCGGTCATCTCGATTATAGTAAGTTCAAAGTTTGGAAGGATAAAGAAGACACATTTTATCACATCGGTTGTTGCAACACTGATAGGCGCTGTTATAATGGTTGTTGGATATACACTTGGAAAGATATATGTGTACAGTACGTTTGAATATGCCATGATCAAGCTTCCTTACGAGATAGCGCAGGCTTTACTCGGAGTTGTGGGCTCGCTGTTTTTGTGCTATAAGCTTGGACTTATGAAGATATTCAGGCGAATGGAATTTGAATAAAGAGGATGAAATTATGGATTTTAAAGAGATAACAGAGCAGAGCAAACAGGCGGTAACAGAGATACTTGAGAAGGCGAATCTTGCGCCCGGTTCGATTTTTGTGGTTGGATGTTCATCAAGTGAGATACTGGGAGACCAGATAGGAACCGCTACAAATCTGGATTCTGCGAATGCGGTATTCGATGGGATTGTTCCCGTGCTTGAGGAAAAAGGTATTTTTATGGCAGCGCAGTGCTGCGAGCACCTGAACAGAGCGCTTGTGGTTGAAAGAGAGACCATGGAGAAATACGGCTTTGAACAGGTTAATGCAATTCCTCAGCCAAATCACGCCGGCGGAGCTTTTGCAACCGTTTGTTATCAGAGATTCAAAAATCCTGTTCTCGTAGAATCGATCAACGGAAAGGCAGACGCAGGAATAGATATCGGCGGAACCATGATCGGTATGCACTTGCATTCGGTTGTTGTTCCAATGAGAATCTCACTCAGAAAAATCGGAGCCGCTCCGATTATTTGTGCTCGTCACCGTCCGAAGTACGTCGGCGGCCAGAGAGCCATCTACGATGAAAACCTCATGTAAGGAGGGGATGAGCGAGGTGGAGCGAAAGCGTCCCTGAAGTGTTTGTATAATATTTCATATCTGGTAAACGAAACATAGCAAACATCTTAAATTACTGTAAATATCAATTATTGTGTAAATCTTATGTTATAATATTTATAATTATACGATAATTGATATTTTTATTTGCGTTAATAAGTGTCGGCTTACTTTTTGGAGGCTATAGAAACATTATGAAGCAAATTGAAGATGTTATAACTATCGAAGAAAAAAATCATATAGATGAACTCACGGGATTGCATAATCTTACGGGAATCCTGGAACATCTGCAGGGGCATGATCAATATTCCGCATCCGACAGCACCGTTATCATCTATATAAATGTCATGAATTTTAAGGTGTTCAATCAGAAGTACGGCTTCGCCGGAGGTAACGACTTTCTGAGAGGAATGGCACATGAACTTAAAAATCTTTTCCCTGATGAATTGGTTGCGAGAACAAGCGGCGACCAGTTTATTGTCCTTGGAAAATCCATTGTAAAAGAAGAGCTTCTCGAAAAACTGGAAGAATTCAGAGAGGCTGTGCATAATTATGAAAAGGGCCTTAAGATGAAGATAAAGGCCGGCATCTACTGCGCCAAAGGTGACGAGGAAGACCCTGTTATCATGGTTGACAGGGCTAAAATGGCGTGCGATGACATCATAAGAGTTTATGACAGAGACAACAACCTGTACACGGAAGAACTGGACAAAAGAAATGAGCTTCGCCAGTATGTTATAGATAATTTTGAAAATGCTTTTAAACAGAGATATTTTCAGGTCTATTACCAGAAGGAGATAAGAGCTATCACGAGAAAAGTCTGTGGATATGAGGCGCTTGCAAGATGGCTCGATCCTAAGTACGGTATTATTTCTCCCGCTGTTTTTATTGAAGTGCTTGAGAGCGTTCATCTGATACACAGACTGGACATATATATGATAGATCAGGTATGTTCGGATCTGAGGGATGATATCGATTCCGGATATGTGGTTGAGCCGATATCGGTCAATCTTTCGAGGCTTGATTTTGAGCTTTGCGACATCATGAGCGAGATTGATAAGTGCAGAGCAAAGTATGATATACCAAAGGAACTCCTTCATATCGAGGTCACGGAGAGTGCGATAGCTGCGGGGGCAGATTTTCTCGGCAAGCACATAAAGAAGTTCAGGGATGCCGGATATGAAGTCTGGATGGATGATTTTGGCGCGGGATACAGCTCTTTTAACAACCTGAAAGACTATGATTTTGATGTTGTAAAGATAGATATGGGATTCCTGCGTGAATTTGAGACGAATCAGAAATCAAGGATAATTCTTGCATCCATCGTCAATATGGCAAAAGAGCTCGGAATACACACACTTGCAGAGGGTGTGGAGACGGAAGAACAGTATGAATTTCTTTTGAAAATAGGATGTGAAAAGATGCAGGGGTATCTCTTTGGAAAGCCCAAGCCTGTTTCTGAATTTGTAAGGAGCGTTGATTGTAGCTCCGAAAATTGTGAGGAATTTGATTTCAGTTCATATTACGATGATATCGGAACCGTGAATTTCTTAAACAGCACGCCGCTTCGCACCAAGACGATGGAGATAATGATAAAACTTCCAATCGCAATAGCTGAGCTGTGCGATGATAAAGTGACTTTCATATATGCCAATGAGGCCTACATCGAATTTATGAAAAATATCGGTGCGGAAGACCTTGAACAGGCAAATAAGCTTAGTGTGTCAAAGGAAATGGACAACAGCAGAGGTCTTGCCAATATCCTCAAACTGGCTGAGACTTCCTACAATCATAGGAGTGAAGCGGATCTTGTCGCCAACGGCAATGTGGTAAATACTAAGGTCAGATTTCTTTCAAGACATGGCGATAAGGCTGCATTTGCGCTGGTTTCAAGAAATATCACGGCGGAAAAGACTGCGCATACGGCAGATGATTACAGCGCTGTTGTCATGCATCTTATGAATCTTTACAACAGAATAGATATATTTGAAGAAGAGGGCACTGTAGAAAACATCTTTATCAGCGGTAATCAGAAGATGCTTTCTGATGTTGAACGAAGGTCCACCACGGCTGTGCAGCTTTATTCAAATATACACATAAGAGAGGAGGACAGGGAACGCTTTAGAAAGTTCTTTGATATAAACACTGTCCACGAGCGGATTGACAATACCGGCAGGCATTATCTTACTGATTATTATAAGTCTGCGCTTCCCGGAGAGGAGGACAGAATCCTAATGTACATCATTCTGCCTTTTTACTATAATGGTAAGTGGAGATTTATTGCGGGATGCAGGTATATTGATCAACTTGATACTCTCGCAGATGTTTTGGAACAGATGGACAAATAGAGGTGACATATCGTAAATGCTTAGGTTTTGTTTCGGGGCGTCCGGTGCGGGAAAGAGCACGGGACTGATAGAAGAACTAATTAAAAGAAGTTTTAATAACACCGGTGATGATTTTTTACTTATCGTTCCGGATCAGTTTACAATGCAGACGCAGAAGGATGTAGTAAGGATGCACCCTTCGCACGCAATAATGAATATTGACGTATTGAGCTTTGGACGTCTTTCTCACAGAGTGTTGGAGGAAACGTCCAGAAGCTCTTTTTCTGTGCTCGATGATGTGGGAAAAAGCCTTGTATTAAGGCGAGTAGCGGATATTCTCGGTGACAGACTCCCCGTGATCGGTGCAAATATGCATAAACCCGGATATATCGATGAAGTAAAGTCCACAATCTCAGAATTTATGCAGTATGGAATAGACGATGAGTCTCTTGGGATCATTGAAAAAAAGTGTTCTTCAAAGGCCGCACTCAATTCCAAGATAAAAGATCTGAGACTTCTATACAGCGAATTTCTCTCCTACATTCGAGGAAAATTCATAACTACAGAAGAAACACTTGATATTTTATGCAAGGCCGTTCCGCAGTCATCTCTTTTGAAAGATTGCGTTATTGTATTTGACGGATTTACTGGATTTACGCCCATTCAGTACAGAGTTATAAAAGAGCTTCTTCGAGTGTCCAAAGAAGTGTGCGTATCCCTTACGATAGGGCCGAAAGAAAACCCGTATTCAGGCTCTTTTGAAGAACAGGAACTGTTTATGCTCACGAAGAAGACGGTTTACGATCTTGAAAAGATAGAATATGAGCTGTGCAAAGAGACGGGTGCTATCGCGCAGAGCGGACTTGATTTTGAGGCGTGGCGAAATATCAGAAACGATGAGATGAGTAGGAAAGAAACGGGCGGAGATATCTTTATCAAAGATGAGAAAGTTGTGAGGCTTAAGGACAATCCGCCGCTTGCTTTTCTTGAGCAGAATCTTTTCAGATATAATTCTTGCAAATATACCGGGAACCAGGATTCTATACGGATATTTGAGACTCAGACAACCGAAGAAGAAGTTCGAAGAACCATGATAAAGATCCGCTCTCTTGTCAGGGATGAGGGCTACGCATACAGAGATATCGCGGTTGTGTGCGGAGGACTCACTTCATACGGAAATCTTGTGAAAAGAGCTGCGAGAAAATTTGACATTCCCGTATATATCGATCAGAATACGGGACTTTTGCTGAATCCTTTTATTGAATATATTACAAGTGCGATAAATATAGTTATTTCGGGATACAGATATGAAGATGTATTCCACTATATGAGAAGCGGAATGACAGATTTTTCCAAAGAGGATACCGATATTCTTGAAAACTATGTAAGAGCGCTTGGCATAAAGGGAAGAAAGCAGTGGGAAGACCGCTTTATGCGCAGGATGCCGACGAAGTTTAAGAGAAAGAAAAACGGCGGAGAAGACGATACTTCGGAGCTTGAACTTATAAATAAGCTTGACGGCATGAGGGCGCGCATAAGCTCTGAGCTAAAGCCACTCTTTGAAGCAAAACAGGGTACTGCCGCAGAAATTACGGAAGCTCTTTTAAAGATGGTAGAGGGCAATGATTGCAGTAAGAAACTTGAGCAATACAAAGAGAAGTTTGAAAAGCTCGGAGATAGAGAAAAAGCAAAAGAGTACGACCAGGTATATCGTAAAGTTGAGGATATTCTTAAGCAGATCGCCGCGCTTATCGGTGATGACAGGCTTGAACTCAAAGAATATAAGGATATCTTGCAGGTCGGATTCGGCGATATCGAAGTTGGAACAATACCTCAGGATGTAGACAGGGTTATTGTAGGAGACATCGAGAGAACGAGGCTCCGCGAGATCAGGGCACTGTTTTTCATGGGAGTAAACGACGGACTTATTCCGGCAAATACAGGTGGCGGCGGAATTTTATCCGATATGGACAGACAGTTTCTTCTTGAACTCGATACGGGAGTTGAGCTTGCACCGACACCGAGGCAGCAGATGTATATTCAAAGGCTCTATCTGTATATGAACCTCACAAAGCCGACGGACAGGCTTATTTTGTCGTATTCGGAACTTGGAACCGACGGAAAGAGCGTTCGCCCCGCGTATCTGATATCAAAGATAGAAGCGCTGTTTGACGGAATAGAAGTTGAAAGGCCTGAGGATGCGCCTTTTGAAGAGCAGGTTTCATGTGTCAATGACAGCATGGACAATCTTGCGGATATGATGAGGGAATACTCGCTCGGTATACTCAATGATAAGGAAAAGACAGAATTTTCGACAATCTATGAGATCATCAAAAGAAAGTGCGAAGAGAAGACTCTTTTGGATAAGCTTACAGAGGCTGCATTTAAGCATTATGAAGACAAGCCTCTTGCAAAGAGCATTGCGCTTGCATTATACGGGGCAAATCTTGAGAACAGCGTGAGCAGGCTTGAGAAGTTTGCTTCATGTTGCTATGCGCACTTTTTGAGATACGGTATCGGGCTTTCCGAGAGAAAAGAATATGATTTTGCTTCGTCTGATCTTGGAAATGTCTTTCATGAAGTTCTTGAAAAATATACCGCTGAGATAATAAACAGGCACATATCGTGGAAAGACTTATCCAAAGAGGAATCCGACGAGATGTTAAATCGAGCTTTAACAGAGTGCGTCGATGCGTACGGAGAGACAATCCTTTTAAGTAACGCACGTAATGAATTCATGGTAGAGCGTATAAAAAGGATACTTATAAGAACGGTCGATACGCTCAAATACCAGATATCCAAAGGGAGTTTCGAGCCTTCCTATGTCGAGATGGATTTTAGGGAAGCCGGCAAGATCGATGAGATAGATATAACTCTTTCTGAAGATGAGAAACACAGAATAGTTGAGAGCATGAAATTGCACGGAAGAATTGACCGTGTCGATCTGTGCCAAGATTCGGATCATGTTTATGTGAAGGTAATTGATTTTAAATCGGGCGGAAAAAAGATAAGTCTGGCTTCACTCTATTACGGCCTTCAGCTCCAGCTTGTCATGTATATGAATGTTGCGGTTGCCGCAAGTAAAAAGATTTATGACGGAAAAGAGGCGGTTCCTGCCGCGGTTCTTTATTATCATGTGGATGATCCGATGGTAAACGGTTCGGGAGATTTACAACCTGATGTTATCAATAAGGAGATAATAAAGACACTCAGAACGACCGGATTGGTCAACGGGAACAGGGATATCATAAACATGCTTGATGACAGCATTAGCGGTACATCTGATGTCATACCCATCGGATTTAATAAGAGCGGAGAACTTACGGCGGCTTCAAGCGCTGTTTCAAACGAGGATTATCTCGCTATTTCCAAATATGTGGATAAGAAGATACGAGAGTTTGGAAAGTCTATCTTAAACGGAGATATAAAGGTCAATCCCTATGAGATGGATTCAAGAGAATCCTGCAAATACTGTGAGTACAAGGGAATATGCGGATTTGACAACAAGATTCCCGGATATTCAAAGAGAAAACTTGAACTTAGTGATAAAGAGGCAATGGAGCTTATAAAGAATGAAAGTTGAGTTTACTGATGAACAGAAGGCGGTAATAAACGCCAGAAAATGCAATGTGCTTGTTTCGGCGGCAGCGGGTTCGGGAAAGACCGCTGTTCTTGTCGAGCGCATTATACAGATGATAAATGAAGGTGTTGATATCGACCACCTTTTGGTCGTGACTTTTACCAAAGCGGCAGCTTCGCAGATGAAGGAAAAGATTACTCTTGCCATCCAGAACAAACTTCTGGAGGACCCTCAGAATACACATCTGCAGAAGCAGGAGACGCTTATTCATAATGCACAGATAACCACGATAGATTCTTTTTGCCAGTACATTATTAAAAATAACTTTAATTTCGTTGGGCTGGATCCTTCATACAATGTCGGAGATGAAGGCGAGCTCAAACTTCTTCAGGAAGATGTAATGAAGAATATGCTTGAGGAAGAATATGTAAAGGCAAAAGAAGGCAGTAATGAAGATTTCATATATTGCATGGAATATTTTGGCACCGGAAGCAGCGATAAGGTTGTTGAAGAATATATTGAGAGGCTTTATCGTTTTTCCATGAGCATGCCGTGGCCGGAAGTTTATATCAAAGAAAGAGCGCTTGACTATGATATTTCAGACAAGAATTTTGATGAACTTGAATGGGTAAAAGAATGTGTCACATCCGTAAAGCGTATTCTCTTGGAAGCAAAGGACAAATTAAGTACCGCCCATGAGCTGACTCTTTTGCCCGACGGACCATACATGTACGGAGAGCTTTTGGAAAAAGAAGCGGAGATGATGGAACGTGTCGCTGTATTCGATTCGTATGATGAGCTGTATGACGCGGTCAGAGGGATTTCTTTTGACAGATTGCCTTCGAAGAAGGACGACAGCGTATCGCCCGATAAGAAAGAACGCGCAAAAGAGCTGAGGGACAGTGTAAAGAAGGATTTAAAGAAGGTGACGGAGAATTATCTCGTTCTGACTTCCGATATGGTTGCAGAGCAGATGAAACTTTGTGACAGGGCGGTAAAAGAGCTCTGCAGACTTACGCTTCGCTATATACAGCTTTTTGATGAAAGAAAAAGAGAAGAGCGTCTGATCGACTTTTCCGATATGGAGCATCTTGCGCTTAATATTCTTATTGATTATGAGAAGGGAGCGCCTACGCAGGTTGCGCTTGAATACAGGGAATTTTTTAAAGAAGTTTTAATTGACGAGTATCAGGACAGTAACGCCGTGCAGGAGCTTATTTTGCAGGCGATATCAGGAATAAAAGCGGGATCTTCCGAGAGATTCATGGTCGGTGACGTTAAGCAGAGTATTTACAAATTCAGGCTTGCGCGTCCCGAGATTTTCATGAAAAAGCTTGCAACATACAGTAAGGATGAATCTGCGAGCGACAGGAGAATAGATCTTCACAGGAATTTCCGAAGCAGAGCGGAAGTTCTTGAAGGAACCAATTATATATTCAGAAAGATAATGGGTAAGGACCTCGGAAGTGTTGAGTATGACAAGGACGCTGAGCTTGTTACGGGTGCAGGGTTTGACGATCCTTCTTTTGACATGACTCCCGAGCTTATTCTCATAGACGACCCCGAGGGTGAAAGAGAAAATGAGGCTCATGTGATAGGAAACAGGATTCTTGAGCTTATGCGGGAGGATCCGGAGCTAAAGTTTAAAGATATTGTAATTTTGCTTAGGACGAATTCGGGCTGGGATGATGTGTTTAAAAAAGCGCTCGAAGAGCAGGGGATTCCTTCATATATAGAGTCAAAGAGTGGATATTTTGACGCGTGGGAAGTGTCTGTCATGCTGAATATTTTGTCGGTAATAGACAATCCTACCGTTGACATACCACTTGTTGCCGTAATGCATTCTCCTATAGGAGGCTTTACAGACGAGGAACTTGCGCTTATTAAAATTACAATTAATAAAAATAAAGAGGACGATGCAGCATCTTCTTTGTATGAAGAAATATTGAAACTTGTTCGTAGAAACGGCGAAGATACGGGAAATATTCAAAATCAGGCGTTACTTAATAAACTCTCTGATTTTGTCTCACTTATAGAAGAACTCAGAGATATGTCCGCATATACCCCCGTACATGAGCTGCTTCAGTATATCATCGATGTCACGGGATTTGAGCTGATCGTAAGCGCCATGCCTGCGGGAAATCAGAGAAGAGCGAATATAGAACTTCTTTTATCTAAGGCTGAAAGCTTTGAAAAGACGAGCTTTAAGGGATTGTTCCATTTTGTAAGATACATTGAGCACATCAAGGTCGTGCAGGTTGACTACGGCGAAGCGGGAATCATTGATGAAAACGCCGATGTTGTGCGTATCATGAGTATCCATAAGAGTAAGGGACTTGAGTTTCCTGTTGTATTCATCGCGGGAATGTCCAAGCAGTTCAATAAGACGGATACTAAGGGCAATCTTATCGCGGATATGGATCTCGGAATCGGAGTTAAGTGTGTTGATTTCAAGCTGCGACTTAGGTCCGAAACCTTAAAGCGCGTGATAATCGCAGATAAGATGAACACAGACAGCCTCGGCGAAGAACTGCGCGTGCTCTACGTTGCACTTACCAGGGCAAAAGAAAAACTTATAATGACTGCTTCGGTCAAAAAACTTCCGGAGCTTCTTGCAAAGGAGCTTAAGCTTATTCCCGAGCTTGCACACGGAGTATCGCAGGGAAAAGAGCTTATGCCTTTTTCTGTAAGGCTTGCGGCGTCAAGTTATCTTGATCTTGTGCTTCCTTCGCTTGTAAGGCATCCTGCAATATATGATATTGCCGAAAAGTACGGATTGTCGGAGCTTATAACGGATAAGTTTATGGACAACGCAGAAAATATACCCAAGTTTGCCGTTAAGTCTGTGAGTGCGGATGATATAAATGCATTTGGTGAGAAGGAAAGTGTGAAAGGTCTTATAAGGCTTGATAATATCGAGGCTTATTATGACAAAGAGCTTGCCGAGAAGCTGGAAAAAAAGCTTGATTCCAAATATGGATTTGAGCATCTTAAGGGGCTTTATACCAAGACTACGGTTACAGAGCTTAAAAAGCATATTCTTGAAGAGAGCGGCGAGCATTTTACCAAAGAGGAAGAGTATGGGGCTGAGTATGATGAAGCCGCGGAAAGTAGCAATTATGCGCTGGAAAATGGTGAGTCTTTTTTGAATCCGGAAAGAAAAGTATCTGAGGCGTCCGGGCTTACGGGAGCTGAGAGAGGAACGGCGTACCACAGGATCATGGAGCTTCTTGATTACAGCGTGGGAAGTGGTGCTGCCGAGCTTGGAAGGTTCCTTGACGAGCTTGTTCAGAAAGACAGGATAACTAGGGCTTCTGCCGATTGTATCAAGACGGAGGATATCGGAAAATTCCTGGGGACTGATCTCGGAAAGCGAATGGGAGCTGCTTTTAACGCAGGGCTTCTTATGCGAGAGAAACCGTTTATGATGGGAGTTTCCGCGAGCGAACTTGATAAGAAATTCCCTTCAGATGAGCTTGTTCTTATTCAGGGTATCATCGACGCTTGGTTCATAGAGGATGATGAGATCGTGCTTGTCGATTACAAGACAGACCGCACAAAAGATGAAGAGGAGCTTGTAAAGCGATACAAGATTCAGCTTGAACTTTATAAAAGAGCGCTGGAAGCATCGACGGGAAAGAAAGTTAAAGACACATATATTTATTCCTTCGCATTGGCAAAAGAGGTGAATCTGGGGAAATACTGATTTTGATAAGTAGGAGGGACGCCGAAAGATGAAGCTAAGGAGCATGCAAACTTTTGTTACAACAGCTTTTTTGACAATCTGTGCCGTGAGTGGATGTGCCGGTGCCGATAGTTCCACGGTGGGTGCAGACGCAGAAACGGCCATAGATGCGGATGTGTCCGGTGGTGTGACGAGTGATGCACCTAGTGGTGTTATGAGTGCAACTGTGGCTGCAACTGAGGATATGGTGGAGCCGGAAGGTGAGGAGGCCGATATGGAGACATGGAAAACTGCAATTGATGGTCTTTCGGATGATTTTATCTTTGGAATGGATGTTTCTTCCCTGCTTGCAGAGGAGAAAAGCGGAGTAAAATTCTATGACTTTGACGGCAATGAGCAGGATGCGCTTAAAACCTTTGCCGATTCAGGTATAAATTACATCCGTATTCGCGTTTGGAACGATCCCTATGATGAGAACGGAAACGGCTACGGCGGTGGTAACAACGATCTTCCAACCGCAATAGAACTGGGCAAAAGAGCTACAGATTACGGAATGAAGGTTTTAATCGATTTTCACTACTCCGATTTCTGGGCGGATCCTCAGAAGCAGTATGCTCCAAAAGCATGGAAAGGTATGAGCCTTAGTGAGAAGTCCGAAGCTCTTTACGATTATACAAAAACAAGTCTTACGGAGATCTTTAATTCCGGCGTTGATGTGGGAATGGTACAGATCGGTAATGAGATCAATAACGGAATGTCAGGCGAAAGCGATATCAATAACGTGATCGAACTGCTGAAGGCAGGAAGCAGGGCTGTTCGTGAGGTGGCGGGACAGCACGGCAAGGATATCGGCATCGTGGTCCATTACACAGATATAAACAAGAAAGAAGCCGTTTTTTCACTTATAGAGAAACTCGTAAACGGCGGTCTTGATTTTGATATGATGGGGCTTAGCTATTATCCTTTCTGGCATGGCGACCTGGATAATATGAAAAATGTTATCGGATATATTGGCGAGCATTTCGGCAAGAAAGTATTTATCGCGGAAACATCCTATTGCTATAGCATGGAAGACGGAGACGGTTTTGCAAACAGAGTTTCAAAGAGTGATCTGGTGGAAGGTTATCCTGCAACTATTGACGGACAGGCATCTTTTATGCACGATCTTTACCGGGATGTAAACAGCGCCGGAGGAATGGGCGTGTTCTATTGGGAAGGCGCATGGATTCCTGTCGGTTCCGCAAGTTCAGATAATATGCCAATCTGGGAAAAGTACGGAAGTGGCTGGGCAAGCAGTTTCGCCTCGGACTACGATGCAGATGCCGCAAAATATTACGGAGGAAGCTCATGGGATAATCAGGCATTCTTTGATTTTGACGGGCATCCGTTGGAATCGATGAGGGTATTTAAATATATGCGATGATATAGGTGTCATAAGTCGAAAATTAAAAAGCCCACACCCCTGCGTTTGCACGCTCTCGAGGTGTGGACTTTCCTTTTTATTTCCATTTTTCGATATCTTTTTTCTCAAGAATAACCATGAGAAGGTTGTTCTCGGTGAGTTTGTGGGAAGGGTTGATATATCTCCAGTTGCCGCCTTTTTCTTTGATAGCTGCGACGTTCATGTTGTGTTTTTTACGAAGATCGAGCTCGATAAGACTCTTTCCGAGCCATGCGTTTCTTGGCTGCAATTCAACCATGCAGAGGTTATCGTCAAGCTCGAAGTAATCGTGGATTGACTGTGAAGCAAGAATCCTGGCTGAGCGCACACCACCTTCTTTCTCGGGATCGACAATCTTGTCTGCACCGACTCTCTGAAGAATAGTGGCCATGCGGGAAGAAGAGGACTTTGCGATTACAAGCGGAACGCCCTTTTCTTTTGCAATAGATACCGCCATTATGCTTGCTGCGATATTTCCGCCCATTGCGGTTATGACTATATCCATGTTCTGGAGCCCCAGAGCCATGACTTCGTCTTCATTTTCAAGATCCGCGCAAACTGCGGAAGTTACCTTTGATGAAATATCTCTAATGCGTCTTTCGTCTTTGTCCGCAACAAGGACATCTTCACCGATGGCATAAAGGCTTTTTGCCACGCTTCGACCATATTTTCCAAGCCCCAAAACTGCTACTGATTTTTTCACTTAAATACCTCCGTTTATCCGACGTAGAATACTCCTTCGGAGTAGTTGATGTTGTTTTTGTTTGATTCATTTCCCGAGAAGAAAGCAACCATCGATATCGGACCCGTTCTTCCAAGGAACATTGCGATTATTATTATGATCCGTCCGATTGGATTGAGCGCAGCCGTCAGATTTCTTGATAAGCCGACGGTTCCGCAGGCGCTTACGACTTCGAACAAAGCATCCTCCATAGGAACGGGATTAAATACCGAAAGAAGTACCGCGAGTGTGAGAGTTGCAAAAACACTGACATAAACAACTGCGGCCGCCTTTCTCATCGAATCCACCGAAACGCGTTTGTTGAAGATGACGTTCTGATTCGCGTTTTTTACATAAGAGCGCACATTCATAAAGAGCAGGAAAATTGTGACCGTCTTGACACCGCCTGCAGTTCCAACGGGCGATCCGCCTATAAACATGAACAGGTATGAGACGAGACAGGATGCAACCGTGAGATTTTCCTGCGGTATGGTCGTAAATCCTGCAGTTCGAAGAGTTATCGACTGAAACAGGCTGTTTACGAGTTTTTGCCCAAATCCCATATTTCCGATGGTTCCCGGATTGTTATATTCGGTCAAAAGAAAAATAAGTGTGCCGCTCGTTATCAGTATAAGCGTAAAACTTAGAACAAGCTTACTGTGCTCGGAAAATCTTTTTATAACGGTGATGGGAGAGAACTTCTTTTTTATGCCCTCTTTTGCCGCATGAAGAACATCGAACCATACGACAAAGCCAAGACCACCCATTATAATGAGCATCATCGTGGTTGTCATAACGATGGGATCGTTTCTGTAATTTGCAAGGCTTCCCTGACCGATAACATCCATTCCCGCATTGCAAAATGCCGATACGGAATTAAAGATCGAGATCCACAGACCTTTAATAAAGCCAAACTTCGGAATGAAAACAAGCGAGTAGAGGATGGCACCGGCTCCTTCTGTGAGGAGCGTTCCCTTAAGCACACGTACAAGGAAAGTCAGAAGTTTTGTTCCTGAACTTAGGTTAAAAGAGTCCTGAAGTAACATTCTGTCGCCGAGTGAAAACTTCTTGTGCGTAAGAAGCATCAGCGTTGCAGCGATAGCGATCATTCCAAGTCCGCCCATCTGTACGAGTATCATAATTATAAGTTGGCCAAAAAAGCTCCAGTGCGCGTAAGTATCAACCACAACAAGGCCGGTAACACAGACGGAAGTTGTTGCTGTAAACAGTGCGGTCAGAAAATCCGTAGCTTTTCCGCTTGCTGACGAAAAGGGGAGCATAAGCAGCAGTGCTCCGATCAGAATTGTTATTAGAAAGCTTATCGGGATAGTATGCGCCGGAGATAATTTTTTTTGCTTCATTATTTTGTTTTTTAATATTGAGAAAGGTTTCATAATACCTCGTGTCAAATAGGGAATTTCAGAGAAAATTCCTATTCAATGAAAAAGGTTGCGAAAAATCCGCAACCTTATTTGTTCTTTTGAAGTAAATACTGCCGGTCTGTCTCTTGATGTTACAGAAGCTGTATTCCGTTCTTCTTGGCTTCTTCAGCCATTTCATCCGGCCAGATGGAACACTGTACTTCGCCGATATGAGCTTTTCTTAAGAAGAACATGCAAATTCTTGACTGACCGATTCCGCCACCGATGGTGTAAGGAAGCTCCTTGTTAAGGATTGCCTTCTGGAAAGGAAGCTCGGCTCTTTCGGGACATCCTGCTTTTTCAAGCTGAGTCTTGAGCGAGTTCTCATCTACACGGATTCCCATACTTGATAATTCGAGTGCGATGTCAAGAACAGGGAAATATACGATGATATCGGCATTAAGTGCCCAGTCATCATAGTCCGGAGCTCTGCCGTCGTGCTTATCACCTGATGCAAGGACATCACCGATCTGCATGATACATACAGCGCCCTTAGCCTTGGCAATGTAGTATTCACGCTCCTTGGGAGAATACTCGGGGAACATATCCTCAAGCTCCTGAGTTGTGATAAAGAAAATATCTTCAGGAAGGATCTCTTCAATATAGTCATACTGAATAGACATGAATTTCTCAGTCTTTCTGAGAACCTTGTATACATTTTTAACTGTTTCTTTAAGAAAATCGATATTGCGGTCTTCTTTATTTATAACCTTTTCCCAGTCCCACTGGTCAACGAAGATAGAATGGATATTATCCGGAACTTCGTCGCGGCGAACAGCGTTCATATCGGTATAAAGACCTTCACCGACATTGAAGCCGTACTTCTTGAGCGCATATCTCTTCCATTTTGCAAGAGAGTGTACAATCTCTGCAGGACGCTCATTTTCATTGAGAATATCAAAAGAAACGGGACGTTCAACACCATTAAGGTTATCATTAAGTCCTGATTCGGGTGTTACAAAAAGAGGTGCGGTTACTCTCTGAAGATTGAGCTTATTTGAGAGCATGCCCTGAAAAAAATCTTTGACAGTCTTGATACCTACCTGTGTATCGTGGAGATCAAGAGCAGATTTGTAGTTCTTGGGAATTTTAAGGTTTTCCATAATCTTTTCCACTTTCTTATATAGTTTCCTTTTTCCACAGAAAATGCTTTCCCATGAAAAATGTCTCACAGTTAATTAAATCGCTTTTTACTTCATATTGCAAGAAAAAAATGATTATATATGCACCTTTACATCAGTCGGGGGATTGGATATATGCTGCGCAAAGTTTTTAAATATAACATATCGGTTATTGAGAGTGCATCGTTCATTACTTATAATGAATGGGAAGTGAACCGCCAACAAGAAAAAATAGCAAGGAATAAGATAGATATGAAAAATGAATTGTATGAAAATACTCAGAAGGTAGAGAGTGTAAGGGCTATCCTGGTCGGATTGAATACGGGCAGGAGTGATGATGAGTTTGAACGTTCGATGGATGAGCTGAAAGAGCTGACAAAGGCTATAGATATAGAGGTTGCGTCAACAGTGACTCAGTCGCTCAATACTCCGGACAAAGGTACGTATATAGGAAGCGGCAAGGTTCAGGAGATTGCCGCGGCGCTTGACGTGCTTGATGCAAACATAATTATTTTCAATGATTCACTTTCTCCCATGCAGGTAAGAAATCTTGAGAAAATCCTTGATACGGAAGTTATAGACAGAACGGGGCTTATTTTGCAGATTTTTGCAAAGAGAGCGGGAACAAGAGAAGCGAGACTTCAGGTTGAGTCTGCGCAGCTTCAGTACATGCTTCCGAGACTTGTCGGAATGGGCAAAACTCTGTCGAGGCAGGGCGGCGGAAGCGGCAGACTTTCCAATAAGGGATCGGGCGAGAAGCAGCTTGAGCTTGACAGAAGACGTATTGAGCACAGAATAAGTGAACTTTCAAACGAACTAAAAAATCTTGAAAAAGAAAGAACGACTCAGAGAAACAGGAGACTAAGATCAAATATTGCACGTGTCGCGCTTGTCGGTTATACAAACGCAGGTAAATCAACGGTTATGAATAATCTGCTTCGCTTATACGGCTCAGAGAGCGCAGATGACAAAACTGTCCTTGAAAAAGATATGTTGTTTGCGACACTTGACACTACTGTCAGGAAGATAACACCATCCGGAAGAAGACCATTTTTACTTTCGGATACGGTTGGATTTATAAGCGAACTTCCTCATGCACTTGTCAAAGCATTTCGGTCAACACTTGAAGAAGCAAAGTATGCAGATGTTCTTTTGGAAGTAATTGACTTTTCGGATCCCGAGTACAGATTTCATATGGAAATAACGGAGAAGACTCTTGCTGAGATAGGAGCGGGAGATATTCCCGTCATATATGTATTTAATAAAGCAGATCTTGTTCAAAAAGAGCAGGAAGAGAGCGGACGCCTTGTTATGGAAGTTCCGAAGGCTTCCGGTGACAGGATATATATCTGTGCCAAAGAGGATGCTTCACTTGATGAACTTATCGCGGCAATAGAGCGAAAGTTAAGCGAAGATGAGAAGGAGTGCGAACTTCTTTTGCCCTACACCGAGGGTGGTATAGTGAATGCCTTTGAAAACAGAGGTATTGTAAAAGAGACAAAATATGAGCCCTCCGGAATTCGCATAAGAGCGATGCTCCAAAGGGCTGACATTTCACAGTACAGTGATTATATTGTGGATTGAATTATCCGAGTTGAACGGTCTTCCTGATGTCTTTTTCGTTTGCCTCAAGCTTGATGCGCTTGAGAGTGCTCTTAATAACGGGAATTGACAGAACAATTATTGTAAGGATAAATTCAGGAACGATATAAGTTGCATTGTAAGTGATGCTGTAAACAAGCGGTGATGTTCCTTCGGGAGCATAGTATGCAAAGAAAACAACGCCCGATAATATTGCAAAGAAGTAACGGCCGATGACTCCGGCGATATAACCCTTTATCATGCCTTGTTTCTTTTCATAGAATAATCCGCCGAGGCCAAGAGCGCCAAAAGCAAGGATATAGTCGCAAAACAGCTGCGGAATACTTACTATGTAAGGATCTTCAATGAGCTGCAACAGTCCGTAAGCAATACCTGATGCGATGCTGACTCTGGGGCCGTAGATGTATCCGATGTAGGTGACAAAAAACATGCTGAAAAGTGTTATTGAGCCGCCCATCGGGAGCTTTGCAAATTTGAAGTGAGAAAGAACAAATGCAAGAGCGAGACAAAGTCCCGATACCGTGATCTGCTTGATGCTGAGTTTTCCCTTGCCCTCCTTATTAACGAAGAAACTCATTATTGCAAGTGCGGCAAATATCAGAAATACCAGACCTGCATATCCCATTGTGGTTAAATTGTATACCACGCCCTCTTCAGATGAGATTTCTTCCAGAAAAAGATTCATTGTTTTTTCCTCCTTGATAGCAAGTTACATTGCAAAAAAATAGTATGATTTTATATCAATTAAACTATCAGTATTGCGATTTGTCAATGTTTTCGGGCATTTGTCACACTTTTGATGGAAATAACAAAACTCCGGACATAAAATCTCCGCAATTTTTTCACAGTTTTTTAACAAATTTCCATTTACATTTTCTCGCGTAGAATGTATATTTTAGAGGTTAAATTTAAGTAATGCAAAGCAGTACAGAAAAGGAGTAACATTTGATGTTTGGATGTGTTAAGAGAAACATTATGCTTAGACCCAATCAGGTACAAGACTTCGTCAACGCCGCAACTAAGTGTGACTTCGATGTAGATATATATTATAACAGGTATGTTGTTGACGCTAAGTCAATCCTGGGAGTGTTTGGACTTGACCTTTCCCAGATTCTTACAGTAGAATATCGCGGATATAACAGCGATTTTGAAAATTATTTGCAGAAATTGGCAATTGCCAGCTAAGTTTGAATGAAGCGTTCATTATTTGATTAATTTTGGACGATTCAGTATACTTATCAAGAGAGGTTGTGTAATACCTTTCAATAAGAAAATAATTGTTCATTGTGGTAGTAAAGCTCTCCATGGTATAAAATATGCCATGGGGAGTTTTACTATTATGGAAAACTATTCGATAGAAATTTCAGTCCGCAGGCTGGTTGAGTTTGTACTGCGAAGCGGAAGCATAGACAACAGAATACATCAGGTTTCCGCCGATGCGATGCAGGAAGGCAGTCGGATACATCGCATGATCCAGAAGAGCATGGGACCCGATTATCACGCCGAAGTGCCGCTTAAGTACACATATAACACCGGAAGATACGACCTTATCATAGAAGGGCGTGCCGACGGAATTCTGGATAAATTCTTTAATGAAGCTTCATATGATGCTCAGGAATCTCTTTTTGAGGCCGGAAAAGATCTGCCTCTTGTCGATGAGATCAAGGGAACATACAGAGATCTCAAAAAGATGAAAGAGCCGGTTGAAGTTCATCTTGCGCAGGCGAAGTGTTACGCCGCAATCTATCTGGGACAAAAGAACTGTCCCGGAATCAAAGTAAGAATGAGTTATTGTAACATGGATACTGAAGAAATGAAGTATTTTGATTACAAGTACTCATCCGAAGAAATAACAGCATGGTTTGAAAATCTGATAAAAAAATATTTGAAGTGGTCCGATTTTGAGTACGAGTGGGACGGAATCAGAACTGCATCGATAAAGGCTGTGCAGTTTCCTTTTTCGTACAGGGAAGGACAGAAAGACCTCGCCGCCGGTGTTTACAGGACTATCATTCATGGAAAAAAGCTCTTTCTGGAGGCTCCTACGGGAACCGGCAAGACGATCACGACTGTTTTCCCTACGGTCAAGGCGATGGGAGAGGGAAAGACATCCAAGATCTTCTATCTTACGGCAAAAACGATAACAAGGACCGTTGCGGAAGATGCTTACAATACGCTGAGAGAGTCGCAGGATCTTAAGTTTAAGACTGTGACTATAACGGCAAGAGACAAGATCTGCTTTTTGGAAGAAGATAAAAGAGAGTGCAATCCCGAGGCATGTCCTTATGCAAACGGGCATTATGACAGGATAAACGACGCGATATACGATCTTTTGACAAATGAGGACTCTTTTGACAGGGAGAAGATAGTAAAGTATGCGCAGAAACATGAGGTATGCCCGTTTGAGATGTCGCTTGATATGAGCCTTTGGGCCGACGGTGTTATCTGTGATTATAACTATGTGTTCGACCCGTTTGTTTATCTGAGAAGATTCTTTGCGGACGGAGTTAAGTCCGATTACGTATTTCTGGTCGATGAGACGCACAATCTTCTGGACAGGGGAAGGGATATGTACAGCGCGGCTCTTCGAAAAGAGAGCTTTTTGGAATTAAAGAGCACGATAAAGGAATTTCATCCAAGAATTGCAGGACATCTTGATAAGTGCAACAAAGAACTTTTAGAACTTAAAAGAAATTGCGACGGATGTACGGTTGTAGACAGCATAGAAAAGTTTGTAAATGCTCTGAACCGCCTGTCGGGAATAATATCGGAGTATCTGGAGGAACATACGACAGGCCCTTGCAGAGAGGAACTTTTGTTGTTCTATTTTGATATATCAAGATTTCTTACAATATATGACAAAGTCGACGATCATTATGTCATTTACAGCGAATTTGCCGAAGACGGAAGCTTTATATTAAGGCTCTCATGCGTCGATCCGTCTCTAAATCTTGCGGAATGCATGGGACGCGGACGCTCGTCGATACTTTTTTCTGCAACACTCCTTCCGATTCAGTATTATAAAAAGCTTCTTGGCGGAACCGATGAGGATTTCGAGATATATGCAAAATCCGTGTTTGATCCAAGCAGGCTCGGAATCTTTATAGGAAAAGATGTGACAAGCAGGTATTCGAGGCGAAGCAGTGAGCAGTATTACAATATAGCTTCATATATCCACAATATTATTAAAGCAAGAGGCGGAAATTATCTTATATTCTTTCCGTCGCACAGTTTTCTTGATGAAGTTTACGATATTTATGAAAAAGAGTTTTGGGATGCCGGAACAACGGAGCTTTTGGTGCAAAAAAGCTACATGACCGAAGAAGCAAGGGAGTCTTTCCTTGACAGATTCTCGCAGGGAAATGACGTGAACCTTAATGAATTTATCCACATGGACATAGAGGTCGAGGAAGACAGGAATATTCTCGGATTCTGTGTTATGGGAGGCATATTCAGTGAGGGCATTGATCTTAAGAACGACAGCCTGATCGGAGTGATCATAGTCGGCACGGGAATACCGCTTGTATGCAACGAACGCGAGATACTTAGAAATTACTTTGAAGAAAAAGGCGTTGACGGATTCGATTACGCCTACAGATATCCCGGAATGAACAAAGTTCTTCAGGCAGCGGGAAGAGTTATAAGAACAGAAGAAGACAAGGGAGTTGTGGCACTTTTGGATGACAGATTCACGCAAGCCGGATACAGAGCGCTTTTCCCGAGGGAGTGGATAAAAATGAAGTCTGTTTTGACCGCATCGGTCAAAGATGCTGTTTCTCAGTTTTGGTGCGGATTTAATGATTAAAACAGGATGATATTGACGGCATAGTTGATAAAAGTGAAATGCTAGGGTTACATAAAATTGAAAAGTTGCAATTTATGTAAACCTGACATTATAAAGAATTGTATCTATATTATACACAATTGTATATAATGGCCGAAAAATCATACAAAAGTCATATGCAAATGACGTTAATGTCATGTGGATAACTTTGTGGAAATGGGGGATTATTCAGAAACAGATTTGCGGGAAAGCGCAAGACGACTGGTATTAAATACTGTGACAAATTTGAGCGGAATAAAGTGTAAAAGTAATCTTATGACCGAGTAGGTCAAAAGTTATATGTAAACCACATTTTTTACCTGTCACGTGTGTCAGGATAGTTCATTTATCTTGCAAGAGTGAAAAGTATGATATAAAATTGAAAATAATCAGAATAGCGTATTTTTGCTTTTTTTAAACAGGTTACAAATTCATGAATATTCAAAACTATGATAACGAAGTTCAAATTATAAACCGTGAGTTGATGACTGCCAGAACGAATATGTCCAACGACCTTGTGGGGGTATGTGACAGACTGCTTGAGAAAGCGGAAGAGGTTGGCGACATCAATCTTATAGGTTATGCATATTATTATCTTGCGGATGCTTACTACAAATTAAGTACGGAGTATCGCAAGTTTAATGAGAATCTCCTTAAAGCGATCGAGTATCTTCAGATGTGCGGTGACAAAGAGCATATCATAAGATGTTACAATCTTTTTGGTATCGATGCGCTTAATCACGGAAATATAGAACTGGCATTGGATTTCTTTTTAAACGGAATAAGAGATTGCGATGAATATGATAAAAATTCAGCTGTCGGATTTGTAGAGTGCAACATTGGTCTTATCTATTATGATGTAGGCGAGATTGAGACTGCGCTTTCATATATCCAGTCGGGATATAAACATATTCGAAAGAATAAGGAAGACAGTCTTTACTATTTGAATGTTCTTTTGTGCTATTGTAACGAAGCGGAATGTTACATTCTTCTGGACAAACCTGAATCTGTCAAGAAGTGTCTTCTTGCCATAAAGAGGCTTGAATCGGATCCGAGGGTGAAGAGTGATTATTTCCAGGATATTCTTGTACTTGATGTGCGTATGAGAGGAAATTATGTTCTCGGAAACATGGAAGAGTACCAAAAATACGCTGAGCTTCTTCTAAAAACAATACAGACTGAAAATTTCTTTTCCGTAGATAACATCGACGATATTTACAGAGCCTGCAGATTCCTTATGAAGATAGGAAGAGTCGATGAAGTTGAAGATATAGTAAAAAATGTTGAAGCTACAATAAGCAGTATCAGTATTGCTTATTTAAGAAAGCAGTATGCGAAGATAAAGTGCGAACTGTATTCTCTTAAGAATGATGATGAGCAGAAATATAAGGCGTATGAGGAGTTTTATACGTATTCAATGGCTCAGGAGAAAGAGGGTATCGCAAATTACAGGTTCTTTACGGATATCAGAGAGAAGCTGAGTGAAATGGAACGTGAGAATATTGCTCTTTTGAAAAAGGCTGAAACGGATTCGCTTACGGGGCTTGGAAACAGGTACGGCCTTAATGAGTATGCCGACAAGGCTTTTGATAACGCATATGCTAATCAGAAGTCGCTTGCGGTTGAAATTCTCGATGTTGATAATTTCAAGCAGTACAATGATACTTTCGGCCATCAGGCGGGAGATACCTGTCTTAAGACAATAGCTGAGATAATAGTTGAAAAATGCGGCGGTAATAACAAGATACGCGCCTTCAGATACGGCGGCGATGAGTTTGTTATCGTCTATGAAGATATGACTGATGAAGAGGTTATGTGGTATGCCTCAAATATCAGATTGGGGATAAAGGAGCGTAATCTGTTGGCTCCTTCACAAGAGTACGGTAAGCTTGTTACGATATCACAGGGAATATGCAACTCTGTTCCCATATCGACAAACAAATTATGGGATTACATGTATGCCGCCGACAATGCTCTTTATGAGGTAAAAGAGCATAGGAAGGGCGAGATTGTTATGCTTCACAAGGTGCTTATTTCTCAGGAATCACTTGATGAAGCAAAATACAGTTAATTATATCCTTATTGGGGAATAAGGACGGGTTATGAAAAAAATCAAATGGACAATGCGTCGGGCAATTCTTGGTATGGTCATCGGATGCACGCTTTTTGCCGTAATAGCACAGACTGTTGCGTTTGAAGTGACATCCAGACAGCAGATCAGGAAAGAAAGTCTGTTGAGTAACGATGAGACGCTTCAGCGTATCGAGAATGAACTCAATTCGTATATTCACGGACTTATTGTCAAGATGCAGACCATCTATACAGAAACTGAACTGATTGCCGCTATGAGAAGGGACGATTCGACGCAGGGCGAAATATTAAATTATTATTGGAGCGCCTGGCGTCTTTCTGAAGCGCGCTTTGATTCGGCAGATCAGCTTTTTGCAATGTATATTTACAACAATGACAATAAGCTGATCAGTTCATGGAGAAAGCAGCCTGTTGCCTATCCTTTCGATCTTTACGACGGCGATCGGTACGTCAATGAATCACATCTCAGAAGATATCTGGAATCGGATAATTATGCGGTAATGATCTCGGGTTATCACAACGAAGCCGCAAATAGCGATATTTTACGTTTTTGTCTGAAACTCCATACATATGATGATAACAGATCTCAGTACGGATATATTGTCTGTGATTTTAATGCTCAGAATATATCGGACCTTATGAGTAAATATATATCATCGAGAGATGTGTACGTGTGGCTTCAGCCAAGAGGGGATATTTCAATCGCACAGGTTGGAAATATAACGAAGGAAGAGAGCAAGATCTTTTCCGACTTAACACAGACAATCGCAACCTCATCTGGTGAATTCCCGGAATTTGAAAATGAATATGGATCTTTCTATCTGAACAGCATAGCTATGAGAAAGTATAACCTTCATATAGTCATGCTGACGCCGCAGTCTCTGCTTCTTGAAACGCAGAGCGCGTTGGCACGGACTCTTTTGCTGATAGCCGGAATAATTATTTTGCTGATGCTTTTACTCGGAACACTTATTTCGGGCTTTATCTATAGGCCGGTGGAAGCGCTAAGCAGTACGATGATAAGGATAAAGAACGGAGATACCGAGCTTAGGGTTAAGACGGACGGATGGAGCGATGAACTTAAGGTAATGGGCGAAGAGTTCAACGAGATGCTCGACAGGATACAAAAGATGGTTGAGGAAGAATATGAGGCAAAGGTGCTGATGGAGCGAACGCAGTACAAAGTTTTGCAGGCACAGATAAATCCTCACTTTCTTTACAATACGCTTGATACGATGAGCGGAATAGCCGCGTCGCAGGATTGTATGCTTGTTAGCGGATTGTGTCAGTCTCTTTCGGCTATTTTCAGGTACAGTCTGGATATTTCCGATACTCAGGCGACACTTCAGCAGGAAATGGCTCATGTTCGCAATTATCTGTATGTTATGGATGTGCGAAACGGCAACTCCGTAAAATACACTTATCATATTGATACGGATACGCTGCAGGACAGCATTCCGAGAATAACGCTTCAGCCGATAGTGGAGAATGCGCTTCAGCACGGGCTTCGCATGACCAGGAGAAAAGACAAAGAGCTAATAATTACGGCAAAGCATGATGACGGAAAATTATTTGTTACAATAGAGGATAACGGCGCCGGAATGGATGCGGATGCGATGAATGAGCAGCTTGAAAAGGCTGATTTAAAGCAGATTGAGATGGGGCGTTCCATTGGTATAATGAATGTAAATGCCCGCATCAAAAATGTATATGGGAACAATTACGGGATTCGCTATGAAAGCGATCACGAAACGGGGACTAAGGCAATTATCATATTGCCGACGGTAAAAATGGTTACAGGTATTGATTGACGCCGTGATAAAGCTATGGCGTTTAAGGTGTATTTAGGAGGAACAGAGGGTGAAGGCAAAATATAGGGTATTGGCGGCGGATGACGAGCTTTGGAGCCGTGAGAATATAAGGCGTATGTTGCCGTGGGAGGACTATTCGATTGAATTTCTTGAGCCTGCTTGTGATGGGGAGGAAGTGCTTGAGAGAATTCCCAAAGAAAAGCCGGATATTTTGATCACGGATATCAATATGCCGTTTTTGAGCGGACTTGAGCTTCTTGACAGGATAAAGGAGGAATATCCCGATATTATCACGTTGGCTGTAAGCGGATATGACGATTTTCAAAAGGTAAAAGGCGTTTTTATGTCGGGAGGTATCGACTATCTGTTAAAACCCGTCAGCAGGGAACAGCTTGTCGATTCGCTCAGCAAAGCGCTCAAGACGCTCGAGGAAAGAGAGACAGAGAAAGCGGTAAAAGAGGACAGTCGCCTTAGGGAGACATATGTTTCATCTTTTCTTGAGGATGATGAATTTTCATCTCTTTTAAACGGCAAACTTTTCAGACCGGGAAAAGAATTTCATGTGCCGAGCACAAAGGTCTTTTCCGAGATGTCTACCATACTTGTAAAGTTCCATGATGTTGAGATCTTAAAGCAGAGCTATGAAAAAGATGTGCTTCGAATGTCATATGACTTGAAGGAAAAGCTTCGCAAGATTGTCGGAAATGAAAGAACCATTGTTTTCAACTACACAGATAAGGTAAATGAGTTTGTGATAGAACTAAATGCGACTCCGACGAGGCTTCATTTTATCGCGGACCGCATTCTTGAAGCTTTTCCCGTTGAAAAGCAGGGGCCTATCACCATAGTGCTGCACGACAAGGCAACTTCACTTGACGATATCGCCGCTGTCTACAGAGAAATGATCGCAAATCTTGTCACGAGGCCTTTTGGACGAGATCACAGTACGGTTGTGTGCACGGGCAGCAGGAAGGCACTGGCTTTTAATGACAGATATACGAGCCGTATCGAATCACTTCTTAACGATAGTTTGGGAAAAGGAGATATCGGCCGCGCGAAGACGATACTCATGGAAACGGCGGGGCTTGAAAAGTGCGACGAGCAGAAGTGGAGTCTTTTTGAAGTGACGCAGTTTACGACGGGCGCACTCAATACGATCGCGGATTCGGATAAGAACAGCGACGAACGTGCCTATGAGGAAGTTCAGGATGCGATAAACTACGGGCTTCGTTCTCTTAATAAAGAGATAATAACAGACAACATGGAGCTTGCTCTTTCCATAGCGCAGGGCGAATCAGCGAATGAGAACAATTCCATAAGCAGTCAGGTTGAGAATATCAGGGATTATATCGAGACGCATTATATGGAACACCTGTCACTGTCGGGGCTTGCTGAGCAATTCTTTGTTGAACCGACCTATCTTTCACGTAAGTTTTCGCAGAAGTATAACGAGACCATCACGACCTATATCACAAGATGTCGTATGGACAGGGCAAAAAAGCTTATGGAGGATGAAAAGAACAAGCTCGAAGCGATTTCTTTTGAAGTCGGATATGATGACTATAACTATTTCAGCCGCGTATTTAGAAGGCTTGAGGGCATAAGTCCGAGTGAATACAGGAAGAAAAACGTAAAATAAAAAAGCGGAGGTGGGGGAGTATGGAAAGAAGCAAAGAAAACAACTTTGGAACAAGGCAGATTGCGACAACGGCAGTTCTTTTGGCAATCTGTATCGTAAGTCAGGTATTTAAGAATCTCAGCGTTTTTATTACCGGACCGATCGTAAACACTTGCATAGTCCTTGCGGTACTTATGGTCAACTTACCGTGTGGGATTATTTTGAGCATAATCACTCCGGTAACTGCGTATATGATCGCAATGAGTCCCGTTATGATGGCGGTTCCCGCAATAATTATTTTCATAATGCTTGGAAATATCGTGCTTGCCGTGACTGTGGAATTTCTTTTCAAAAAGTCATTTATGGGTTCCGGAAACAATGTGTTCAGGATATCCAATATGGCAAGGGCAATCCTGTGTTCACTTGCAAAAGGCGTATTTATGGGAGTTACGATATCCATGTGGCTGCTTCCCACATTTATTCCGCAGAACAGCCCTTTGAGAAATAAAATGCCTGTGTTTCAGAAGACATTTTCGGTAGTACAATTTTTGACGGCTTGCATCGGATTTGCATATGTATTTTTTGTCTATACAGTGCTAAAACGAGCAGTGAAGCGGGATTTATCACTTTTTCAAAAAAGTGATAGTTAGATTTTCTAAATTGTGCTAATTATGAAAAAACTTAATTGATAAAATAGCTTTGTAAACAAGAAATATTATTTCATTTCTGTTTGCAAAGCTTTTTCATTTGATATAGAAGAAGCAAATAACTTCTTTCGGGAGGGGATAATCGGTGTTTAAATTTAAAAAAGCTATAGTAGCGGCGGCAGCAGGCATGAGCATGATGATTGCACTTACTGGCTGCGGCGCGGAGAAAAAAACACAGATAAATACAACCGACGGAATCACAAATATTCTTGATTATGTGACTGTTGACTTTAGCGGCAGGAACGGGGAAGGAACCGCGTTTGTGAATGTTGACTATGACGGAATGGAAACAGAGATGGTCGGAGGAAAAGAGAAGATTGAAGAGCTCGATGAACTCGGAGATCTTACAGAACTCACAAAGTATATAAATGCTGTTTCATCCATTTCGGTTAGCATAGACAAGAATAAAGAACTTTCAAACGGGGATGAAGTGGTTGTATCGGTTACATACGACGAAACAGCAGCTCAGTCGGCAGGTGTTGTTTTCGGAGAAGAGAAGGACAGGAGCTTTAAAGTTGAAGGGCTCAAGAAGTAATCAGGTTCCAAGTCGGATCCGTTGAGGTGCGGACCGATTATTATATTTCTTTCTTATTTTCAAAAGGAGGTAGATCTATGAAAAAGAAAATGAAAAGGTTAGGTGCAATGCTTCTTGCCGGAACTATGGCTGCATCTATGCTCGTTGGTTGTGGTTCGGCATCGGGTGGTTCTGCACCTGCAGATAGTGCCGGGGGATCGGCAGACGGAGCGGCAGCGCCGGCAGCAACCGGAGATATCAAGATCGGTGTATCGATCTGGAGTTCAACAGACGTTCTCGGAAGCCAGTGTAAGAAGATCGTTGATAAGGCAGCTAAAGCAAACGGTGTTGAAGTTCAGTACGTTGATCAGGGCCACGTTTCAGAGCAGGTTACAGCATCTGTTGAGCAGCTTTGTGCAGCAGGATGCAAAGGAATCATCATTTGTAATTCAGCCGATTCCGAGATGACATCTGCGATCAACACATGTACAGAGAATGGCGTTTATATTGCACAGTTCTTCCGTATTATTTCAGAAAAGAACAGTCCCGAAGTATACAAGACAGCTTGCAATTCCAAGTATTACGTAGGTGCCGTTCACGAAGATGAAGAAACAAACGGATATACACTGGTTAATCTTCTTCTTGAAAAGGGTGACAGAAATATCGGACTTGAGGCTTGGACAGTAGGTGATGCTACATTCCAGCTCAGATGGCAGGGATATAAGAAGGCAGTTGAAGAGTGGAACGCAGCACATGCTGACGACCCGGCTACAATAACAGAGCCTGTATATGCAAACACATCTTCAGAAGAAGGTGCTAAGGCAGCTATGTCACTTTACAATTCAAATCCCAAGATGGATGCACTTATCGTTGCCGGCGGTGGCGGAGATCCTCTTGTAGGTTCTATCGGTGCATATGCTAACGAAGGTCTTACAGGTAAGATCGACGTTGTATCAACAGACTTCCTTGATGACCTTGCAGATCAGCTTAAGTCAGGCGGAATGTTTGCTGAGTCAGGCGGACACTTCTGTGATCCTTTGTTCGCATTCTTCCTTGTACTTAATGCAGTTAAGGGTAATTACGTAAAAGAAGAAGGTACATTCGGTTATGAGATCCTCTTCCCTTATCTGTATGTATCATCACCCGATGATTATGCAAACTATGAGAAGTACTTTGTAAATGACGATCCTTATACAGAAGAAGAAATGGTTGAGATGGCAGGTTACAGCTTCGAAGACCTCAGCAAAGCCGCTTCAAATCTTTCAATCGACGATGTTATTTCTCGTCACAGCAACTGATAAAACAAAGACTAAACGCTTATAAAAGATATATATTTTAGGAAAAAACATGGATATGCCGTATTTTCCGCGAATGGAAAATACGGCATATATCAAAAATAGTATCTGGACCAAAAACTCTTGCGGGAGGATTATATGAGTAAGTTTCAAAAATTTAAACAGAGCCAGGCATTTGGGCTATTACTTTTGATCTTTATCGCGTTTGTATTCTGGGCGTTCTTCAAAATGCTCGCTCCTGAGACATTCGGCGATTTCAATAAATTACAAACCTATTTAAAGACAGCCCTTTATTATGCGGTTGGCGGTTGCGGATTATATTTTATCTGCGTAATGGGACCTTTTGATATGAGTGTGGGCGCAAACATCGTGCTTTCATCGGTGATTGCGGTAAATATGAGTAAACAGTTCGGTTATGCAGGTCTTTTGATCGCACCTATCATAAGCGGAGTTCTTGTAGGACTCCTCAACGGAATCGTATATATCAAACTTAGAATTTCATCTCTTATCGTAACAGCGGGATTATCTCTTGTTTATGAGGCTCTTTCCATCTATGCCACGAACGGAAAAGAAGCAATCCTTGCAACCAACTACAGAGCATTCGGAGATTATCCCTGGAACCTTGTTCTTGCACTTGCAGCGTTCTTCCTTTGTGGATTTATCCTTAAGTATACAAAGATAGGAACATACACCTACGCTATCGGTTCAAATGAAGTTGTTGCCAAGAATATGGGCGTTAATGTAGACAAATATAAGGTTGTGGCATTCACTCTCTGCGGCTTGTTTGTAGGAATCGAATCAATCCTTACAATTTCATACGGAACATCAATGACAAGTGCATCAAATCTTGCATCAATGAGCCGTAACTTCCCGCCTCTTATGGGAACGTTCTTCGGACTTGCATTCAAGAAATACGGACATCCGATAGTAGCTATAGTAATAGGAGAGTTCATCATTGAGCTGTTGTTCGAGGGATTCGTTGCTCTCGGAGCTCCTACAACGGTACAGAATATCGTAACAGGTATCGTACTTCTTGCAATCGTAACTATGACCATCAAACCCGTTAAGGGTGCAGTTGTAAAGTAAAGGGGGCAGACATGAGCGAAGTATTATTGCATGCCGAACAGATCGACAAAAACTTTGGTGTCACACATGCCGTTGATCATGTCACCCTTGATTTTTACAAGGGCGAGATCCATGCACTCATCGGTGAGAACGGTTCGGGTAAATCAACATTTACATCCTGTCTTACGGGAATTTACCATAAGGACAGCGGTACATTTACATTAAACGGAAAAGAAGTCAATGCAAAAAACCAGGTAGACGGAAATTATCAGGGAGTTGCGGTTATCGTACAGGAAATCGGAACTTTGTCGGGACTTTCCGTTGCTGAGAATATCTTTTTGGGAAAAGAAGATGAATTTACAAAATTTGGCGTAAAGAACACAAACGCCATGAACAAAAAAGCACAGGAACTTCTTGATTCCTATGGATTTAATTACATCAAGGCTACAGACCTTATAGATAATTATAACTTTGAGGACAGAAAGCTTATAGAGATTGTTAAGGCAACACACTTTAAACCACAGATCCTTGTTGTGGACGAGACTACGACGGCTCTTGGTGAAAAAGGAAGAATCGAGCTTTTCAAGGTTATGAAGCAGACACGTGATGACGGAAGATGCGTTATCTTTATCTCACACGATCTTGATGAGGTAATTGAGCAGTCTGACAACATAAGTGTTCTTCGAGACGGTGTGTTTATCGGAACGGTTAAGAGTGATGATGTCAACACTGATGATCTTAAAAAGCTCATGGTAGGACGTGAGATGAGCAACAACTATTATCGCACGGATTATAACGAGAGAGTTTCCGATGAGGTTGTATTAAAAGGTGAACACCTCACGGTACCGGGTGAGATCGATGACTTCAGTATTGAGCTTCATAAAGGAGAGATTATCGGTATCGGCGGACTTTCCGAATGCGGTATGCATGAAGTCGGAAAAGCTCTTTTTGGAGCATCTTATGACAGACAGGGCAGTGTAACTCTTGCGGACGGAACTAAGATAAATGACATCAAGACTGCTATAGATCACAGTATCGCATATGCGTCAAAGGACAGAGATAACGAGTCACTTGTAATAAATGACACTATTCAGGACAATATCTGTCTTCCTTCACTTGAAGACATCAAGAAGAACCATATTCTTCACGCAAAAGATGAGAAGGCTTTCGCGGAGAAGTTTGCTAAGCAGATGAGTACCAAGATGGAAGGCGTGCATCAGTTTATGTCAGCTCTTTCCGGAGGTAACAAGCAGAAGGTTGTTTTGGCAAGATGGATCGGTAAAGATTCAGACATAATCATCCTTGATTCACCTACTCGTGGTATCGACGTCAAGGTTAAAGCGGATATCTATCAGATGATGGACACAATGAGAAAGAATGGTAAGTCGATTATCATGATATCTGAAGAAATTTCAGAGCTGCTTGGTATGGCGGACCGAATTATTATCATGAAAGACGGTCGCCAAAGTGGTGAGTTTAAACGTTCAGAAGATCTGAAGGATACGGATCTTATTGCGAATATGGTATAAGGGAGGCCGATTATGGAAAACGAGAAAAAAATCAAAACACCTTTCATGGAGCGGCCGATCATAAGAAGTATAATGCCTTTTGCCGGATTTATATTTATTGTATTGCTTTTTGCGGTACTTACCAAAGGTCAGCTCTATTCAATGGGAAGTCTTAAGCTTCTTTTGTCACAATCATATGTGCTTCTTATCTCATGCGTTGGCGTGTTTATGGTTATGACAATGGGCGGACTTGATTTCTCACAGGGCTCTATGCTTGGTATCTGCTCGGTTGTTGTGTGCTACTTGTCAAATTATAATATAGTACTTGCGATTTTGTGTGGTGTGCTTACGGGCGGAATCATAGGATTTATAAACGGATTCTTCAATGTAAAACGCAAGATCACATCATTCATCGTTACTATATGTAACATGTATCTTATAAGAGGTATTGTTGCTTATGCAACAACAAAGACTCCCGTATACGGAGCATCAAACATTACTTCTTATAACACACTTGCGGTAAATCTTACATTTACGATAGCAATCCTCCTTATTGCTTTTGCTGTATTCCAGTACACAGGACTTGGAAACAGACTTAAAGCTATCGGTGCAGGTGAGACTGCAGCAAGATTTGCAGGTGTAAGAGTTGAAAAGACCAAGATGCTCGTATACGCGGCAGCAGGTATGATCACAGGACTTGCAGCATTCATCAACAGTATCAAGGTTGGATCTGTTACTTCAACAGCAGGTAATCAGCTTGAGACACAGATCATGATCGCACTTGTTCTTGGTGGAATGCCCGTTAACGGCGGTGCTAAGGTTAAGTTCTACAACATCATCCTTGGTGCAATGACCTACAAGATCCTTATCGCAGGACTTGTAATGCTCGGTATCGAGCCCAAGACACAGCAGCTCATCATGGGAATTGTCTTCCTTGTAATGGTAGCAGTATTTGCCGACAGAGAGACAGGTATGATCGTTAAGTAAGATGGCATAAAAAGATAGTCCGAGGAAGATAGAAATTGAAGCTTACGAAGATTATGCTTGTTAGATGAATTAGTTAAATAACCTTATTTGGAATACTTTATATTCCAAATAGAATTTAATATAACAGCCGGGGCCCGCGGGGGGCCTCGGTTGTTTTTTGCGCAATAAAGGAAGAGTAGAATGAAACTGTATGGTGCAAGGACTGGTGAAAAGAATTGTGGTATCATGGGATATGATGTTAAATACAGCGGAAAGGAAGAGACAACATGGAATTGTTTAGCGGCAGACCTGAAAATACAGAAGGAAGACTTCAGAGAGAAGTTCGTACATATGACTTTTTAGACGAGCTCGGAATAGAATATAAGAGGACTGATCATGAGCCTGCGAATACGATGGAAGCGTGCAATGAGATTGATAAAGTGCTTGAAGTTCTGATATGCAAAAATCTCTTTCTTTGCAATAGGCAGAAGACTCAGTATTATCTGCTCATGATGCCGGGAGATAAGAAGTTTAAGACAAAAGAACTCTCATCGCAGATCAACTCTGCAAGACTCTCTTTTGCAGACGCGGATGATATGCTTAAATTCCTTGATATAGAGCCGGGTGCAGTAAGCATAATGGGGCTTATGAATGATAAAGAACATGCCGTGCAGCTGCTAGTCGACGAAGATGTAAAGAAGGGCGAGTATATCGGATGTCATCCCTGTGTTTGCACATCGAGCTTGAAGATAAAGACGGATGATATATTCAATAAGTTCCTTCCCAAAGTCGGACATGAACCCGTGGTAGTGCATCTTGTCGGGGAAGACTGAGGTAAGGCTATACTGAGATTAGACATAGCATGAGAAATAGATTTTTAGAAAGCGATTGGACTAACTATGTGGACTATAAAACAGATATTTGACGGTGACTATGGTTGCGAGGAACTTCAGCCGGGACAGAAGCCTAAGGTCTCAGTGACGCTTGAGAACGAAGCGGGTGAAGTGAGATATGTCACGGTTGAAGATGAGTGGCTTATAGAGAATGGTCTGGAAATCGGATCAAAATGGGACAAAGAGTAATTGCTCTTTGTCATATTTTGATGATATGAATAATTTGCTCATTTTTCTGACATGAAGTCATCTGAGAACATGTCTATAGCTTGCATAAAAGAGTTCCACTTATCACTGGGCGGAACTAGCAAAACTGTATCGCCTATCTTATTAACTATCACCTCGTCGGAAGAAAAACGGCAATTTTCAGGCAATAATACAGTCTGATTTTCTCTGGTTTCAAGAACTTTTGCAGTTATCATGGGTATTACCTCCTTCTGACAATAATATGTACCCAATATATACTACGTTAATGAAAGTGCACTGCCATATTATTTTTCTAGTTCATAGCGCATTGTTAAAATGATAAAAGTCAAAAAAATATTGACTTTTTATTAATAAAGTGTCAATATATCTCTGATGCTATTCAATATTATAACTTATGTTTCCCATACATTCGAGTTAAATATTGCTATTAAAATGAATCCACTAGCACCCCGACAAAAATGCTAGTGGGTTTATTTTGCTGTTTATGTTGTTGCATTTAGCTTCTGATAATCGTATAATTTTTGTGTTAAATATTGTTTTGCTATATTTAACATCAGAGGGGACATTACAAAAGATTGGGGTAGTTTAGAATTATGAGTAACAATAATTTTGGCGGAAACATAGAGTGGCATCAGGAGAAAATAAGGAAATATTTTTCAGATTGTTTTGGAGAAGTATATGATCCTTTTCTTCATATGTCATCTGAACTTATACAGGCACTTACAGCTTTTGTAACTGATGAGACACATACAGGACCTGAAGCTGACTCAGCAAAGAGTTTTGTAAATCAGAGGCAGATAAAACTTGTAGAAGATACTATCTATTGTATCCAAAAGCTCCAGAGCATGATGCAGGGAGCGGGATTTGAGAGTGAAGTGCCACTTCTTGAAGATTTCATTGCTGACCTTGCAGAACATGAAGATGCAGTAATTAAGACGCAGCATCTTGATAAGGTTGCAGAAGACTTTGCAGGTTACAACTCAGTCTTTAATGAGATTTATCCCAAGATTACCCATATACATAGAGAAGTAGAAAATATTGCAAGAGGATGCGACGTTATCTCAAGGAAAAGCTACACATGGCCTAACCCCAGAGAATCCCATCTTGCACTTGATGCTATCACGACTCCCGATAAGAGTGGTGGTTTTGTTCCTGAGTTTTCAAGGAAGTTCCTTGCATTCCATGAAGAACATTCCAATGACATAGAAAAGAGTGCGTTCAAGAGCCTTCTTGATACTATCGTTCATAATCTCCATGAGATAGTAGAAGGTATGAACAAGGGCGCTTTAGATATAACAAATTTTGATGGTACTAAAGACAACATCAGCTGGAAGGATCCAAAGGACATCCTTGCGCCTGAAGATGCCGAAGAGTACCTTAAATTCTTTGAGAGCTACAAGGCTTATCTTAAGGGAA
>ODAI014146484.1_pt1 | contig 36687 bp, 34 predicted proteins | sample 1539321 | NCBI WGS metagenome assembly ODAI01 (sample SAMN02144231, study PRJEB22623) | gut metagenome | biome: sheep rumen | host: Ovis aries | place: New Zealand
ATATACGTTTGCTTCCTCTAAATCAGCTTCAAAGTCACAAAGCTTGCCATAGTCAGTAACGTGTGTTAATGTCTTGTCATAGAATAAGCCAGCAGGTTTTTCTGCATCACCAGCAGCATCACCGAACAATGTTGCTTCAAGTTTGTCATTAAGAGCATTAACAATATCTCTACGGATAGCATTCTCGACACCAATAGTATCTTGTGCTAAAAGTTGCTTTGAGATATCAACATAAGCAGAAAGACGTTTTGGTTGAAGCTTGACAGTTGTAAATGTATTACCTGTGCCTTGTGCTTCATCTACTTCACCTTCCCAGTTGACTGAGCTCTTACCCATTACAGGAATTTGAACATCACCCATTGGAAGACCACTATACCAACGAGCACCAAGTTTTGAAAGAACTGAATTAGCATATAATGGTTCTAAGATACCTTCAATCTCAGTCTCAACTACTTGGTCATGAACACCAGATTCACCTTGTACAGTCACAGCACGTTTCTCAGCATTAATCATGATAGATTTCTTGTTCTCATTTAATGCAGTGCGTATTTCTTTTACTAAAGATAATTTTTTCATTTTATTAGATCTAATATTTTTATTTCGATTTTCATCTTCTTTCTCATCTTCCTCAGTTTCTTTAGGCAGTTTCTCATCAAGCTCACGTTGGAGTTTCTTCAACTCTTCTTTCTTCTCATCAATTTGAGACTTGATTTCTTCAATTTCTTTTTCTTCGTCTTCAGTCATGTCACGTGTCTCAAGCTTTACATTGTCAATGATTGATTTTGCTTTATCACGTAACTCAGTTATTTGTTCCTTTATCTCAATGATTTTCATGATATAAGATAGGATATATTTATGGTTATATATTTAAAATAAATTATGTTCTAGGAAGTATTCAAATATTTTAAAGAAATGTCTAGTTTATATGATATTTTATTGAAAACATGAATGTTTCAACATTTCATTATTAACAACATGAATGTCGTTAAGATATTCATTAATAAAAATATGAAATTTTTATAATTTCATTATTGAAAATATGAAATTTTCAACATTTCATTATTGAAAACATGAATGTTTCAACATTTCATTATTCTAAGCTAAATGGAATAGACTTGTCTATAGAAGCCATGATATCATCTAGCTTGTTGTTAATCTCATCTTTTTTTGCTTCTTCTAACTTGCGCTCTTCCTTCTCAAGTTCTTCACATTTATCTAATGCTCGTTTAGATACAGATGTTGCACTATAAGCAGGAGTAAATACAGGACTAACATCCTGTATATACTGTATTTTGTGTATATAACGATATTTAACACCCTGTTTTGTTTCCCATGTTTGTGCTGTATCATCTTCCCAATCTACATAAAATGCAAAACTTGAACCAGTAATTTCGCCACGTGTAAGATATTCTAGTAATTCATCTCCTAAATTAGTTTTTGGTGCATCAAATGAATAATGCAAACCGATATCATCTACTTCTAATTTTAATGAACCTACACCATTTTTAGAACGAGCAAGAACACGCTTGTCATCATGATTTAACAAAGCAAATATATCACACGAATTAATCATTTCTTGTGATATAGCATCTCTATCAATCACTTCATAAAAACCTAAATCTTCTGAACGTGAATCAAATACTAATGCATATCCTTCAACATAACGACTATCTTCTGAACGTGTAATGTTTCCTGATATATTTCTAATTTCTAATTTTGATTTATCCATTTTAATCTTCGTTATTTTTGTCTGTGTTGCCTATTGTGTTGTCAGCTATGTTGGTGTATGGAATGATGAGAGAATCACCACCATCTACTTTAGGTAATCCTAATCGATGTCTTGCTTCATTGACTGACATTATACCACCACCAACTAGTGTGTTGTAGTAGTTTGCTTCTTTCTCTTTATCTACTGCTAAGATTGAATTCTCATCTAAGTCAACATATTCTTTGCAATGACGTGAAGGCATAATCAGTTTCTTAGTACATTGCTCTTCTATCATTGACACATATGGTGCTAATGTATGTATCAAGAATTCCTTTTGGGCATCAGACATAGAGCCATATTGAGTGTGAGTCAAGTCACCAAGAAGAACTGGGCTGATGTTCAACCATCGTGCAATCTCAGTGATATTGTATTGACGTGACTCAACAAGTGCACTGTCTTTAGCAGATGAAGAGAGTTGTTGGAACTTCAAGTCTGCTGGAATGAATATAGTTCCTGTTCCCTTTGATTGAGAGCGAGCTTCATCCCATGACTGGCGAAGTGTCTTCATTGTCTTGTCTTGTGTACCAACTTGTGGTGTAGTTGAGTTTGTTGTTATAAGACCAAACAAAGTACCACCAGTAGAATAATAGTCGTTTGCCGCTTTCTCTGTTGATGATGACAAGTCAATTGTCTTATAAGCAAATGAAGGGATTGACTGACCTTTGAATCCAGTTGAGTCAGGTTGCATGAAGAAATGAAGGAAGTTATCACCATTATCCCACTTAGCATTGAATGATGGATTCAAGTAGAACATATCATTAGTCAAGGGGTTGAAATACATCACTGTTGAGCTAGCGGGTGAATAGTGTAATGTGCGTGGTTTACCTGTCTCTTCATTTCGCTCTATGTAGATAAAACCATTTCCATGACAGATAATGTCTTCAATCAAGTTCTTCACCATGTTGAATCTAGTCAGCTTGCTATTATCAAATAAGTGCCAAAGGTAATGAGTTTGTGAGAGAAGGTTGTCTTCATCATCTTTGTACTCCCATTTCATCATTGCAACAGAGTTAGATATAATGTTCACCCCAGCAAAAAATGGTGACAAATTCATAGCACTTCCTTTAGATTGTTTCAACAAGTTAGATAATGACATAGTAGTGGCTACATTGTCATCTGTCTGTGGTGTTGGGCATGGATTTTTTATATTGTTGTCATCTTTAGAACGTTTTTCTTTTCTAGAAAATAATCCCATAATTATGTAAAAAAGATATATCTATATTTAAAAATATAATTGAAAACTTTAAAATTTCAATATATTTAAACAAAATATTCAAGAATAACTATATTATTCTAATAATATTGATAAGGTTTAATTTAATATATATATTTTAGTGATATTTTGAATGCAACTACTTGTGAAAGTTGTTGCATTTTTTTGTTATAAAGCAGTAGCTACTAATTCTGTATTATCTCCATGTAAATCCATCTCTAGCTTCATTGAGTCCAAGAAAGCTACTACAATATCAATTTTATTGTCTGGTGTCAGCTTGTCTGGTTTTCTCAACTCAGTCTTATTCAACATTATAACATTACTAAAGCACCATCTAGTCACTGGATTGTCATCAATCACTATACGTCTCTCCGCAACTCTACATTCAAACTCACTCACCATTCCATCCATTGTCTTGAAGTCTTGTCTCACACATTTTATTGGCAATCCTGCTTTCTGGCACTTGCCTACAATATAGTCAGCTCCCCAACTATCATAGGCAACTAAAGCTATTGGTAATTGATCATCTATCTCAAACACTTTGTCTATCATCAAGTCAATATCAATTGAGTCTTTGTTGATTAAAGTTAGATATCCATCATTGATCCATTTCTGATATAGTTGCTTGTTCTTTGAGTGATCAAGTGCATATTGTGATACAAATGGCCATGCTTTGAAATAATAAACATCATCATGATTCACTAGAGCTGTAAGAACACACAAGTCACGTCTAGTAGCAAGGTCCATCCCAAGCACACAATACTCATCTTCTTTATCAAACATAGACAACTCAAATGGCTTAGACACTTCTTTCAATTCTTCATAAGTTATCCATGTAGAAGATGATGAACACCACATGTTTAGTTGCTTTGTCTTGAAGTTGTTCTCAGATGATGGATTGTTGATAGCATTTCTGTAGTCAGCTAGCAAATCATCTAAGTTCACTGTTATGTCTAGTGATGGACATGCTTTCTTCCATAGTGTGCTGTCGTGCCAATCATCTTCATCATCTAGTTGGTATAGAGCAGCAAACCAACTGTCATCTTCAGCAGCACCTTCTAATATCTTCTTGCAAGTGTGCCATTGAGCATATAAAGGATAGTCATCACCTATCAAGAATCCAGTAGTTGATATGCATATTCCTAATGGGTTGTGACGTGAGCCTTGTCCAGTCTTAAGAACACCCCAGATATTGTCATCAGTTGTAGCGTGTGCTTCATCTTGTATAAACACTTGAGGATTTAATCCATCAAGCTTGCTAGTATCAGAATTCAACACTTTTATAGTTGAGTTCTTTAATAGTGGGATAGTGATAGACTTGATGTTCTTTATAATCTTGCTATTACCATGTACAAACAACTTTTGGTTTGGGTCAATAGAACGACATAGATTATATATGTGCTTGAATGCTAGCTGAGCTTGGTCGCCAGAGTTTGCAATAGTATACCCAGCTACATCTTGCTTCCCATCACAAATGATAGCAGCTAACATAATAGCAGCAGCAAGCTGAGTCTTCCCTTGCTTTCTAGCCATCAACAACAAAGCATTCCTTGTAACTCGCTTGTTTGTACCAGTGTAGTACCAACCAAATATATTAGCAAATATCCATTGCTGATATGGTAACAATATGAATGGTTGTCCTGTAAATGGATCTTCAGATAGCTTGAACTTAGCAACCATTGCTATCTTCTTGTCTACATCATCATAGTTGAACTCAATGTCATCACGACTATACCAAGAGATAAAACGCTCACAAGCAAGACGAATCATCTTGCAAGCTACCTCTTTTCCATTTATAACATCATAAGCATATTGTATATAAATTTTACTATAATCAATATTAGTCACTTTGTTGTTTTCCTAGCAATGTGTCGAGTATCTTCTCGCCACTTGCATTATTATTTTCTTCCATTGAGTTGAGCTTCTTGATCTTAGCTTTCTCTAATGGTGACAAAGCTAAGTCTTTCAACATCTTGTTGATTTGGTTGTTAGCTTTCTGTAATGCATCTAGCTGTGGTTTTGGTTGGTGTAGAGTCCTGTCACCAAGGTTCACAACATTCACAATACCATCTTTCAATGCATCAAGTGCTTTGAAGTAAATCTCAAACTGCACTGCTAGCATCTGAATTATGACCAGTGTGTAGTCGTTACATTCCTTGTCTTGCTTGATAAGTTGGGTGACAATGTTCTCAAGCATATCTTGTGTACGTTGGTCATAGTCGGTAAATGAAGCTAATATGTTTTTCTTGTTGATTTTCATAGTATTATATTTATAAATATAGTTTGAAATTTATATTTAAACATAGTTTGAATCATATTAAAGTATATCATTTTGTCATATTGTTATACCAAAAAGTACTTTTTCAAATCAAGGCATAGTACGGGCTTAATTGGGAAGGGTATTATGTTGGTATATTCGCTATAATATGGGGTAGCCGGGTGTAAAATATTTTTATTTATTATACATAATTAGAATTAAACTATGTTTAATTTATTTCATAATGATTATAATTATTATCATCTTTATCTTGTCTTATGATATTGTATAAGGCATATAAGATTAATATAGAGAATACTATTAGTATAGTGTATGACACAATGTTTATAATAAAATATAGTAAAAATAATATAATGGATTCAATCGTCACCATTGTATTAGGCCATATTGTAGGGATATACCTACAACTGGTGAGAATGTATTTTTCTTTATATCATATGAATATCCTATTGAAGGTCCTACATTCCATCTCTTCTTCTTAGGTTTAGGAATTGTATATCCTTGTATCTCGTTATACTTTACATAAGGATTGTCACTTGTTATATATACTTTGTTATTTTTGTCTATTGCTACAGTATAATCTACATGCACTATATCATTAGTAATTGATACCCCTAAACTATCGTTGTTATATCTTACATTACCTTCTAATAATCTATATTTATTATTAAAATTAAAGTCCTTATAGAATCCATTAACAATTGTATCATGGTTTACTATATACATCGTATCATGTAGCTCATGTACAATATCAGTATTTATATATACAATATCTTTTACTTTATTCTTTATCTTAAGGTTATCTATTTGTTTATATAAGTCTTCATTAAGTATCTTCAATGTCTTAAGATCAGACTTATAAGCTAACTTAGTAGCTACTAAATTTCCATTCTTAGCTTTATAATACTCTATTGTGTCATTAAGAATTTCAATGTTATCTCTATATTCTCGCTTTATAGTTGAGCATTGTTTTATAGATATACTTAAACAAATTATTAGAAGAACATATAAAAACGTTCCTAGGATTGTTTTTTTCATAATAGTATTATGTTATTCAGTTTATTTATTTCGCGCTTCCTGTGGGCTTCCTAGATATGCCTGTCGCAATTTTTCGTCATACTTTACTATTTCTCCTATAGTAACCATGTCTTTATTCTCATTGTTCATTATCTCATGAGCCATCTTATGGTGTGACAGACAAAGTGACATCAAATTGTTATAGTCAAGTAAAAGCTTGTATTTCTCAAACTCATCAACTCCACTTGAAAATCTTCTAATATGATGGATATGCTCTGCAGGGACAGCTCTTCCTTCTGCTTCACAAACTTCACAGATTGGTTGATGTGAAATTTTCAATTCTCGTAAAGATTTCCATTTGCTATCTTGATAGTATTTACTCCATTTATAGCGATTGTCTCTTGATTTTCTCTTTTGATATTCTTCCTTCTTCTTCTCATAGTGCTTAGTTATGTTGGAACGAATAGTCTCTATCTTACTCATATTCTCTACGCATTCTCTCAAATTCTTTTGTTGTACGTGTCTCTAACACTTTGTTTGTTTCTAATATAGCATATTCCATATCTAAATGGTCTAATGCTTCTTTACCATATTTTTGGATGATAAAGTTTTTATATATATCATTAAGTTGTTTGAGTTGTTCGTTTGTTTTCATATTTTTTATTGTGTTCTAGGACGTTTTAAAGTCCCAGGTATAGATTTTATTAGGTTGAAGTAGAAAAACGTAGTAGACGGTTTCCTAGATATGTCTATGGGCTTATTTTAGGTGTAATGAAATGTTGAAAATTTCATATTTTCAATAATGAATATCTTGAAGACATTCATGTTTTCAATATCTGGTTGTGTCTATATCCATTGAATTTGTTGTTTTGTGATATATGAATCCAAGAGAGATTTTTCTCATCTATGATTTGTCTTGCTTCAATTGCTCTGGATTGTACTAACAACATAATTACATCCCATAGCTCTTTGTTGTTTCCATCTTTTGCTTTCATGTCTACAGCATTTCCTGTGCAATGATCAGAATTCTTTGCTCCACCTATTCGTTTGTTTAGTTGGTCGCTTCTATATCCACTGGTTATGATGATTGGTTTATTATACTTTTTCCTTATAGGTTCTAATATATGGGTACATAAAGAAGTGAGTTGTGAAGCAATATACTTGTTTGGTATATTATATATATCATATTTGTCTGCTGTGGCTGAGTGTATCATCTCATATAGAGTGAAATGATCTGATAGCTTCACATTCTTTGCCTCTTCTAATGTCATGGTATTATAGTGTGTTTTCTTTAATATAGAAACAAAGACAAAACTTGATTCAAACAAAAAGACACTAGTATTTCAATACTAGAGTCTTTCATACGTGTGTTTCGTGTGTACGTGTGGAAGTGTATGCTAAAGCATACTCTTCTTTTTAACTGCTAATATGAATACTATACTAATACAAAAAAGGTATAAATCACTTTGTATATTATATACGTTTTGATTTATACCTTTTTTAAAAGATACTATTCTATCCATTTTTTTGCTCTCCATTTAGTTATAGTATTTTTATTGACCCCAGTATATTTAGATAAATCATCACAACTAGTAAATACTTGACCTATCTTTAGATTATATTTGTCTGGGTTCTTAAATTTGTCTGTTATAGTACATTCTTTTTTAGCAGAATTAACTTTATTGTTGTATATTCTTTGTCTATCTAATACATACATATCAAATACATTATTATACATAATACCATAATCATCATTACAACATTTAATATACCTTTTCCTTATCTTTTGTATCTTATTAATCTCATCCTTCAACTTATGGTAATACGTACCATTTAATGTAGATAAATATATTTCAAGTTCATTGATATAATCATTATACCTGTCTTCAGATAATTGTATTATCTCAATTGTTTTTCTGATTTCTCCATTTATTCCTTTTGGGAGAGTATACGTATTAGTTATCATTTCATTTATCTTATTATAGTCCACATATTCTAAAAGTTTCCTATAAGAATATTGTTCATCATGTATCTTTTCACGTATGATCATTCCTGCTTGTCCATTCTCTGTAATTCTAATATAATTGTCATCTCCAAAGAATATATTGTCCATATCATCTATTTCACTAATTGCAATACTAACATTATTAAATCTTTCATTATGAACTGTCAAATAATTTACAATATATTTTTTGACCTGTGCATTGAGTGGTGACTTGTCGCTAAGTAATGATGCTTTTATTTCATAGTCTTTCCATTGTATATAGCTTGGTAAACTGTTTTTAATAGACTCTAAATTAGAATTCTCATAATACCAGATTTCAATATCTTCTAACACATCATAGTTATCCTGTATATAATTATGTTTAGTATATACATTATATTTAGATTTTATTTCTTCAAGTTTATTACAATATTCAGCATATGTCTTAAAATCAGTATTAACATATAGTTGTGCTAAATCTAATAAACACACCGTATTAGTTGAAAATCTTACTCTACCAGCAATTTGGGTAATCTTGTGTGCAGTTGTCTTGTCATCTTTATCAGTTATAGTCAATATCTTCTCATTCTCATTACTAAAGTTTAATGATTCATAAGATATACAAGTACCAATTATAATCTTATGATCTAATTTATGTGTCTTCATCAATTCTCTATATTCAGCACTATCTTTTTGATTTGCTCTTATAAGTTGACAATCAAATCTCCCATATAATCTATCATATAATTTCTGAGCAAATACATCAGATGCTATGAATATACGGTCATAATAGTTTATATTTCCATAAATCATGTGAAGATATGCGTTAATCTTTAATCTGTTTATTGCTGGACATTCTTCATCAGGGATAATATTAAAATGTTTCAATATAACTGAATTGCGTTCCTTTTCAAATTTATATATCTGTTCAACATCAATTTCTTTTATAGGAGTAGCGGATATATAACAAATATGGTTTTCTAAATTAGGTATAATATTGTTCATTTTAATAGCCGCTTCTCTATATGATTGGTCAAGGAACAATTTGTGAGATTCATCAATAATTATTATTGACTTTTCATCAATAGCACCTTTATTGAACAATTTCACAAACCTATCCCATATAATTACTCCAGAAGATAATTTCTCAATTTCATCAGTTTTATCTACCTGTGTAAAGGATTTATAGTTGTCCATGTGTGCAATATATGGTACAATAACTATCACATTCTTTTGTTCACCTAATCTATTTGCAAAATACGTCTTACCAATACCTGTATCACCATGTAATAATATTCTTTTATATGTTATAATGGCATTACTGATAATATCATAATATCTATCACATAAAAATTCATTAGCACTAAGGAAAAATCCGTCAAGACCAATAATATTAGGGAAAAACATACAAAGAAAATTATATGTATCTTTACCTACCTTATATTCATCTACAACAAATTTTTTTGTTAATGATATACAGTCTTTTACATCATTTGTCCCACTATTATAATTATAATAATTAAGCTTATTTTTCCATAATTCTATTATATCTTCCCTTTCAAAATTAAGTGCTATTAAAGTGTTTATTATTTGTGTAATTGATGGTACTGGTACAATCAAATCATTGATTTGTAATAAATGTTGTTTACCATGTCCATAATAAAATCCTTTACTTGGATCATATTCATATATAGTTTCATCTGCTTCCGGAATATATTTAGATGCTCTTTTTACACTACTGTTTTTAGAATTATCAAATATCTTACCATATTCAATTTCTATATTATTTGATGGTTTAAAGTCACAATATTGTAAATTTGCTCTTGCACCTGTTTGGTCACATATAAATCTAATACGCGCAATATCTTTTACATATTCATCACATCTAATATTAAGTTCATTATAATATAATACGGCAAGTTCCATATAATATCTTATATAGTTAGAAACCGTAAGATTACTATCAGCGCGATGTATGCAAAATAGTTTATTACTCAAAGTTCTTCCGGCATAAATAAGATGTGGAAATACTTTAAGTGCTTTTTGAATTAAATCAGGAACATCTTTGGATTCGACTTCATCAAATTCTATACAAACAACATTATTAAGTTCAATAGTATTGTTACTTCTTGGTAATCTTCTTTTATAAAGTTCCTGTGCTGATTCATCTAAATCATCAATTATCTTCACATGACCATTCCAAGTGAAACCAGGCATATGTTCTTTTATAGTGTTATATTCTATAGAACCATGTGGATATGTTCTAGCAACACAAGTCAATTGTTTTAAGTTATTACCGTATTTAGATAAATATTGATTACCATATTTATTTGGAAAATTGAAAATCCAATTCAATTTATATGAACATAATATATCTTTGAATGTATAGTCTTTATTAAATGCTTTCGATAGTGGTTTTTTCTGTAATATTCCTTTCTTATCAGTATATTCATTATAGTAATACACTGTTGTTTTCATATTACAAAAGTCATCTACAAAATTATAAATCATATTAGTCTCTAAGTTTATTATATTCTTCTGGATATAAATTTAAATATCTTGCGGCCAATTGTCTCCATTCATTTATTATTCCTTTTTTACGTTCAACAAAATATTCTTCTAATAATGATATGATTAATTTTTTATCTAAATGTTGTATTTGATCTAATTCAAATATAATATTAAATAACCAATTAACATCAGGTGCTTCAACTACTTCATGTGTATCAGTATTAACAAATGACCAACAATCTTCAAATCCTCTGTCTTCTAAGATATGTTTCATTGTTTTACCATCATAATCAATAAAAAATTTACTATCATTAGCATGCACTAATTGATCATCTCCATCCCATAAATCTTCAAGGTTTTCTGGAGCAATTCCTAAAATTTGTTTTTCTTTCATAGTTCTTTATTTAATATATTTATAAAAAAGACCTTTAATATCTTTCAGGGGTTGCAGTGCCTTACTCGATATTAAAGGTCGGTAAAAATATTTATATATAATGAATGATAAATTCTATGTCTTTTACTTCTTACTGCAACCGAAGTATATAATAATATAGTCAATCTTTTAGTTTATGTTCATTCTCCTTTATTACTTTTGTATTTATTCCATTTATTTTTTATGTCTTCACGGTGTTCTTCTGTTAATTTTGGTCCATCATCATCTAATATACCTAAAACACGTTCTATAGCTTCTAATTTGTTAATTATAGTATTAAGTTTAGTATTCAAAATATTATAATCATCAATAAATAATTCAAATGTTTGATCTTTCATAGTTCTTAATCTCCTTTATCTATTTTTACTATAAATGAACATATAATTCTAAAATAATCCATGTCTTCGCCTGTCATTTTATTTTTCTCTCGATGATATTCTACACATAAATCAACATTATCATAAAAAGTATAATACCAGTTATGATATTTTATAGTTGGCCTACCATCTTCACGTTTATCTTCATAATCAATATACCACATATCATTATATAACTTTTCTCTAATATTACGTGCATACAACATTTCTAAATTAGGACATTGTGTCATAAATAACTTTGTGCTAATATCGTTATGGACATATAACCGTTTTGCATCTTCAGATATATTGTCCTTTGAGAAAAATATACGATCTTTTAAAAACCCATTTTCTTCATCATAATCCAGAATTGCATCATATAGCATTTCTGGTAATAATTTAATTTCATTTCCTGTAATTGTCTTCATAGTCTTATTCTCTTTTATTTATTTATTTAAAATATTTACTTGTTTACTATCATCTAAAACATCCTTCATCAGCTTCAACAACCTATCATGTTGCTCAAACTTTTCAGCTAGCCATACAATTTTCTTACAGTCTTCTCTGTTCTGCTCATTCAATTCATTAATTATAAGTTCAAGATGCCATATAATAAATCCTACAGTAATCTCAACACCATCATACATTATTATTTCATCTAATATCTGTTGTTGATGAAAATTATTCTGTTCAGCTTTTAGCTCTTTGATTCTTTTTAATCTTTCCATAGTTCTTCTTTTTAATATATTTGTTTTATATAATAATATTATTTTATCCTAAATATTTGTTCATTTCATTCACAAAAAGGTGAATTATATTCGTTGATTTTTAGTTTTCTTGTTATTTTCATCCCTTCAGGTAAGCTACGTTTACCATTAATTAATAAGCTTATATATGACTTTGACAACCCTAGAGCATTAGCAATATCTTCTTGTGTCTTGTATTCATATATTTTACCGTCGTAAGATATTTCCCAGTATTTGCCTTTTATTTCTTTCATAGTTTTATTCTTCCTTTTATTATTATATATAATATAGTCATAAGTTTACCAAAATTTAATAAAGTATACTATTTATTTAATTTCAAATTCTCAAGTGAATCTGGAATGGATATTTTCTTCTCTTAACAGTGAAAGAATATGATATTATAGGTTCACTTAATTGTTTATAACCATTCTTCAATAGTCTTTTCTTGAGCTTGTTGTAGAACTTTTCTTCACAATGTTTTTTCTTAAAGTTGAATGTAACCATATTTAATATATTTAAATCCAACCATAATATAGTAAGTTCTACAAAAAAATTCGAAAATATTTCTATTTCACTTCGTTCATAGAAAAAAGTTATATTTGAATTTTCTAAACTGTTTGAACATTTCCTAATCCTATACCTATATTAAAATATAAGAACCATGGATCTATTATATGACGTAATTGCTGAGTATATTAATAACGAGATCAGCAAACGAAAACGAAAGATTGACTTTTTAAACAATAACTATAATTTATTATATGCACAAGATAAACGTGAAGCTCTCACTCAACAAGTGAATGAGATACAAGAACTGAATTCATTATTAAAAAGGATCTCTATCCTATTCGATAGAGTTCATGATTTGACTCATACGGTAGAAATGTAAGCACTCCTTTTTCCAAATTTCTTCTCATACTATATATTATTTTTTTCATCGCTTACATTTCTACCATTTCTTATCATAGCAAAATCATATTCCTTTCCATTTATCCACACTATAGCTTTCTTTTGTGACTTATATCCTAATACATATAATTCGCTTCCGTCTAAAAATTCAAACACAATATGGTTGTAGTATTTTCTCCCGTCTTTAGTCAACCATATATTCTTCACTTCACTCTTAATCAAATCTCGTATCTCAATCTCATCAGATATACTATCATACAAATCAGGTTGATACATAAAAGAATTTATATAAGCAATACGATTAAAATATTCTACTTCTTTAGAATTTAGTTGTATTTTATCTTCTTCATATCTCTTAATCTCTTTCTCCATCTCAGATATCATATTATCACCTTTAGCTTCATCTAGTTTCCCTAATATGATTCTCTCATTTGCTTTATCTATACTTTTCTTGATATTCTCTATTCTAGTATCTATAGTCTTTATCTTCTCTTTGTTTATCTTAATCATATTGTTTATATTCTGTCTTTCTTCTTCAATCTTACTAGGACTAACCGATTTTCTTCTATCTTTAACTATTTGCCAAGTCAAGCTATCTATAAAGTTTATATTAATACTTATAGCTTCTCTTGTATTAGGATCTTCAAAATGATATTTACCAGAATTATAATGTCCACTAATGAGCATCCCAGATTTCTTACTTCTCAATAATCCTTTGCACCAATATATAAACTTAGTCTTTGAATATAGCTTATTCTTATTCTCTCTAATCTCTCTACACTTTTCCCATTGCTCATTTGTTATTATAGCTGGGTATCTGTATCTATTTGGTAACTCTATTCCTGTATATTCAATCCTTCTTAAAGTATCACTGATGTATGTTGTACCACTTTTGTAATTATCAGCAAATATCAAACCTCGATCAACTAGCTCTATTCCTAAATCTTTACAACTACGTCCTTTCTCATACTCATTGAATATATATCTCACTATTTGACTATTCTTCTCATCAACTATCAAATTCTCATCATTGTCAAAAGCATATCCAAATATAACACCACCACCGATATATTTGTTCATATTCCGTTTATATTGTCTTCCACGTAGCATGCGTTCTTTCTTCACAACCATTTCACCTTCTGATATAGAGCTATAGAGAGAAAATAATATATTTGCGGTTTGACTTATCTTTCCATCTTCAAGCAATCTCATATATGGCTTTATACATATCAAGTTGATTTTCTTCTCAATCAACCAATCACGTACTTCATACAACACTTTAGGTTTTCTAGATAAACGACTAATCTCATATACAAACACACAATCAATATCATCATTCTCATTGATTGTCTTTCTAAGCTCTTGAAGACCTAATCGTTCTTCAGTGTCTAATGATATACCAGATTCTTTATACTCTATAGAAATGATATCTTTATCAGTATATCCCATTCTATAAGCTTCTGTTTTTAATTCTTCCATTTGTTGGATTAAGTCTTGTCTGATTGTAGAGACACGACCAAAGCAAATTGATTTACTCATATTTTTTATTTTTAAAGTTTTATGCTGTAAAATTACATATTTTTCTTTAATAATAAAAATTTTAAAGAGATTTTTTTATAAATTTAACTAAAGAGCATATTACAAAAAAGTCTCTTTAAAAAAAATAAGTCTCTTTGATTAAATTCTATTCTTTGATATACCTATATTATAATAACAAACTTTTCATGATTTTATACTTATTAATAGAAGGGAGCAAGTAAAAGCGAAGTAGAGTAACTTTTACTTTTTTTTTTTGTACATAAGAAATTAAATAAAAAAAGAGTTAGCCTATTTTTCACAAACCAACTAACTCTAAAAAAATAATTTTATAATAAAATACAAATCTAATATAGGAAGACAAATCAAAAAATTCGAAAGTCTCCCTATATTTTTTAGTCTGTAGTCTTAATATAATATTCTAAGTCTTTGCCTTTGAGATGATCTAAGCACCAATCATGTGATTTATAGTATAAGTCTGAATACAACTTAGACAACCCTATGTTTTCTTTCTCATAGTGTTGCCAACATTTCCAATTCAATACTAATACAAGCTCAGTGACATACTCAACATCATTCTTCCAATCTCTGAATGACCTGTTGTAAGTGTCTCTCACTGCTTCAGCTCCAAATGCATCAGCTATAGTGAAGTCCTGCCAAAAGGTAGTCTTCATCTCATATCCATTATCAAGTATTGTTCCCATCTTTTATCTCTTTCAATAGTTCAACAATCTCTTCTAGTCTCTTGCTGATAAGAGGTAGCTGTCTTATAGCTACCTCCATAAATCTTACTTCAATAACAGTCATAGTCTCAGTTGTTCTCAAGTTTAGACTTCATCTCAGTGAGCTTCTGTATCTCGGCATCAAGTCGTGCAATCTCATTTGCCTTGCAAGAATTGATGTACGACTTACAGAACTCAATCACATTCATTGCTTCTTCTGGTGATGGCTTCTTCAACTCAAACAAGGCACGTACCTTATATTCTAGTTTCTGTCGTTCTCTAGACTCAGCAATGTTCTTCTGGTTTTGTTCCCAACGTTGGATGTGCGCAACCTTCTCTTCAAGGCTAAGCCCATCAAATCGGTTCTTCCACAAACGAGGAACAGATGTAATGTGGTCTTTCAAAAACTGTTCCATCTCACTCACTTGGTTTTGGTTTTTTGTTGCCATAATTCTTAAAGTTTTAAATTGTTTGAAAAAATGTGAAAATGTCTTTCGACGCTGCAAATATAACAACAAAAAGAAAACCTGTAAAATCCTGATTGACAGGAAGTTGCAGGTTTTCAATTTTTTAACAAAATATATTAGATTTCCTACTAAAAACCACCATTATTCGCCATTGAATAGTCCATCAATTACATACCAGTTTCCAGCAATTGCTTTAAACTTATAATAAACATTTGGGAAAAGTAATAAACTATCACCCTTTGATCCACTTGAATATTGAAGAGGATATTGTCTCATATAATATGGACCAGATTGTCCAGATCCACCAGTGTAAGGTTGATTTAACATATATCTTCTTCCACTATCAGTCAAAACAGTTGTTGTAAAGAAGTTATTTCCACCAACTGGTGCATATAAATAATCTGTACTTGCTGCTTTTATACGTATTTGTGAATATATAACATTATAGCCGCTAGTCGTATTTAGATTAAATACACCTATTTCAAGTCCGTCATAAGTTGATGCCGCAGGAAGCTCCAAGAATGTTTGTCTATCTGATGTAGATGTCCCATGAGGAATATCACTAAAGAAATACATCGTTGTTGGAGGCAATCTATATAACCCAGATGTTGTTGTGTTTTTCCATTGTCCATCAGTGATTGTTGGATCTATTCTTAATGTATGTCTTGTTGTAGTTGAAGCCATTATACTATTTGGGACGCTATATGTTCCAGAATAGAAAAGTCCGGCATTCACTGTTCCACTGAAATTACCATTTACTGCATTTAATGTTCCTTCACTTGGATCTATACTAATCTTATCATTTACAGAGCCATCAGAAGTTGTAAATGTCACTTTGTCTGCTTGTAATGTAATAGTGCCTGGATTAGTCTGTGTTGCCGAACGTATATTAATGCCAGTATAATAAAGCTTGTTTGTGATGTCATTAGTCTTTGTTGTGATTCCAAGATTAATCTCATTTGCTTTTATGTCTAATCCTGCACTGTTTATCAATTTTGGATTTGGAATAGCATATGTATAGTAAAGCTGAGGTGCAGTCCAACTACTCCAATAGCTATATTGCATATAAGAGCCACTCATATATGATGTTCTTGTTCTGTAAGTAACGAATCCATAAGCATAGTCTGAAGTTGCTAGAGGATGATTATATGACGTCCATTGACCTGTAACTGAGATAGAATTTGGAAGGTCTCCTGTTGGAGCAGAAGGTGCAGAACTTGTCTGTTTAATATACCAGCCATATTGTTTTAGATTATCACTTTCAGGGAATGTTCCTACAGTAGTTAAATTGTTTACTGTTGCACTTATATTATCCCATGTCTGTTTAAGCTGTGAAAATCCTGTAGACCAATTAGTTGTTCCTGTCTGTCCTGATAGTCCCTGATATACAGATTGAAGACTATATTCATTAGCAGAAAATAGATGGTCGGGTTTGAATATAAGCTCCACAGTTCTTGAATCTATCGTATTGTCTCCCTTTTTAACAACTATATCAAGTCTTGTAATCATCTCCCATGATTCCCCGCTTTTATGCAGATAATAATAGTTTATCTTAGCTCCACTATAGAATAACGATAATAAATTAACAGCTGAAACTCTAAAGCATGCTACTGAATTTCCGTCTATAGTAACAGTTCCTGTATTGGGTGTAACAGTTCTATATTGGCCATTAGCAGCTGTTTTAGCATCTGTAGTTACAGTCATTGTATATCCACTTAAGTCTGTCTCAAATGTAGGTGTGTCTGTATTGTCAATTTTTATCACATATTTAAGATCGGTGTATAAACGTCCTACTAGATTTTCATATTTCTCTGTAGACGACGATAGACGTACCTCAAATATTTCACTCAATGGAACAAGCTGATATGAATCTGTAGCTGGGCCTTGTGGACCAGTAGCACCAGGTTGTCCATTTTCACCATTTGTTACATACATCGCCCATGTCTTAGGTGTACTCCAGGCACTCCAGAATTTAGTGCCATTAACTACTTCATATGTATTTGACTGTGAACATAATACATTAGAAACAAAGCCGTAATAATCATTTGTGGCGTTTGGATCTAAAGGTTCATCATACCAGCGAAGTTGATTATTGTTTGTATCTTGACGGTAAGCTGCTTTATCTGGATAGCCATTTCCACTGAATATAGGTGCGTCTATAGCCGAGATAGACTTGGTGAATATGTATTTTACTCCATCACCGTCTTGTCCATTCTCACCCCATTTTGCCCACAAAGCTGGCGTGTAATAATCAGACCAAGTTTCAGTTGAGCCATTATATTGTCTAGATGAAACATATTCGTACATCATTGTTGGTGTAACACCTTGAGGATTATCATACCAAGTTATGCCATTTACAGTTTGATGGTCGGTTGTTCCATCATTAGGCCAATCACGTGCATATGTTCCATGTGGAGGCGCTGAAGGTGCTGTACCAGTATTATTTCTTGTATATATGAATTCTGTAAAGTCTCCATCTGTTCCAGGTTGACCATCATCACCTGTGATTCTAACTGGGTCACTCCAAGTCCCATAGTTTATTTGACTTGAACTTCTTGGCGTAACAGTTCGTGTGATCATATAAGTGTATTCACCGTCACTTGGCTGTGAAGGCTGTGCTGTCCAACCTGAAGGTGGGTATGTAGAATCAGAAGATGGCTTAGATGGTGTTATTGCATTATTTTTGTATGCCCATTGATTATATGCGCCGTCCTTTCCATCTGTAACACTACCTAAGTCGATGATTGATATTACTGTCTTATCAGCTACGTTATTATTGCTAGTAAGTAATTCTAATGATACCTCAGTATCATTAGATGCTATAGTAATAGCAGGATGATTGCCAGCTGATACTGTTCCATTAGATGATGTAGTTGTCCATCTAAGTGTCATACCTGCAGGAACATTTGAATATGTTGTTCCATCTCCATTTTGCATTACTATAAATGAAACATCTAATTTTGAGTTTACACCTAAGTTTAGATTTCCATTTCCATCTCTTGTGATAGGATTGACTTCAGATATAATCTTATAAGTCTTAACATCAATGTCTAATGATGATGCATCTATCGTACTTCCAGCTATTAACGCTCCGTTTATATATGCGCCTGTAGCGTCAAAATAAGTGCCTCTATAGTTATATAAATTAAAATCTGTTATATTCTGATATTGTGCATATGAAGGTGGAATTACAGGTTTAATATTTTGAATTGGGTTACCTTGGTCAGGTGTCTTATACGCTGCAATAATGATAGCACTTGCTCTACTAACTTCATCGACATGAGCATTCTTCCATGCTTGTTTATCTACAGCGTCATTATATTCTGTTGTTAAACTTTGACCAGCTGCATCTGTACTACTTGAATCATACCCTAAATTTGCTAAATCAGCAGATGATAGTTCTGTATATCTATATCCTAACTGAACTATATTGTCACCAGCAACCGGCGCCATATTAAAGTCAGATTCCTGAGGATTATCTACTATATGCTGTGGAATATCATATTCACCTGTTTCATTACTTAAGTCAATATAATGACAGCTATTCCAAACATTTACCTCATCTGATGTAATAGATATAAAGTTTATGTTCTTCTCGCTTATAATTCCAACGCTATATTCTGTCAAATAATCAGTATCAGGATTCAATTCTGTATAGTCTTCATCTCCTACATGATTAGCATTATTCTCCTGAATGATTGAGCCAATAGGATGGAATTCAATTGTACCATCATCAAATACAAATGCAACATTTAGTCTTGTAGGTGACATTGTTTCAAATGAGAACGTAGCATCTCCTCCACCAATCATTACAGGCTTCTGTGTAATATTAGTAGCAGTTCCATCTACATCTGTTGATTCACCTACAATCTCCTCATCTGGCAATACAGTTAATCCATGAATAGTATCTTCTATCTTAAGTTGTATTCCATCTGAAGTAACAGTCATATCAGTTGCAATGTCACCAGTTGAAGTATAAGCTGTAACTGTCTTTTTAACTGGTGTACTTCCGTCATTGCCAATTGTCTTATCATATGTAAATATAACTGATGTACCTTCTCCATACTTGAATACAACAAAATAGTCAGGCTGTGTAATAGATTCATCATCAACTTCACCTGTGTTGAAATTGACATATACAGGTGCATTCTCATTGTTTCTGCCTACTACAAGTCTCCAGTAATAGTGAGTTCCTTTGCCATATGAAGTACCTGGTACAAGATTACATGCTTGACATATTGCTTGGTCATTCACCATCCAGTCATTAGTAATATGAGTGCCATCGTCTTGTGTGCGTTTGAAATAACATCTATATTTAATTGGATTATCCGTTAATTCATCATTTGTATTCAATCCCTGAACATAGTCGATTGTACTATTACAAGCTGTGTTGATGATTGTTCCTCCTACACTTTTGATCTTATCAATGACCACTTCAAAGAAATGAGCTGCTTTATTTACAGTAAGATAGTCAGTAACTATTTCCTTGCCTTGTAGGTATTCATTGAATATAGTAGTTATCTTAGCTATATCACTTGGCTCATTCATTGTCAATTCATGAGCTTTAATCTTTGATGTTTGGAGTTCATCTATATAGCCTGATTGATAGTTCAAATCTGTACCACGTAATGTAGATATAGTGCCATCAGTTGCTACAAGATATACTAAATTTCCTGTGCCGGCATTGAGAATATTTGTATCAATCAGTTCAGATTTAATTCTATTGATTGTAGCACTTCTTGCATTTATATTGCTTGACCCATAGCCACCACCATTAACAGTATAGTTTATAACAGTAGATCCACCTTCTCGAGATGACTTAGGTCTACCATAAGCAGTAATATTAGTTTGAGTTTGTTCTGCCATTATTCTTCTAACGGTATATATTTCATATCTTTAAATGTGAATTTAGCTTTGTTGTACTTCAAGTCAGCATCATATCCAACTGGAGTATACCAGGCATTATCTGATAATGTATCGTTTTGTCCAAGATTACCATCCACGTAATTAATATAGAATCTGTATGCAGTTGGGTTTAACAGCCAATCAAATCTACGATTGATAAATATAGATGACTCAACTACAGTTCTTGGTTTGAAGTATTCTTGATAGAAACCATCTACATACATTTGTTCTGGCTTAATGTAGTATAATGGTTCTTCGTCTTCTGCAGGTGGATTATTTTCATATACAGGGAATCCATAGAATGGTGTTCCATCAGAATTGACTACATGTGATTTAGAAATGACCATGTCTGTACCCCAGTCAGCTGCTTCTTTACTTGTAATCATTGAACAGATATCTACATCATCTTCATGGTCCTCAATATATTTGTCATTCATATTGCTAGCATATACTAAATCATTGTTAGCTGTGTTATTCTGTATCTTACCTTTATCTGATGTTAACTCAATCTTGAAATCAGATACCATGATGGAGCTAAGTTTTTCAAGGATAGGCTGATATGTAGCATTCCAGTGAGTACGTTTGAATAACCATCCATGTACTGATTTGTTTGTTTTCTGCCATGTTATATTGAATGGCTTAATGATCTTAAATGATACAGGACCAGCTAATGCATCAGAGAAATGAATTGGTATTGCAGTTCCTTTTGCATCCACGTCATCGTAATACCAAATTGTATTCTGTATGTCATATGTCTGTCCAATTATATAGTCGTCACATTTTGGATCTATTCCAATAGTAAAATGCTTCCATTCATCACCATCTAATGTAATATTCTGTGCTGTAATTTCTGCTTGAGTCAGCCATTCGAACTTACCCCAGCCTGAGCCATTAGGCAAATCCATTCGCTCAACGCAATATTTAGCATTGTCTCCTTCACCTATCTTTAACTCGCATTCAAGTATAGGAATCTTTGATGTATTATCTATTCTCTTGCCTTTTCCGTCTACATAAGAATATTCATACTTCATTGTCTTATTGAACTTATCCTGTTTTAAGTCGCCATATAAGCATGGAGTATCAGTTTTTTGCTCGTTTCCTGCATTTCCATTATAATACTGATGATTATAGTATGCACCATAGTTATTATCACTTATTCGCGGAACAGTCTTTTCATATAGCAGCAATGACCAATTCATTAAAGTAGTATTTGTACTACTAAGTAATTCTTTTGCATCTCTCAATGTATGCTGAGCATCAGCTCCAAGATTACCATTTACTTCATCATATTCACCTCCACCATTCTTCTTATACTTACAGTGCATAGGGAAACCTGTCTGGGCATATAGTTTGTTCAATAGAATCTGTCCGCTAATAACGATATAGTTTGTAGTATCAGAATCAGCAGGTGTAAATGCAGTGGATGAACCACTAAATGAACAAATTTGATCTGGGAATGTCATTATACTATCTGTTGTATCATCACCCATGATAGATATGATCAAATAGTCCTTCAGATCAATAGAGTTAATAGGTGCATTGTTTGACGACTGTGATTTGTCTGTTCTTCCAAATGATACAAATGCAGCTTTGCCTCTATTAGTTCTAAGCCATTGTAGTATTTCCTGTTGTGTCTTGTTAGGAGTACCGTCTAGATTAGCATATGTAACATAAGATTCATCACCAAAATCCCATAACTGTGATTTCTTAACCCAACAGAAGTTCTTATAGATATATGAATGCTTCTTTCCATCATCTATTGTTTCATTATCTAATAACAGTGTTCGATACGCAGAGAATGCATTATCTCCACCACCTTCAGATACTAATTCATCCAAATAAAGTGCATAGTGGGTATATGGACTAGCTAAATCATCTCCGAATTGAATTATAGCATCAGCATCCTCTACATTACAAGCTAATTTTATCTGTGTATATGCATCAGCATTAGATAAGTTTGTATCTGCTCCACCTACATCGTTCTTGGTCAACTGAACTACTGTTCTATTCTGATTATGCCAGTTAATAGCAACAAGAGTATTTCCTTCTACTATAAACCAGATATTCCAATATTTACCTAATGTTTCAAGCACTTCTGAGCACATCTTAAAATCATCTGGTGATTCTCCAATCCATATTGAGTTAGATATCTTTGTATTACTTAATGCTGTAACTATGTCAGATGATAGATTAGATGTGTCGAGAGTTAGCTTAAGTTTTTCACATATCTTATTCAATGTAGCTGTAGTACTCCACATGTCATTCCATGGGTCAATTTCATCCGTTTCTTGGTCATAGTCTTCATGCATCAATGGAGGATATTTAATATACTGACTTGTTGCTAATATGTCAGTTGCTGTGATTGATATAGATTCCCAGTTATGCGCATATGGCTCATTGAAGCACAATGGCTCAACATATCCAAAGAATATAGTCTGTGCTGATGCATTCTCTACCTCTAAGTTAGTAGCAGTTATAGTACAAGATATGTCCCTGTTGTTATTAGCTAATATGATATCCTTGAGATTGAAGTTAGTAACGAAATCGATAGTAGCTGACTTTATTATCACATGACTGAATGTATCAGAATAGTCACATTCAATATTAATAGGATCATCACCCCAGCAGATAGAATTGTCATCAAACTCTTGATCTTTGATTTCATATTGACGTAATCCATCACCTGGTCTTTCTATTAATATATCATATCTGGTCTTGTCGTTTATATCATTGAAATGTCCTATAATTTGCATAGTTAAAATGTTATTGCGTTTCCGCTTTTATTTCTTACTTTGTTGACGTTTCTTTGAACAAGCAATAATTTTGTTCCATCTATTTCACCTGTCACTACTACCTGTTGTGGTCCAGCAACTTCAGGACCATATGGGCCATATAATCCATTAGCAATATCCATAAAGCGTTTTTGTTGTTGTGTGTTAAGGATTGCCTCACCTGAGTTAACCCTTGCCCACAGTCTATCACCAGAATAAGATGTACCAGGAATGAAACCACCAGTAGCATATGATCCTGCGCTCAAACTCTTAATTTGAGCAATAGTAGCTGCTACTTGAGCTAAACCTGCAATTGAGAATGCAGCCCAACCCCATGGTCCTAACGTGCCACCTGCTTCTGCACTTGCTGAAGCATAACCAGCTATTACATTAGCTATAGCCTGTACAATGATAGCAGCTGCCTGTGTTCCTTTGTCCTCCTCATCAGCAAGTGAAGCCATGGCAGATCCTATATTACCTATAGCTTTGCTGACATCATTCATTGTCTTGCTTCGTTTTTCAAGCTGCTTATTATGCTCTGCTTCTGCCGCAGCTAATGGCTCTTGCAATGCATTAATTTCTACTTGTGTATCTCTTATTTGTTTGAATATTTCAAGTAACTGCTGATATGCATCTGTATTTGGCTCAGGCATTCCACCATTTGCATTCATTATACTCGTAGCTTTGTCTCTCAAGCCTGATATCTTGTCTTCTCTTGTAGATACCGCTTCATTCTTTACTGGAGCAATACCAATTCTAATCTCTTCTTGCTCTATATCAGACTTCAAATCCTTTATCTTTTCTTTGATGATAGCAAGGTCTTCATCACTAAGAGCAACATTCTCTTGGATATAAGTATATTGTTCTAGCTCACGTTTCATTTTTTGAAGTTTAGAAGGCTCTGCATTTGGATTAAACTCTATTGGTATGTTGAATGTATTGAGTTTGTCGGCTATCACTTTACTTATTTTCTCAAAAGCAGATGGCTCAACTTCAAGTCCAATCTTTATTTTGATTTCTTGCTCTTCATTCTCCAATCGCTTAAGCTCTTGTTGGTATTGTTGAGAATCAAGTCTTGTCTCTACTCTTAGTTGATTAGCTTTAAGTGTATCTATCTTCTCAGAAATCTCTTCTAACTCTGTCTTAGGAAGTTCAATACCAAGTTCTATCTTCTTTTTCTCAATATTAGTCTTTAGGTTCTTTACTTTCTCGATATACTCTTCTGTATTCAGCTCTGGTAATAATCCTTTCTTTCTCTTGTTTTGTAAGTCTGTTAGTTGTTTCTCTAAATCTTCAAGACTATCAGTCTTGTAATCAATATTAGGTTTATCCTTATTAGTATTGCCTTTACCTTCACCAGAAGTGTTGGATGTCATCAAGTTACCAAGCTCCTTCTGTTTTGTTATGGCAGTCTGGTAACTACCAGTCATCTTGTCGAGGATCTTTTTCTCTTCTTCACGCTCTTTTCTTTGTTTCTCTACAGCATTAGCTTGACGAAGTGTATTAACTGCTATAGCTTGTTCTTTAGTAAGTCTAGTATTAGTTGATTTAGTTATTACACCTGCAGAAGTAGACATGGTGGTGGAAATCTGTCTAGTGATACCGAGTTGCTTTGCTTCTTCTGCAGTTATTGCTTTCATTGCATCTTGTCCTTCTTTAACAACTTTATAGTATCTACCATTATCTACAGTACCATTCAAGTCATTTTGTAAACGTGTCTCTATTTGCTTCTTGTAAAGCTCTCCCCATGCTTCTGCTTCATATCTTGCTTTCAATGCAGCTATGACGGCACTTGTATTATTGATGAAAATATCCTCAGCGGCTTTAGCATCTTTCACATTAAGTCCCATTGTCTTGAACTTACTAGAGTTCTTGTCAATCCATTGTGACTTTTCATGTTCAGAAGACAAAGCCTGCCATTCAGCTCTTAGTTTCATATATTCAGCTAAGTTAGAGGCTACACTGTTGTTGACAGTAGTTGTCTTCTCTTTCCATGCTGCTTGTTCTTTCTTTAGCTCTTCTTGTTGTTTTTGCTCTTCTGATATTGTTTTGTTAGTCAATGCTATATATGTGCCAAAAGCAGCAGCTACACCAAGCACTGCACTTGCCAACAATACATATGGATTCATTTTAGCTACAGCATTGAATATACGTTGGGCAATAGTTGCTCTTCCAGTAGCAGCTGTCTCTAAATCTATTGCTTTTGCTAATGCTGCATCTTGCATTATCTTAATACGTCCAATAATTAATCCATCTTTATTTAGCGCATTACTGATTGATATAGCGGCATTTGCAACAGTTTGTATCTGTGCTAATCTTGTTAGACCAGCTTCTATTCCTTCATTTTCAATACCTAATGCAGCTGCAGCTGATCCTATGTCTCTAAATATACTAACACCCTCTTTGAATGTATCAAGATTCAATGTGTCACTTGATAGCATTCTAATTTTAGCATTAGTATCATTCACAACATCAGTTAGTTCAGCAGCATCCTTTGTTGCCCTTATAAGTTCTCTCTGTAATTGTCTATATTGTGTAGTGTCGATTTTGCCTGCTTTTTCTAATTTATATAATTCAAGTGCTAAACCTCTTGCCCCCTTTCCAGATTCTCTAAATTCACGATTTAGTCCTTTAATGTCTATGTTTTTTATAGATGATTGGAATTGTTGATTAGCACCCTTTGCTTCATCAACAGCATTCTTATATCCAGTGGTATTTGCAGTAATCTCAACTGATACTCTGTTAGCCATTTGTGTTGTTTCACATATTTTTATTCTTTTGTTGTGAGAACATATTCTTTAACCCTCTACCAATCCAATTCAAGTCTTCTCTCTCAAATACTTCAACATCGTCATTATCAGTACTAAATGGCATGAACTTCTCTGGACTTGGAACTTTATAGCGAGCAGACTTGAAGTTACTCCACACGATCATTCTCATTTGCTCAAATGCTAATCTTTCGGCATAGTTAGCCATGTCATCAAGAATAATAATCTCATATAGTTGAGCTTCATCCATAAAATACTTGTAGTCAAGAATTTTCCTCTCTACTACAAGTCTCTTCATAGCTTCATTTATGACTTTTTTGACTGGTGGTCCTTCTTCTTTTTTTTTAGATTCCCATCTGTCAATATTGGTTCCATACTTTTTTGAGCTTCAGACTCTTTTACAAACCATTGTGAAAACTCTAACAAGATTTTCTCTCCACCTTGATTGTCTATCCAATCCATATAATCATTCCAATCTAATGATGCAGGTTGACGATAATATTGTAATGATGCAACAATTGTAGCATAGAGTAATGTAATTACATTAGTCATCTTGTAGAAGTCTTCCGGCTCAATTGTCTTGTCAGTCATGTTCTCATATATAATATAGATACGTAGAGAATAATGTAACTCTAATTCTTGGTCTTTTATGTTTACTTTCATAATTCAGGTTAAGTGTAATTTTTTTTTCAAAATAGCAAATTTTTATATTTAAAAATAGTAAAGTTTATAGTTTTAGTTTAATAGTAATATATTTCCCAACTTTCAGGAATACCAGATTGTCCACGTGTCCATGTATATGTACTATTGCTTCTATAGAATTTACCAGTTGAAGAAGTTCCTTGTAACCAATTTGTTGTGGCATCGGTTGAGCTATTATTAGATGTAACTAAACAGAATACCCAATTAAGATTACTACAGAATGCAAACATTGATTGATAGCAGTGATTCTCTAAATGTGTAGCATTTAGTAATGGTGTCTTAGTTAAGCCTGTTCCATAGAACATATAATAATAGCAGTACTCAGCTAAGGTTGTTGCTGGCAGATCTGGTGGTGTTGTTAAACTACTACAATTCATGAACATGGTATTATAGCAAGATTCTGCTAGTGTTGTTGCTGGTAGATCTGGAGCAGTAGTCAAGCTAGTACAACCATAGAACATATTAGAATAACAAGATGATGCTAATGTAGTTGCTGGTAAAGCTGGTGCAGTAGTCAAGCTAGTACAACCATGGAACATATTAGAATAGCAGGACTGTGCAAGTGTCGTTGCTGGAAGATTTGGAGCGGTAGTTAAGCTAGTACAATTTTGGAACATATATGAATAACAGGACTGTGCAAGTGTAGTAGCTGGAAGGTTTGGTCCTTTAACTAAATTTGTGCACCCAGAAAACATGCTACTGTAGCACATGAATGTTAATATTGTTGCTGGTAAAATCAGATTCTCAGCACTAGTTATATGTAAAAAATCAAGGAACATTTCCTCAAATGTAGAATTTCCAGGTAAGGTAGTCTGATTTTGAAAATTATCTTGATATAATAATGACATTATATTACCAGAAATATTATAAACACAAGGACTAACATTATCACTATCACAAAATTTCATTGGACAGAAATACCAACTATAAGATTGACCCCAACTAGTTAGATTTGCTTTAACCAACAAAGTTTCACCACTATTTAAATAAGCTAAATCATATTTTGCATTTGCTACTGATATATTTCTTGTGGTCCATGTCGTTCCATTGTCTTTACTAACATATAAATCAAATGGTCCAGGGAGAGCTGACGCACTTTTAATAGTTACATATCCACTTGATATTGCTTCAATGGTGAAATAGTCCTTTGTATAATCGTGGGTAGCGGGCCATATTTTAGTATTTGAATACCATACCTCTTTTACTTGATTGTTTCCTATACGACAATCAGATATATTATTTAATATTATTCCATTCATTTATTCATAATTATATTTATTTAATTTCTTATTTTGCCAGTATTGTTTAATTGCTTCACTTATTTTTCTTTTATGTTCTTCTGATTGTGGTCCGGTATTTTTACCTTTCATGGATTCACTTTGTTTTCTTTTAGATTCTTCTGTTTGTTTTTTACCATACATAGGATGATTTTCACCTTTATGTGATTCACTTTGTCGTCTTTTTGTTATTGGATTATTTATATTTTCTTTATGTGAACACCATTGAAGGTTAATAGCTCTATTATCTAACTTATCACCATTAATATGATCAATCTCAGGTTTGTTTTCTAGGTTGGGTATGAATAATATAGCTACCACTCTATGTACATACCAACAACCACTAAAGACTTTATATCCTCTATTGTTTAATCTACATTCATATGGTATGTCATTTTTCTTTACATTACCTTCATTACTTACTTCCCATAATGAACCTGTATAACATGTCCCATCTTTTCTATAACGTCTAAGGTCCTTCCAAATTTTCCAAACTTCTTTTTCTTTCATAAAATAAATAGTTAAGGATTAATATTATTTAATTAATATAGTAATATCATCCCTAACTATTTATTCTATGTTGATTTATTAGAAATTAAGATATCTTATATTAAGTATATCATCTGCGTTGTATGATAAGACTAAACGGAATTCGCTGTGACGAAGATCATTAGGTAAATCCACTAATAAATTTGACCCATCATAAGATAATTTAATCTTGTATGTCTTATCACTAGTCATAAAGTGCCAATCGTTGTCTTGATCATGCACTAATTGATATGCTATACCTTTGTAGATCACATGTGTTGCGTAGGTTTCTAATTCTCCACATATCTTACCATTGTTATTTCTAAACTCTTCATCGTGGTTAAATATAGCTGATTGCAAATAATGATAATCGAATTTAGTATTATATGAGTCGTACCACATAGTCTCACCGTTATAGTCAGTACTTTCATATCCATTTGTCCATTCGTTCCTCATTAACACGTGCAGGAACTGAGGATCATCATTTTCTTCAACAAACGTTGCGTTAGGGAACCAATCTCTTGCTTCGTCTACATTGTTACACCATTTTGGATAATGGATTGTAATGTTACTCATGTCTGAACTAGTTGTGATATTTGGAATCCTATATCCATACAAATATATATGAGTTATATTAGTTGATGGGCCAAGATCGGTGTCGTCATGGGTATACATTTTAGCTGTCTTCACCAAATTATAGTTATCGGTGTAGAGTTCACTAGAATTACCAATATTGTATAAATGTACCCAAGAAAAATCATCTTGACTACCCCACTCATTTCCAGCAAGTGTCCATTCGGCACCCATCTCAAAGTTATTCTTCTCATTATTAAGAGCATGCACATAGATTGATGATGGTAATTGTGAGCCTACATAGTCTAATCCTCTAAACATCTCATAAGTCTTCATGTCACCACATACAGTTATATGCTTAGGTACTTGTGGCATAGCTGATATGTTTTTATGAGAGAAAAATTGTGCTAACTTATCTCCATAGATAATCATGTTAGAAGGTACATCAACTTTAATATTGCTCATGTCTATAGATTGAGAAGTAATATCACCAGTTAAAAACTCTAATTTCCAAACACCAAAGTTCCATGTCCCATCAATAGGCTCAACACATCTGAATGTCATGTGTGGTGCTGAATGTAAGTTATTAGTATGATGGAACATCTTAGGTGAATAGCAGCGTGTATTTGGATGAGCTGGACACCATAAGTTAGAGCAGTCATAGATTTGGTAATTGTCACCACCTTCAAAACATAAAAGACCTCTCTCAGCATTATTAAGTTGTGTCATCACATCTTCTGGGAACTCAGCTGGTATATCCATATTCTCACCCCCACTCAATGACCAGATATTACCACTGAATGTAAGTTGTCCATCTTGAGCATGGTCTCCCCAATTACCTTTCTTCCAGATATTGAACTCAATGATAATACCATTAGAGATGATTTGCACTTCATCACCAACTTGTATAGCTAAGTCATTCCATTGCTTTTGATTCTCAGTTGAAGTGTACCAGCTTTTGCCACCATCAATAGATAGTTTCACATAGAAAGGTTCACCATCTAATGTAAGAGAATTGAAGAAATAAGTATAAGGTGAATAAAGTTGATTTGGATCATCAGTTGTGTAAGTCAAAGACATTGTGAATGGTTTGTAGTAATATTCATCTACATTCTCTGGATGACCATATATCAACTCATCTGTTTGATTCACATATACAACATGGGTGTTAGTTGCTTCTTTAGAATGTGTATATAAAGTGTAGTCATCTTTAGTGCCTACTTGTTTAAGATATTGTTTCATATTTTGTTTTGTAGATATATTTTATTGGATAATATAAATGGTATTTGAATCAGGTGAACTAGGTAGTGCACTTACTACTTCTATTTTCAATCCTGTCTGTGTACTTGTGACCATTCCAGTTGTATCAGGTATAGAGATATTCACTGCGCCTGTTTGACCATTTACTGATGTTACATTTTTATATTCGGGCTTAAATAGTATTGTTTGAATAATATTTGGAAATATCTGAGCATCAGTATTATTATCTGTTTTTGCCACTAATATAGATATATTATTTCCAAATGTGGTGGAGATATTCCCATGAAAATATTTAACAGAAGAAAAAGATCTAGTTAAATTCCAAGATGAAGAAGCATTAGCTACACGAATATGTGGATATATCCCATATGTTTGATAAATATAATTGAAATAATAGATTATATTAAGATTTGAACCAGTAATACCAGAATATGTTCTATTATAGTTTGTATAGAAATCCCATACTACATTATTATTTATATCTACTACACCAAAATTTCCAACACGTACATGTATCACATTCGTTGTAGTTGGTTGATTATCATCAGCATATATAAAAATAAAGAATCTATATCCATTTGGTTTGTTTTTGATATAATCTACAGCAGTTGTATCAGTTTGTGTCCAATCAGCTTGTTCTTGAGTTCCACCAGCTTGTATAGTAACATCTCCTGTCATACCATTCACACTAGTTACTGGAGCAGTATAAGTAACAACACCAGTTTGACCATTGAATGATGTAACACCAGTATCTATAGTTACTGCTCCAGTTTGTCCATTTACAGAACTTACAGGTGCTGATGTTAAGAATCCACTATCATTAGTCAAGTCAGAAGTGTTAGTTGGTATAGAGATATTCACAGCACCAGTTTGACCATTAACACTAGTTACTGGGGCAGTATAAGTGACAATACCAGTTTGTCCATTGAATGATTCAACATAATTAGTAGGCATAGAACCACCGCCTTCTTCTAATGCTTCAACTCTTTGGTTGATATGGTTGAGTGCTTCAGCTGTCACTTTGTCTTTTGATGATAAGTTATTGTTTAACTCATCTATTTTCTCATTGACTTTATTAGGAATATCATTAACTACTTCGTCAACTGATTTGTTGATTTCATCAAATTGCTTGATTGTTGACTCAGCTAAAGTGTGGATATTAGATTTTACTCCATCAACTAAATCATTTGTGTTGTTTTCTAATGTATTGATTAGATTATTAGTCTGTGATTTATTATAATACTCAGAAACATTATTACTCCATTGCCATTGGTTGTTGTTATTTTTCATTAAAATTACTTCAATCAATCTTGGAACATTACCTAATGTATAATATTTCTCAAACTTAATTGTTTGTCCCATCAGATATCCTTCAATATCCCAAGTTGCAGCAGTCACTGTTATATATTGGCAAATGATTGTTCGACCATTTTGGGCTTGTTCTAATAAATCTTCTGGGATATTATTAGTAACACCATAAGTCAAGATAATTGGTGATGAACCACTACCACCTTGTATATCAATATTGCCTTCACCAAATAAAGTTTGATTGTTGATTGTCTTCATTCCAACACGTGAAAATACTTTTGGTGTTGAATCTAATGTTGTTTTAAGGACTAATTCATTTTGATTTGGTTCTAATTCAATATTGTCTACTTGCTCTGTGGTTTCCTCGACATCTTTAGCCATTTTAATGACGTCAGTATGTTGTTCAGTTAACTTAATACCCCACTTAGATTCATCATCTGGATATTCTGTCTTATCTGGGTCTATTCTTAATGTAATGATTTGTACTTCATTTCTCTTAAAGTCTTCCCATTCAAAATAGTTATATCCTACACAATAGAAGTAATATGTAATCCAATACTTAGATGATAATGCGATAAATAATGTAACTGAATAATCAGGAACGCCTGGATAGCCGGCTTGTTTAGATGTTTGGCTTTCAGGGTGTATTGCTAGCTGAATAGTCTTGCCACCGTCGACAATATCAATTACATCCTTCCATGTTTTATTTCCAACTACTTTATATGTATAGACTGGATCTTCATCTGTGCCTGTGTTAATTGCGACGGCATTCCATTCTATCTTGTCTTTGTCTTCACTGGTCATGAAATCAATATCTGAAACGCTCCACCCATTAGATTCATCATATGTCTTTGAACTACGCCAGTAATATTGTGTTATTTCAGCTGAACCGTCTTCTCCGAAATTGTTATGCCAAACCATGCTACTGACTTTGTTGTATCTGTCTAATGTGTATTCAAATAGACTTAATTCACCTCCATCACTTTCATGCAAGATAATATCTCTACTATTAAGAATATAATCTGTTAATGTGGTACGTAAGTCCTCATCTATTTCCTGCCAACATTCTAATACATATGGGCTGTTATCTGTGCTTTCATCAATTAAATTATTGACTTCTGTCTTAGTGTAATAATTTGTCAAATCAGCATCTGTTTGTATACCAAAACCAACTCTTCCTACAAGATCAATAGTCTCAACATCTTGTGGGATATTCTGTCCACTGGTATTTGTTACCACTAAAATTCCTTCTTTCGGTAACATATACCAACGAAATTGTTTCTCGTTTGCATCTTTTCCTTCTACACAAATTCCATAAGAAGTACCACTATGTAGCAAACGAGCATCTACAAAACAAGAGAGTATATAATTATACCCTTCTACTATCTCCCAATCCAATGGGATTTTTGTATTATGTGCGCTACATACTAGATATACCTCAACGGATTTGCATTGTGTAATATCGAAATCAACATATTCACCTTCTAAGAATTGTTGTAGAGAAATCTTAATGGTGAAGTCGTTCCCTTGTGTAATAATTGGGCGTTTATAGTTCATCCTTTTTGTATGTAATATATTTGTTTACATTCTATAATAAAATAGAATAACTTGATTATAAAATAAAAATGGTTGAGCAGAATAAATCCATCCCAACCCAACCATCTTATTAAAGAATTATGAAAGAAGAAAAGTTTGTTTTAATATTTCATTTTTATTGAAAATATGAAATTTTTATAATTTCATTAATTTCCTGTTCCAGCTACTGTATGCTTTTTTAATGCACCAATACCAGTAATCTCAATAGAGTATGTAGCAGCATCACCATGATTACCAGTAGCATTCAATGTGGTGATATAGCCTTTACCTTCCCAATAAGGATCACTCATTACCCAGTTTGTTGCATCGTCAATATCCACAATGTTTTGACCAGAAGGATATTTTTCTTCGGTTGAACCACCTTTCACATATCCAAATGTCACACATACTATTTCATTCTCATCCAATAAATCCATGCAATTTTCGTACCCAACAGCACCAGTATCTACATTAATAGACATGAGTGCTTCAGTTGATGCAGTCCATGAACCTTCACCTGGGGTTACATATGAACTAGAGCCATGGTCTTTAGAACTTATTGAATTAGTAGAAAGTGAACGGTTTAAAGAACAGTTTGATGCAAAAGCGACTGGAAGTGCTGTTTTATCTTCACCAGATTCTTTAGCTACAAACAACCAAAGTTGATCACCTTTTAAGATCTTTGAATTTTGTCTAATTGCCATATTTTTATATCTAGATATTTTTGTATTTTGTTTCCTTTAAAAGGATATTTTATTCGACTTGAGTGGAAAATGTCAATTGTTGACAGAATCCATCTTCATTGAAAAATTCTACTGATGATGCTAATAGAATTGGATTAATCTTTATGTTGTCATCTTCATATTCTGTCCACTCAAGAGCTTGTCTTAGCTTATTTGCAATTTCTTCACCTAAATCATGATTTTTTCCACTATATACTCTATATGTTATTGATACATTGTTTGACCACCCACCATAAGGAGCAGCTTTAGTATATTGTGGAAATATATTGTCACGTGTATAAGTAACATATGGGTAATTGATATTAGCATCAGTCACTATAATTGGATATATCTTGTCTGCTGATAATACAGAAGTGAATCCTTCATCTTGTGATAATATATTCTTTAAGTATGTACCAATCATTAAGCTATTGTCATTAGTCATTCGTTCATTATTAGATTTAATTTGTTGTTGATTATATCACTAATAATCTGAGTAGTCTTGCCCATATATGCATTAATTGTATCATTGAAGAAATGCAAACCACCAACTATACCTGTATATCTTCGAGTTTTTAATTTCTTACCTTTGTAACTTTTGTTATATCTTTGCTTTGTGACTTCTTCATAGAATCTTGTTATGAATGTAGTTGAGCCAGATGAACCAGAACCTAATGCATGCACTTTAACTTTTCCATTCTCAGTCTTGGTTTGACGTATTGCATCCACTAATGGCTCTTGACTAGTAATCTTATACCCATTCTTTCCAGTCTGTTGTCTTACTGGATTTGAAGCTGTGGACATTTTAGACAATAATCGTTTCTTCACCTCTTGCTGTAATGTATAAGCACCAACACGTAAAGCAGTTTCTTCGATTTCTGGTATTTCTCTTGCCATCCTATCAAAACTCCAATTTAAGTCTCCTGATATTTTAATGTTATTGTCATTCATTTACTAAGGTAGTCTTAATCACTATATTGTTATACTCTTTACTTTTGTCTATGCTTCTTATTTGCCATCTCTTGTTGTCCCATCTTATCTCATCAGTATCTATAACTTGGACATAGCTACGTACAATAAAGTCTCTGTCTACTGTATAGAATATATTATCATTATCAATTATACGATTTCCACTTGAATAGTTTATGCGAGCACGACAAGAATATTTGAACTCATAATCTATATCATCTGCTCCTGATAAAGTACGTGTTTTAATTTCTTTATATATGTCTATTCGTTCATTAAGATCTGATGCTTTCATAAATTAGCCTATTGCATATTTTTTGAATGGAGCAGATAAAATAAAGATTGCATTTGGTACTTCTTTATTGTCACCACTTCCATCGTTGTCATAAAGATAGCTAACAAGTAGAAGAAGGGTTGTAAACAAAGCGTGTGGAAGTTCTCCACCATTATTTGCAACTATATTATCTAAAGACTCATTAAGATGAGCTTCTAAGAATGACTCAGCACCATCACCTATAGATTCTAACAATGTATCATCTTCATTAAAATCTTCTTCGATACGCAGTTGTTTCTTTATTATGTCAAGATTCAAGTAGTTCATCTTTATTGTGGTTATTAATTTCTAAAGTAATATCATCTTTTGTTAGTTTAGCATCCATTCCTTTCTTTATTGCAATATGTGCTTCCCAAAGTGTAGCAAAAAAGAATAATTCACCTACTCCGGCAAACACAGAGCTATCAATAACACCTGTTGGTGGAATAAAGAAAGAAGTCACAATCAGTAGCAAGCTGGTTGTTGCAAATATGTGGAACCATATATCTGCCATCAATATTCGTGATATTTTTCTCATAGTATTCAAAACTTCCTACTGATATTTTTATATTTGGAAGGGGGATGTTCCCCTTCCAATAGTATAGTCTTGAATATTATTCAGCTTCAACTGTACCAAAACCAAACGCAACATCACGTGCAGGTTTCATATCAAAGTAAGCATTGATGACAATACGTACAGTACCTTTAGTTGCTTGAGTGTATGGATCAAGAACAAGCTCAATGTCACCCCAAGAACCAATTACAAGGTTTTCAAAGTTACCATATAAGAACTTCTTGCTTGCAACATTAGAAGTGACATAAGTAGCAATACCTTCCATCTCACCATTCTCATATACCATACCAGTGTTGTTAGTGCCTTTAATCATTTGACGGAAAGCAGCTTTTGCTTTAGGTGAAAGAACATATTTCATGTTGCCATATACGTTTGCTTCCTCTAAATCAGCTTCAAAGTCACAAAGCTTGCCATAGTCAGTAACGTGTGTTAATGTCTTGTCATAGAATAAGCCAGCAGGTTTTTCTGCATCACCAGCAGCATCACCGAACAATGTTGCTTCAAG
>ODAI011778902.1_pt1 | contig 36681 bp, 49 predicted proteins | sample 1539321 | NCBI WGS metagenome assembly ODAI01 (sample SAMN02144231, study PRJEB22623) | gut metagenome | biome: sheep rumen | host: Ovis aries | place: New Zealand
CCTGGTCGCCGCAGCCCTCTCCGCCGCAGCCCTCTCCGCCGCAGCCCTCTCCGCCGCAGCCCTCTCCGCCGCAGCCCTCTCCGCCGCAGCCCTCTCCGCCGCAGCCCGGTCGCTCAGGAGATACCCTCCCCCGAACGCGCTCTTCCCCTGCTCCGCCTGGGCATCCAGCCCGCTGACCCGCCGGCACTCGTCCTTCCGGATCCGGAGCTCCGTCCCGTGTATGCTCAGCTGCTGGGCCGCCGCCGCGGTGATCAGATGGTCCGGATAGGTATACTTAGGCAGCTCCCGCTTCCCCTCTTTCCGGATCCTCTCGCAGGCCTCCTTAATCGCCTGATACAGCTCCGGTGCCGTCCGGATCCTGTAGACTGGATCCAGGTTCGTCACGAACCCCGTTTTGACATTCGCCCCATTTTCATAGACGACATCCGCCCCGGCCGCGATATAGCACACGTCGCACTCCCTCGCGGTGAAAAGCGTCAGCGACGGCCCAAACAGGAAGAAGGGAATCCCCTTCTTGCAGTACCACTTGACGATCTCCCCCAGGATACTGAAAGGCGGGTTATCGACCACGCAGCACCCCTCCGGATACTCCGCCTCCCGGTACTCAGCTCCCGGCCAGAAGGGCCTGAGGAACCGCTCCCGCGCGACCCCGTACACCCGCTCCACCCACTCCGCCACCGCGTCATAGACCGGCTCCGGCGTATAGCAGTCGTCCGTGGTCTTCTTCGGCTTGAATTTGTCTTCAAAGGCCGCGTACTTTTCCTCCTCGCCCTCGGCGATCACGTTCAGCGCCTCGACCATCCCCAGCTGCACCGCGCTCATCTTCCCCGCCTCCAAAGCCCGCCGATGACCAGCACGACGAACAGCCCGATCAGCACACACACGCCCCGCATGATCCCGTCCACGATGTCCATGATCATTCCACCCAGCCTTCCTCGATGATCTCCCGCAGCCGGTCGATTTCTTCTCCCAGCCTGTCCAGCGTCTCCCGGATCCGGACCAGCTCCGCCCAGCAGCGGGCCGAGGATACCGTGGCCGGCGACAGCTCCGGCTCAGTTGTTGCGTCTTTCGCAACATCTTGTGAACCCTCGCCTTCCTCGCGCGATTCCTCCGGAGCCTCATCCTCCGGCCCGTCCTCATCCTCCAAAAGCCTGAGATACTCGGCATAGCACCACCCGACGCGCCCGCCGTACCTCACCTGCCACCACTCCGGCTCCCCGGCGTCCAGCACCTCGACGGTCGCCCCTTTGGGGATCTGGAAGAGCTTCTGCGCCCCGCTCTCCGGCAGGGCCCGCACATTGAGCCAGCTCTGCGGGTTGCACGCCACCGCCCTGACCACGGTCCCGGCCTGGGCGTCCTCCTGCTCCAGCTCCTCCGGCAGCGCCGATTCCAGCTCCGCCGCCCCGGTATAGTCGACGACCTTGAGCTCCCCCCAGTGATCCCAATGGCTCAGATGGGACGTGACCACGCCATAATTGGTGCCCTTGGCCTCCACGACCACGTCATGCCCCACATACACCCCGACATGGTGAATATGCGCCTGGCTCCCCTGCAAAAAGACCGCCGACCCCGGCAGCGGCAGCGTCCCGTCCTCCCGGCGCCCGCCGATAAGTTTGCCCTTATTTGCACAGTGATCCGTATACTGATACCGGGCATGATGGACGATCGTCTCCCCCAGCATGTCCAGCGCCCACCGGATCAGCCCGCTGCAGTCCGTGACCCGCTTGCCGATCCACTTCGCGCCGTACCTGACCGTCATCTCCCTGGTGGCCGCCGCCTGCTTGGCCTTGGTCCAGGTCGCCCCCCACTGCCCGTAGATGTACCCCCACCCCTCGCGGTATGGGATGACGGCCATGTCGATAAATTGCTTTGCCGTTACCATAGGCCCTCCGAAATGCAGAACGTAGAACGCAGAACGCAGAACGGGGGCGCGGCGCAAGCGCCGGACATTACCATTCTACATTCTGCGCTCTGCATTCTTTTTTTTAAGTCCCCGGCTGGTAGTCCTTATCCGTCCCGATGAACCCGATATTACGGAAGTCGGCCGGGTTGTGCCGGATGATCCAGTCGATGTACGCCGCGTACTGCCTCGCCCGGAGATTGTAACCCAGGGCGTTATTATGGCCACCGTTGACGTAGTACGTCCGGAAGTCGGCCGTGTCATATGCCGCAAGGTCAATGCAATAGCAGTTGGAGAAATAGGACGCCAGCGCCCTGATCTTTTCGTTGGCCGCGTCCCGTTTGGGGGCCTGGGTGGCATTCCCATTCCGCCAGGTCGGGATCGTAACCAGGAAGATTTTCGCCTTCGGCTGATAGACCTTGATCCGGCGGATGATTTCCGCGTACCCGCCGACGGACGTGGCCGCATCCTGGACGCCGGCCGCGGTGACCTCGCCGGTAAATTCTGTGGTGTCCGAAATGTCATTGGTCCCCAGCGCGATGATGTAGACGTCGCAGGGGTTCTGCTTAAAATTCGCCGTGGGGAAGCGGGTGCCCGCCTCCATGAACTCCCACCAGCTGCGGTCGTCCAGCGTGCCGGTGTTCGGGTGCGCCGCCTTGGATCCGCCGGCGCCCAGGTTAAACACGCTGACGCCCGTCAGCTTGGCCAGCTGCGAAGGATAGCTGAAGTCCGCGTCGATATATGCGCTGGTCGGGTCGGGGCTGGTCTCGTCCAGCGCTCCTGCCGTCAGGCTGTCTCCGATGCAGGCAATTTTCCGAAATGCCCGGATAAAGGTCGGCTGCTCGCCGATCCTGCCAAGGGGATCGCTGTCGTCCTTTTCGGCCATCAGCCCTCTGACGGTCCTGTACACCTCGTCCGCGCCCGTCAGGCAGTCCACCCGGGGAGGCCGCACGTTCGCGGCCTTGGACGCGCTGAATCTGAGGGTCACCGCCCCCACCGGCACGCTGACCGCGTACACCGTCCCCTTGGCGCTCGAATACGCCCCGCCGGTGATATACGCGCCTTTTTCATCATACAGCGCGTAACCGACCGTCGCGTGAGTGAAGTCGGGAATGGCCAAGCTGACCGTCGTCCCTTCAAAGACCCTCATGGTGTACACGTCGTAGGTCTCGCCCGCGGCTGTAGCCCCGGTCAGGCCGTTCACAAAGAACCCTTCCTGCTTTTCGAGGCTTCCCAGGGAGACCCCGTTCTGGTAACGCCCAAAGGAGTTCATTTTGCGAACCATGTCCGCCACTTCCAGATTGCCCGTCAGCTTCCACTCGGCGCCCGCGAAGGTGGTAAAGCCCATCGTCGCCGCGTTCGCTGGAGCGGTCATCTGATACGCCAGCGTATTGGCCGTGTACCCCACGCCACTGTCCACTATGAAATCGCCGTTGGCGTCGTAGAAGGCCACGCCGCGGGGGCTCCCGTACTTGCACTGGCTCAGCGTGAGCGTGAGGCTCGCCCCGCCCAGTACAGGCACATTGGTCACAGCACTGGGGCTTCCGGTGGCATTTTCTGTCAGCGCCCCGGAATTTCTGTTGACGTAGACGCCCTCCGTCACCAGGTACCCCGTCTGGGCCAGGATGTCGGTCAGGTCAGCCACGGCAGCGGCCGCTGCCGCGGAGCTTGCCGCGCTTCCCTGGGCTGCCGCAGCGGACGCGGCTGCCTCAGCGGCAGACCCTGCCGCCGCCGTCGCCTGCGCCTGCGCCGCCTGCGCCTGTCCCTCCGCCGTGGTGGCCGCCTGCTGGGCCGTGCTTACGCTCCCGCGGATCTGCGCCACCCAGTCCGGCAGCGTCTCAACCGGCGCCCCCGGCCCGTCCAGGGCCTTTTCAACGTAAGTACGGAATACCTTCGACTTTTTAATTTTCCCGTCCACCTGCGCCCGGATCTCCGCCTGTCCCCACCCGGCCTTCGCCGTGTCCTGGGCCAGGCTCCGCCAGGTCACGACCCCGGCGTCCGCGGTCACAATCGGCAGGTAGATGGCTTTTTCTCCGTACCGCCGGGCCGCCACGATCAGCTCCGCCCCCGGCAGCTCGGTCAGCCAGGCGCTGCAGTCGATGCTGACCTCCTGGGTGTCGTTCTCCCCCTGCCGGCCGAGCCGGACGATGTCCAGATCCTCCACGAGGATGGTCTCATAGTGCTGGTCGGATTCATAAATTTCGCTCATATTGCCTCCTTGTTTTCAGTTCCGAGTTCTGAGTTCCGAGTTCTGAGCTGATTTTGCTTTTCACTCAATCCTTGAAACCCAAACTTGGAAACACTTTATAACTTGGAACTTAGAACTTAGAACTTGGAACTTTACGGGCTCACGCCAGTGAGACCGTAAATCACCCGCGTCCGGAACAGCGGCCCTTTTTTGACCTGCTCCCCCAGCACCGCCCGGACCTCCGCCCAGCCGGTGCCGTGCTTCGCCGTGTCCGCCTCCGTGATCACCCAGGTGATCACCCCGTCGGCCACCGTTACTTCCGGCAGGTAGACTGCCGTTTCCCCCGGCCTCACCGCCGCGATCTGCAGCGCCGCCCCCGGCAGCGCGTCCAGCATCGAGGACGCGTCGATCCTCACGTCCTGGGTCTGATGCTCCCCGGCCCGCCCGATCCTCACGATCCGGCCCGCCAGATCCTCGACATCAATCACATCGTATTCCTGGTCTTCCTCTCTCAATACTTCGCTCACCCAATCACCGCCCTTCCCAAAAAACTCAGAACTCAGAACTTGGAACTCAGAACTACAAAAACAGGCCGACGCGGCGGCCCCGCTTAAGCCGGGAAAAAACCAAAAACCGGAGCGGGACACTATGGCAGGAACCGGTGGGGAAACGCAAAACCCTTCCGGCAGCATCCATATCCGTCCGGCGGCGCCGGCGGCCCTGATCACGCAAACAAAAAACTCAGAAGTTTCCGCCACCCACGCTCTGGATGAACACCTGCGCCGTCAGATTCGCTTCAATCCGCGTCAGTGCATCCGGCACCATCTGGATCTCATGCCAGCAGCCCCGGGTCACCTTCCCGGCCTCGTCCTTGTCCAGCCAGGGGATCACGTCCACCTCCCCGTTGACGATGGACGCCGCGGGCACCGCCTGCCCGTCCACCATGACCGTCACCGTCCTGGCCGTCGACCCCTCATAGATCCCATAGGCCATCTGATGGGTGTGGGCCGGGATCGTCACCGAGTGGGTGTGGGCCGGGATCTGCACCGTGTGGCTGTGTCCCGGGATCGTCACCGTGTGGGTGTGGGCCGGCACCGTGATGCTCAGCGCCGGGATTTTCAGCTTCGTGATCGTGTGATAGTGGGCGAACTCGTGCCGGTGGTTGAATTTGTAGGTATGCTTATGCTTGCCCTGGCTGTCCGTCCCCGGGCTGCTGGTGCCCGTGCTCCCGGTGCCGCCGCTGTCCGTATTGCCGGAATAATACCCTACCGTGGCCGACGCCGAGTCCGTGTTGCTCTTCATGTACCCGTTCATCTGCGCGGCCGCCGTGGTGATCTTGGCGTCTCCTGTCGCCGTGGCCCCGGAGGACACGGAGTGATTGTGCCCGCTCGCCTCCTTATGGATGTGGGCCATGCCGTGGTAGTGGCTCCCGCCCGTGTGGTCGTGCCCCATACCGTGGCTGTGGGACGGCCCGGTGTGGCTGTGGCTGTTGACCGTGTGGCTGTGGCTCCCGGCCTCGCCGGTCTCCATGTCGCCGCCCTCGTAGTCGGTGTAGCTCTCATCCAGGCCGCCGACCTTTTTCGGCGCGCTTGTGGTCCCGGCGCCGCCCGACGGTTCAAAGACGGTTTCCGGCGTGGATACCGTCGCCTCCCCCGCCGCCTCGCTGGTGGGGCTGGTCTGCTCCGTGGAGCTGCTTGTCGCCGTGCTCCCGCCCCCCGAGGCACTGGTGGGCGTGCTCCCGCCCCCGCTCTCCGTCGCCGTCTCGTAACTCCGGAACGCGGTCGCCTGGAAGCTGAGCAGCATCTTATTGATCCGCACCAGCCCCTCCGGCAGGTACACCCGCATTTTCGCCGGGTGGGAGGCATCCGCGTTGTCGGCGAAGGGGATCGCGAAAAGATTGGTCGCTCCCTGGCTGTACAGCTCCCCGATCCCGACCCGGTCGGCCAGGGTGTTGATGCTGTCCGCCGCGTCCCTGGGCGCGTTGGCGATGGTGATCTCCACCGACCCCGGCTCCCCGCTGACGTCTCCCTTCGTGACGCTCACGATCCGGGCGGAGAATTGGATCCCGTGCTCCCCGTCCGTCACCCGCACTAACTTGCCCGGCAGGAAGTTGTCCCAGCTCTGCCCCGTCAGCCGGTACAAGTCGACCGCCGACGCGGTATAGCTAATATAAGGATTTTTGTACCCTTCCAGCACCTGCCGGGCCCGGGCTTTCAGGAGCCCCGCGTCCTCAATCCTCGTGTCCGTCCAGACGGAGGCCTTGATCCCCCAGACCGCCGCCGTGTCCGCGTCGATATAAGGGATATTATTGTTCACGTCCCGGATGGTCAGCTGGTTGACCCCTTCGCCGTAGCCCAGGGGATAAAGCCTTGTCACCAGGGCGCTGGCGTCCATGCTCTTGTGGATCTCCCGGAGGTTCCGCCGGTACAGAATCCCGCAGCCCTCCTCCTCGTCCGCTTTCCGGAGGCTCACCGTCCAGGGCTCCGTCGTGGTGTCGAAATCCCAGGTATACTCCTCCGCCAGCGTCTCCCCGATGGAAAGGAGCGCAGACAGCAGCGAGACATTTTCGAAGTGGTATTGATACTGGTCATTAAATTCGCAGTCCCCCAGCTGCCACCGGATCGTCTCCTGCCGGGCCAGGATGTAGCGGATCACGTCCGCCGTGTAGATCCCCGTGCCTCCGATCTCGTGATAGCCGAAAAGCACGTCGTCCAGCAGCGTGGCCATCACGTGCTCCAGCTGGTAGGTACGGGTGCCGCCCAGGGCGCTCTCCTCGCTCTCCGGCATCCCGACGATGCGGAAAAGTCCCGTATCCCTTTCCCCGTCCGGCAGCCGCACGATGTTGTGGGCCTGGCACAGCGCGTTTTTCTCATCCCCCGCCGGCAAAGTAAACTGCCCCGTCCAGAGGTCGTTATGCTTCAGCTCATACCCGATCCCGGAGGCGTTTTCCAGCACCCCCAGCAGCTCCCCGGCCTGGTTGTAAACCGTTACATATTCCATCGCGTCACATCCTCATTTTTTTTATCAAGCGGCGCCATCAGGGGTTGTCATCCTGAGCCGCGTGAAGTTCCGGCGCAGATAAGCGCCGGAATAGCCGCGAAGGATCCCGCGGGACCCCTCCGCAAGCGGCGCCTCACCGGCTGTGAAGTCCCGCCGCCTTCCGCGTCATACGTCCCCGTCTCTTCCATCCACCCGGAGCCTCAGCCCGTCGATCCCCCGGATGTCCCCACGCCGCTCCGCCGGCGTCGGCGCCGCCGGCACAAAGTCATAAGGCCCCGGCAGCCGCTGCGCGCCGCAAATGGGGCACCGCATCAGCCCGCCCGCCGCCACCCAGGCCGGGTGCCGGCAGATGTCATTTTGATATTTGCGTTCCGCGTACCGCATTTCTCACCACCGCCCCCTTGCTCTGGCCGTCACCTTGACCGACCGCGTCCCGCTCCCGGAGTAGGTCACCGCCGCCGTCAGGGTGCTGATCCCCTGGGTGACGGTGATCTGCCCGAAAGCGTCCGCGTATCTGAGGGCGCTCACGGTCCCGATCATGGCCCCGATGGGCGGCTCTCCGCTGACCGTGAGGATCTCTCCCGCCGCCAGGCTCAGCCCGCTGAAGGCGATGGCCCCGTCTCCCAGGCTCACCCCCGTCACCGTGGCCGTGCCGGTATTTTCGATGTCGAAGCTCACCGGCGCCGGCGCCCCCGTCAGGCACGTCAGCCGCACCGTCACCGCCGTGGAGCCCGTCCCATAGGCTCCCGCCTCCTGGACGCTGTAGGCCCAGGGCTGGGCGCTGAAGCGGACGGAGATCTCGCCCCCGAACCAGCTTTTCAGGCTCCACTTGCTCTCCGCCGCCAGCTCGGCGAGATAATACTTGTCCGTTTCATAGTCAAAGATCAGCCGCCCCCGGCCGCCGGCCAGCCAGGCGCTCACCCTGCGCAGCAGCGTCTGCGCCTCCTGCTGGCTGGCCCGCTCCTGTACCGGGTACAGGGTGCCCTCGAAGGTCATCGTCCGCCGGGTCTCCCCCGGGAACAGGATGTCCCCGTCCATCCCGGCGATCTCGTAGGTGTTCCATTCGATCCTGGGCGTATTGACATGCCCGTCCTTTTCGGCGTAGATCAGCCCCATGTCCCGATAGGAATGCTTTCCCAGGAATGTAAAGCCCGTCTCTCTCAGATTCATACCGTCACCAGCCTGCTCGTCCGTCCCTTGACGCTGCGCTGCGCCCGCTGCCTGGTCGCCCGGCTCGCGTAGGGCTCGATGGTCTCCCCGGCGATCTTTCCGTCGATTTCAAAAACCGCGTGGCCCAGCCCCGCGCTCCGGTTGGCCTCGGCCACCGCCGCGCCCAGCTCATCGTAATCGATCATGCCGCCCGGGCCGCCGCGGCTCCCCGCCGCCAGGCTCCCCGCGGCCTCGCCCTCGAAAAGCTCCGCCACCCGGCCCGCGGCGTCCGCCACCCGCCAGGCGCTTTCGTCGATGCCTCCTGCCAGGCCCAGATCCCACATCTCGCCGATCCACGCGCCCTTTTTCGAGGGGCTCGCGATCTCCAATTCCTGCTTGGCCGCCCGGTAGGCAGCCCGGGCCGCCTCCCTGGCCGCCCGCTCGATGACCCCCGCGCCGTTCAGGATGCCCGTGGCAATGCCCTGCGCCATCTGATACCCGATCTGCGGGAAGTTGGCCGCGTTGGCCGCCTGGCTCATGGCCGAATAGGTGGAGTACGCCAGCCCCCGGGCCTGGCTCTGGACGATGGACGTGTAGAACTGCAGCCCGGCCCGGACGCCCTCGGCCATGGTCTTTCCGATGGTCCGGCCGTTCTGGTCGCTCAGCACCTTCTCCATGGCCGTCTTGACCTTGGTGGCCGTGGTATTTGCCTCGCTTTCCAGGGCCACCTGCAGGTTATTGATTGCGTAGCCGATGTTGACCGCGAAGTCGTTGCCGATGGTGTCCCCCGTCGTCGCGTTCAGGATGGCCGTCACCGCGTCCTGAATGGCCTGGGCCGCCGTGGTGCCGTTCGCCGCCGCGGCGATCTTCCCGCCGTCCACCCCGGTGCCGACCGCCAGGATAAAGTCAATCCCCAGCTGGTTGACGGTCTTGGTGTCCCACTTGGCCTTGATGGCGTCCAGGATCGCGTCCGCCGCCTCCTCGACGCTCTGGACGGGCGTCTTCTGCTCCTTCTTGACCCCGTTGGAGACGTCCGTCATCAGCTTCCCGCCGGCCTCTTCCGCCGCCGTGGTGGTCTCCTGATCCTGACCATTATTGAACAATCCCAGCGCCCACTGCTTGAAGGCGTTGGCGCCTCCCTGCACGCCGCCGACGACGCCCTCGCCCAGAGACAGCGCCGCGTCTCCCAGCCCGGCCACAAGGCCCCAGGCCCGGTTCAGCCCATTGGCGATCTGGTCGCCGATCCCGGCCCAGTTGATCCCGCTGATCACCTCCGACGCCGTTTTGAAGGGCTCCGACAGCGCGTCCGCGCTCACCTCCGCAATGGCTCCGGTCAGCTCGCCGATTTTGCTGCCGACGTCCTTCCAGGGAAATGCCTCGATGGCTGCCGTGCCCGCCTCAAATACGCCTGACAGGCTTTTGAGGGCGAACGCGGCTACCTCGCCGCCCAGCTTTCCGATCTCCGCCCCGGTGCTTTCCCAGGGAAATGCCTCGACGGCCGCCGTGCCGGCCTCGAAAACCCCGGCCATGCTCTTCAGTCCGAACTCGGCTACCTTGCCGCCCAGCGTGCCGATTAACGTGCCCGTGTTTTCCCAGGGGAAGGCCTCGATGGCCTTTCTGCCTGCGTTGAACACCCCGCTCAGCAGCTCGGACGCGCCCTGCAGCCCGTCCGCCAGGGCGTCCTTCAGGTTGCCACCGACATCCTTCCATTCCTTCTTGCTGGTCTCCTGGTCAGAGTCGGCAGGCGGCGCCAGCAGGTTGGACAGGAACGCCCCCACGCCGCTGAATACCCCGCTGATGGCGCTCCAGATACCGCCGGCGAAGCTGGCCCAGCCGCTCGTGACGCCCTCCTGTCCGTCAGACGGCGCGCCCAGCAGCCCGCCCAAAAAGGACGTGACCCCGCTGAACGCACCCGTGATGGCCTCCCAGATTCGGCCGGCAAAGCCGCCCCAGCCGCTGGTGACGCCCTCCTGACCCTCGGCCGGCACGCCCAGCAGCCCGCCCAAGAAGGACGTGACCCCGCTGAACGCACCCGTGATGGCGTCCCAGATGCGCCCGGCAAAGCCACCCCAATCGCTGATGATCCCTTCCAGCGACCCTGCGGGCAGCCCCAGCAGCCCGAGGATCGTCTCCCCGATGCTGGCCAGCCCGTCGGTGATCGCCTTCAGCAGATCCTTGCCCAGCTGCGCCCAGTCTGTCGCCGTGATTCCGTCCCAGATGGCCTTGGTGATCTCTGGCAGCTTTTTGACAAGCTCCGGGATCGCCTGGATCAGGCCGACCCCAAGCTGCGCCACCGCTTCGACCCCCGCAGGGATCAGCTCCGGCAGCGCCGCGATGATCCCGTCCAGCAGGCCCGTGACCAGCTTCAGCGCCGCGTCTGTAAGCCCCGAGGCGTTCTCCGCCAGGAATTTGGCCAGCTCCGTCACCAATGTGACGGCCAGGCTGGTGATGGGCTCGATGTTTTCGACGACCGCGTCCACCACTGCCTGCAGCAGCTCCATCGCGGCGGGGAGCAGGGTCTCCACCAGGCCGGGGAGCTCCTTCGCCAGCGCGCCGACCGCCTCGGTGATCACCTTGCTGAACAGGGGCATGTACTCTTCGAGCTTCCCAATCGCCTCTTCCAGCGATTTGGTGAGCTGCCCCAGCGTTTCCCCGGCAAGCTGTTCGATCTCCTCCGGCTTCGCCCCGTCCTGCAGCGCCTTGCTGAGCTTGCCCATGGACTCGCTGGCCGCATCCACCAGCGGCTGAAAAATGGGGATCAGCACCAGCCCGATGGAATTTTTCAGCGCCTCCGACGTGGCCTTCATCCGCTGCATGGAGTCGTCGAAGGCGCCCATTTTCGCGAGGTTCTCCTCGCTGAAAACGGTCCCCATGGCCTGGGCCTCCTGGCCCATCTCCTTAAAGGCCTTGGAGCCGGCCTCGATCAGCGGGTTCAGCTCCTTGGCGCTCTTGCCAAAAAGCTCCATGGCCAGGGCGTCCCGCTCCGCCGGGTTCTCGATCTTCCCCAGCGCGTCGATGGCGTCCCAGAAGACCTCCTCGGTGCTGCGCAGATTTCCTTCCTGGTCCTTGAAGCTGATCCCGAGCTTCTCAAACTTTTCCCGGGCGGTGTCGCTGCCGCCCGCCGCGTCCGACATGTTTTTCAGGAGCTTCGTCATGCTCCCGGTGATGGTGTCGACGCTGGTATCGATGAAATTGCTGGCGTAGGTCCATTCCTGGAGCGCCTTCGTGGAGATTCCCGTCTGGGTGCTCAGGGTCATCAGGTCGTCGGCGTACTTGCCGGCCATCTGGGAAAATTCGAACCCCTTCGCCACCGCCTCCGCCGTCGCAGCGGCCATGGCGGCCAGGGCGGCCCCCGCCGCCTGGATCCCGGCCATCATGGCCCCGCCGGCCACCTCGCCGACAGCGCTCAGGGCCTCCTTGAGCTTGTCGTTCCCCTCGGCGCTTTCCTCCGCGTCCTGTCCCTGCTCCTCCGCCGCGTCCCCGGCCTCGCCCGCGGCCTGGGCCATGCTTTCCTCTTCCTTGGCCGCGTCCCGGAGCACCTGCTCCGCTTCCTTCAGGGTCAGGTTGGCCCCGTCGGTGGCGTCCCCCGCCACCTCCTGGGCGTCCGCCAGGGTATCCAGCCCCCGCTGGGTGGCGTCGATCTGGGAGCCCGTGTTGTTCATCTGCTCCGTCGCTTTATTCAGCGCGATCCGGAGCTGGTCCGCCTGCTTCGAGTTTTCGCCGTAAGTCTCCTCGGCCTTCCGCAGCTGGTCCTCGATCAGCGCGACCTTTTCCTTCTGAACGTCATAGATCTCGTTCAGTTTGTCCAGCTTGTCGGTCAGCCCCGCCATGGTCTGGGCCTGATCCCCGAAGGCGCTCTGGCTCGCCTTCATGCCGGTGTTTAATACCGTCAGCTGCCGGCCGATGTCCGACAGAGCCGCCTTATATTCCTTGTCGCCCTGTATACCTACTTTCGTTTTGATCCCATCGTCCGGCATTTTTTCTCACTCCCCAAAATTCACATTCAGCATTGTCACGGATGCGGCAGCCGCGAAAGCCTCACATGGCTCCGATCCTCCCGCCTTTCCGTCCTCCGGCCCTTGCCAGGCGCGGCTGTCCGCCGCTGCCCCCACTGCCGCTCCCTGTACAGCAGGAAGATGGCCCGGGCGGAATGATTCCAGAAGGCCTCGTCGTCCATCCCGCACTCCAGCGCCCGGCTGTACAGCAGCGCCCAGGGGTAGCCGCCCCGGCTTACTGAGGGCCCGCGCCCTGCTTGTCTCCCTTCGCCTCCGGCAGCGCGCTCTCCACATTCTTAACCAGCAGCTCCTGGATCCCCGGGAGGCTGGCCAGGGAAAAGCTCTTGTTGAACTCCGGCCAGGGCATCTCGGTGCCCGCTGCCGTCAGCGCCCCGTACATGATCGCCATGATGGCCCCGAGCTTCGCCGCCACCAGCTGCTGGGTGATCTCCGCGAAGTTCAGCGGCCGGTGATAATAAAGCTCGTAAACGTCTTCCGCCACGCGGAAGCACGTGTTATCAAACTGAAGCTTATATTCCTGTCCGTCCAGAATAATCTTATCCACCGGCCGGCTGATGTCCCGCCCCAGCGTTTCCTTTTTGTTTTCGCTCATCCTTGATCCTCCTTATACAATGGGGAGGGGATCGCCTGATCTTTTCAAAGCCGTCCCCTCCCCTCAGATCCGAATACTGTTAGCTCAGTCCTCCGCCGCGGCTCAGGCCATGACCGGCTCGTACACCTGCGTAAACCAGCCGCCCTCGACCGCCGGATCCACGCCCGCGCCGTCCGCCGTCGCGGCGACGCTCGCCAGGACATCGTTGTCCTGCCGGCGGATAAAGGTCGCCTCCAGGGTCGGGTGCTGGTAGGTCATGGTGTCGCTGTCGGTGTGCCCCGTCTGGGCCAGCTCGGAGAACTTGCCCTTATAGAGCACCCACAACTCCTTGCTGTCGTCGTCCAGGGTCAGCGCGAAGGCGATGGCAACGTTCGGGGCCATCTGGGCGCCCTTGATCACCTGGACGCCCTTGGAATCGACCGCGCGGCCCAGCAGCTCCTGCCGCACCGCGTAGGGAATCTTGTCCAGGTTCAGGCTCACCTGATAACTGTCCACCCTCCGCTCGCTCCGGGTCGCCACATTGGAGGCGTAGACCTTGCCCTCCTTGTACTGGGGCGTGATCGTCGCCTCGATGGTCTTGCCCATGCTCTTCATCGTGCCGTAGGCCGGCGCGGTGGTGAGGGTGTCCTCCTCCGTCATCAGCGCGTAATAGATGTCAAGGATTCCGTAAAAGTAACCCTCGGTGTAGGTCTGAGGCATACGCATGTCCTCCCTTTCTCAATCTCTCTGATACCACACGCACGTGCAGGCGATATGGTGCACGCCCGTGCTGTCCTCATACTCATCCGGGCCCCAGCTGAAGACCCGCACGCCGGCCGCCCGGAGGGCCGCCAGGGCCTCGAAGAAGGCCGTCCGGTGCTCCCCGTCCTCCTTATGGGAGTAGGCGTGGAGCTGCACCGCGTGCCGGAGCCTGGTCACTCCGTTGCTGGCCGTCTGGCCGTCGGCGCCCGCCGTGTTGAATGTCAGCCAGGTCTCGTTGTCCGCCAGGCCCGGCGGCTGGCTCACCGGCCAGCCCGTCTCCCGGAGGGCCTCAAAGAAGACCTTTTCAACGATGTCCGTCATCCCTTGGCCTCCTTTTCGGTCTCGGACTTGAATACCTCCGCCATTTTCGCCTTCACGGCGCTCTCGCTCTGGAGCACCGTCGGGTTAAACCAGGGCCGCGGCTTCAGGCTTTCCCCCCGGCCGTATTCGAGCACGTTCCCGATCCGGGAGTAACTCTCCCCGCGGGGATCGTTCCCCGTGGGCTTGACCTCCGTCGTGTAGCCGTCCCCGGCGCTGTACTCCACCTTCCCGGCCTTGATGCTCTTCTGCAGGCCACCGGTCCGGACAGGCGCCGCCTCCCGGAGCTTTTCCGCCAGCAGATCCCCTCCGGCCTTGACGGCCTTTTTGAGGGCCTCGTCTGTGCTCTGGCTGATCCGCTGCAGCTTTGCCAGCTCTCCGTCGATCCCGGAGAATGTCACCACCGCCATCAGCTCACCGCCCTCTGTCCGGTGACCCGCCGGGTTCTCAGGCGCAGATAGTCCCTGAGATACCCCAGGTGGTTCACCTCCAGGATCTCGTACTCCGCCCCGTGGTGGCTGACCCGCCAGCTGGTGTCGATGTCGTCCCGCCAGCGGATGGTCCAGGTCACCGTGTCCTCCGCATGTACCGCCTGGGCCTGGTAGAACTCCCTGCCGCTCACGTCCGCCTTCCCGGCCATCACCGTCGCCGCGCTTTCCCAGCCGCTTACCGGCCGGCCACGGTCGTTGACGGCCGTCACCGGTTTTTTCAGGACGATCTCCTGCCGGAGATCCCCCGCCTTGATCCGGCTCACGCGCCCGCCTCCCTCCTGGGCCTGAGCTGGTGCACCGACTGCACGATGTAGCCGGGCACCTGGGCCGCGGGGTCAGCGCTGCCCCGGTTGTCGTACATCCAGGCGGCCAAATTGGCCACCCAGAAGGGGTACAGATCCCCCTCCGTGTCCGCGGGCACGCCGGCCCGCTCGTACCAGGCGACGGCGGCGCTCAGGCAGAACCGGAGCGCCGGGTCGTCCGCCTCCGGGTCGGCGCCCGCGAACCGGCGTACAAGCTCAATATCAATGTCGGCCACGTCGCTCCCCCCTTCGTTCGTCTTACTCAGAACCACCCGTTACCGGGATGCCGTTTTCCGCTGCCTTCTTGAACTCTCCCGCGATGTATCCGGCGAAAAGCTCCCGGATCTCCGCGACGGTCTCGATGGCCAGCGAATTAAGGTCTACATACCACTCCACCTGCAGGCTCATGCCCTTCAGGGGCCGGATGGAGCAGGTGGCCGCGGCCGCCTGCACCTTGTCCCCCGCCTGGTTGGTGATCACCGCCCCGCAGGTCGTCTGGATCACGTCCGATCTTTCGATCATTTTTTACTCCTTTGCATGGCCGGGCTTATGTATGGATGCCCGTGCTGTCCGGGCAGTTGATTATTCAGTCACGGTCAGGGTGCGGCGCACCATGGCGCCCGTGTCGAACTTGCTCACGCCCAGGCGGGCAATGCCGCGCAGTTCGGTGCTGTCCGTGCGCCAGGCGTTGCCGCCGATGTCGGTGCTGGCCAGTTCGTAGCCGCCGCAGCGGAAAAGGGTGGCAAACTCCTTGCCGTCACCGATGAACAGGTCGGTGGTGGTGGTGGCGCTTGCCCCGCTGCCGCTGGTCACGTCCGCCATGGTGGCATAGCTGACAGCGTGCAGGGGACGTCCGGCGAAGCGCTTGACTGTGGCGCTGGTGGGGTCAGGCTGCAAGAGCGGGCGGTCGTTGCCGTCCAGCAGGCTGTCCAGGATGTCAAAACCGCTCTGGTTCAGGATCACGGTGGCCAGGGCGCTGATGGCGGGGTCGAGTCCCTTGTTAAGCGCGGTTTTCAGCCCTGCCATGGGATTGCTGGCAATGCTGACGGCGGTCAGGGTGCGCAGCGCGGTGATGAGCATGATGTTTTCGGTGATCACCAGCTTCTTGGCAAACCAGCGGCCCAGATAGCCGAACAGGTTGGCCACGTTGTCGGTCATCAGCTCATTGGAAACGGGCAGGATCAGGGCTTTCTTGGTGCAGCTGTAGCTGACCTTTGCAAATGGGGGCTGGTCGTCGTCGTCGTCGATTTGGCCCATTTCATCCACGTCCACCAGGCCCTTGGTGGGTGCGGTATCACGCACGCGCCAGCCGGTGGGGGCGGTCACGTTTTCCTCGTTGAAAAGGGCTGCCAGCGGATCCAGACTGCGGCGCACTTCGCGGATGGTGTGGTCAATGTCCTCCGGCACCAGGAAGCCGCCATCCGTGCCCACGGGACTGCCGCCGCTTTCGGTCAGTGCGTCATACAGAATTTTCACTCGCTCATTGTCGCGGCCATTCTTGCGGCTGATGCCGTGCTGGATGGCGTAGGCGAAGGCGCGCGCGTATTCATTGGAGTGCAGCATGTCCCGCAGATTGCGCGGCTGCTCCGGCGCGGCGGGGGCGGGGTTCAGGCCGCCCAGCATGCCGCTTTCCGCCGCCTGCTGGGTCTGGTAGGCCGCCTGCAGGGCCGCCAGTCTCTTCTGCATGTCCGCCACCCGGGCCTGCTCCTTTTCCAGGTCGGCGATGGGGGTATTGGGATCCGCGGCCCTGGCCGCCAGCGCCTGGCTGGCCGCCCGGACCTGTCCGCCCAGATCGGTGATCTGGTTCATCATTTCTGCCAAAGTCATTGTCTTTCTCCCTTCTTGTGGTCAAGTTCTGAGTTCCAAGTTCCAGGCTGCCGCTCAGCCCTGAAAAGCGTCCACGTGGACGCTTTCCGCCAGGATTTGCGCCCGCCTGCGGATCTCCTCCCGGCGGGCCTGGTCGGTGGGGTCCGCCGGCGCCGGGGCGCCGTGGGCGCGCGCCATCGCCATCACGGCCTGGGGGCCGTAGGCGTTGGCCTGCATCATCGCCCGGGTCTCCTGGCCCGGGGCCGCCGGGGCCGCCGGCTCGTAGAGGATCCCGTCCGCGAAGCCCTCGTCCACGCAGGTCTGGGCGCTCATGTAGGTCTCCCCGTCCAGCAGCTTTTTGATCTCGTCCCGGCTCTTGCCGGTCCGGCACTCGTAGGCGTTGATCAGCCCCTCGCTGATCACGTCCAGCACGTCCGCCTGGTGCCTGAGATCCTTCGCGTTCCCCGCCAGCTGCGTCCAGGGATTGTGAATCATCATATAGCTGACCGGGCTCATCAGGATTTTATCCCCGGCCATCGCGATGACCGAGGCGGCGCTGGCGGCGATTCCGGTTACCTTCACCGTGACGGTGCCCTTGCCGCTCTCCGCGTGCTCCCGGAGGGCCGTGTAGATCTCCGCCCCGGCCATCACGTCCCCGCCGGGGGAGTTGATGTAGACCGTCACGTCCTTGAGCCGCGCCAGGTGGCGGCGGATGTTCCGGGCCACGACGGTCCCGTCATCCCCCCACCAGCTGTCCTCGGTGGTCAGCACCCCGTCGATCTGCAGCACCCCGTCCTCCGGGTTGTCGGCGCTCTGTCGAAATGTCCAAAATGCCATTGCTTAGCTGTCTCCTTTCCCGTCGGACGCTGCCGGCGTACTCGCTGCCGTTGTTCCCAGCAGCATCTCCGGGTTCTGGACCAGGATCCGGAGGGGCAGCAGATCCCGGCTGCCCATCAGCTCCCCGCCGTTGGGATCGTCCGGGAGCCCCTCGCTCTGCCTGACCTCGTTGGGCCGCATCCAGCCGCCCCGGATCGCCATCTGGTATTTATTGGCCGTGGTGGCCACGTCCGCCCGGGTCAGCTGGCTCAGGTCGAAGCGGATCCGGTAGCCCGCGGCGTAGTCCTGGGGCGTCAGGAGTTTCCGGTCGAACTCTTCCTCCCACTGCTGCACGATGGGCAGCACCGTCAGCTGGAGAAATTCCATCATCTGCTGCTCGGCTGTGCTGAAGCTCGTGTCCGAGTAGTCCCCCAGCATGTGGGGCGGAAGGTTGTAGACCGTGGCCACCCGGTTCCGGGTGATCCTTTCGACGTCCAGCACCTGGCCGTCCACCGTGGGGCTGGAAAAATTCGTGGCCGTGAGCCCGCCTTCCAGCACCACTACCTGTCTGTTGCTCTTTTCGTAGGTCTCCAGGAAACGGTCGACCAGCTCGTCCTTTTCCTCCTGGCCGAGCCCTGAGTTGGGCACCGTCAACATGATCCCGTGGTTGACCCCGTCCAGCTGGTCGAGGGCCAGCTCCTTGACCTGGGTATCGTAGTCCAGGGACCGCCGCAGCACGTCGATGGGCCGGATGCCCTTTTCGCCGTTAGCGCTCAGGTGCCGGACGTTGATCACCATGAACCCAGGGCACAGCTGCCGCTGGCCGTCGTCCATGGTGATCTGATACCAGACCGCCCCGTCCCGGGGATCCCGGAGGGCCTGCACCCGGCTGGGGTTTAATATGTCCAGCCTGGTCACCACCCCGAGGCCGTCGGGGATCTTCAGCGCGTAGGCGTTGCCCTCCGTATTCCTCAGCACCTCCATGGTCTGTCGGAAGCCGAAGGCCGTGAAATTCGGGTTCGGCTCCAGGCTCACGATCCGCTCCAGCGGGTGCGTGGGCTGGGGCTCATAGCCCTTGTACACGTGCATCGGCATGGAAGCGATCGTGTTGGCGATCCGGGAGACCGCGGCGTAGATCGCCTCGTTCCCCTCGATCGTCCGGTCCGCCCGGGGCCGGTTGATGTACCTCAGATCCCTGGGCTCCCGCCGCTGGGGCTTGTCCCGGGCCTTCGGCCGCTCCTCGTTTTCATAAATGCTTTTTGCCTTTGCCTGCTTTTTAAAAGGCCACATTTCACGCCCTCCGTCTGCTCAGCTCGATCACTCTTACCCTGGGCGGCGTCGTCACCACGCCGGCCGGCTGCCGCTGCATCCGCACCGTGTGGGCGTCCAGCCAGGCCATGAAGCCGTCAATCTTGCGGTATTTATTGCGTTTGGTGGGCATCCAGTTGCCCTTGTCCGCGTGCCTCCGCTCCCCGCTGATCCGCACGTTGTCCGTATACCAGGCCAGCATTGGGTCGCTGTTGCTGATCACCGCTCCCCGGAGCAGCTGCTCCTTGATGTCCTTCATGGGGTCGTTCAGGGTGATGGGGCCCTGCCGCACCGTCTGGCAGTCAAAGCCCCGGGCTTCCAGCATCTGCCGGAGCCGGGTCGCGTTGGCCGGGTCGTAGCCGATGGACACCAGCTCGTATTTTTTCGCCTGCTCGCAGAACCAGTCATAGACGTCCTCCTGCTGGATGTACTCGCCCGGCACAATGGAGAGATAGCCCTTCATCGCCAGCCCGTACCAGTCGATTTTTTCCTGATCCTGATCGACCTTCCGCTGCGGCACCCAGGAGTGCAGCAGCACGAAGCTCTTCCCGTCGTCCAGGGGAAATTCCAGCGCCGCCGCCGTGAAGTCCTCCCGGCTGGACAGGTCGAAGCCCCCGTAGCACCGCCGCCCGAGGAGGCTTTCCTCCGGGACGGTGCCGCTGTTGCGCCGGATCACCTCCGGCTGCACAAAGGCCATGTCGTCGGCGTTGACCATGATGTTGAGCTGCTTGCAGATGAAGTCCGCCCGCTCGCTGGGGATGTGCTTGCAGCGCTCCCACTGCTTTTTGAGCTCCTCCAGGTCGAGCGTCACCCCCAAAGAGGGGTTCGCCTTGACCCAGGTCGCCGGGTTGTCCACGTCGTCCGTCCCGTCCAGCTCCGCGATGTAGGCGAACATCCGGTCGCCCACCTCCGGGGCCAGCTTGCCCTGCATCGCGTCGGTGAAAAGGTCGTAGTAGTAGGCCAGGGGCCCGTCGATCACGTTGCCCATGGTGGTGATGTACAGGGTCAGGGGCTGCCGGCGCTTGACGGTCTTTCGCTTAATGATATTAAGCAATTTGAAATCCCGGTATTCGTGGATCTCGTCAAAGATCGCCATATGCGGGTTCAGGCCGTCCAGCCGCTGGGAGTCTGAAGACCGGTGCCGGATCGTTGCGTTGGCCTTGTCGTAGTAGACCCCGTCCCGCAGCGTCCGGAACCTGGGCGCCAGGAAGGGGGAGCTCTCGATCTGCGCCTTGCACTCGTTGAACACGATCCCCGCCTGCTCCTTGGAGTTGGCCAGCAGGTAGATGTCCGCGCCCTTTTCCCCGTCCTTGCAGGCCCCAAAAGTGGCGTTCCCTGCCATCATGGTGCTTTTCCCGTTCCCGGTGCCCACCAGGATCAGGGCCTCCCGGAACCTCCGCAGTCCGTCCGCCTTGCTCACCCAGCCGTACAAATTGCACTCAATGAAGCACTGCCAGTCCATCAGGGTCATGGAATCATAATCGCCCTTGGTGGGGGTCAGAAAGCGCTCCATAAAATCCACCGGCCGGGCCGCCAGGAAGGGATCGAAGCGCCAGGGATAGCTGTCCTCCTCGGATTTTTTCAGGTCGTCCAGGAAACGGCGGCAGGCCATCCGCACTTTTTCCGAGACAACGCTCCGCCCCTCCGCGGCGTCCTGGGCGTAGCGCATACACCGGCGGACGGCGGTGCTCTCCTCACTGGAAGCTGTCAAACTCGTCCTCTATGGGGACGGCGGCCGCCCGGCGCCCGTTCGGCGTCAGCCTGAGCTCCGCCAGGTGCTTGCGCTGCTGGTCGGAGTACGCCCTAAGCTGCGCCAGGCTCTTGTTTTCCTGGTAATACTTCTGCCTGCCGTTCCACCGCTCGGACCCGACCCCGCGCTGGGCGATGTCCTCGATCAGCAGCTGCTTGATCTGCTCCGCCATCGCCACGTCCCCCACCAGCATCTGGTCGGGGTCCGTCATCCCGCCGGCCCGCTTTTCGCAGGCCTCGCAGAGCCGCTCATACATCCGCCGCGCCCTTTCGTCGGTGATCCGCTCGAAGTGCTCGGCCCGGATCTCTTCGTTCATGCGTTTTCCCTCCGGTCAAACCCTCTCAATCCTCATCCTGTGCCGGGGCTTCTCTTCCGCCCGTTTCCGGCTGCCGCCCTTCTCCGGGTGCCGCGCATTGTGGCACTCGGCGCAAAGGCTCACCAAATTGTCCAGCCTGAGCGCCAGGTCGGGCCGCTCCTCCAGGGGCCGGATGTGGTGCACAACCTCCGCCCGCCGGGGCTTTTTCCCGGTGCCCTGGGCGAACCGCGCCATGCAGTCCACGCACATCCCCCGGTCCCGCTGAAGCGCCGCCTTCCTGGCCCGCTTCCAGGCCGCGGTGTGGTAGAAGGGATTGCTCTCCTTGTAATCCATGGATCCCATCCCAAAATAGCGGAGGCGGGCCGTCCTGTCACAGCCCGCCTCCTGAAGGTTCCCATGCCTCCGGCCGGGCCGCCGCTCAAGGCCCGCACCTTTGACTGTCTGTAGTATATCACAAATTTCCGCGCCTGAACCGCTCCACCCCCGCTCCTGCCCGTTCCTCTCCCGCTCCTCCCCCGATCCCGTCCGATACTCTTTCTTATTTATATGGCTTTTTGGCTTTTAGCGCGATCTGTGCTATAATCCCCGTAAGGAGGTGCCCGCCATGAAACGCTTTATTATTTTTCTTTTCGTCCCGCTTCTGATCTGCTTTTCCGCTGCCGCCGATACCATCACCGGCAACGCCGCCATGATCCTGATGAACGTGACGCCCGCCGCTTTTGATGACTGTCATGTCTACGTTTCCCCGCTGGATCAGTACGGCCGCGCCGGCACAGCCTTCGCGATCCTCTCCAGGGCCTCCATTGATTCGGAGCAGCGTCAGGATATTTCCATGTTTTCGCCCGTCGGCTTTGAATTTAACAGACAGTACGCCGGCATCGACGGCGGGAGCGTATACCACCGCTGTCATCTGGTCGGCGCGCAGCTGACCTCCGGCACCGCCTGTCTGGAAAATCTCGTCACCGGCACCCAATACCTGAATATCGAAGGGATGCTCCCCATCGAAAACCGCGCCCGCTCCTATGTCCTGCGCACCGGAGATCACGTGCTTTACAAGGTCGCGCCGGTCTATCAGGGGACGGAGCTGCTGCCCCGGGCCGTGGAAATCACCCTGTATTCGATCGAGAGCAACGGTTTGCGGATGACCGCCTACTGCTACAACATCCAGCCCGGCTATATCATCGACTATGCCTCCGGCCTTGTCCGCGCTGAGGACGAGCCGGAGGAGTTTACCCTGACCGCCGACGCCGATCCCGCTGACCCCGGCACCCGCTCCGGCCAGCCTGATTATGTCCTCAACACCAAATCCCACCGTTTCCATCACCCCTGGTGCCAGGGCGTGGAAACTATGTCCCCCAAAAACCGGCAGGATTATTACGGCGAACGCGAGGAGCTGATCCGCCAGGGCTACAAGCCTTGCGGCACCTGCAACCCCTGATTTTTCCGCGAATTTATCAAAAAAATCTCATTTTTTTCTCAAAAAAGTATTGACAATACATCTTTTAGGGTGTATAATCTAATCAAGAAATCACCAAGGAGGACGAAACCATGAAGCCTACCAAGAAATCCATCGCCCAGCAGCTGCCCCGCCTCGACGCGCTGCGCCGCGAGTACAGGACGCACGACCAGTACGGCATCTGCCCCAACCGCACTTTCGGCAGCGCCTACGCCGATCTCGCTGAGGACGGCAGCGTCTCCCGCATCGCCATCTACGCAGTCGGAGACGGCAGAAACCCCGAGCACTACTACGCCGAACAGCACGACAACGTGATCGACATCACCGAGCAGATCGAAGCCGCTATCAAAGCCGAGGACTATGACGCCTACGGCCGCGACCCGAAAGCCTACCGCGCCGCCGTCATCGACAGCATTCAGGACGCCATCGTCACCGCTACAAGCCAGCCCGTCAAATAAGGAGGTACACACACCATGTCCACCGTCATCAACCTCGCCGGCACCGAGATCAATTTCGCCGCCGCCGTCCAGCTGATGGACGACGAGATCCGCGAGCAGCTGCACGAGGATCTCGCCCCCTGCACCGACCAGGAATTTTTCACCGCCTATGAGAAGGCCCACGCCGCCAAATACGGCGAGGAGTGGGAGCTCAGCAAGGCCAACCCCATATGGTAAGGAGGACACCACCATGACGACCGCCATGAAAACCATCTATCTCGTCTACGACCGCCCCACCGGCCAGACCGGTGACTGGTACCAGGAGTGCCCCACATTCGACAAGGCGGAAGCCGTGAAGGCGGCTCAGTGGGCCTGGAGCTATCTGACGAAGAACGAGCGCGCCTGCCGTGAGGTCTACGTGGGCGTCCACCGCGTCCCGCTGCCGGAGGGCGACACCCGTACCGCCGCCCAGGTTTACGATGACATGCTGGACGACGATACCTGGCCCGTGGATCACGACATCATCCAAATCACCGAGGAGGACGCGGAATGAGCGAAAATCTAATTTCCCTGCGCGAGTATGCCGAGGCCCTGGGTCTCGCCCCCGTATCCGTCCGCCAGAAGGCCCAGCGGGGCACCCTCCCCGGCGCCGTCAAGATCGGCCGGGACTGGCTGATCCCCGCCGGCACCCCCTACCCCGACGCTCGCGTCAAGTCTGGAAAATATGTTGACTGGCGCAAAAAAGATAAAGACTGACACACAAAACGCCGCCCCCATCAGGAGCGGCGCTTCTTTTTTTCTTCCAACGCTCAGAACTCAGAACTCAGAACTCGCTTACCGCGTCAATCAAAGGGGCTTTCCTCCCCGCGCCTCCACTGCTCATTCGGGTCCTCTCCCTTCGGCGCCGGCTCCCTGCTCTGCCAGGAAGGGCAGAAGGTCCCGGAGAGCGCCCGCTCGCAGTCCTCTTTTTTCACACACGTGTCGCAGTCCGGCACGATCCTCACTCGCTGTCCCATGGCGTCAGCGCCCTCCTTTCGTCGCTGGGCCGCCGGTCCCACCAGCGGATCCGGGAGCCCACCTCGTCCGGCAGCTCCGCAGCCGCGATCTGGCTCGGCCCCATCCAGGCGTCCAGATCCCCCAGCCGCCCCGCCGCGTCCTTCATCACCGGGATGACCCGGCTCGGGCCGCCCTCGCTCATCTGCATCTCCTCCCAGAGCACCGTCCCCTCCGGGACGGTCAGGACGGTCTCGACATCGACCACCTGGGCCTCATCCGGGTCCAGCCCCAGCGCCCCGCGGATCAGGTTGACCTCCTTCAGCGTCACCGTGGCCCGGCACTGGGCGCTCATTTTCGCCCGGCCGTAGAGCCTGCGCAGGATCCCCCGCAAATTTTCGTCAAGCATCTTATTTTCCCCCTTTTTCCGGATCCGGTTTTCCGGTCCAGTACTCGACCCCTTCCTCCCGGTGGTCATAGGCGGCCCGGCTGATCACGTCCCAGCCGCAAAACCCCGCCGGCTGCGCCAGCTGGAAATATTCGCACATCTGACGCGCCTTTTCCTCGCTGACCTGCACCCAGACCGGGATGAAGCCTCCCGCGTCCCCCAGCCGGGCAAAGTCCTCCGGCATGACCTTCCTGGGCGGCTCCCGCTTTTCCACCAGGGCGATGGCCTCGTCGATCGCCTCCTGCTCGATCCGGGACAGCAGCCCGTGCACCCGGACGATTTTGAGCCGCCGCAGCAATTCCCTCTGTTCCAAATTCATTCCCCCTTTTCATCGACAAACCAGGCCGGCACCGTCTCCAGGATCTCCTGGGCGCTCAAAGCTTGCAGGAGCCGCTCTCCCCGGCCCTTCAGCTTCCGGACGTACCCGTCCGAAAAGTGCAGCCGCCGGCTCAGCCCCGCCACGGTCTCGCCGCTGACATAATAGCCGTACAGCACCGCGCTCTCCCGCTCCGGCAGCCGGTCCATCAGGGCGCAGGCCGCCGCGCTGATCACCGCGTGCTCCTCCCGCTGCCGCTTGAGGGTCCGCTCCAGCCCGTCGATCTCCGCGGCCATCCGCCCGGCCCGATCCTCACGCCCGCCGCCCCGGCTCCCGTCCCGAAGCGACGGCGATGGCAGCGCCTCGGCCGCCTGCCTCCGCTGCCGGATCCTCTGCTCTGTCCTGCGGATCCCGTCCGGCCCGGACCGGCACCGCCTGAGGATCGTCATCGCGTCCATTCTGTCACCCCCGTTTTACTCGCCTTCCGGCGGGGCGTCCTCTCCGCTCCCCTTCGGGCTCAAAAATTCCACCTCGTCGGCGGTCATCTCCAGGCTGGCGTAGGCCCGCCCGTCGCTCCCGGTGTAGGCGTCCACCTCCGCTTCCCCCAGGGCCGCGGCCTTCCGGCCCTTTTTCAAATACTTCGCGCAGTTGTCCCCCAGCGCCCGCCAGGCGGTCACCCGTACAAAGACGCTGTCCTGCTCCCCCTCCTTGTGCCAGCGCTTCCGGGCCGCCAGGGTAAAACGGCACCAGTTGACCCCGCTCGGGGTCGTGCCTGTTTCGGGGTCGCGGGTCAGATTCCCCACAATCAGCAGCTTGATCAATCTTGTCTTCCCCCCTTTTGTTTAAGCCTGCCGCGGCACCCGGACGGCGCCGCTGACAGAAGCCCCTCACTCCGCCAAAACAACAAAAATTGTCATCCTGAGCCGCGTGAGGTTCCGGCGCAGATAAGCGCCGGAATAGCTGCGAAGGATCCCGCGGGACCTCTCCGCAAGTGATACCACACCGGCTGTGAAGTCTGGCCGCGTTCCGCGTCAGATCCTCACTTCCTTGCCGCTCGCCAGCTTACTCCCCGCGTCCCGGTACTCGCAGACCGCGAAGGGGCTGTCCGTGTCCGTATAGGCGTCCGGCGGGGCGGCCTCGATCAGTGCCTCCCGGAGCCGGCAGCAGGCCACCTCCTTCCCGTCCCGGACGCACATGGCGCACTCCGCCTCCATCGCCGCGGCGGTGATCGCCGCCAGCTTGTCGGCACTCATCAGGATGTGCCAGGAGGGCGGCACCGGCCCGGGAATATCGACGATGTTCCGCCCGTGGGCGCCCAGTTTTTCATAGTACAGAACCCGCTTGTCCGGGAGCGTGTCCCGCAGCATGTCCTGCAGCCGGTTCACCAGGGTGATCAGCAGCCGGAGATCCCGCCAGGCGTTCTTGTGGCCGGAGAGGCGCTCCTTCAGCGCCTCCCCGTTTTTCATCAGGTCGTTCCGGACGATCATCAGGTCGACGATGGCGGCGTGCTCCGCCCGGTTGGGGTTCGTCCGGCCCCTGGCATCCGCCTTGCTCATTTCTCCGCCCTCCTTTTGATCGCCGTCATGGTCTTATACTCATCCCAGCCCCGCACGGCGGAAAGCACCGTCTCGAACTCGCACCGGGGGATCTCCCGGGCGCTGCGGACGCCTGTCAGCAGCCGCACGCTCTTCCGGATCGCCGCCGCCGCTTCCTTTTCCGCGCCCGAAGCGAGATACTCATCGCAGACCGCCTCCGCCCGCTCCCGGATCGCCCGGTTCAGCTCCGCCGCCTGGGCGGGGGTCACCTTTTCGAGGACCCGGAGCCGCTGCTCCAGCTCCGTCATCCGCTCGCAGGTGAGCCGCACCATGTCGGCCATCCCCTCCATCAGCCGGAGGGTCTTCTGCAGCATCTCCCGGGCCTCGGGCCCGCTCAGCGCCCCGCGTTCTTCGCTCAGAACCTGGAACTCAGAACTTGGAACTAACCCGCTATTCACATCCGCCGCCCCCTTCACTCCACCGACGCGCCGGTCAGGGGATAGACACCCAGCGCCTCCCGGGCGCCCTCCACCCAGCGCGCCACCGTCTCCACCTGCTGGCGGACGGACTCCTTTTCAGGCGCCGGCATCCCCCGCAGCGTCTCCCCCATCTGAGGCAGCACGCCCGCCGCCCCGATGAAGGCCCGCACCGCCGCACCCAGGTCGAAGACCGTCGGCCCCGCGGCCCGGATCCCGGCCCGGGCCTGCTCGATTCCCTGCCGGGCGCTCTCCGCCCGCAGCCGCTCGACCTCCTCCGCCCGCCGGGCCTCCCGCTTCTGAGCCGCTTCCAGCTCCACCCGGATCTCCCGGAGCTCGTATTCGTGGTCCTCCTTCAGCACCCGGACGGCGTCCTCCGCCGCGAGCTTTTTCTGCTGCTCAACATAGCTGTCCATATTCCGGAGCTTTTCGCCCAGGGCGTCCTTTTCCCGGCCAATCTCCGCGATCGTCTCCTGAGCGCTTTTCAGCTGCTCGCTTTTCAGCCCCAGCTCGCCCCGGATCTCCGTGATCCGCCGGTCGGCCCGCTCGATGGTCTCGATGTACCCCTGCTCCTGCCGCTTCTGCGCCTCGATCCGCTGGCGCAGCTGCAGCACCGTGTCGGCCTCCCGGGCCGCCTGCGCCGCGACCTCCTCCCGGCTCTCCTCACTGAGGCCCGAGCTCAGCAGCATCAGCGCCTTGCTCATCTCCAGCTGCGCCATGGCGCTGCCTTCCCTGATCTCCCGGGCCGCCTGCATACAGCGCTGGGCCTGCCGGGGCGTCAGCCCCGTGATCCTGGTCACCCAGGCTTCCCACTCCCCGTGAGGCACCACCCCGGCTGCCCTGGCCTCGTTGAGGGTCCGCCCGATCCCGATGTACCCGGTGCCGATCTGCTCCTTGTACAGATAGATCCTCGCCTCGTAGTCCGCTAAAGTCATTTCATGCTTTTCAGTCCCGATCAAGTCTTTCATCATGACCCGCTCCTTTTTTATCCTGTTTTTCTCTCAACCTATGTCCCCGCGTTCCCAGGAGCTCCGCAGCTCCTGGGGCAGCCTGGCGTCTGCCACGTCTAACATCAGGCTGCAGTCGTTGTCCAGCAACCACCAGACACTTTCATAAAGCAATTCCGGCGGGCAGCCCCGCCAGTGCACCCGGCACTTGTGTAGCGCGATGCGCATCACCCTGTCTGGCGCCTCTTCCGCGCCTGGCGCTCCGATCCGGATCAGATGGGCCCGGACTTTTTCAATGTCCCCGCTCATGAGCGCCGCGTCCCGCCCATCCAGAAATTCCTCGGCACTCTCATACGGTTTTTTTTCGCTCATCCTTCTTCTCCTTTCTTTCTCTCCTGGTCTGCGCGTGCCACTTGGCGTCCGCCCGCAGATGGCAGGGCGCGTACAGCGCGACCAGGTTGCTCTGCTCGCAATTCTCGGGCCGGTGATACAGATGGTGGACCGTCAGCGTCCGCTGATGGGTGTCCAGCTTCTCCCCGGGCTGCCGGCACTGCTTTCCGCACTGCTGGCATCTCCTCCCGGCCTCCTCCTTGACCCGGAGCGCGATCTCCCGCCACCGGGCCGGATACCTGGTCCAGTCAATCGGCATCCCAGATCAGCTCCTTTCCGCAACGCCAGCAGAACCTCGCCCCATATGGCCCAGCAATCTTCCGGCACCCAGGACACCGCCCGACCCGCGCCATGTCGCTGCCCTCGATGATCACCCTGGCCGGCGCCTTTAACCGGAGGAAAACGAGCGCTTTCCGGATCGTCTCCTGGTCGATCCCATCCACGGTCCCGTCCCAGGCAGGCTGGTCAGCGATCTCCTGTAGGCAGCCAATCACCCGCTCCAGCTCCGTCATCCGACCCACCCCGCTTCCTTCCGCTGCTCATCGCTGGGTCTCTCCGTCCAGATCCGGGAGTGGCCCGGCCGGTTGTACTCCCCCGGCATCCCGGCGATGCCGCCAATGTGTCCGTAGCTCAGTCCGTCGCCGTCGTCCATCTCGATGGTGTTTCCCCGCAGCCAGGCGATCTCCACCAGGTCTGTAAATGCCTCCCCGGTCTCCTCATCCTCAACCCAGCACTCAAGCCATCCGTGCCCGAAGTCCCGCGCTTTCAGCACCTCAACCCGGCTCATCAGCCTCGCCTCTGTCATCCGTTTCCCTCCCTTTCCGCCTCGACGGCCTTGAGCATACTCTTTTTAATCTCCCCGCAAAGAGCCCCGGCCAGCTTTTCAGAATCCATTACGTCCAGCCCGCCCATCTCCCGGATCATCTGGAGATAGAGCGTCTCCAGCGCGTTGAGCCAGATATAAAAGTCCATCACCGCCCCGCAGCCGGCGCCGGTGACCTCCCACACCTCGCTGCCTTCCTCCTTCAGGACCATCAGCCCCACCCGGCTTTTTTTGACGAAACCCGTCATGATGTCCGAGAAGGTGTCGAGATTCATGCGCTTCGCGTCCTTTTCCAGGCCCGGCCGGGCCTGCTGAATGTTTTCCTTGAGCCATGCCATAATGCGTTATGCCTCCTTATCGTACTGCGTCAGCCTGATCTTCTCGCGCTCTTTCCTGTCCTTCTCCGCGTCCGCCTGCCGCCAGGTGTGATACAGCGCCCAGCAGACCGGATCCCGGATCGTGGGGTTTCCCTTTCCCCGGGCATAATTGCGTTTCAGGGCCTCCACCGCCTCTTCCAGCGTCACCGCCTTCCCTCCTTCCTCTAATCTCAGAACGGCAGCGCCTCCCCGGTCACATCCTGATACCCGTCCATGTCCAGCCGCTGCTGCTCCTGCCTCACCCGCGGCCCGTCCATCTGATCCCTGGGGATCCAGAGGAGCCGCACCGTGCGGCCGTCGATCCGCTTGTTCCTGGTCACCGTGTCCCCGTCCGAGGTCACGATCCCGTCCGTCCGCAAGTGTTTATAAAGCGCCTTCAGGGAGACCGGGAACTCGACCCCCTGCTCCCGGCACAGCTTCTGCACCGCGCCAAAGGCGACATTGGGCAGCAGGTAATAATAGTCGCTGTCCATGTATCCCACCATCGTGTCCAGCGGGCTTAATGCCTTCACGCCCTCGGGCCCCGGGGTCAGATCCCGGAGCGCCGCCTTCTTGCTCACCAGCAGCTCGGACAGGGTCGTAAGGAAGATCCGGCTGGGCTTTTCGCTCTCCATGGTCCGGGTCTGCCGGCGGCTCATGTCGCTGAGCAGCTCCAGCGCCTCCCGCTGCATGAGGATCGCCTCCTCCTGGGTGATCCCCCCGACGTCCCGCATGTAGTTGAGCATCAGGGAGTAGCCCATCAGGATGCAGGCCACCGCCTCAGGCGCCCGGTCGTGTCCCCCTGTCTCCGCCTGCCGCTGCCGCACCAGCTGCCGGAAATTGAGGAACATGCCGTGCAGCCGCTCCGGCAGCTCGTCGGCCTGCTTTTGAAGCCAGAGGATATATCCCCGCATCGCCCTTTGCAGCCATCCCTTCCGCGCGTCCTCCTGGAGCGCCGTCAGTTCCTCTCCCACCGGGATGTCCTCCTTGTCGATGTCCAGGATGAAGAACCGGGCCAGGCCGCTGGCCCCCACCGCCGGCAGATCCTCGCCGGTGATGATGGCCACGCTCCGGGGCGGCTTGCTCTCCTGGATAGTCCGGTCGGCGTTGAGCCGTCCCCGGTCGGCACTGTCGCCGAAGGCCCGGCTGAGAGCCTGGGCCATGGCGCTCATCTGCCGCTTTTCCTGGATGGAGCTGGTCGGATGGAAGTCGTCCACCAGCAAGGGCATGTCCTTCACCAGGAAGGCCTTCCCTCTTACCTGGTTCGGGGTGTCGTTGAAGCTCGCCGGGGCGTTCCGGGAGTGGAAATTCCCGAAGTGCGCCATGGCCAGCGCCGCGGCGGTCGACTTGTGGGTCCCGCTCTCCCCGTACAGGTACAGGGCAAACGCCGGCGCCACGTCCGTCTGGGTCATGAACTCCCTGAGGGGCGCCAGATAGGCCGTCCCCAGCAGCGCCGTCCCGATCTCCCTTTTCATGATCTCCTGCACCCGGAGGCTCTTTTTCGCCGCCTCCGAGAAGGGCATCTGGCTGAAGCCCTCCGCCCCGCTGCCGTCCAGCCGATAGGTCCGGAGAGGCCCCATGTCCACCGTCACGCCCTCCCGGCCGATGGCTCCGCCGTGGTACAGGTAGCACCACTGCCCGCCGATCTTCCGCCAGCCCGTGTGACTGTACTCCGTCACCCGCCGGGCGGTGAGCTGCCCCACCTTTTTGATCGCCCAGGCCACCTTGTCCTTGGTCGCGGTGCCCGGCGCCAGGGAGGCGGAAAACCCCCAGGAATCCGTCACCCACTTCATGCCGTCCAGGTCTTTCGCCGGGATGGTCACCCTTGGCAGCGGCCGGCCCTTGGCCGTCCAGCCGTCCAGCACAAAAAACAGGCTTTTGGTCACGCCGTCGTCCCTGACCATCTCCATCCGGGGCAGTACGACGAAGTCGGTGAGCTTTCTGGCGCTCTCCCCCGTCATCTGGGCGATGCAGCCGTCCTGGACGCCGTAGCCCTGGACGCTGGTGTACAGTCTCACCGCCTGCTCCTGGGGGCTCAGCCAGAAAGGCACCGCCGCCGGGTCAAAGTCCGGCGTCCGCTCCACCTGGCGCTGGAGCGCTTCCAGCCCCGCCCCGTCTCCGAGGATCGCCATCAAATCGCTGACGTCCCCCTTCGGGGGCAGCTCGGCGCACTCGGACAGATCCACCAGCCGCACCCGCTGCGCCGTCCCGTTCAAGGCAAGCGCCACCGCGTAGGCGTGATTTTGCCCCGTGTAGTCGTTGGCCTTCGTGTCGCAGTCGGGCAGGATCACCACGTCCGCCCCTTTGAGCCACTGGTTGTACCCGTCCCGCCATTTCCCGGCCCCGCCGGGGTTGCAGGTGGCCGTCAGCCCCAGCCGCTCCAGGGTCTCGACGTCCTTCTCCCCCTCCACCACGTACACCGGCCGGCCCGCCCGGACGGCCTCGACGACCGCCGGCAGCCGGTACAGCGTCCGGTCCCGCAGTTCGTTGGGGACGCTGGCCACATAGCCCTCCCGGTTGGCCTTCTCCGCCTGCGGGTCGTACCGCCTCTGCCGGAAGGTTTTTTCCCGCTTCCCATCCTGCTCATATTCGTACCGGCACACCTGGAAGAGCTCATTGCCCTTTTCATCGGTATAGCTGTACACCCTCGCGGGGTGGGAGAAGTCGATCCGCGGCTCCGCCTTCCTGGCCGGCCCGGTCTCCTTCGCTTGGTGCACCGCCACCCCCTTCGGGGCCTCCGGCGGCTGACCATAAACCGGCCTGTCCCCGTCGTCCCCGTCCACGATCAGATCCCGGGGCTTGACGCCGATGGCGGCCATCACGGCGCTGCCCTGGCATCCGGCGTGACAGCAAAGGTAGATCCGCCTCTTTCCGTCCTTGGCGCTGGCCTTTTCCGTCACGCTCAGGCTGGCGGTCTTATCGTCATGGCAGGGACAGCGCGCCATGTACTCGCCCGAAGCGCTGGGCCCGGTCACGTTCCTCAGCCTCCCCAGGATCTCCCGCAGCGTCATCTCTCCCCACCTCCTTTTTTTATAAGTTCATAGTTCCAAGTTCCAGGTTCTGAGAGCGGAAAGCGTCCACGTGGACGCTTTTCATCGCTTACATCTCCAGCCGCAGCAGCCAGTCCGTGCACTCATCGATGTGCTGCTGGATCATCCGCGCCTCTTCCAGCGTCAGCCGGCGCTCCTCGCTCTGCGGCCCTTCCTGCTCCAGCACCGCCGGCGCCGTCCTGGCCACCGTCCCGGCCCCGCTCTGGATCGCCCGGATCTCGTCCGCCTTGAGGATCCCCCGCCCCTTGCACAGGTAGCTGTAGGAAAACGTCATAAAATCAATTAAACCCCGGTTCATGGTTTTTCCTCCTCGTAGAATTTCCGCCAGTCCTCATCCAGCGCGTCCCCCAGCCGCATCGCGGCCGGCACCCTGGGCGTCCGCTCTCCGGCCTCATAGGCCGCCACCGTCCGCTGCGCCATCCCGGCCTTCTGCGCCAGCTCCGCCTGGGTCATCCCCAGCTGCCGGCGCCGTCGCCGCATCCACTTTCTCTCCATCCGGATCACCTATCCCGCTTTCGTCGTAGAACCACGGCCAGGGGAAGCCAAACGCCGCACCGATCCTCTTTGCAGTTCCCGGCCTGGGATCTGACTGCCCTGTCTCGATGGCACTGTATGATGGTTGCGAAATTCCCGCCAGGCTCGCGGCGGCCGCCTGCGTTAAGCCCAGCTTTTTCCGAATATCAATTAGCCATTGCCTCACTTTTTCACCCCCTCGGTCGGTATTGCCTATTATATTAGTTATTGCCTATTTTGTCAATAGGTGGCAGCTATTATTTTGCTGTTGCCTGATTTAGCCAACGCCTATATAATAATTGGTAACAGCTATTATAAAGGGGGCGATGCTTTGAACCGGTTCAGATTGGCCAGAGAAATGGCTCATATATCCCAGAAGGCCGCCGCGATCTCACTGGGCGTCAAGGCTCCAAGCGTCAGCGGCTGGGAAAGCGGCGCCACCCATCCCACGCTGGAGAATTTGAAGGCCATGGCAGCGCTTTATCGTGTCTCTGTCGACTATCTCCTCGGCGTGACCGACATTCCCGACGCCGACGCCGTCCCGAACAATAAAAAAGAGCCCACCGTCTCAGACGATGGGCTGCGGGTTTACGTGGTCAGCCGGATCCAGTCTCTTTCGGATCCGGCGCTGGAGCGCGTTCGGGATTTTCTGTCAGGGCTGGAAGCCGGTCAAGCCATCGGTCCAGGGCCCGCAGCTGCTCCGGGCTCAGACGATCCACCCGCTGGATGATCTCCCTGAGGATCTCTTCTCTGCTCATATTTCCGTCCTTTCCGCCCGGCGCGCCTGGCTTTTTTGCGCTTCTTAATTTATATCACATAAATGGGGGTACATTCAATGAAAAAGTATCTTTCCGCCGTCCTTTTCCTGTTCCTCGCCCTGATTTTCGCGGCCGCCGGTCTGCGCGGCGACGAAACGAGCGTCCGGGTCGGCGGCCTGGTTGTCGCCGCCCTGTTTGTTTTCCTGGCTTACCGCCGCTTCGCCAAGCTGAAAAAGGTAGCCGCCCCGCCCGCTGCCGCGCCTGCTCCGGCCCAGCCGGCCCCGGCCGCAGATCCCCGTCCCCGTTTCGAGCATCTCCAGTTCACCGTGGCCGGCGTCACCTTCAAAAATGACGACGGCTCCGACCGCCAGACGATCCTCCGCCATCTCCGCTTCGGGGACGCCCCTTATGCCCGCGGCGATTCCTTCGAGGTCTCCCTGGAGCCCTACGACTACCAGGGCAGCCCCGCCGTCCGGGTGCTGGTGAACGGCTACCAGGTCGGCAACGCCCCCCGCGACAAAGTGCCCGCCGTCCTGGACTTTATCAAATCGAAAGCGGAGGTTTCCGCCGTCGACATTTACGGCGGCGGCACGAAGAACGGCGAAAAATTAAGCTACGGCTGCCAGATCACCCTCCGCCGCCCCGGCTGATCCCCTGTTACAGTTTCCTGTTACACTTTTCCTGCCACTGTTACAGATCCCTGTAACGCCTTTCCGCCCTGTGCTGACAGGGCTTTTTATATAAGCGTTACAGTATTACAGTTAAATTTACAGGGTACCCCCCTGCAGAAATTATTTTGTCTGTATTGCTTTTACGGCCTTTTGACGTTTTTGAGGTATGAAAGATGGGAACCGTTGAAAAAAGAGGCAAAAACACCTGGCGCATCGGCACCCAGGTCAAAACCCGGGCCGGCTGGGAGTGGGTGAGGATGACGCTGCACATGGATCCGGTCCTCTCCGAGGCCGTCCAGCGCCGGGACGCGGAGCGGGAGCTCAAGCATCTGGAAGACCGGCTGAAGCTCGAAGAGGAGACCCGCCTCACCCTCCGCCAGTGGTCCGAGGAGTGGCTGGAGAAGGTCGTGGCCCCCGACGCCAGCCCCGTCACCCTCCATAACTACCGACATCTGCTGGACAGCAGGATCCTCCCCGCCCTGGGCGATACCCCCCTGGAGGATCTCACCCCGGCGCTGCTCACCGACTGGCTCCTGACCGTCCGGGCCGCTCCCCGCCGCTCCACCAGGAAGGAGGAAGCCGCCCTCTCCCGTCCCCGCGGAAAAACGGAAAAGCTGATCCCGGATTACAAGGCGGGAAAGCCCCTGAGCGTGAACACCGTCCTCCACTACTACACCTGCATGGTGGCCATGCTCTCCGCCGCCGTCCGCCTGGGCTATCTCGAATCAAATCCCATGGACCGGGTCCAGCGCCCGAAGCTGAGGGCAAAGAAGCTCAAGGCCCTCACCGAGGAGGACGCCGTCTGTCTGATCGGGCGCCTGGCCGACGCGCAGCCGGGCTGCCGCCTCGCCGTCCTCCTGGCCCTCCTCTGCGGCCTGCGGCTGGGCGAGGTGGGCGCCCTCAAATGGAAGGACGTCGATTGGCAGCACAGCACCCTCACCGTATCGAAGGCCGTCAAGTACACCCCCGAGGACGGGCTCTTCGAGGCCGCCCCCAAGTCGGCCGCCGGCGACCGGGTGATCACCCTGCCTCCCGCCATGGCCGCGATCCTCCGCGCCGCCATGTGGGACGATGCCATGGAGGAGCAGGACTGGCCCGAGCTCTGGCAGGGCCAGGGCTACATCGTCCACGGCGCCCACGGCAGACCCCTCCACCACGATACGCCCTCCAAGTGGTTCCGGGCCTTCGCCGACGCCCACGGCTTTCCCGGCGTCCGCTTCCATGATCTCCGCCACGCCCACGCCTCCATCCTGGTAGCCCACGGCATCGACGTGGCAGCCGTCGCCTCCCGCATGGGCCACGGCGACCCCGGGATCACCCTCCGCACCTACGCCCACGCCCTCCCCCTCCGGGACCAGGCCGCCGCCGCCGCCCTCGACCCCCTCCTCCCCTCAGCTGACGCCGCCCCACCATCAGACCCCGACGCCCAGGCGGACAGCAGCCCCGCGTCTCCGTAACAGCGCCGCCGCGCAGCGGCCAGCCCACCCAGCGCAGCGAAGCGCCCGCCGTTTCCCCCAACTCCCCCCGACGAAAAGCCCACACCCACCAGCTACATCCGCCCGCAAGCCCCCAACCCTTCCCCCAACTTTTCGCCCTCATCCGCCCCAACCCCCAGCAACGCAAAAAGCCCACATCCCTGTCGGATGTGGGCTTTTCGTTTGGCGCGCCCTGGGGGACTCGAACCCTCGGCCTTTTGATTCGTAGAACCGCGCGCCTTTTGCCTCGTGAATAAATACAGGGGTATTATTCTACTGTAATTACTGTAATTCCTGCTATTGCCAAAATTCTTTCATTATATGCCTCGCCGGATCCTGTTACAGTTGTGTTTTTTAACTGTAATTAACTGTAACAGTTAGGGGATACCCCCCTGGAATTTTTGAAGGCCCACGCTATCAAGGCTTGAGGGCCTCTCCGGTGTCCGGTCCCCGTGCTTTTGACTTTGAGGGTGGGGCGGGTAGGTCCGCGCAGCTGTCTGCCGGGCTATTTCTGCTATCATGTTTGTCATGCTGCACTTTTTGCAGCGAATCCCGCTTTTTATATCAAAATCGCAGCGTTTAGCACATTTGCACGCTTTTCTTATATCCGCGTGCCCCGCTCCCATATAAATTGGCATTTCCCGGCGCGCTTCGCGCCTCTGGGCTCTCGCCCAGGCTGAGCGCCGCCAGCCCACGTTAAAAGCCCCGGCCGAAGCCAGGGCTCTTCGTTATGCGTCTGTGTCAGGTGGTCTGTACTCCTCCACCTTATCCAGCTCCGGCAGTCCCGCCACGCTGGTCAGCAGGCTCAGGATCCCAGCCAGCAGCGCCGCGCTGCCCACCATCGCCCAGTTGACCTCCGCCATCACGGCGCTGGTGCCTATGGTCGCAATGGCGGTCTGCGCCACGGTCTTCAGGGCACGCACGCCCGCCGCTTTAATCCAGTCAATAAATTTATACTTCATGTTCTCGCTCCCTTCAGGTCTCTCACGTCGTGCTGCAGCTCCGTCACCTGGCCCTCAAGTTTAAAGGTTCTTTCGACGACCTGATTATGCTTGTCGACCTTCTTCTCCAGCTGCTCGATCCGGTAAGCTATCAATGCCGAGCTCTTCCGGTTGGCGATATACACCCCTATCAGGCTCAGCACCCCCGTGATCACCGCGGACAGCACCGCGACCCATGCGTCACTCATAGACATTCCCCCTCTTGCTCTGTCGGTTCAGTTCTTCCACAATCCGCCTTTCCCTCTCGCTCAGCGTCCACCTGGTCGCCGCAGCCCTCTCCGCCGCAGCCCTCTCCGCCGCAGCCCTCTCCGCCGCAGCCCTCTCCGCCGCAGCCCGGTCGCTC
>ODAI013210576.1_pt1 | contig 36672 bp, 29 predicted proteins | sample 1539321 | NCBI WGS metagenome assembly ODAI01 (sample SAMN02144231, study PRJEB22623) | gut metagenome | biome: sheep rumen | host: Ovis aries | place: New Zealand
TACCTGTGACACTTGTATTCAACAAGGTTGATGTGGTGGATGACGAATGGCAGGAGTATCTCGATGGTGTAATACGACTATACGAAACTATCGGCTACGAGTGTCGTCGCATATCTGCCAAGACGGGCGAAGGAGTGGAGGAGCTCCGCAAGGAACTGTCGGGCAAGATTGTGTGTCTATCTGGTAACAGCGGAGTAGGAAAGAGTACGCTCATCAATGCTCTTTATCCTAATCTGAACCTTAGGACAAGCGAGATTTCGGATGCTTACAATACAGGTAAGCACACCACGACATTCTCAGAGATGTACGAGGTGGAGGACGGTGGCTACATAATCGACACTCCTGGAATAAAGGGATTCGGTACTTTCAATATGCAGAAGGAGGAGATAGGTCATTACTTCAGGGAAATATTCCACTTCTCTTCCGGGTGTCGCTTCAACAACTGTACTCACACTCATGAGCCACATTGTGCCGTGCTGGAGGCTGTGGAGCGTCACGATATAAGCGAAAGCAGATATAACTCATACCTTTCAATGCTCGAAGATGAAAAAGAAGATAAGTATCGCAGTGGTAATTAGCATACTCACGCTGACCGCCAGTGCACAGACATACGAACAGTACGTGGAGGCAGGCAACCGTCTTGCTCAGCATGACTCGCTTACTCAGGCTGAGGAACAGTACCGCAATGCCTTGCGCCTTGCACCTGAGGACTACCGCAATGCTCTCATCTATGCCAATCTTGCTAAGGTACAGTTGGCACAAGGACAGAGCCAGAAGGCACTCAACTCCTATGAACTGGCATTGGGTATCGTGCCACGCAATGTTCCTATCCTCAAGTCGAGGGCAGATTTATACTTGAAACTTGGCAATCTCACTAAGGCGCTTATCGACTATCGTAACATCTTGGAGGTTGACCCAAACAACACGGAGGCACTCCAGTATCTTGGTTACATATATACCAAGCAACGTGAGTATGCAAAGGCAAAGACGCACTACGAACGTTTGCTATCTATAGAGCCAGATAACTACACAGCTCTCCTCGGAGTGGCAATCCTCTTTCAGGAATGTGGTAAACCTGGTGAGGCAATGTCACGCCTCTCGGTACTTGCCGACAAATATCCTGACCGTGCAGAGATATACAGTATGAGAGCAGAGATAGAAGCAGAAGCCAACCAACCGGAATTGGCAATCATGGACCTTGACAAGGCAATAAGCCTTCAACCCGACAACAAGAACATGATTCTTACTCGTGGCTTTATTCATCTCAAGAATAATAATAAGTTCCTCGCCAAGCGTGACTTTGAACGCGCTATTGCTCTCGGTGTTCCACGTGGACAGCTCAAGAAGGAACTGAAGATGGTTAAGTAGTTAGTTTGTGAGTTAGTATGTTTTTTTGTTTTTTACGTAAACGGAAAAGACGTAGCGATAACTAAAAAACTCACAAACCAAAAAACTTAAAAACTAAAGTAATGAAAGAATTCGTAATAACAGAGGCAAAGGTAGAGACAGCCATATTGGTTGCTCTTATCACACCTCAGCAAAATGAAAGAAAGACAACTGAATACCTCGACGAACTGGAGTTTCTTGCAGAGACAGCAGGCGCCAAGGTAATCAAACGATACACGCAGAAGGTGAACGGACCAAGTAGCGTCACTTATCTTGGTACTGGTAAGCTTGAGGAGATTGCTCAGTTTATCAAGGACAAGCAGGATGAGGTAGATGCCTATTGGGAAGAACAGATTGCTCTTGGCAATCCTTACCAACAGACAATCGTTACTGGTACTAAGGCACGTCACGGTGACGAGTACATGGAGGAGGAAGACGATTCCTACTTCGTGAACGACGACGAGGACGAGTACCGTAACACCAAGAGTCGTAAGCAGCGCAAGCTTGAGAAACTTCTTGCCAAGCAGAAGGCACAGATGCAGAAAGAACAGGAAGTGCCACAACCTGTTGGTATGGTAATCTTTGATGATGAACTTAGCGCAAAGCAGATTCGCAATATAGAGCAGGTGCTTCAGGTCAAGATACTTGACCGTACAAGTCTTATCCTCGACATCTTTGCTATGCGTGCCCAGACGGCTGCGGCAAAGACACAGGTTGAGCTTGCTCAGTATAAATATATGCTTCCACGACTCACACGTCTGTGGACACACCTTGAGCGTCAGCGTGGTGGTTCGGTGGGACTTCGTGGACCTGGTGAGACGCAGTTGGAGATGGACCAGCGTATCATCCGTAACCGTATGTCGTTGCTTAAGGATCGTCTTGCAGAGATTGACCAGCAGAAGTCAACACAGCGTAAGAACCGTGGAAGACTTATTCGTGTTGCTCTTGTAGGTTACACTAATGTGGGCAAGAGTACCATCATGAACCTTCTTGCCAAGAGTGACATCTTTGCAGAGAACAAACTCTTTGCTACACTTGACACAACGGTTCGTAAGGTCATTATAGATAATCTGCCATTCCTCCTTTCTGATACGGTAGGATTCATCCGTAAGTTGCCAACTGACCTTGTGGAATCATTCAAGTCAACACTTGACGAGGTGCGTGAGGCTGACCTTCTTCTTCACGTTGTTGATATCTCACATCCTGACTTTGAGGAACAGATTAGAGTGGTGGAGAAGACACTTGCCGACCTCGGTTGTGCTGACAAACCAAAGATGTATATCTTCAATAAGATTGATGCTTACCACTGGATAGAGAAGGAAGCCGACGACCTTACTCCACGTACTAAGGAGAATATCCCATTGGATGAACTCATGAACACATGGATGGCGCGCCTTGGTAGTGAGGATGTAATGGTGAAGAGTGATGACACTCCTTCGGCTTCATCCCTCAAGTCATACGTGGTGAACGATGATATCAAGGAAAAGAAGACTGAAGAGCAGCTTGGTGCTACGCTTGGCACATTCTTCATCTCTGCCCGTGAGAAGACAAATATTGACTCTATGCGTGACGTATTGTATAAGAAGGTTAAGGAACTTCATGTACAGAAATATCCATACAACGACTTCCTCTACAACTCTTATGACGAGAATGGTGAGGTACAGTAATAAGCAAACTCAACTTTAGCAAGTACTTGTAAGGAGTTATAGAGTAGTTATAGTGGAGTTAAAAAGGAGTTAAAAAGACGATACTTTTTTGCGGATTTTTTTTAAATCACTATGCGATAGACATTCGTCTTTTTAACTTCCTATATAACTTCTTTTTAACTCCTCTTTAACTACAAGTAAAGTTCAGTAAGCAAACAGAAGGCTGTTGGAGCGACTCCAACAGCCTTCTGCTTTTATCGTATCTTTAAAGTACGGCAGCCACCTTACGAATGTTTGCCAATCTTTCTGAAAAGGACTTGTTTGATTTTGTCTGTTGTAGGTTATAGTCAAGCTGAATGCTTAACAAAGGTTGTGCATCAATACCGAGTGCAGCTTCGAGAAGTAGTGCAAGTTCAGAACTTAACGGACGTTTTGCGTTTAGTACTTCGTTAAACTGAGAATATGACACACCAATCTCCTTTGCCAACTTCCTTTGTGACACACCCCTGTATTCCAGTTCGTCCTTAATTATTTCTCCAGGATGAACGGGAAAGAATGGTTGTGTATTGTTTGCGTAAAATCTCTTGTTCATTGTGCTCATATTCCTTTGTTACTTGTAATGATTTGACAATTCTACAATATTGCAAATAGTTGCAACTTGCTTACCATCTTCAAACTCTTCAATGAATTCAATACGATATTGGTCATTTACGCGAACCGAAGACAATCCTTGCTTGTCTCCAATTAAATGCTCGTAATGCAAAGAACCATATTTTAGGAGTTTGTTTACATCATCTTCTTTAATCATAAGTTTTATGACTTGAGCATACTTCTTTACAATCTGAGGCTGAAACCTGTGTTTCTTATCCTTAGATTTTCCTGTGGCATACAGGTCGTATAAGTATTCCTTATCAAAGTACACTTCCATATATTTATGATGTTGTATTTGTTGCAAAGGTAAATCTTTTTATTTGTATTCACAAATATGTGAACATTTTTCTATATAATTATATGGTAAAATGGTCTCAAATACCATATTGTTTTATTGCTTACGAGAGGTAATGCGTTGAATATCTATAGTATTAATGTGTAACAGTCACAGTCTCAAATCTCAGTTCGTAATTTTAAGTATTCCTTTTTTTTTATTATAGATAAGGAAGAGAGGGAAAAGAATATCATCTTTAAAATTAACTATGACTCTGTGACTGAGACTGTGATGATAGTTTGTATTATGTAAAAATCAATAAAATACATATTTAAAGGCTCTTGCTATGAAACATTTATATCTTCATAAATTGTTGGTGTCCATTTTTTAACATTATTCCAACAAATTTAATATATAATTGTTAATGCGTTAACAAATGAATCACTCCTAATAAGAGGATAAAAAAGACGAAAAGAAGCCATGACAACATCAAAAATCATTTGAATGTTGCACATAATTACCCTGTCATTTCCACGTTTCAAGTTCGCCGATTCTCCGTCAATTCTCCGTCGATACTCCCTTGATTCTCCTATACAACTCCGGAGAATCTCCATCGAATGTCCACCGATTCGATGGACATTCGGTGAAGATGCGGTGAGTATCCCGTGGAGACTATACGGAGTATCAACGGAGGAAGAAGGGAGTATCGACGGAGAATTGACGGACAAGCGTCGGACAGATAACATCGGGAAAACAAAGACGGAAAATATGATTGTTAAATTATCAATTATTTAATAAGTAAATAATAAAATAGTTTTTTAAGCTCGAACATTCTTAAAGTACGAACCGTTAGCTCGGCGTAGTAGATTATCATTAATTATTATTTGCGTAGTATATGAAAAAACATACCTAAGCGGAACAGGTTATACTCAATAATTCATCAAGAATGAGTATTTTCGCCATGCAGGGATAAATAGATATACACTTATTCGGATAAGTAAGGAAAAAGCATTACCTTTGCAGCACATTTAAGGTAAGTCGATTTCAAAGTATATCGTAATTCTAAGGGGCTTGCTTCTGTTGCTGGCTTTTTTCAATTCAATTCTCACATTTTGTTTACCCCTATACGAAATTATTACATAGCGACTCAATAAGGAAAATATTTAAAGTCATTTTTTATATACATTCTCACATTCATGAAATTATCTAATCAGATCGAAAGTTTCGACGGCTACATGTGGAAGCGCGAAATCAATGTGCGTGACTTTATTCAGCACAATTACACTCCTTACACTGGAGATGACTCATTCCTCGTAGGTCCTACTGAAAAGACAAAGGCTGTATGGGCAAAGCTCACAGATATGTTTAAGGTGGAACGCGAGAAGGGTGTCTATGACGCAGAAACACGTTTGCCACAGTCACTCGATACTTACGGAGCAGGTTATATTGACAAGGACAACGAGGTTATCGTTGGACTTCAGACTGATGCTCCTCTCAAGCGTGGCATTTTCCCTAAGGGTGGTATCCGTATGGTTGAATCAGCTCTCAAGGCTTACGGATATGAACTCGACCCTGCTACTAAAGAAATATACACAAAATATCGTAAGACACACAACGAAGGCGTATTCTCTGCATATAACAAGGATATTCGTGCTGCACGTCATGCTCACATCATCACTGGTCTTCCTGATGCTTACGGACGTGGACGCATCATCGGCGACTACCGTCGTATTGCTCTCTATGGTGTGAACAACCTCATTGAGGAACGTAAGCGCTTCCTTGAGCGTCTCGACCTTCAGGAGATGAATGAGGAGTGTATCCGTCGTCGTGAGGAGACATCTGAACAGATTGCTGCTCTCAAGGCATTCGTCAATATGTGTGCTGCATACGGATTTGATGTTACTCGTCCTGCACAGAACGCACGTGAGGCTGTTCAGTGGGTTTACTTCGGTTACCTCGGTGCTGTCAAGGACCAGGATGGTGCTGCTATGTCACTCGGACGTGTCAGTACTTTCCTCGATATCTTCATCGAGCGTGATATCAAGGAAGGTACGCTTACTGAAGAGGAAGCACAGGAACTTATCGACCAGATGGTTATCAAGCTCCGTATCGTTCGTTTCCTTCGTACTCCTGAGTACAACGACCTCTTCTCTGGTGACCCAGTATGGGTGACTGAGTCAATCGGTGGTATGGGAGTTGACGGAAGAACACTTGTCACAAAGACTTCTTACCGTATTCTTAATACACTTGTCAATCTTGGTCCTGCTCCAGAGCCAAACCTCACAGTACTCTGGGCAAACAATCTTCCTGAGAACTGGAAGACGTTCTGTGCTAAGATGTCTATCAAGACAAGTGCCATCCAGTATGAGAACGATGACCTCATGCGTCCTGACTATGGCGACGACTATGGTATCGCTTGTTGCGTAAGTCCGATGAAGATTGGTAAGCAGATGCAGTTCTTCGGAGCGCGTGCCAACCTTGCCAAGTGTCTTCTTTATGCTATCAATGGTGGACGTGACGAGATTACTGGTGAGCAGGTCGGTCCTTCATTCTCACCTATCACTGGCGACTACCTTGAGTACGATGAACTCATGGCTAAGTATGAGGACATGATGCGCTGGTTGGCTAAGACATACGTCAATGCTCTCATGATTATCCACTATATGCACGATAAGTACGATTACGAGGCTTATCAGATGTCACTCATCGACGGTGACGTTATCCGTACACGTGCAACAGGTATTGCTGGTCTCTCCATCGTTACTGACTCACTTGCAGCTGTAAAGTACGGTAAGGTTAAGATTATCCGTGATGAGCGTGGCTTGGCTGTTGACTTCAAGCAGGAAGGCGAGTATGTTCCATTCGGTAATAATGATGATGACACAGACAAGCTTGCTCTCATGATTACTGAGAAGTTCATGGAGTATCTCCGTCAGCATGACACATACCGTAACGCTATTCCTACTCAGTCACTCCTCACCATCACATCTAACATCATGTATGGTAAGAACACAGGTGCTACACCTGACGGACGTGGCAAGGGCGTTCCATTCGCACCGGGTGCTAACCCAATGAACGGACGTGACACAAAGGGTGCCGTTGCTGCTCTTGCTTCAGTGGCTAAGCTTCCATTCCAGCACTCACACGATGGTATCTCTTATACATTTGCTATCTCTCCTTCTACTCTTGGTAAGGATGAGGCTACAAAGGCTGAGAACCTTGTAAACCTCATGGATGGTTACTTCACACCAGACGGTGGACACCACCTCAACGTAAACGTGTTTGACCGTGAGCTTCTCGTGGATGCAATGGAGCATCCAGAGAAGTACCCACAACTCACAATCCGTGTAAGTGGATATGCCGTGAACTTCGTTAAGCTTACTCGTGAGCAGCAGCTCGATGTATTGTCACGTACAATCAATCATAGCTTATAAATAGAAAAATATGATAGGACGTATTCATTCGCTCGAATCGTTCGGTACAGTTGATGGCCCTGGAATTAGGTTTGTAGCCTTCTTTCAGGGCTGTCCTATGAGGTGTCAGTTCTGCCACAATCCCGACACGTGGAACCCAAATGCACCAGTCAAATATGAGTGGACTGCGTCACAACTCCTCGATGAAGTGAAGAAATACAGAAACTTTATCCGTAAGGGTGGGGTGACATGTACGGGAGGAGAACCGCTTATGCAGGCTGATTTCATCCTTGAGTTCTTCCGTCTGTGTAAGGCGGAGGGCTTCCATACTGCGCTCGACACAAGTGGAGTGATATTCACGGATAAGGCAAAAGCTGTACTTGAATATACCGACCTTGTGCTTCTTGACATCAAGACGCTTGATGATGATATCCACAAGTCTTACACGGGTGTTACGAGACGGAACAATCAGGCTTTCCTCGATTATCTCGAAAGCATCCATAAGCCTGTATGGATTCGTCATGTCGTCGTTCCTGGTATAACAGATGATGATGAGCGTCTCACGGCTCTGGCAAAGCATCTTTCTGCCTATAAGTGTGTGGAGCGTGTTGAACTTCTTCCTTATCACACTATGGGACGATACAAGTATGAAGAGCTTGGTATCCCTTATCCGCTCGAGGGAGTTAAACCTCTGTCTGAGGAGCGTAAAAATAACTCCGTAAGGATATTTGAAAAGCTATTGAAGTGTAAAGTGTATGCGTAATTACTATTTTTGTGTTTGTATTGGATTATTTTTACAAATCGAAGCAATTTGTTCTAAAAAAATCAACAAATGCTGAGGTATATAAAATAATAAGGTATATATTTGCGATAGAAATATCAAATGTTAGTCAGTAGAAATACTGATATCGGTTTAAATAAAATCATTGAGAAATGAACAAGTTAAACCTAATGAATATTAATTCACTAAATGCTATTTAATACAATGTGTTAAAGGATTAAAAAAGGTTTTTACGTTGTGAAACGTAAGAACCTTTTTCTTTGTCTCTCATTTTATATGCTAATGTAATGGAAATCGCAAGAGACAAAGGTAATTATAATGGTGAATGATAAACGTGTATTACATTTAAAGGTATATGGAAATATTATTTTTCATAACGTGAAGATATTTTTGAACATAAATTTGCTGTTTTAAATAAAAAGTGTAATTTTGCCACTCGTTATCAAAAAGCATAAAGCAACGGTGGAATGTTCTAATGGAACACGTATTCTTTAGAACTAACCTATGTAAGAGAAAAGGCACATTAATCAAAACAACATTATAATCTAAATCATGTCTAATTCTGTAAAAAAAATTCTTTCTGGCAGTTTTAATAAGAGAAGAGCGTTGATGTTCTCCATCACAGCTTTGATTACTCTTTTCGTATGGAACCTGCCTACAGCAAGTTTTGGTATCGATGGCCTGACCATCAGTCAGCAACGCACAATCGCCATATTCGTTATGGCAGTAATGCTCTGGGTTACAGAGGCTATTCCATCGTGGGCAACGTCCGTTACCATCATCTTTGTACTGCTATTCTGCGTAAGTGACTCGGCATTCAACTTCTTGCAAGACTCTGAAGGAGAGGCAGGAAAACTTTTGGATTATCAAGGTATCATGGCGTGCTTTGCTGACCCTACAATCATCCTCTTCCTTGGAGGTTTCGTCTTGGCTATCGCTGCCACGAAGTCGGGTCTTGATGTTCTGATGGCACGAACATTGATTATGCCTTTCGGTAACAAGTCCGAGAACGTGCTCTTGGGATTCATTCTCATCACGGGTATCTTCTCCATGTTTATCTCCAACACAGCTACGGCTGCGATGATGCTCACGTTCCTCACGCCTGTGTTTAAGTCCTTGCCTGCTAATGGTAAGGGACGCATAGCTCTCACAATGGCTATTCCTATTGGAGCTAACTTCGGAGGTATGGGAACTCCTATCGGTACTCCTCCTAACGCCTTTGCATTCAAGACACTCAATGAACATGGTATGGGTATCGGCTTCGGTCAATGGATGCTCGTCATGATACCATTGGTGATAGTCATGTTGATACTTTCATGGGTAATACTCAAGAACCTATTCCCATTCTCAAAGAAGACTATTGAACTTGAGATTGAAGGTGAGATCAAGTGGAACTGGCGTACATATGTTGTGGCCATTACATTCATCACTACCATCTTCCTATGGATATGTGGAAAAGACTTGTTTGGCATCAACGCCAATACGGTTGCTATGCTTCCTATAGCGGTATTTGCATTCACTCGAGTTATCACTGGTGAAGACCTCAAGGATATTGACTGGGAAGTAATATGGATGGTAGCTGGAGGATTTGCCCTCGGTCTTGCCATGAACGGAACAGGACTTGCACAGGCAGCTGTAAAGAGTATTCCTTTCGCAGAGTGGAACCCAATCGTCATACTACTTATATCAGGTATTCTCTGCTTTGCGCTCAGTAACTTTATATCTAACACAGCTACTGCGGCCCTTCTGATTCCAATCCTTACCGTCGTATGTGAAGGAATGGGAGATGCCCTTGCGCCTATCGGAGGTACATCAACAATCATCATCGGTATTGCCGTAGCAGCAAGTTGTGCCATGTCACTCCCAATCAGTACACCTCCTAACGCCATTGCCTACTCAACAGGCCTTATCGAGCAGAAGGATATGGCAAAGGCTGGTTTTCTATCAGGATTCGTTAGCCTCGTGATTGGATATATAGCACTTATCATTTTGTGCAAGTACGGAGTACTTTAAGTGAAAAGCTAATAGTGAAAAGTGAACCTTTAGCTCGACGGAGTTAAAAATATATTTTACTCTGTTCGCGAAGAATTTTAAGAACGAAAATTAAAAAAATTAAAGAAAATTTCTTCTTAAATATTTCTCACAAAGAAACTCTAATTGAAAACAATAATGCGGATTATCGACCTCGATAATCCGCATTATTCGTTAATTCTCAGAACTTATAAATAATTTCAAGACTTGTATCAGAAGTTTTGAAACCTAACGCAGGGTATAAGTCTCCTTCAGAAAGTTGTATTCCCAAAAGACCAACATTAGCAGCAAACTGTACTCTGTCACTTGCCTTGAACCTAAATGAAGGAGAAAGTCCAAAGTCTGCCCATTCTCGATTGTCTGAAAACCAAAAGTTTGTTACGCCCTTTATATCGAAAAAGAACTGCTTGTTATTCCACACATTATATCGAGCATAAAACTGAGCCGTTAATATAGTTGAAGAATAGGCATCATCATAGAAACCTCCAAAACCCACACCTAAAGCCCATTTGTCATTAAACTCATATCCTAATTGTGGAACTATGCTGGCATAAGAACGGTCTTCCGTATAACCTAAACCAACGGCTCCACCAGTAAAGAATTGCGCTTTTGATGTGTTGTAAAAACCTAACAGCACAATCAAAAATGTTAATAACCTTGTCTTCATTGACTTGCATTTTTAACTTTTAACTGTTAACTTTTAACTCCCATAGGGTTGGGGAGAGGGTCTTTTAGTATCTGAACGAGCTACCTCCAGCGAACTCACGGATGAGTGATGTTGGTGGTATCTGGTCGAGAGGAACGGCTGTGAAGTACTTGAGGAACTTGCGGAGACGACTTGCCTCTGCATAACCTGTTTCACATTCGCTCACCTGCTCGAGGATAGGAAGCACCTGATTACGCATCACTCCCAGCTCGTAGAGAAGGGCACTATTGAATGTTGCATCTGCATTCTCTTGGAACGGAGTAATCCATTTCTCCTCACCACGTGCTACGCTTGGTCCTCGGTTGATGGTCTCGAGGGCTGAGTAGCCACGATAGCGGTAGTCGCGGATGATGCGACGAAGGAGACGTATGTCGGATGTTGATACGAAGTTGTGGTCGTCAAGTGCGATGGTGGTCATTGTTGACACATACACACGATACTTGTCCTTCTCGTCTATGAGCTTTGACATGATTGGGTTGAGTGCATGGTTACCCTCAAGGATGATGAGGTCGTTGTTACCAAGTTTAAGTTTCTTGCCCTCAAACACTCGTTTACCTGTCGGGAAGTCGTAGCGAGGAAGCTCAATCTCCTCACCACGGAGGATGGCTGCCATCTGCTGGTTGAAGAGTTCAACGTCCACAGCCCCTATACACTCAAAGTCGTAGTTGCCGTTCTCGTCAAGAGGAGTATCAACACGGTTGACAAAGTAGTCGTCCGTAGAGATGATATGTGGACGAAGTCCACTTGCCATAAGAAGGATGGCAAGACGTTTACTCATGGTTGTCTTACCGCTACTGCTTGGACCTGCCACGAGGACAATCTTTGACTTACGTTCCACAATCTCGTCAACGATATGTGAAAGCTTGCGCTCCTGAAGTGCCTCACTCACGTTAATCATCTCGGATGCATAACCTGCAGAAATGACCTTGTTGAACTCACCCACGGTACGCACGCCGAGAATCTGTTGCCAGCGTTGCTGCTCACGTATCACGTCAAGCATCTTTGTCTGTGGCACAAGATCGTTGAGCTTGCCTGGGTTGTTGATGGATGGTATGCGGAGCAGAAGTCCGTCGTAGAACTTGATGAGGTCGAAGAGATGAATCTTGCCGGTACTGTTGAGGAGGCAGCTGTAGAAGTAATCTACGGTATCCTCAAGGCGGTAGTAGTAGGCATAGAGCTTTGACTGGCTCTCGAGGAGCTGAGCCTTACTCTCCATACCTTTCTTGCGGAACATCTCTATCGCTTCTTCGATTGGGCATTGTACCCTGTGGATAGGCATGTCGGCATCAATAATCTCCTGCATCCTGTTCTTGATGGCAAGTGCGTCCTCTGCCGATATCTCGCGGCCAATCTTCAGCTCACAATAGTAACCCTTGCTGATAGGTGTCTGGATGATGAGTTTGCCATCGGGGAAGAGGTCTTCCACAGCCTTAGCCAGGATGAAGAACAGGGTACGTGTATAGACACGCATACCTGAACGGCTATATAGGTCGAGGAACTCCACATCCTTACTGTTGTAGAAACGGTAGTTCAGTCCCTGAACTTTGTTATTGATTCTTGCACTCACAGGACCATATTCCATCTGTAGTCCTGACTTTGCGTATATATCCTTGAGGCTGTCGCCGAGTTCTGCCTCTATTATTTCGTTATTGAGGTTCTTACAACGAATTTGTATCTTGTTTGACATCGTTCCCTTCGGAAGTTAAAAATTAGAAATGCAAGTTTGATAATTGTTCTCAACACAGAGGACACGGAGCGCACAGAGTTTTTTTCTCTGAGTCCTCTGTGCTCTCTGTGTTGAAAGCAGTCAGCGAACAAAGTAAAATATCTTTTCGCTTTTAGTTGAAACACAGAGGACACGGAGCGTACAGAGTTTTTTTCTCTGAGTCCTCTGTGCTCTCTGTGTTGAAAGCAGTCAGCGAACAAAGTAAAATATCTTTTTCACTCTTCACTCTTCACTTTTCACTTAAATATGCTGCCAGCTTTGCTACGGCACGTGCGCGATGGCTGATGCCATTCTTCACCTCGTTGCCCAGCTCTGCAAAGGTCTTGTCGTAACCTTCTGGTACAAATATAGGGTCGTAGCCGAAACCGCCATCACCACGCTTATCTGCTACCAGATGACCTTCTACCGTTCCATCGAAGAAATGCTCCTCGCCATTCATTACAAGGGCAATGGAAGTGCGGAAACAAGCCTTTGGCAGGTTATTGCCATCAAACGCTCCTATGGCGTTAAGGCGACTGAGCAGGCAGTTCATGTTGCGTTCATCCTTTGCCTCGCCAAGAGTGTCAGGATTTATTCCGAACTCAGCAGCATACTTGGCTGCAAAGCGTGCTGAGAATACACCAGGGAGATTGCCGAGGCATTCCACCTGAAGACCAGAGTCGTCGGCAAAGCAATCCATACCGAAGTGTTCCTTTATATACTGAGCCTTCTGCAGGGCATTACCCCTGAAGGTGTCTGCCGTCTCAGGAATATCTGCGTCGCATCCGATGTCCTTGAGACTCATTATCTCATACTTATCCCCAAGGATTGAACGTATCTCCTCAAGCTTATGAGCATTATTGCTCGCAAAAACAAGTTTCGTCATTATAGATAATATTTTCGGCAAAGGTACGCATTATATTTTTAACGAGTTAATAATGCTCTCACAATTTGTGTCCCACATGATTGAGTGAGTATGTCTTTGGCATGAAATATTCTATTTAGCCTATATTCTTCACACATGAAAGCAATATTCTTGTCATATTTTTATGTAGGATAATCATAATTTCATTATCTTTGTGCGTCAGACTAAAACTGCCATGATTATTGAATATATAAACTTCTGAAGAACAAATAAACAATCTTTATGAAAATAAAAGGAATACTTAAGTTGTTGGGAATACACATCCTATTCGGTGCAACAATAATACCAGTCGTAATTTATCTTGTTGTATCCAATTATAATTATTATGCGGAAGCCATGTTTGTGCACCAGATTATTGTGGTCTTATTCTTATATTGGCTATTCCGTCGTACAAGAGTTTCATTGGAATTTGAAAATACAAACGTGAAGAACGTTTTAATCGCCTTGCTGCTTGGGGTTGTTGTGTTTGGAATGAACTATACAAATACGCTTTTCAATGGTTCACATGAAAATGATGATACCTTGCTCGGCTTCTTAAAGGGTGTCATGTTTGCTCCGATATTGGAAGAACTATATTTCCGTTTATGGATGACAAAGTACATGTCAAGACATGGAATAGGCACGAAGGCTATATGTCTGATTTCTTCCGTATTATTCTGGCTTGGACATATACATATACTAGAATCTAACGTATTCGGTTCTCTTGGATTATCAGTTGCAAATTGGCGTATTGATACTTTGTTTGTTGCTATCCTGTTGTTTGTTCTTTACAAGAAGACCAACGACATTCGCTATTCGATTATTGCTCATTCCTTAGCAAACCTTTTGGTGGATTTATTCATTTAGCACATCCGTATGTAAAGTACGGACGAATTACGGACGAATTACGGACGAATAACGGAGGAATAACGGACTATGAACTTTGGGACAATACGTATTACTTTACGATATTATATGACGAAAAGCATGACCCGACAGCAGATGGGGGCACAAAAACTTAAAACAAATACATTTATCCCGAACAGATTCAAATAAAGTAAGTTTGTTGTCATATTTTGATGTCGGATAATCAAAAAATGTTTATCTTTGCCTCGTCAAACAAATCTTAAATGCGTAGATATGACAATTATAGAATTAGAAGTACCAGATGATAAAATGGTGCCAAAGGTAGTTCAGGCATGCAAGATGCTTATTGGCGTGTCATCTGTAAAGGTACAGAGAAAGCCAAAGGCAAAATCTCAACACCAGTTAAACGGTGAGGATGCTTCTGAGTGTCAAAAATAGCTGATGCTCCGTCAACAAAAATTTGACGGAGCATCAGTTTTTTTGTTGACGGAGCGGATATGTTGCAGACCTTGGCTACAATCCAGGATTATATTTGCGTTTTTTTGCATGACGGTGAAACCGTCGCCTATCAATAGCCGTGGGTTCGCAGAACCTACGGATACGGGGGTGGATGTGTTGCGGCACCTTGAATGGGTGCCCCATAATATGACGTTGTGTTGTTGTATAGGGCACGCCTTCAGCGTGCATGTTATCATTGTTCGACCGTAGCTGCAAGCAACATGGAAAGAGGCAACGACAAACCGATGTCAAGCCGTGTCCACTCGGAAAGATAATAGATTAACAAGCCGGTAATACCAGTAGTCAGCATGACACCCACAGTCGAAAGTATCAGTCCTTGTGTCGCTATGGGCTGAATGTCACGCAACTTAGTGTCCATTCCTCCAGAGAAGAGGATAACACTAAGCGAAAGCATACCTATGAGTTGTGCATCCTCGTGACTATGGAACTCCAGCCCAAAGCCCTCGCTGCCAAATAACATACCTGTAAAAAGAAACAGTAACAAAGTAGGAACGCCAAAACGGTAGCCCCACTTACTGATAACGATGCTTGCAAAGATTAGCACCGAACCAAGGAAAAAGATGTTTTCTGTTGTGAATGTCATGCTTGTTTTGTTTTTAAGTTATACGAATGTCTTAATAAGCCAGTAGCATAAGATACCAGACAGATAGCCGATGAATGCAATCCAACTGATATGCTTCATATACCAGCCGAAGGTTATTTTCTCAAGTCCCATCACAACGACACCTGCTGCCGAGCCTATGATGAGCGTGGAACCGCCAACTCCTGCACAATAAGCCAGCAACTGCCAGAAGACACCATCTACTGCCATCTCACCAGCTTCTGCCACAGGGTACATTCCCATGCAGCCAGCTACAAGCGGAACATTATCGACGATACTGCTCAAGACTCCGATGATACCAGTCACGAGGTAATGATTGCCATTGAACGTACTGTCAAGCGTTTGGCCGAAAGTTGTCAGTACACCGATAGTCTCCAGACAGGCAACAGCCATCAGGATGCCAAGGAAGAAGAGTATGGTTGACATGTCGATGCGTGTAAGCATCTGTGACACACGTTTCTGCATAGCTCCATTCTCCTCTGCGCCTTTCAGATGGGCATAGAAAACCTCGGTCAGCGTCCATAGTACTCCGAGTACTAGCAGGATACCAACGAAAGGTGGCAGATTGGTTACGCTCTTGAAAACCGGTACGAAGATGAGACCGCCGACTCCAAGGAAGAATATCGTCTTACGCTGGAATGCTGTCAGTTCATTTGCTTTCTCACGTGTCATCTGCTGTTCTGACAACACGAGTTTGCCATGAAGCGACAAAGACAACAGCCATGCAGGAATTGCCATTGACATGATTGATGGCAGTATCAACTCACAGAGAACTCCAGCAGCTGTAATGACTCCCTTGTTCCACAGCATGATTGTCGTTACGTCACCAATCGGGGTAAAAGCGCCACCAGAGTTGGCTGCTATGACCACCATTGATGAGTATATGAGACGTTCGCTACGATTATCCACCAGTTTACGGAGAATCATAATCATGACTATCGAAGTGGTAAGATTGTCAAGTATGGCAGACAGGAAAAACGTCATGAAGGCAATGCGCCACAACAGTTTCTTCTTTGAACGAGTCTTCATAATGTCCCGCACAAAGTTGAAACCGCCATTCTGGTCTATCAATTCGACTATGGTCATTGCCCCCATCAGGAAGAACAACGTAGTCGATGTAGAGCCAAGATGCTTTTCAATAATGTCATTTACGGTAGAAACCATGTTGTCCCCGACTGCATTTGCGATATAATTGTCAGGTGCAATCATGAAGAGAGTCCATGTGACTACCATCATCAGCAAGGCAATTGCAGCCTTGTTGATTCTTGTCACGCCCTCTATGGCTATCAGTACATAGCCGATGCAGAAGGACGTGACAATCATTAAAGTTAATGTTGACATATCTTCATTTATGTTTATGTCGTCTGCTGCCGTATGGTTTAATATACGGCAACAGACGGAAATGCTTACTTGAACAGACGACTGATGATACGAGCCTCTTCACCCTCGAAGATAAGAGTCTCGGTGACAGGTTCATAGTTCAACCTGAGATATTGATGAAGCTGGAGTGCAACAAAATTCCAATCACGTGAGCAGCAGACCTCCATCATGTAGTTGCCGTTTACGGTAGGCTTTGGATGATAGTCTCCGATGACATCAGAAAGGATTGCTCGAGGAGAAAACATAATATGTCGCAGACGTTCTCCATCTGTTGGTGTATATTCTATGGTATGAGCGTCGATAATGCTGTCTGTCGGTATGTATGTTGCCGTTGTATAGAAGCCGAAAAACGACTTTGAGATATGAACACGCACATCTCGGCAGATGTCATTCCACATCTGCAAGTTCTTTATATTTGCCATTTGATTTTCTTTTGTTAGTGATACATGAATATGCGGTTACCCAGACACGAGCAACCTACATTATAAAAACACAAAAAGGGACATGTATCTAACAAAGAATGCGCCTCAACGCGATAACGTAATAATGGCGTGGAGACGCAACCACAATCCTGCTACCTGTATCAAGATGGTGCAAGAGAATGGTGAAGAAGCGGCTAAGGTGAATAGATATGTCTGAAGACAAACGTCCCAACGTTCTGCCAGACTTGCCGCCATGCGTAGGAACATGCTTGACTGTACGTGAACATACGACATTCTGTACTCCAGAACTTATGAAAGATGCAAAAGAGTTGTCGTGTGACCTGCTTCCATCCTTTCTGGCAAAAACTTTATCGGCAGAAGCACATATCTGCTCCTTCCTGTCTGTTTTATGCAAAGAGTCACCCACTCTGACTCCTGAAACAGAGCCAGAGAAACCGCTCAACATAATGAGCAAGAAGCAGATTCTAAGCAATAATGTATTCATACTTGATTCTCTTTTTACAAGTGCAAAAGTAGAAATAATTATCAAGCATACCAAAGAAATCAGGAACAAAGTCAAGGTATGTTCTATTATTGCCCCAAATCAGCAAATTTATATGATTGGAGCATGATTCAGCCATTTTCTTTTATGAATAGCATATAAGAAATATTGTATGGGAATCACATAGGTTTAAGTACTGTCAAAGTACTGACTAAGTACTGACGAATTAGAGACTAAGTACTGACTATGAACTTTAGGACAAATGGCGAAGGGGAATATGTAAATTCGTTATTCGATACGACATTATGGAATTTTATCGATTTATTCCTATATGGACAATACTGGTTGGAAAGTCGGATGTTGCAAAAGATGCTTGAAAGCGGATAAAATGGTATTTTAGGAGTTGAGGCTATCTATTCTGCGTTGTTTTATTTTGTCAGGAGGTTTATTTGGAGTAACTTTGTAGCAAATTCATTCAATCGTAAGTTACGTTACATGGAAATAAATTCAGGGTACTTTGCAGATTGCCTCTCGTCTGATTCGGATGAGGTGATAAAGGGCAAAGGACAAAATATCATACCTCCACCAGAGAAGGAACCACTGTGGAAAGGATTCTTGGAGAAATTCAAGGATCCGCTCATCATTGTGCTTGGCGTCGTGTTCGTGTTCTCCGTAGGCGTGTCGCTGTATGAGATTCACTATGCTGGCAAGAGCTGGGAAGTGATGCTCGAACCAGCTGGTGTGTTCATAGCCATGATGCTTGCCACGGGTGTAGGCTTCATCTTTGAGGTCAAGGCAGGTCAGGAGTTCGACATACTGAACAAGGTCAAGGACTCACGTCCAGTCAAGGTGATACGTCTTGTTGACGGCAAACCTGTGACGAAGGAGATACCTAAGTCGGACGTGGTCGCAGGCGACATCGTAAGGCTTGAGAGTGGCGATGAGATTCCTGCCGACGGAGTGGTGGTTGATGCCATCTCGCTCAAGGTGGATGAGTCAATATTCACGGGAGAGCCTTATGCCAACAAGAGTGTGGAGCGTAATGAGGCTATGGAGGCTGCCTATCCTGCCAATTTCCTTCTTCGTGGTGCAACGGTCATAGAGGGTAATGCCGTGATGAAGGTTACAGCCATAGGTATGCAGACAGAGGAAGGCAAGGGTGTGGCAAAGGTACAGGAAGGTAGCGACGTAAAGACTCCGCTCAACCAACAGCTTGACAGACTTGGCAAGATGCTTTCCTCTGCAAGCTTGGTTGTTGGTGCACTCATCATCATCGGAAAGCTGATTTTCCTATTCAGCGATGGCAACAACTTGAACAACGACGAGCCTATCGAGGTGGTGGAGTATGTGCTTCACTCCCTGATGATAGCTGTAACGCTTATCGTAGTGGCAGTACCTGAGGGATTGCCAATGAGTATCACGGTAAGCCTTGCCATGAGTATGCGTAAGATGTTGAAGGAAAACAATCTTGTCCGCAAGCTCCATGCCTGTGAGACGATGGGTGCTGCCACCGTCATCTGTACGGACAAGACAGGTACTCTCACCAAGAACCAGATGACCGTCATGGAGCATCTGTTCTTTGGCGACACAGATATGAGTGCAATAGCCCGAAGCATAGCTGTCAACTCTACAGCCGAACTGACGGAAGAGGGTGGCGAGACACGCCGTATTGGTAATCCTACGGAATGTGCCCTTATCATGTGGCTTATGCAGGAAGGGTATGACTATCGTCAGTTACGTAACGAGACACACATAACGGAGCAGCAGCCGTTCAGCACCATGACCAAGTACATGAAGACGGTAACGGCTGACGGTCACACATACTACAAGGGTGCATCTGAGATACTCCTCGAACATTGTGAGAAGATAGCAGGTGGCTGGACAAAGGAACAGATATTTGACAGATTGCATGAGTACCAGTCGAAGGCTATGCGTACACTTGGCTTTGCCATAGATGATACATTCGTCGGCATCGTAGGTATTGCTGACCCAATACGTGAGGATGTGGCAGAAGCCATACACGTCTGTCGTGACAACGCCAAGGTGAGAGTGATAATCGTGACGGGCGACACTCCTGGTACAGCCAACGAGATAGGCAGGCAAATAGGACTTATTGCCGAGGGCGAGACAGGTACGACAATAACAGGCAGCGAATTTGCTGCCATGAGCGACGAGGATGCAAGACGACTCCTTGCCATAAAGGGTGAGGGAAGTCTCAAGGTCATATCACGAGCACGTCCAGACGATAAGGCACGACTTGTCATGCTCCTTCAGCAGAATGGCGAGGTGGTTGCCGTGACAGGTGACGGAACGAATGATGCGCCTGCACTCAGCAAGGCACAGGTGGGTCTCTCCATGGGTGACGGTACGGCACGTGCCAAGGAGGCATCCGACATAACAATCATCGATAACTCATTCTCAAGTATCAACAAGGCAATACTCTGGGGACGCTCACTCTATCAGAACATACGTAGGTTCATCATCTTCCAGTTGACCATCAACATGTGTGCATGCGTGATAGTCATGTTCGGTGCCTTCGTGGGTATTGAGTCGCCACTTGGTGTGACGCAGATGTTGTGGGTAAACCTCATCATGGACACCTTTGCGGCTATGGCTCTGTCTTCGTTGCCTGCCGACAAGAGAGTCCTCAATGAGTCCCCACGTAATCCAGAGAGCAACATAATTGACCGTAGCATGGCAAAGATGATTCTTGGCTTTGGCATCTTGTTCTTTGGCATCCTTTCGGCTGTATGGCTTTATTTGCCACACGAGTATTTCTTCACCGTGTTCGTTGTTATCCAGTTCTGGAACATCTTCAACGTGAGGTATTACAACACGGATGGTAGCGTGATTAAGTCCGTGTGTCTGTTCTTCAAGGACAGGGAAACATTCAAGGCAAACACGAGCATGACATTCATCATGATTGCCTTGGTAATCCTCATTGGACAGATACTCATCACCACCTTTGGCGGCAAGATGTTTGAGGTAGAAAGAGTACTCACCTTGCAGGAATGGTTGTGGATTCTCCTCTGTACAAGTCCAGTACTCGTGGTGCCAGACGTGGTTAGGAGAATTAAAAATTAAGAATTCAAAATTCAAAATTAAGAGGAGAGAAAATTAAGAATTAAGAGTTAAGAATTAAGAGTTAATTGGGAATTAGGAACTAAGCGAAGCGGTCTCACTGACCGTAGGGAAGTAATGAGTAATAATAAGCACCGTCAGATGTATTTAGCCGAATGGCTATTACTCATTACTAATTGCTAATTACTCATTACACATTGCTCATTACTCATCGACAAGATATGGGTATATATACAGATTTGTTCGTAACATTCTCCAAGATTGGGGGCTTCACCCTTGGTGGTGGCTATGCCATGGTTCCCGTTATGGAGAAAGAGATAGTTGACAAGAAACAATGGCTCACCAAGGAAGAGTTCATGGACATCCTTGTGGTGGCTCAGAGTACGCCGGGTCTGTTTGCCATAGACATGGCTTCGCATATCGGCTATAAGTTCAAGGGTGTATCAGGAGGAATAGTGTCGGCACTCGGTGTGGCAGGACCTTCCATCATCGCCATACTGCTTATCGCCATGTTCTTCCAGTCGTTCAAGGATAACGAATACGTGGAGAAATTCTTCATGGGCGTACGTCCTTGTGTCGTGGCACTCATCCTTGCCCCTTGCTTCAGTATGGCAAAGTCGGCAAAGATAACGTGGTACAACGTATGGATTCCTATCGTATGTGCCCTCCTCATCTGTGCCTTCGGTGTCTCACCTATATGGTGTATCATCGGAGCAGGAATAGGTGGATATGTGTATGGAAAAGTGGCCCCCTAACCCCCGAAGGGGGCAGCCATCCGGGCTATTCGGTAGAAAAAATAAAAAATAAATTATATATTGGTCTCCACCCCCAATCCGGAGGCCGCCCCCTTTGGGGGTTGGGGGGCTTTATGGTATTTCTAAAATTATTCATAGTATTCTCAAAGATAGGTATCTTCAACTTTGGTGGAGGATATGCTATGCTTTCACTCATACAGAACGAGGTGGTGTATAAGAACCATTGGCTCACCGTAAGCGAGTTTACGGACATCGTGGCTGTGAGTCAGTCAACGCCAGGACCTATTGGCATCAACTGTGCCACATACGCTGGTTATACTGCGGTAATAAACGAGGGTTATCCTGAATGGATGGCTGTGCTCGGAGCAGTCATAGCATCACTCAGCATCATCTGGCTACCATTCATCCTGATGATACTTATCAGCAAGGCACTCTTGAAACATAGCAAGTCACGAGGTGTACAATCCGTATTCGGCACACTCCGTCCTGCCATCGTGGGATTGCTCGTGTCGGCAGCCGTGATGCTTATGTCTGAGGAGAACTTTGGCAATCCGAAGGAATCAACATTTGTGTTTATAGTAAGCATACTCATCTTCCTGTTCTCGTTCTTCGGAACACGCAAATTCAAGATTCACCCGATACTGATGATTCTTCTTTGTGGACTTGCAGGATTGATAATATATTAAGTAAGTTTATTCAAGTTTCGCAAGTTCAGCTGACGCTTTACTTGCAAGGAGTTAAAGAGTAGTTAAAGTGGAGTAAAAAAGACGAATGTCCATCGCAAAGTGTTTTTACAAGATAATCCGCAAACAATCAAACGTCTTTTTAATTTCTTATATAACTCCATTTTAACTACAATTTAACTACAAGCTAAACTTGAATAAGTTTATAAGTTTGTGAGTTTTTAAGTTTTTTAGTCTTCGCGGAAATGGCTATCCGCAAGAACATAAAAACTTAAAAACCTAAAAACTTAAAAACTCAAAGAAATGACAGAGACAAGTAATATATATACACTTGATAACGGACTAAGGATAATCCACATATCATCACCAACCAATGTGGCGTATTGTGGAGTGTCCATAGATGCTGGTACTCGTGACGAACTGGAAACAGAGCATGGTATGGCGCATTTCTGCGAACACATGATGTTCAAGGGAACGGAACGCCGTAAGGCTTGGCATATCATCAACCGTCTGGAGAGTGTGGGAGGCGACCTGAATGCCTATACCAACAAGGAAGAAACGGTCGTCTATTCTGCTTTTCTCAAGGAACATCTTCCTCGTGCCATAGAGCTGTTGGCGGATATCGTATTCCATAGTACCTATCCACAGAGCGAGATAGACAAGGAGTCGGAGGTCATAGTTGATGAGATAGAGAGTTATAACGACTCACCATCCGAACTTATCTTCGACAAGTTTGAAGATATCATCTATGAGAACTCTTCGCTTGGACATGACATACTCGGAACGCCAGAGATGGTTCGAGGCTTCTCGTCGGAAGATGCCAGGGCATTTGTCAATCGCCTCTACCGTCCTGACAAGATGGTGCTGTTTGTCTTTGGAGCGGTTAAGTTCAACGATGTCGTTCGTCTTGCAAAGAAACACTTCGGCAACGAGGGTACGAAGATGATAGACAAGGACAAGTCAAATGCAAATAACGAAAATGCAGATGCTCCACCACCGCCTCCACCGCCATTATGTGCTTCGGCAGGCAAGACCATAGTGGAGAATCGTGACACGCATCAGGCACACGTCATGATTGGTTGTCCAGCCTATTCGTCAGAGTCGAACAACCGTATCGTGATGTATTTCCTCAACAACATACTCGGAGGACCAGGTATGAACTCACGCCTCAACATCGCCCTTCGTGAACACAGAGGACTTGTATATACGGTTGAGAGTTCGCTCACGAACTATACGGACACAAGCACCTTTGCCATCTACTTCGGTTGTGATGAGGAAGAGGTGAACAAGTGTATCAAGATTGTGCGCAAGGAGCTTGACAAGCTTATGGAGGCTCCGCTCTCCGAACGTCAGTTTGCTGCCTACATGAAGCAGATAGAAGGACAGATTGGTGTGGCTTGTGACAACTTCGAGAATTATGCTCTCGACATGGCAAAGTGTTATCTCCATTATAATAAGTTTGAAGGTATGGAAGATACATACAATCAGCTACACAAGGTCACTCCAGAACGTCTTCACGAAGTGGCAAAGGAGATACTGGCAGAGGAAAGACTCGTGACGCTGGTGTTTAAGTAAAGCCCAACCCCAGCCCTCCCCAAGGGGAGGGAGACTGGACGAGTGATTGGCTAATGGCACATGGCTAACGCTCTGGCACTTTATTATTAGATGAATAATTAAACATATAAACAATCCTTCGCCTGATTCCTGATGGCATCCCTCCCCTCGGGGAGGTTAGGTGGGGGCCTAATTTTTTAGGACTATGCATTACAGCATTTCAGATATAACCAAGATTATTGGTGCTAAACGAATTGGCAAGAACGAAAATACAATAAACTGGCTGCTTATTGACAGCCGTTCACTTTGTTTCCCAGATGAGACCCTCTTCTTTGCTATGAGGACTCAGAAGAATGATGGACACAAGTACATCTCTGAACTCTACAAGCGAGGTGTGAAGAACTATGTGGTGGAAAGTAAGAGTACCTTTGTTGAGAGCAAAGAGTATGAGCAGATGAAGGATGCCAATTTCCTTGTTGTTGACTCTTCACTCGAATCCATACAGCAGTTGGCAGCATATCATCGCAACCAGCTTGATATTCCTATCATAGCCATCACAGGTTCTAACGGTAAGACTACTGTCAAGGAATGGTTGTACCAGCTCCTTTCAATCGACTACAACGTGTGTCGTTCTCCTCGCAGTTTCAACTCTCAGGTTGGAGTACCTCTCAGTCTGTGGCTTGTGGATAAGCATAATGACTTTGCCATCATCGAGGCTGGTATAAGCGAAGTGGGCGAGATGGACAAGATTGAGTCTATTGTCAAGCCTACTATTGGTGTAATAACAAATATAGGTGAGGCTCATCAGAAGAATTTCCTCTCTTACGACATCAAGTGTACGGAGAAGATGAAGCTCTTCAAGGGTTGTAAGAACGTAGTGCTCAACTATTCTGACACAACAATCAAGCGTTGTTCTGCCATGATACCTTCAAAGGTAGAGCGATTCACATGGAATAATGCTGACAATGACTGTAACCTCACTATCCGTAGTGTGGACAAGGAAGACAACAAGACAGTTGTCAAGTTTGAGTATCGTGGTGAAATAGGTCAATACACCATCAACTTCATAGATAATGCAGCAGTAGAGAACTCTATAACTTGCTTTGCCGTTGTTCTTGCTCTTCGTGAGTATGTAGAACAGAATAGTGGTAGCCCACGTTCTATCCTTACACTCTCAATAGAGGACTTGTGTGCAAGGATGTCACACCTTGAGCCTGTAGCCATGCGTATGGAGGTGAAGGATGGTATCAACAACTGTACACTTATAAACGACACATACAATAGCGATGTACAGAGTCTTGACATCGCCCTTGACTTCATGTCACGTCGTCCAGACAAGAAGGAACAGACACGCACACTCATACTCTCAGATATCCTCCAGAGTGGAGAGTCGCCAAAGAGTCTTTATGGCCGTGTGGCACAGATGGCAAAGAGTCGTGGCATACAGAAGGTCATTGGAGTGGGTGAGGAGATAAGCAGCTGCGGTGGTTACTTCCCTATGGAGTTCCATGGATTCAAGAATACGGACGAGCTTCTTGTGAGTGACGTGTTCACTAATCTACGTAACGAGTTCATCCTTATCAAGGGTGCACGTAAGTTCTCCTTTGACAAGGTTTCGGACTATCTCACTCTCAAGGTGCACCAGACAATACTTGAGGTTAATCTTTCTGCTCTCAAGGAGAATGTAAACTACTACCGCCAGTTTATGAAGCCTGAGACAAAACTTGTGTGTATGGTCAAGGCAAGTGCATACGGTGTGGGCTCGCTTGAGACAAGTAAGACTCTTCAGGATGCAGGTGTGGATTACCTTGCCGTAGCTGTTGCCGATGAAGGTGCCGACCTTCGTAAGGCAGGAATAACAAGCAATATCATGATTATGAATCCTGAGATGACTTCGTTCAAGATGTTGTTTGACTACCGACTCGAGCCAGAGGTGTTCAGCTTTGAACTCCTTGAAGCACTCATTCATGCAGCTGAGAAAGAGGGTATCACCAACTTCCCAATACATATCAAGCTCGACACAGGTATGCACCGTCTCGGATTCAATCCTGAGAAGGACATGCCACGACTCATAGAAAGACTCAAGCGTCAGACAGCACTCGTGCCATGCTCCGTATTCAGCCATTTCGTAGGAAGCGACGGAGACGAGTTTGACGAGTTCTCACGTCATCAGTTTGCACTCTTTGACAAGGGTAGTAAGGAACTTCAGGCAGCTTATTCACATAAGATAATACGTCACATCTGCAACTCTGCTGGTATTGAGCACTTCCCAGAGTATCACCTTGACATGTGTCGTCTCGGACTCGGATTGTATGGTATCAATCCTCGCAACAACGAGGTGATACATAATGTAGCTACACTCAAGACTACCATTCTCCAGATACGTGACGTTCCAGCAGGTGACTCTATCGGCTACAGTCGTCGTACGGTACTTGAACGTGACAGTCGTATTGCCGCTATACCAGTTGGCTATGCCGACGGACTTGACCGTCATCTTGGCAATAGAAAGTGCTATTGTCTCGTTAATGGCAAGAAGGCTGAGTATGTGGGCAATATATGTATGGACGTGTGCATGATTGATGTAACAGATATAGACTGTAAGGTAGGCGACTATGCCGTCATCTTTGGTGACGAGCTTCCTGTCACGACTCTTAGCGACGTGATAGGTACTATTCCTTACGAGGTACTTACAGGTGTATCAACACGCGTTCAGCGTGTATTTGTACAGGAATAAACTTCTTAATTCAAACACCATGCGCATAATACTATCATTACTTCTCACGTTCATTTCCATCTGCACTTATGCACAAGGCAAGGTGACGGATTACGTTGACCCTCGCATCGGAAGCGAGGGACTGGGACGTGTGTTCGTAGGTCCAAGCTGTCCATACGGAATGGTAAAGCCAGGACCTGACTGCGGAGTGGACAATAACGCTGGATGGGAAGCCATGCCTGCCATGGTGAGCGGCTTCTCCCAGACACACGTGAGCGGTACTGGTGGTGGACCTAAATATGGCAACATCCTGCTTGATATGTTCGATGAGCCACAGCATCGCACGTCGGAGGATATACGATTGGGGTATTATGCGTGCAACCTTCAGGAAAGTAAGGCCAAGGTTGAGATAACTACGTCTGAACGTGCATCTTATTATCGTGTGACCGTTCCACATTCTTATCCTGTAAAGCTAAGGTTCGACCTTGAGCATTTCCTTGGCAAGAGTCCTGTGCCAAAGGCTCGTGAGGCTCAGCAATACGAAGGTAGTCGTCTGTTGACTTCTACACCTGATGCAGCAAGCGGATGGCAATGTATCAGCGGAGGCTGGAACAATGGTGCGCCTTACAAGGTGTTCTTCTATGCTAAGATGAAGAAAACTGAAGGCACAAAGGTGGATGTGGCAGACATCAAGATTGGTATCAGTTTCGTGTCTGTTGACAAGGCAAGGCAGAACCTTGAAGAAGACATTCCTCATTGGGACTTCCAAAGGACATACGATGAATGTATAGACAAGTGGGAAAGGGTGCTCGGTAAGGTACAGCTTGCAGAAAGTACACCTGAACGTGAGAAAAGGATGTTCTATACAGCCTTATACCATACCATGCTCATGCCAGTTGACCGCACAAAGGATAATGGTCTCTACGACGACTATTATGCTATATGGGACACGTACCGCACAAGTACGCCTATCCTTTCACTCCTTGACCCACAGAGGGCAACAGCCATCGCTGCCTCATTGCTCGATATCTACAAGCAGACAGGCTACATGCCGGATGCACGTAGCGGAAACTCAAACGGAAGGACACAAGGCGGAAGTAATGCAGAGATTGTCATAGCCGATGCACTTGCCAAAGGACTCAAGCTTGACTATAAACTTGCACTCGAAGCCATGATAAAGGATGCTACCGTAGCTCCAAAGGATGATGAGGCTGAAGGTCGTGGTGGACTGAAGGAATACAATACTCTCGGATATGTACCTTACGGAGTGGCGAGAGGTGGTAACCGTACCGTTGAATATGCCTTTTGCGACTGGGCTATTGCTCAGGTTGCAAAGCATCTTGGCAATCAGAAGGTATATGACAAGTATATGGCTCAGAGCGAACGCTGGAAGAACTTATGGCGTAAGGACTATGAACATGATGGGGCAAGAGGCTTTATCATGCCACGTAATGCAGAAGGCGAATGGCTTGACTCCGTTCCGTTTGGCCATAGCAAGCTAAACCCTCAGGCGTTCCACTACACTCCGGATGTAAGCTATGAAGGTCCGTGGTATTGTGCATGGTGGGATTGCTTCTTCTATGAGGCAAGCAGTTGGGAATACTCGTTTAGTATCCCTCATGACATTCCTGCACTTGTGGAGGCTTGTGGAGGCAAAGAAGCCTTTGAACGCAGACTTGACACGTTCTTTGCTCATGGATATTATAATGTAGCAAACGAACCTTCGTTCCTCACGCCTTGCCTGTATCATTGGGCAGGTCGTCCTGACAAGACATCATATCGTGTTAAGTCAATCATCAACGACAATTATAGTGATGCTGTGGATGGTATTCCAGGTAATGATGACGGAGGAGCCATGTCAAGTTGGTATGCTTTTCATGCTATGGGACTATATCCTAATGCTGGACATGACTATTATATTGTACATGAGCCTCTGTTAGACAGTCTTACCATTACTTTAGATAATGGCAATAGAATTAATATAAAGACCATCAAGGGCAATAAAAGTCAGACATTCTTTAATGGAAAGCTATTGCAAGACAACAGGATTACACACAGTCAGTTGTTGATGGGTGGTGAATTATGTATAGAGAAGCCACAACAGTACCGCTTTGTCTATAAGCTACATGGACAGACACGTCGTTTTGACGTTACGTTTAACGAGACAGCAGACGGACAACTCATCCTTAGATGGGGCATAAAGCGTAACCTGCGATACTGGGAAGGCGACTACGCCATGTCTGCCTCTGCACGTGCCCATGCAACGAACATAAGCTATATCCAGCCTCTTGACGGACAGCACATAGACCTGCCTGACACAGACCTATTCGGAGTCATATCAAGAGACGTATATAATGATATTATTGATAATGGTAAATGTCGTATTGCAAATACGGATTATAGACTTGTTGGTACGGATGGAAACCTTCTGCATATAAAGGATGATGCAGAAGGTACAGAGATGTGGATAAGGAAGGACATCAACCTTCCTATCATCATGCGCATAGCCAACAATCCTGCCGAGATTAACTATGAGGTTCAACTTGTGGAATGATAGAAGTTGCTTGTCATAGACTTTTATGACAAACTAACCTTCACGGAAGAAGTCGAGCATTTCGAATATTTCGTCCTTTGTAGCTGTCTGATTGATGCGAATATCGCCTATATTACCAAGGAGAGTGAAATTGATTATGCCAGCAGAGTTCTTCTTGTCGTGAGTCATATACTCAAAGAGTTCCTCATAATCGTCACAGGTGATAGGAAGAGTACCATAATTTTCCTTGATGAAACGTACCGTTTGACGCATCTTATCTGTAGGGAAACCTGTCTTTACACATGAGAGGTAAAGTTCGCAGATGATACCCCATGCAACAGCATAGCCGTGGAGATAAGGCTTACGTGTGAGTGCCCAACTTTCGAAAGCGTGTCCTGCTGTATGTCCAAGATTGAGTGCCTTACGTATGCCATGTTCAAATGGGTCTTCCTCAACCACTTTCTCCTTGATGGCGACACTTGCTCCTACCATCTGTCCGAGAAGAGGGTAATCCACGTTGTCAAGGTCAAAGTTGAGAAGCAATCCAAAGTCAGTATAGTCCTTACCATCGGCAGAAGGTTCTCCCTTCAGTTTGTCACTTACAAGTAAGCCATGTTTTATCATTTCGGCATATCCTGAACAGATGTTCTCGTGGTCGAGTGTCTTGAGAAACTCAGTATCTAATATTACCGTTTCAGGTGAGTTGAACACGCCAATCTCATTCTTCAGTCCATTGAAGTTGATGCCTGTCTTTCCACCAACACTCGCATCAACCATAGAAAGAAGTGTAGTAGGTACGTTTATGTATTTTATTCCTCTCTTGAATGTGCTTGCAGCAAAGCCACCGAGGTCAGTAACCATTCCTCCACCAAGGTTCACCATGAGTGAATGGCGAGTACCACCACCATTACCCAGTTGTGTCCATACGCTTGCAAGTGTCTCAAGAGTCTTGTGTGTGTCTGTTGCACCTATAGTAATGACTATAGCATCCTTGAGGCAAGGGATATCCTTGACTACAGGATAGCAAAGAGCCTGTGTAGTCTCATCTGTAAGTATAAACAGTTTGTCGTGCTTGACAGATTCAACAGCCTCTGTAAGCGTTGTCTTAATATCTGTCGAAATGATTACTTTGTTCATGTCGTATATTTATCTCATTTATATTATCCAACTATTATGTGTAAACTTAAAAACTTAAGAACCCAACTTTTAACTCTCCGAAGGAGTTTACATTTGTCCTGACTCAATCAAAAGGATGCAACGCTCTGTGAGGCGATCGTCGCACTCAGCATCGTACTCTTTTTTGAGGCTTGCTCCGAAGAGGCTTGCAAAGGTATTGTAGAAACCAGCCTTGAAACTACCCATGTACATCTTGATGAGCTCGTAACTTGTGTGGTTACATTGACGGTCAATAAGCTTAATGAGTAGTTTTCCCTGTGAAAAGGTCAGTTTCTTGAGCCTTGGAGTATATTGTTTTTTTAGTTCCTTTTCCGCTTGTTTCATGTATTCGTCCCTTGCTTTTTTATCTGGTAGCGAGTCAAGGTGAGCGATGGTCTTGTCAAGTGTTTGCTTTATCTCGCAAGCAATAGGATAGACTTTCTTGATGTTATTGGCTATCTTATAGTATTTCCTTGCCTCACGTGCATTTTTGAACACCAATTTCTTGAATACATAGAAGTCAGAATATGCAAAGCTTGGTATCATTTCTCCATTATCCTCTACCATACCTGTATAGTAGCAGCCATGCGAAAAGATAGGCGCCCCAGTCATGTCTAAATCATTCTGACGGGTTGCCTCTATTCGCTGAGCATTCATACTTGATGATAATGTCAGGAATAGTAATGTGATGAATATGTACCTTTTCTTGTGGGTCATTTTATTTAATTCGTATGCAAAAGTAGTAAGATTTTTGTTTTCTGATAACGCTATCACCTATAAGAGGTGTATTTTTACATATTTTTAATATTCTATTAATATATTTATGCTTAGTTTTATTAACTTTGCGTGTTTTTTAACCAAAGAGAAATTTTAAAAATGGCAAAGAAAGAAGAATTGACCCCAATGATGAAACAGTTCTATGATTTAAAGGCAAAACACCCAGATGCTTTGCTTCTGTTTCGTTGTGGCGACTTCTATGAAACATATAATGAGGATGCTGGTGTGGCAGCAGAGATTCTTGGTATAACTCTTACCAAGCGAAGCAGCGTGGCTGGAACAAGCGCAAGTGGTACGGCTATGGCTGGTTTCCCTCATCATGCTCTTGACACATATTTGCCAAAACTTATCCGTGCAGGTAAGCGTGTTGCAATATGCGACCAACTTGAAGACCCTAAACTTACCAAGAAACTTGTTAAGCGTGGTATCACGGAACTTGTTACTCCAGGTGTGGCACTCAGCGACAATGTGCTGAACTATAAGGAGAATAATTTTCTTGCATCCGTTCACTTCGGCAAGACGGCTTGTGGTGTTGCCTTCCTCGACATCTCTACTGGTGAGTTCCTTACTGCAGAAGGAACGACCGACTACATAGACAAGCTTCTTGTGAACATTGCCCCTAAGGAGGTACTCTACGAGAGAGGCAAGAAACTAATGTTCGAGGGAAACTTCGGAAGTAAGTATTGCGTGTATGAACAGGACGACTGGATTTATACTGACGAGACGGCATACAAGAAGCTTACTACACACTTTGGTACAAAAAACCTCAAGGGATTTGGCGTGGAGCATCTGAAGAACGGTATCATCGCTTCTGGTGCCATACTTTTCTACCTTGAGCATACTCAACATACACAGGTATCACATATCCGTAACCTCCAGCGCATAGAGGAGGATAAGTATGTTCGACTTGACCGATTCACCATCCGTAGCCTTGAGCTTGTCTGCTCAATGAACGAGGGTGGAACGAGCCTGCTTGACGTAATAGATAAGACAGTAAGCCCAATGGGTGCACGTATGCTACGCCGATGGATGCTCTTCCCTCTGAAGGATGTGAAGAAGATTAGAGACCGTCAGGACGTTGTGGAATACTTCTTCCGCAAACCTGATTTCCGCGACTCCATAGAAGAGTATATGCGACAGATAGGTGACCTCGAACGTATCGGTTCAAAGATTGCTGTTAATCGTGCTACTCCTCGTGACATGGCACAGCTGAAGAATGCCCTCAACGCCATCGAGCCAATGAAGCAGTTATGTCTCGACTCAGAAAGTGAGAGCCTTCGTGCCATAGGTGAGAAATTGGATGCATGTATCGAACTTCGTGATAGGATTACTCACGACTTGGTGGATAATCCTCCTGCTGCACTCGGTAAGAAACAGGCAGTCATAGCAAACGGAGTGAGCAATGAACTTGATGAACTCCGTAGCATAGCATTCAGCGGAAAAGACTATCTACTACAGATACAGGAACGTGAGACAGAAGCAACTGGTATTCAGAGCTTGAAGATTGGCTTTAATAACGTCTTTGGCTACTATATTGAGGTACGCAACACATACAAGGACCTCGTGCCACAGGAGTGGATACGTAAGCAGACACTCACACAGGCAGAACGATACATCACTCAAGAACTCAAGGAATACGAAGAGAAGATTCTTGGTGCAGAGGATAAGATAGATGTCATAGAGGCACAACTATATGGCGAACTTATAGCATACGCCAACGAGTTTATTGCAGCCATACAGAGCAACTCAACGCTTGTGGCTAACCTCGACTGTCTTCTCTCCTTTGCCACTTCTGCCATGGCTAACAGATATAACCGACCAGTTGTAGATGACAGCCTCGTGATAGACATCAAACAGGGGCGTCACCCAGTTATCGAGCGTCAACTTCCTATCGGTGAGCAGTATGTACCTAATGATGTGTACCTCGATTCAGAAACACAGCAGATAATCATACTCACAGGTCCAAACATGGCAGGTAAATCGGCTCTCTTACGCCAGACAGCACTCATTACACTCCTTGCCCAGATAGGTTCATTTGTACCTGCTGAAAGTGCACGCATAGGCTTGTGCGACAAGATATTCACACGTGTTGGTGCAAGCGATAATATCTCACTTGGAGAATCAACATTCATGGTAGAGATGAACGAAGCGGCGAGCATTCTGAACAACATTACGGAACGTTCACTCGTACTGTTTGATGAGCTTGGAAGAGGTACTTCAACTTACGACGGTATCTCCATTGCGTGGGCAATCGTAGAGTACATACACGAGAACCCAAAGACACATGCACGTACGCTTTTCGCTACACATTATCATGAACTAAACGAGATGGAGAACCTCTTCTCTCGTGTAAAGAACTTTAATGTGTCTGTACGAGAAGTAAACGGAAAGGTCATCTTCATGCGTAAACTCATGCCTGGAGGTAGTGAGCACTCTTTCGGTATTCACGTAGCAAAGATAGCAGGTATGAATCCAGCCGTGGTGAAGCGAGCAGAGCAAGTGCTCAAGGACCTTGAACGCAACAACTCAGGTGAATCGGTATCGAAACCTGATACAACAGCCATACAGGCAGTCCCAGCAGGCAGTCAGCTCAGTTTCTTCCAACTTGACGACCCAGTCCTCTGCCAAGTACGTGACGAGATACTCAATATAGATGTAAACAATCTCACACCACTCGAAGCACTTAACAAGCTGAATGAAATAAAGAAAATTGTAAAGGGAAAGTGATTTGATTAATATATACTTCACGCTTACCGACGACAATGTTGGTGAGCGTGATTTTTTTTGATTGTAAGTAATTTGTGTGTTGTATTATGTATTGTACTTCTTTGCAGCAAAAGGTAATCAATGTGAAAATATATTTGATGATGACTAATCGTTATTGAGTATTCTGACGGAGAATATAGATACTCAATAGTTGGTATGGTAGTATAAAATTGTACTCATTGATGGTGAAATCTGATACTCATAAATGGGTAAATTGAGGTTGGGCGATTGCTATTAATAACTATAATCAATACCTTTGCAAAAAAAAACAGATTGAAATATATGAACAAGAGAGTATTGTGGATGATGACTCTCCTTTTATGTGGTAAAATGCTATATGCCCAAAGTGTGGGTATGGAATATATCACGGAGTTACAGACAGATTTTAAGGGTGAAAGTAATTTTGTAAACTATCTTAGGCTTAATGGTGAATTGCCATTGTCAGAGCGTGTTAAGCTAAGGGCTTCAACCATTAGTGCAGCCAAATCAAATGAAGCGTATATTGCCAATGATATTCAGGGGGCGTCAAACATTGAGATTGACAACCTTTCGCTTGCTTTGTTCGTAGCTTGTGTGGAGTGGGATATAGATGCTCATAACAATGTGTTGTTTGGTGTGCATAATATGAATGATGACTTCTTTGCAAGTGATGTCACAGGGCTGTTTACCAATAGCTCATGTGGTATTTATCCTACCATATCATTAAATTTTTCTATTGCAAATTATCCTGTGGCATCAGTTGGCGTGCGCTATAGGCATGATGATGAATGTTTTGGCTTTGTGAGTGCTCTTTATAATGGCGTCGGATATAACAGATTTACGGGGCGTGAAAACGTGTTCCGTGTATGTCCTGAGAGTGATGGAGTGTTTGCTCTCGCACAGGGTGAATACAAGCATGATGACAGTCATTATTTCATTGGTGGATGCCTGCATTATGGCGACCCATACGAGATGGATGAACGTAAGGCACGTACCACGTTATGGACGTATGCTGAGCAGAAGGTGACGAACTCGCTCACTCTCTTGGGTGGCTACTCACATGCTTTTTGCTCAGATAGTTACTGCCATGATTTTGCAGGACTTGGTGGAAGACTGATCATAAAGAATGCTGAGTTTGGACTTTTTTCTGACTATGCTCACTTTGAGGATGTAGATGAGTGGGCAACAGAGTTTACCTGTAAGATTCATCTCTCTGAGCATGTGTATGTTCAACCAACAGCCCATTTCATATCACAGGACACAAAGAACTCCGTTGTTGGCGTCTTACGACTTGGGGTGGAGCTGTAGAGAAAAATGATTTTGAAAGATTGGTGGAAAGTGTTATTTTTTCTCTTCTCTTAATTTTCTTAGTGCTTCTATTGCTTGATAATAACCTTGGTCGGCAGCTTTGTTGTACCAGTATTTTGCTTTTTCAAGGTCTTTTTCAAATCCAGTTCCACTTTCATAAAAATAACCCATAGCATATTGGGCAACAAAATATCCTTGTTCGGCAGATTTTGTCAACCAATATTTGCCCTTTTCTATGTCTTTCTTTACTCCATGGTCTCCGTTGGTGTAAAACGTACCAAGGTAATACTGAGTCTTTGGGTGTCCTTGCTCAGCCGCTTTAGTGTACCAAAAAATGGCTTTTTCAATATTCTGTTCAACGCCTTCGCCTTGTCTATAACAGATTCCTAAATTGCATTGTGCATCGGCATATCCTTGCTCAGCCGCCTTAGTGTACCAAGAAAACGCTTTTTCGTGATTGATCATTACTCCTGTACCTTCATCATAGCAACAGCCTAAAGTGTATTGAGCTTCTGCGTGTCCTTGCTCAGCTGCCTTAGTGTATAGCTCTATAGCCTTTAGCTCATCTTTCTTTACACTTAAGCCATACATGTAGCATTTTCCTAAATGATACTGTCCATCAGCATGTTTTTGTTCAGCAGCTTTTGTGTATAGTTCTACTGCTTTGTTGATATCTTTTTCTACGACAATACCATGTTCATAACATACTCCTAATTTATTTTGACAGTTTGCGATTCCGTGTTCGGCAGCTTTAATACAGTAATTGACTGCTCTAATAGTGTCTTTTTCAGTGCCTAATCCCATGAAACAGATTTTTGATGCTAATGAGAGTGCATCAATATCGCCTTGTTCGGCTGCCTTAAAGAACCAATAGGCCATTTTCTCATGGCTCTTTTTTACTCCCCAACCTTTTAAATAGCACAATCCTAAAAAGTATTGTGCATTAGCATCGCCTTCTTCAGCTCCTTGTTGGAAATAATTTGTGGCTATAATGTAATTTTTTTCATCAAAGTATTTTTTCCCTTTTTCATAGTTTGTTTGCGAAAAAATACTGTTTGAAAAGATGGTTATGAGTATAAATGTAAATAAGCGTTTCATCATTTTGTTTTGTCTTGGAATTTTGATGCAAAGTAAGTGAAAAATATAATACTAAACAATGGTTGGATGGGGAAAATGTGATGTTTGTGGGTGCAGAATATGTACGTCGTGCCTCCGTTGTATACGTGTTATAAAAAATAAAAACTTATCTCGAATTGACATATAGGATGAAAATCTAATTGCCTGATATCAATTATTGCTCTTGTTTTGAAGAATTTCTTCATTCTTGAATTTACGATTATCCCTTTGTGGAAATACGATAAGTCTTGTGTGCATGAATGCATACGCAATTGTCCTATAAATCATGGTGGAAATTGGCATTTTTTGTACGCGTAGAAAAATTTCGACCTGTACGGTTGGAAGCCGCTCTGTAAAAAAGTGTGAAACAAGTGTCTCTTGTTAGGTTCGCCTTAGGTGCACCTTAGTTTCCCCTTCATTTCCCTTAGCAACCTAAGGCACACCTAAGGGACACCTAAGGGGAA
>ODAI011423041.1_pt1 | contig 36644 bp, 34 predicted proteins | sample 1539321 | NCBI WGS metagenome assembly ODAI01 (sample SAMN02144231, study PRJEB22623) | gut metagenome | biome: sheep rumen | host: Ovis aries | place: New Zealand
CGCAGGTCGCTCTTCTCTACAAATATCGTTGGCGTGTAGAACTCTTCTTTAAATGGATTAAGGAGCATCTTAAGATTAAGTCCTTTTGGGGTACGACAGAGACTGCTGTCAGAATCCAGATATACTCTGCCATCACCGCATATTGCATGGTGGCTATCGTTGAGCACGACCTCAAACTGCATAGGAGTACCTACGAAGTGTTGAGAATTTTGAGCGCTTCGCTGTTGGATAAGGCTCCTATCAAGGAACTCTTTACCAAGGAACCTGAGTATGTTGCAGATGATGGTCAATTGACTCTTAATTTTATTTAGTGGACACTAGTGATAAGTGATATGTATAAGTTACTATCATTTTCTTCTCCCTAACCTTGTTCCTTCCTACGCCCTTGCTACGCCCTTCCTACACCGCCTTGATTTTTCTGGCCCAGATGAGCTTTTATTCTAATGACTCCGATCCATGATGTAACCATCGTCCTTAATCCGTCTGACAGTCATACTCGAACGATTATAAACATAACCATTGGAATCAATCTAAATCGCATTTGGAGGGACTACTTGAACAGGATTTCACCGCCTTCTTCGCCAAAGAGGCTGTCGCCGATGACTTTGATGGAGTGGGGAAGGTGGAGGGTGAGATGCTCCTTGCAGATGATGAATGAATGGGAGCAGATGGTCTCGACACCGTCGGGCACCGTGTAGTCCGTCATATGGACAATCGGAGTGGTGGGACTATCGTACAGGGATCTGGCGTAAAGCAGGCGTTTCATGTTCTTGGTATAGACCACGCCGTACTCGTCAACGACATGGTCGTCGTCGGCTACATATTCTGACTCGGCTATGAGGTCTTGCTCGGCATAGGGGCGATCCCATATCACTTCGCAGCCTTGGTTGTCTTCTCTGCCGAATACGGGCCACTCTTCGGCGGGCAGGTCGAACAGTTGGCAGGTATATGGGATGTGGAGGGTCTCGTAGTGGCACTGGACGAATGCGAGCTTTTCAATCTTCTCCACAGTTTCCGGAATCCAGTATTCGCCAACTTCGGGCGCAGCCTTCAACAGTCGTTTGCGGTCGAGGGAATACACATAGCCGTATTCGTCGGTGATGCCATCGGCTATCTCGGCCTCTAACTCGGCACTGATGGTACAATCGTAAGGCCAGTCCCATTTGTGACACTTGATGGGGTAGTGGCTATGGTCAAGGGCCTTCTGGATGTTGTAATCTGAGATGCAGTATGGTACGTCGATTTCCATGAGCAGCGGACACAGTTCAAAGGCGTATTCGGCGATCTCGAGTACATCCTCCGAGATGCGGTAATAAGGAACGTTAGGGGCCTCTTCCAATATCTTGATGCCGTCGCGTATCCGGTATTGGGCTCCATCGGCCTCGATCTCATAAGGATATTGTTCGGGCAGGATGTCATAGTCCTTGCAATAGATGAGACCATTGCCAAGTTGCTCGATGCGCTCCATGATGAGGGGGAGGGATTCGGGTTTCTGTCTGCCGTAAAGATAGACCTCGTAAGCCTGTCCTTTCTCGTCAGTCCAGCCTTGTGGCAACTTCACGAATCCTGCCGACTTTAGGATAGACTCGTTGCTGGGAGAAGAACTTGTCGCTGGATCGGCAGCCTTCAGTGTCAATAGCGTGCCTGTGCTCAGTTCCTGTTTTATATTGCGGATCAGCATCAGTTCGGCGGTACGATTCTTTAAGGAAGAGAGGTCGCTGGTGACGAAGACCACATGGGCATCGTAATGGGTCTCGGCCTTGCCTCCATAGAGATGGATTGATACCGCATAGCCCATATGTCGGTTGGATGGCTTGATAATCCAGAATTTAGGATCTTCGCTGTTCTTGTCGCGTTCGCAATAGAATTGGATATGATAGAGATAAGTATCGTCGCCGAAGGGGTCGTTCTCGTCTTGCTGAATGTCGTTCATGATGCGACTGTCGAGATTGTCGATGTCAAGTTTCAGGTAGTTTCTGTCGATTTCGGCAAAGGGGTCCTCCAACTCGTAGGCCGTATGATGGTAAGGCATACACCAAGGGATCACTGTGCCAGCGACTCTATCGCTGCCGAATATGGGGCATTCTTCCTCTGGCAGGTCGTTGAGGTTACAGGTGTAGGGTATGTTGAGGGTTTCAAAGGTCGTACCGACAAAGGCCAGACGCTCAATCTTTTCGACGCCCTCGGGGATAAAGTATTCTTCCTTGACAGAGGCTGCCTTCAACAGACGCTTGCGGTCCCGGGAATACACGAATCCGAAGTCATCGGTCCAACCATTGGCTATCTCCGAGATCAACTCAGCACTGAGTTTGCAATCGTAGGTCCAGTCAAAGAGGTTGATCCTGACTTCTTCCTCATGCCATTCCAAGGCATTTTCCACATGATCCTGGCTTATCCTGTAAGGCACGTCGAGGATCTCGAGGGTGGGGCATTCCGTGAAAGCGGTTTCAGCTATATCCTGGGTATCTTCAGGTATGCGGTAATAGAAGACGTCGGGTGCCTGAATCAGTTTCTTTAAACCCCTTTCATCCATAATAAAGACGGCTCCTTCTGCATCAGTGAAAGGGGCGAAGGTCTGACGTTCAACCGACACTGAGTCTTCTACCCATTTGTCGCCAACCATTCCTTCAAGGAAAATTCTTTCAGGTTCATCTTTATAAGCCTCAAATGCGGCTGTGACTGGCAACATGGTGTTCTCAAGCAGTTCCTTATAGGAGACTGTCCCGTTGTCGTAAAATTTCTTTTCTCGGTTCATATTGATGGTGTTTCGATGATACATACTCTACCGCTCTGACGCATCCACTGCTCATGCTTGTTCAACTCTTTCTCAGAGCGAAGCACCCAGCATAGAGGGGTGTGCATCATGGCGGGAATCTTGGGTTGGGGTGCATAGCCATCCGTATAGATGAGGGCACCATCGTATTCGGGATGCTTGGCCACGAAGTCGATGAAGGGCTGAAAAGATGTACCGCCGCGTCCGACGACCTTGATGGTCTCTGACGCTTTGAGCAGTGTCTGCACTTCGCCCAGTTCTGTGTCGAACTGTACGACGTCGATCTGCTGTATGCCATATTTGAAGAAGCGGTTGATGGTGGAGTAGAAGTTCTTGAGATCCTCGTTAGAGATGCTTCCACTACAATCCACGCCAATGATCATACGGGTGGTGAAATCATAGCGACTGCCCATGGCATCATAGCCGAAACGTCGATTGGGGCGCATGCGTGTCAGCTTGCGCTTCTCGGAGAGAATGCTTGCGCGGAATCCTGCCAGAATCTTACGGTAGTCAACGCGCGCCTTGGTGGAAGCCATGATCTGGTCAACCATATGGCCTGGCAGTGAGCCCCATGACTTTACACCGCGGATCATCTCGTTGATCTGTGCTGCCAACAGATCGTCTTGCTGCCAGTTTGCGGCGAGATCGGCATATTCATCTGGCTCACCCGACTGACTCTGTTGACCCTTAGGAAGAAGTCTTTGTATGCCGCGAGCATAGTACTCAAAGTGTCTGCTGGATGGCAGATCGAAATCTGATGGTTTCTCGATGTCAACCTTATGGAGACGATAGGCATCGCCAATGACACAGTTGCTTCCCAAAGCTCTTGCCGTGATGCTGCAGCCGTTTGGCTGACGGTCGTAGGGGTGTTTCAGCAGAATGCGGATGACCTCTATGCAGAGACGTTCCTCCAGTTCCTTGTCGCTGATGTCTTCACACAGATCTGGGTTGACCTCGATGACGCCTTTTCCCACTCGGGCATAGCATTTCATGTCTCTGTTTTCTGTCACCCGATGGGTACAGAAAGCAGAGAAAAGAGGCTCTTCGCTGAGGAACCAGCGTTCGGTTATCTTTGATATCCGTTCTAACATGTTCAGTTGGTTTGTGATTTGGATGTTGATGAGGGGGAAAGTATCAGTGTATCTACGAACTCATTGACCTTGTCGTACACCTCAGTGGCATTTACCACCATGAAGGCGATAGCCTGCTCATACGTGCCTTTCTCGAAGATGCTCGTAAAGTTGGCAAGTGCCTCCTTCTTTTTCTTCGTGCGGAGGAAGTCGATGTACTGACCGAGATTCTTGGCTGCAAGCTTCTTCTCACGTTCGTTGAGCTTGGTGTTCTCGAGGAAACGGAACACAGACTCGTTGAGGATGGCAAACTCGTGAAGCTGATATTTCTCGACGGTCTTGATGACCTTATCGTACTTCATCAGGAGGTCTTTGCCCGTGATGGCTTTATGCTGCAGCGTACTTTGTATGAAGGCGGCGGCAGCTCCTGCTCCCACGATGCCGGCGATAATGCGCTTGTGGATATCCTTGATGACTTTCACCTTGAGCATGATGTCGGACACATGCTTCCAGGCTCGACGGTCTGCACTCTTGTCAAGTCCCTTGTAATCACCACTATCGCCGTCAAGCCATGTCGGGTTGTCCTGAATGAAGTTGATGACACGCTCGTCGAGTCCCTGACTGACAGCCCAGTTGAGCCATTCCTCGACGGTAGGCTTGAACTCGTAGATATTGAAACGGCTGACGAGTGCAGGATCAAGGTCGGTGAGCTGGTACTCGTCGCCGTCGTTCACGGCCGATATGACGTGGCTGCCTTCGGGCAGAGCCTTGCCTGCCAACTTGCGATTAAGGGTCAGATCCATCACCGTCTGCAGGATCTCAGGACGGGCACGGTTCAGCTCGTCGAGGAAGAGGACAATCGGTTGGTCATCCTGAGGGAACCAATAGGGTGGGGTGAAGTCGGTACGCGAGGTTGCCTTGCCGTCAGCATCCTGTTTTTCCACCTTAGAGGGAATGCCGATGATGTCGCCTGGGTCTGCCATCTGTCCGAGGAACAGTGTGACCACCTTCATGCCCTTGCCGTTGAAGTAGCTGGTGAGGATTTCCGACTTGCCGATGCCATGCTTGCCAACAAGCATGATGTTCTGCGTGGAAGGGGTGAACTCTAAGGTCTCCTTGAGTTCTGAAATATTAATGATTATTGACATATTTGGGGAATGAAAAATTTAAAAAGGTAAAAATTTAAAAAGGTAAAAAGGTAAAAAAGTAAAAAGGTAAAAAGGTAAAAAATATTTAGTGATAAACAAAGAAATTTGTTAAGTTGCTCTTTTTGTGAGCTTTGAGAAGAAGTTTCAGACTCTCAATCTGTTTAGGAAGACTCTCTTTGTATGAGCCCCACCAGGCATCGATATTGATGCCGAGATGGGTATTTGGAATCATTACCTTAATCCTGGCCCTGCGCTTCTGCTCGATGATCTCATACTTGACTCTGGGGTACTCCTTCATCGCTTCGGTGAATATAGCCCGAATCCCGAGGAATGCTATGCGGTTGGATTTTGCCCTCTTGCATGCTTTTTCCAAGACGGCATCCCAGCCCTCCATATACTTCTCAAGATTCTGTTTCTGACGTATCATCCACAAGGCTATATCCTGAGCGCGGTAGTTTCTCAAGTACATGTAGGTCATCATTTTCTCATTGATGGTGACTTGTAGTGACGAATGCCACATCTCAGCATAGAGCGTGCATGTAGGCGACAGTCTGACTACCAGTCTCTGGGTGGGCTTGTTACCTTTTGTCATCTCAAGCTTGAAGTCATCCTTACTGATGAATTCATTGCCAATGAGGTTCATATGAATATCAGAGAGTGTAGGCCCCGTCCTGATGAAAGGTCGCTCGTCGGAAAGGTCGTTCATCATGTTCATCTTGAGGAAAACGTCAAGGGCATCTTCATTGCTTCGACCTTCTTCCAACACGCTGCGGATGTTGTTGCTAATCTGTGCTTTGGTGAATTTCATATAATTCATATGGCAAATATACAAAGTGTGTATTAGCGGAGGGAATTGTCGATGATGACAATTCCTCCTTTGGCTGCGTGTTTGATGACTGTTCGGCCTGAGTTTCTTTGCGGGAGGTCGATCTCGAAATCCTTAACGTGCCCGATAGCCTTGCGGATGGATACACGCGACTGGGCTACAGCTTGGCTGATATACTGGTCGAAATTCCCTTCCATAGCCTTCAACAAAACTTCGTCGGACATGAAGTAGAGCTTGCAAAACAGTTCTCTGAGCGGTCTGTAGTTATTGTCAGCCAGACTTCTGCGTTGGAAGCCCTCGGGGTGGAGCAGGGTATAGATATAGATAAGTTTGGAGGGGCGGTCGGTGAACTTCACTTTCACCTCACTGTCATCAGCCATCAGCATGATGACTTCGTAGCGGCCTTGTCTGTCGGCCACATCCTTCAGTCTCACCTCCACACCTATGGGGCGTGAACAAACCGTCTCGTCGGCCAACATGTACTGAGCCAGGCGTTCCTTCATCTCGTCAACCGTCATCGATTCAATCAGGTTGGTAATCATCTCATTGGTCGTTGTCTTTATCATATGCAAAATAGTTTCTTGTTACAAATATAGGGTTTTATTTGAATTATGGCGGTGTGTACATGTTAAAAAAAACAAAAAGGAGATCAGATGCCATCATCACTATGCCGAGAAGCCGGCAATGTGGTGACGCTCTTTCTTGTTGTCGAGGAGTTCGGCGCGGCAGTATTTCTCTATCTCTTCCAGAGAGGCGTATTGTCCAGAGAGGATATAGTCGACCGTGCGCTTGCGGGCAATGTTCTCAATCTGACCGCCCGAAAAGTCGAAGTGGGCTGCCAGCTGCTGGGCATCTTCGTCGCTGAGGTCCTTCAGCATGGAACGCCATATCAGGCTTTTCACCATGGTGTTGGGCTTATGGAACTCAATCTTGAAGATGAAGCGGCGCTCGAAGGCGCTGTCGAGGTTGTCCGTCAGGTTGGTGGTAGCGATGAGAATGCCCTCGAGGTCTTCAATCTCCTGCAGGATGATGTTCTGCATGGCATTGTCCATCTTCTCAATAGAGGGATTAACACCCCCAAAGGTGCTACGCTTGCCGAGGATACCATCGGCCTCGTTGAAGAAGAGGATAGGCTTCACCTCGCTGTTGCGGCAGAGTTCGCGATAGCGCTGGAAGACAGCCTTGATGTTCTTCTCGCTCTCGCCGACGAACTTGTCGCGCATTCCGGCAATATCCACCTGCATGAGGTTGCGGCCCGTCTGACGGGCTATCTGCAGTACGGTCTCAGTCTTGCCAGTGCCGGGGCCACCATAGAACAGACAGGCAAAGCCCTTGCGCATGCCTTCTTCCTCCAGGCGCTTCTGGATGCTGGGGAAATTCTCTGCGCTAAGCAGGCTGGTGAGGCGCTCAATCTGCTGCTGCTCGGACTCATTGTAGAAGAGAGGCTTCTCCTTAATAGTCTTATAGTCTTTAAGGAAGCGGCTTCCCATACGCTGTTGCATACGCTTACACTTCTTGTGGCTGGGCTTGTAGGCCGAGAGAAGTTCGTTCTTGGCGCGGGTCGTCAGCATATACTGCTCGGTATCGGCCATACCGTCGGCGCATTTCTGCTCGATGAAACCACACTGCATCAGGGTGTGGTCGCCGTTGCGCAGATGCTCACGCAAAAAGTCACAATCGTACTCCTCGGGATAGAGACCGTCGATGGTTTCAAACGTGAGTCCCTCGCCATCGGTGCCCTCCCATTGCGCGTAGTCGTAGACAATCATCAGTAGTAGCGACTGGACATGGATATCGTCGCTGAATTTAAGCACCTCATGACAAAGGGGCAGATGTGGGTTGGCTTTGCACAGCTGCACCATCCACTCCTCGTCGTCGCAGAAAGAGACATTATGGTCGCTGAAGTTCTTGTCGATGTGACTCTCGAGTTTGTCGACGAACTGCTGCTCAGTAAGCCCATCAATCTTCTCGGGAACGAAAGGCTTGTTGTGGCGCAGGGCCGTCACCACGCCGTGGACAAGGGAGAACCCATCGTAGTTCCTGCCCAACTCAAAGCTAGCACTGCGGGAGAGCCAACGTTTATGCACCAGCTCCTCAATCTCTTCGGAGTAGGTCATCATCATCAGTCGGGATACATGGAGATAGTTGCCCATCTTCTTCCAAGAGAGGGGTTCTCCGGCTTCAATCATCATGGCCAGCACCACAATCTGGACGTCGGTAAGCCCCAGCTCACCACGTAGGAAGGCAAGTGGGTTCTTCACTGACTCCCAGAACTTATCTGACAGTTCTGAGTTGCGCGCCTGTTCGAGTACACGGGTCAGGGCTGTGATGATAGTCCAGGTGTCGGGTTCCTTGTACTCGGGCTCTTCATCGGCCATCATGTGGCCCTGGTGCATTTCAAAGTCCAACTCTGTTGCGAGGTTTCTCTTCTGAATCTTTAAACTTCTTGGCATATTACTGTTTGTTTATTAGTTTTCTGATGTCAAAGATAGCTTTCTGGATACAAATAAACAGCGAACTCATAGGTATAAGTGTTTCTTTCAGTCTTCGACCACAGTACGGGTGGTATAGTCAGCGTAGACGATGATCTGCACTCCCTTATCGGACGGGGAGCATGGACGACCTGCGAGGTTGTAGCGGGCTACCTCTTCGACATCATCGCTATGACGAGTATCGGCACTCCTCACTGCTGTGGGTTCACCCTCTTCGCCAAAGTAGATACCTTGAAGGGATGTGCATCCAGCGAAGGCATCGTCGCCAATGTAACTGACGGTGGAAGGGATGTAGATCTCCTTGAGGTAGGCTGCACCCTGGAAGGCACCACGGGCGATGCGGCGACAGTAGGGATGGATGGTGTATGACTCATTGCGACTACCAGCTGGATAGCGAACGAGGATCCAGTCACGCGTACCCTCATAACCTACGGCATAGAGTACGCCATCGATAGTCTTGAACTTGGCTTCTCCCATGAAGACACCGTTGATGTAGCCTGAGGGGAACTGGTCGATTTTCTCAATCTCCTGGGCATGGATGGCTGCACACATCGTGAGCGCCATCAGTAAAGTCATGATTTTCTTCATATACAATATTTTATTTAATACAGTCTTCGGTTCGACGATAGGCCCACGTGTATTTGCCACGAGAGTCGCGCAGGTAGAGTTCGGGCGACAGAAAACCAGTAATCTGAAACTGGTAGGAAGTGTTTCCTTGGGTAAATGTAATGTAATTGCCATCATAGCGCCACTTGAAAGTCTCTGCATAATATGCTGAACCACCAATGTCCTCCATGATGATGTCGGCCTTGCCATTGGAGAATATCCTGACCTCCTTGAACTCCACATTGCCCACAAACATCGGATAGTAACACTGCCAGAGACCGGGCAACAGATCGGCAGTGAGGCGATTATAGCCGGTGCGACGATAATATTCATAATCGCTCTCTCCATATTTCCCATCCAGATATGGGCAGTCGCAGCCCGTCATCATCAGGGCTGCCCATAAGAAAAACAGTTTGTAGATTTGGTGTTTCATAATCATTCATTTGTTTGTTTCTGATTACAAATCTACTTTTTAGTTTCAAAATATGGGCATTTCTAATACATATAAGTGACATTTATACGTAGACAATTTCTTTTGTATCTGTCAGAACGAGATCATCCCAATTCTCGTCGTGATATTGGTAGACAATCTGCATACCACGGTAGATGGAAGGAACTTTCAGCACATCAATCATATCCCACAAGGGTGGTCCGAAGTCGTACGACTCTCCGTCAAGCAGAATGCGGTTGGAGGTATAGTCAAATTGGTAAAAACCACCACCAAGACAATAGTCATTCCTTTTCAGGAGATGCTTGTGAAGGTTGACCATTCCTAGTCGGAAATAACCTTCCTTGGTGATGATGAATTTTGGGTGCTTCATATTATTCTATCTGCATATCTATATTAATTTAGAAATCAAGGCGAACGACACAACCCATGACAGAGTAGTAGATGAGCGCATCTCTTACTGTAAGCCCTGATAACTCTAATACATCGCGGTAGGCCTTAAGCTGTGCTGCATACTTACCTGCATAGTGCTCGTTTTTGGGGTCTGAATTCGTAATCGTTGCCTTACTACCAGGGAAGTTCTTGAAGTCGATCAGCACACACTCACGGTCATTAAGCATCCAGAGCAGATCGATTTCTCCGTGTACTACCTGACCAGGCAGAGGATGAATGAACGGCACCTCATGCTTGATGGCTAAGGGCTTGCCATAAGTCTGCTCTAGCCAAGCATACAAGTTCTCGATGGATGTGATTACTTTATCGGGCTTTGATATAACATCACGCATGTTATTGCCATTGCGGATATTGGTAGCTTTCTCCACATTCTCCTCATGGGAAAGAGTGGGGTCATAGACTGCAAAGATATTATGGATACAGGTTCCTGCTGCAGCCTCATTCTCATCTTTTGTATTGTATGGCTCGATGCGACAATCGAGATCTTTAAGAATCTCAATGTTCTCCTTAGCAAACTCCATCTTGGACAATTTACTGGGTGAGAGATACTTGGGCTCGCGACTCAGATCTGGATTCTCAGGGTACTGATAGCGGGAATAGCTTGTGTTTTTTTCAACCTCGGCAACAGGACAATCGGTTATATCCTCGTATTGAGGAATCAGTTTGTCGTATTTCCAAAATTTCGAAGCATTTTCATCTATGGAGCCATCAGAGATACCTGTATTCTTGATCCAATGGAGTATTGGTAACTTGTCCTTTGATGTTTGATGACTCAGTGTGGTGAGATAGTCTCTTGCCCTGGTAACACCTACATACAGGAGGTGGCGCAGATCGTTGCGTTCCTTGTTTTGCAGCTTAGTATATAATTCCAATTCCTTGCATGCGTCTATAATGGGTTGAGGCAAATTCGTTTTGCCACAGTTGATGATAGGGGGCAGGAATTGGATGACATAGCCATATTGCTCATTGGGCGCAGGATGGCGTAATTCATGGACTCCCCAGAAGTTCTTCTTTGTGAATTCTTGATCTTCAAGACTATCATCACTCAAAGAAGACAAGATGACATAATACCATTCCAGACCTTTTGACTTATGATAAGTGAGAACCTTAACGGCATCAGATGCATTGTCAATCTTGCTGTCGACTTCTGCATATGAAAGATAGGTAAGTAAACCACCTATTGATGCTCCAATACCCATCTGCAGACAATGCTCATCGTATTTCTTTGCCAAAGAGCAGAGCGTCTGAAGGTTTTGTCTGCGATTATCAACATCTCCCCATTTTGCAACTACCTCAGGAAGGGCAATTCCAAAGATGATACTTTCGAGGAGATCGCTGACAGACAGATTATTTACAGTATTCTTGAATTCCTTCAGTTTACAGATTAACGCATTGCCTTCCTCAAGCCACAGGTCAGGTTTCATGACTATCTTCTTTTTACCTTCATTCTCTTCATCATCCTCTTCGCTAATCAGACTAATTACATAGTCTAAACGTTGCTGAAGAATGTCTTGAGTAGAAGTTTCCTCCAGTAGTCGCAAGAGATCGGCTCTGACATGCTTGTTTGAAGAATCAACCATGAACTTAAGGAGCGTGAAGACCAGTTGTACTTCTGTCTGCTGAAGTATATCATTGTTTACAAACGATACGGGTATACCTTTCTTGATAAGTGCATTGGCAAAGTTCTTACATTCAGCATTACTGCGGCAGAGAATTGCAATGTCGCCAGGACGAATAGTGCGGAACTCTTCCTTGTTTTTAATCTGAATAATGGTTTGACTGTCAAGTAATAATTTGACACGGTCAGCCACTTTGTCAACAAATAATTCTGCATTGGAAGCTAAGCAGTTCCAATGGTATAGTGAATTTGAGAATTGCTCATACTCCTGTCGAGCTGCTTCGAGTTTTACATTCTCCCTATCTATGATGCCCTTGAATGCCCTTGTGAAACAGTCGGTGGTAAGATTGACCAGAGGCTCTCTGGTGCGCCATGAGTTAGGTAGATTATCATAGGTAAGATTCAGCGCTGAATCACGATCTTCATCTACGAACTGCTTGGTAATTTCGTTAACTAATTCCACGTCAGCACCACGGAAACCATAGATGCTCTGTTTGGGATCTCCTACCCAGTAGCTTTGCTCCATCAAGTCGGAAAGCTTATTGAAAATCTTCAACTGAATGGGACTGGAATCCTGAAACTCATCGACCATCATCAACTTGTAAGCCCCCTTAATCTCAGCCTCCACTTGTGGTTTATCAAGCAATTCGAGAAACAGACGTTCCATGTCATTATAATCGATAATATGACGCTTTGCCTTGAAGTCGTTAAAACCATCCTTCCACCTTTGGGCAATGTCGAATAGGATGTTGATTATCTTCTTCATCATGCCTCCAGGACTATCGTCACCTACAGAAGACATCTGATAAGCCTTGAGGTTATCTACAAGGTCGTCATAGTTTCTTTCACCTAAAGCATCTTTCAGGGTCTGTCTGTTTCCTTTGCCCATATAAGGTTTGTCTTTTGTAAGTTCCTTGTACAACTTTATGAGAGTGGCATAGGAAACGGCTTTATTTTTCAGACCATCTAATATGGGTTGTACATTTTTCTTGGCTGAATCACTATATCCTCCAATTCTGGAATCAAATGCTTCTGTGAATTCATCGAGTAACTGTTGGTTGAGGGCTATATTGCTATTAAACACTTCCTCAACAACCTTACAACTATCTGTCTTGCTTCGCTCAATATCAACATCGTAGTTGTTTATTTTGTCAATAATGCTAAGCAATTGACCTTTCCAAAAATCGAGATCAACATGAGACTGACTGTCTTTCAAATCAAAGAAACTGCCATAGGACCGGAAGAACTCAAGATCTTCCTTCCCTACATAATCACCTAATGACTCGCTGACATAGACCTGCAGGTCGTCTTCCGACATGACCTTCATATCGGGAGAAACACCTATCAGATACCAGTACTTCTGGATAAAGCTTAGTGCTACGGAGTGAACAGTTCCTATGGTGGCAGAATCTAATTCGGCTGCCACATCAGCATGATTGTCATTATACAGACGTTCACGCGATTTTTCTCTGAATTCAGAGGCAGCTAACTCTGTAAACGTGGTGAGAATAACCTCAGATGGCTTGTATTCCTTACTACCAAGTTTCTCCGACAGAATCTCTGTCAGTCTTGTTGTCTTGCCAGAGCCTGCTCCAGCATTGATATATTGAATATTCTTCATACGAGTCTTCCTTTTAAGATGGGGTGAGTAGTCATGATTTCCTTAGGGTCAGAAGGTGTGCTCCAATTGGCCTTTTGTTTAACGAAAGGTGGCTTGTCTTTCTTGATGTAAGGACACTCTTTGTTTTTCTTTTGATTATAGTCGGCTTCAATGGGATAGAATGGTTTGTCGTCTGTACTCGCCTTTGTATAGGCAAGTTCTGCAATCTCTTTCAGTTCGCTTTCTTCAATGAAACCGTTGTCCAACGTGCCGCGTCGGTATTCATAGGAGTTCTTGATTTCCTCAAAGAGTTCTCTGTTAGATGCTTCTGTTTTAACCACGATCTGACGTATATGAACGGATGTGGAGAAATTTGTGGTATATAAGGTCATCTTGGGGAAGAGATAATAAGCTACGCCTGCAACATCCGAACCGTAGTGTTCTTTAATTGCTCGGCTGTAGAGTTCAAGCTGCATGGCTTTGTTTTGTTCGAGACGTTCCTGATAAGACTTACTTTCAGACCACTTCAGATCGAAGATAACATATTTGTCATGAGCATCTTTGAGAAGGAGGTCAATTTTTGCAGTAAATGCTCCAATAGTTTCAAGTGTGACATTCAGCTCAACTTCGCTGTCCAAAGGCTTTAGGCTCAGTTCTTTGATGATACTAACCAACGCTCTAATACTATCTTTTAGGATGGCTTCGAACTGTTGACGCACAATTCGATATTCCGGGAGCATTAGTATGGCACCTTTCTGCAAAATGCACTCGTTGATCATCTGCTGGATATCGGTATCTGCAAGTTTAAGGTATTCGTCCGCCATCTGCTCGTGATATTTCTTCACCAACGTCTCTACAAGGAGATGAGCCACAAATCCCTTGGTGGTATCCAGGTCTGGCAATTGTCCCACTTGTGGTTCTCTAAGCTTAAGCAGATACTGCATCGTATAGTCAAACGGATGTTGTATAAGCGAAGTGACGCTGGAATAGCTCTCTTCTTCGCGATGAAGCTTGGTCATATCCTCTGAAAGCTGGTAGCTGGGTTGAGGCTCAAGATTTGAGATCTCACCATCTAGGGTTGGGAGTTTAGGCTTCTCATCATTCCTGACATGACGGTTCCATTCTTCTTTATTCAGTTGCTTCAACTCTGCCACCAAGGGATGTTCCTCTTGACGGGCATTACCATTAAACTCCCAAGTGACAAGAATCAAGCTGCCAACAGTCTTCAGCGCAGCCATTTGCAATTGGTGCCGCTTCGTATAGAAATCCGATTTTGCAGGAATGGTGACACCAGCATCCTTGAGACCCTCGTATTCCGATTGATTGAGGAAGTCAAAAGGATAGGGACAAATAGAAGCTCCCACACAACCTAACCAACAAACCTTTGGGGCGGGGTCTACTAATTGCGTGATATCTGAAATGATATCAGGAGAGTTCTTTTGTGCCTTCATGTGGGTAAAGGACTGTGGGCGATAAATGCCATCAACATGCGCTTTTAATTCATCTGACGAGATGTAACCATCATTAGGTAGAATGGATCGTAACGATCTGCAGAAAGCAGCTAAGACAACGAGTTGCTCCTTTCTTTCATCGTCAACTATTTTTGAAAGCAGAAGCTTATCACACCAATGAGCAAGCTTGTCTGAGTAAGTTCTGACATCGCTCACTAGGATCTTCTCTGGCGAGTAATCCTTTTTTATCATGTCAATGAATGCCAGTTTATCATCTCGCTTGTCCTTTCCTTTCTCATCTGTGAAATCATATTCGTCAATGGTCTTTTGCCACTCTTCATTGATACCTCCTTCATCAGCCAGTACACGTGCTAACTTGTAGGATACACCTCCCAGAGGATTGCCAGGAACTTGGAGATAAGAAAGCAGGTTATAGACGTTCAGAGGACGGGCGAACAATGACAAACCTAATTTGAACAGCTGCAATAACTGGGGATTGCTGTTCTGTGATCTGGAATTAACAGTAGGCTTTCCCATTGCGATGGCCATATCGTTGAGGATGCAATTGTCGCTGCTGATTGTTACATCAACATCGCTGAGAACATCTGGCTGGGAAAGATACCATTGGTAGGCTTCTGTTCGTGTCTTGAAATGATAAACACTGAAGTCTGTTGGCATCTCACCTTCATTCTTTACATAATTGACAGTGGCTTGTTTAGCCAGTTGGTCAATCGTAGACTGAATGACAGCAGGAATTAACTCTTTTGTATGAATCTCAAAAACATCTTCCTTTTGGAAAATTTGATGATCTTTGAGGTAGACTGAAAGATCATTCCATCGTTGAGCCATGTGCTTTCCAATCACTCCTTTAACGATCTTGGCAAGTGCTTTCAATTTGTCGGATTCAATAGATTTATCAGGTGTCCAGCCTGCCAACAACAGGTTGTCAGTCCATGCCATAAGTTGGCGGGCAACACCCACTTCGTCAGTCTTGAAAGATTTCTCGAAGATAGTCCCTGTCACATTTTCCTTTACTGATTTATGAAACGCTACCAATCGTTCTGGTTCAGATTGTTCCAGCGCTGTGATGCCTGCTCTTAGCTCGAGTTCTGAGAGCAGTTCTGTTGAGCCACAGACCTTAAGACCAAGCAGATGGCCTTGGCGCTGCTGGAGGTTAATGTAGCTGGTAGAATTGAATTCCGGTGAATAGATTATGTTCATATTCATTTCATTTATAGTTTTTGTTACAAATATAGGGCTTTATTTGAAATATTGGGGGCGACGAATTGAAAATTAAGAAAATTTCACTTATCGCGGATTTCGATGTGACCGCCTTCTATGCCGAAAAGGTTGTCTCCTATGATGCGGACAGAACGGGGAATGGATAGCACCACATAGGTCTTACATCCGCAAAAGATGAAACTGTCGATTTCTTCGACTCCATCGCGGACCTCATAGCGAGGCTCGTTGAACTCGACTTTGGCAAAGAGCAATTTCTTGCCGTCTTTGCTATAGGCTACATGATGTTCGTCGAGGATGTAATCATCGTCGTCATCATCGTCCTCCTCATCAGGTAGAGTGCCGTCGTAGAGGGTTGTCCATTGTTTGTATTTTACATTGGGTGCCAATTTTAGTTTTTCCTCAAAGTCGATCATGCCGTAGGGAATGTCGAGCCATCTGAGGCGAGGGCAGTTCTGAAGGGCTAAGGGTGCCATATGGATAGTTTCTTCTTTTATTCTGTATTTGGGCACATTGGGTACCTGGATAATTGTAAAGCCATTTGGAGAATAGATGGCACCACCGTGAATATCCTTTTCGTCAGCAACACACAAAATGTTCTCAAGACTTACAGTCATCACTTCGAGGGCATGAACCAAGCGACCTATATCGTAGACATCATTAGCAGAAATAGTTACTAAATTCTCTTCATAGTTAGCAATAAAGCCATCCAAATTGAAGAAAATGATGCATATATCGCGGAAGTTCGACAATTGCTCATGAGTAGGATTGCCAATGGAAAAACTGAGATAGAGGGCTTTGACTTCTCTATTCATGATTGTATATGATAAGGACACGACGGCATGTATCTTCTCACTAGAGAACTGGTAATAACAATACTCCAGACGTGGGCAGACCCGCTCCTGAATCGCAACTGAGAGATTTTCGTCGGTAAACTCTCCGTAAGAGAGACCTTGGGTACTGATGATCTTTTTCATACTGTAAAGATAGCTATTTTGTTGCAAATATACGAAATAATTCTGAATTAGCAAGCAAATTATACATATCATTTTTGATTTTTGTATTTATAAAATCCTTACCTTTGCAGACGAAATAAATAAAATAATAAGTTAAGAATATGATGAAAAAGGTTATTTATTCGGAATACGAAGGGAAGTATGATGAGAGTATTAAGGAGAGACTGGAGAAAGATCCAGGAAGTGTTGATGTTGAGATGATGAGGGCGAATCTCTATGGATATACTTATACCAAGGAGTATGCTGATGGAGATATTCCTGATGAATTGTCGATGGACTATTGGGAAGAACGCCATAAGGAGATGGAGTTGGATAATCTCAACTTTGAGGATTTTGAAATGCCGGATAATCTTGATTCCCTGTTGGAGGATATGGATGACAGTCCTTATTTTGATGTCTCGCCTCAGGAGAAGTTAATCCTAGAAACGATTGATAGTACGGGCGATGGGAAAACTCCTGAAACGGCTTTGTGCGTGATAGATGTTCACCAGGAATATGAGTATATCCAGAGGGTTGTACGACTCAGTGTTTTACAACTAGTCAAACAGAGTGTAAGGAATGGTATTGACTACTTGGAATTGAAAAACTACGACGGCCGTATTGAAAAGGTATATTTCGATATCAGCCGTCGTTTCGAAGTGGGTTAATTGTATACAAACTATTTCAAATACTGAAGGAACTCGAAAGCGTCATCAGGAAGTTGGTATTCCAACTTGCCGGTGTCGCGGAGCTCCATGAGGAGGCGACCTAGGAGGCTGGGGCCGACATATTCGTTGCCAACGAGGTTCACGCCCCAGGAATCGGCATCCTTATGCTTACGGGCATTGCGGGCTGTTTCGTCTTCTACGATGAAAAGGCCTTTGCTTCGCTCCAATTCCTTGCGGAAAGCCTCGCATTGCTCATATTTAGTCTGGAGACAGAACTTCATGGCATCGACCACCATCTCGCCCCAATCATCCCGTATCCATTCGGGATGTTGGCGATAGATGGGCTTCATATGCATCTTAATGTTCATTCCTGCCTTTACAGCGTATTCGCTCTTAATACCTTCTTCGGCATCGGCAGTAGCACGGAACTTCATGAGGTGGAACAGGCGTTCGGTGCAGTCGATTGTTACGCATTCTACAACGATAGGTGCTTGATAGAAATTACCCAGTATGCCCCATTCTTCTTTTGTCTTGCGGATACAGGCGCATTGGTCTGCCGGGTATCTCTGAATGTCGCTGTATTGGGGATAGTATTGTTTGATCTGTTCGTGTAAACTCATAAGGATGTTGGATTAAAAACTATCTAATGGAACTTCTTTCTGGGAGCCTTCAACGAGTTGGAACTTCTTTGGATCAAGTTCTACTTTGTCGATGCGGACAATGCGAATCTTGTCGATGTTGAGAACGACACGGTTAGTGAGTCCATCGGGCTTGGTCTGAGCTTGTGGCCATGCGAAATACTCCAAGCCAATCTCGCTAAAGAATTTGGCTGCAGCTTTCTCTGCATCAAGATCGGCCTTGTCGATAAGTTGCTTTGTTGTGCCAGTCTTACCCGTAAGGCGATTGCCTACATATTTGCGGAAGAACTTTCCAACAGTTCTGGCTTCCTCTGGGATCTGCTCACCAAGCGCCTTCTCTGTTCGTTCGATGATTGACGGATGAACAGGGCGGACAGAGAACAAGTGGTTGTCATCTGTCATATCTGGAATCTCCAGGGTGTAAACATAATAGTTCTTGTTTTCTGGGCGTTTCTTGTTGTAGGCATAATGTGCTGCAGAGGTGTATGACTCAGTGACATATGTGCCAAAACCAAACTTGGCTTTTCCATCGCCTTCAAGGGCATGGGCAATGTCGAACTCCTTGAATAGCACTGATGTGCCGTGATAGAATGTTTCCATAATTCTAATTGTTCATTTGTGATATTTATTGTTCCATTCATCGAGAATCTCTCGTAATTCGAGGGGGAGTGTCTCATAGCAGCCTTTCGCAATATCTTCTGGTACGGGCATCGTGGCTGCAGCGATGTTGCCAGCCATACAGGCCATAGTGTCAGTGTCGCCACCAAGAGAAATAGCACGGACGACGGTATCCATGAAGTCTGTTCCTTCGAGGAAACAGATAATGGATTCAGGTACGCTTTTGTCGCAGGTGGTCTCGAACTGATAGTCTGGGCGGATCTCGTCAGTGGTTCTGTTGAGGTCGTAGCCGAAGGTCTTTTCTATGTAGGATTTGATCTCGGCTTTTGATGTTCCAGTCCTATTCAGATAGACGGCTGCAGCAATGGCCTGAGCACCACGAATACCTTCTTCGGAGTTGTGGGTGACTTCGGCTGTGGTCTTGGCGAGAGTCTGACATTCTTCGAGCGACTGAGCATACCAGGCTACTGGCGAGACGCGCATGGCACAGCCATTGGTGGGTGCTCCATAAGGTTCACGACTGTCGGAGAGAACCCACTCGGCGAACTTACGGCCATAGGTCTTATGCTTATAGCGTGTGGCGAAATGTTTGAAGAGATCGATAAGCGTCTCTTTATCGTGAGTTGGTGAGGTCATCAGCCATTTCGCGACAGCCATCGAGAGAATCGTATCGTCAGAGTAATACATACTCATCAGCACTTTCTTGAAATTCTTGGCTGTCACACTCTTCACTTTCGCTTTGTCTTTTTCAAGTTCGTATTTGGAGCCCAGGACGTCACCACAGATACCACCGATGATGCCTTTCAGAGGAAGGTTCTTGGGCAGGGAAGGAGATACGGCTGTGACGCTGATACTTCCATCAGATTCTCTGCTGAAACGAAGCGTCTGACCCAACCAATTGATGTAAGCATCATTGAGCAACTCCACACTGATGTCGGCAAACGAGCAGTTGGCACCATGCTGGCGGGCTTGTTCTGCTTCGATCCATTTCTTCCATTCGGCAACCCAAGGCGCAGGCTTCTTCGTAAAATCGAATTTCCTGATTTCGCCAATCTTGAAGCGATGGTTGATATAACTGGCTTTGATACTATCGGGCACTCCCAGATATGATTCCACACAAGTCTTCTGGTCTTTCTGTGCTTCTCTACTATCATCGAAGGCGGCCAACAAGAATGGGGATTCGGTATTGGGGAACTGTATGCCCAAGATGTCAACACCTCCCTGATTAGCAGAGGCCAATTCCCATCGCTCGCATGCTACGGGCTGACTCTTAATGTCTGACTCCAGACTGAGTGGTAAGAAGCGTTTGAAGTCTTCTTTAAATTCCACATGGTGGATGGGGGCTTCCTTCTGAATCTTTCCGTAGTTCGCAGGATTGTTGGGATTGACGCCCAGATGCTTCTCACCCAAATCAGCAATGAAACGATTGGCTTTATAGAGCAAATCTATCGAGGCCAGCGGACTGGTAAGGTCAGTACGGATTACGACAATAGGAGTCTGGGGAGGCATGAATTTGATCAAGTTCTTGCAAATCTCTTCTTCACGAGGGGTGATGAGCAGGATGAGGGCCACATCGTTCTGAGGATGCTCCTCGCTCTTCACGAAGTTGGAGATGGAGAGAAAACGTCCGTGACAGATGTTGCGGTAGTCGGTAGGCATACAGGCAACCAATCCGGCTTCTGCCATATCGCTTTCAATATTAAATGCCACGGGTTTGCCAAAGGAACCATAACACACATGGAAATGACGAATCTCACTGAGGGCTGGAGCATACTTGGAATCTGGGCTGCTAACAGTGCGATAGGTGTAATTATCTTCAGGCTTCTGAGAGAGAGCCAATTTGCTGACGATGTCTGCATCGCCCGTAAAGGCTTTGTATAGCAAGGCGAAGTTGGTGATGACATTGGGGATGCTGATGAACCCATCAGGAAACTCAAAGCCCAGTTTGCCAGTTGACAACATGTGGAAATACTTCTTGTTGATAGACTCGGCTCTCTTTTTGAAGGCCTTCACGTCAATGTTTCCGCCGCCTTTACTGACTAGAAGAAGTTTGGCGTTCTGCATGGCAGTATTCGATACAGAGTGGGTGTCATAGCACGACATGGCTTTGCCGATGGAGCAGTTCGAACTATAGAGCAGGGCTGCATACTCAGCAGGGGGAATGGAACCACCCTGACCTGTAGCGATCATCGGGCGTTCTGGTTCTGTCATCAGAAAGTCTCTCAGTTCGGATACATCGGTTTTCTCAGCTTGTTCCAGATAGCGTCTGGTATCATCAAGCATTTCGCTCATCAATGGTTTGCCACCTTTCATATTATTGCGTTTAGTTATTCAAATCTTCCAAATATCTGGTAGAAGGGAGCAAAGTCGCCCTCTTCCTCAACCTTCTTACGAGGAGTGGCCTTACCCTCGAGCATCGCAAAGACAATCGTGTGGAACTTGCCACGAAACTCACTTTCTTCGAGTACCTGTTTGAAGTATTGGGCAACGAGTTCAGGTTTAAGTTGGAACACGCCACAACCGAATGCGCCCAAGACGAGAGAGTCGTGACCATTGAGCAAGGCGATGCGGTAGATGGTGCGGATCTTGTCGAACATGACTTGTTTGCCTTCTGGAGTGAAGCCACCATCGGCAGAACAATATTCCAGATTGTTGGTCTTATGACCAGGTCGGAAATTAAGGGCTGCCAGAGAGATGATGGAAGTCTGATAGGGTTCTTCGCGAAGCGCAAAACCTGTCTCCTGATTGTCTCGGAACACCGTTACACCGGGTGAGTAGATACCACCGAAATGGATGTCCATAGGGTAGGCACTAACGGGACGCAGCGGAACACCAGCCTTGCCAGCCCACGTTTTATTATAATATTGGTATAAGGTCAGCGAGAGGGTAGAAGCCCGACAAAGACTCTCCTCCTGTGCACTTGAACCACTATTATACATACCACAGGCATGATAGGCATCGGCCAGATTCAAGACGGCTGGATTTAACCCAAGGTCGATGAGTTGTTTTGCGACTACCAGACAGTCTTCGTTGGCACAGCCTGTTAGGGTGGTCGCATACCGGGCGGGTATCTCTGCTGCAGAGACTGCCTCACGATAGACCTGAGTGGCATCAAGTAGCTGTTGACGGCTTCCAATCAAGTCGATGATCTTACCTGATGGCGATTCATACTTCCAAGCGTTGAAAATAGCCAGATTATGTTTATAAACTTCAGTGCGAATAGCATTGAAGACAAAACGACCTCCTCCATTCTTCATTCTGAAGAGTGTTCTTTGGGCATCCCAATTCAGACTGTTTAATCTTAAATCCTTATTTTCTTTATCCGACACCTTTGCCGCCATATGATCTGCGTTGTGAATGAGCTGGCAGAAGGGGTCCTGCATAGCGATGGCATACTCCTCAGGGTAGTCAGGTTGGGACATCTCGTTTCCCTCACCCATATGCCACCAGATGGCCATACGTTCATCGGGCGTGAGAGCTAAGCCCAGTTCTTCAAGCAAGTGTACGGAACGAAGACCATGCCCTTTGCGGTGGTTTTCCTCATTCCATGTCGGATTGCCATCAGCATCGATAAAATAAACGTCTTTCTTGCAGACATCGTGCAGTAAGGCCGAGATGATGATGCTCTCGAAGGGATATTTGGTCTTGAACGCTTCGTCACGACTTTCCCAATCGACTTTTGCAAGATTGTAAACTCTTAGCGAGTGGGCTGCAAGTCCGCCTATCACATTGTCATGATGGATTCTTGCTCCAGAGGCTACATAAAAACTGGGATCTGTGTCGAGCCAAGCAATGACATTCTCCATGCCAGAGCGGTTCGTAGATCGGAGTAATTCAATAATTTTTTTTCTATTGTCACTCATGTTTGGTAATTTTGGTAACGTTATTATCAACTATTATGCAAAGATACAAAAATATTTTTAATTATACTCGGAATTATAGATATAAATTTTTGTTTCTTCTATATTTTTTTTCGTATCTTTGCACTTATAAACTATTAATTTTTTGAAAAGAAATATGAAAAAGGAGATTGAGAATTTGGTTAACTCTCTGAGAGAGGGGACGGCAGGGAAGACCTGCATGGGTACTGGTAACTACTCACTTGATGTTATTACTCAGCGGGAGTATCCGGAGGGATTTGTCGTAGGAAAACGCAACAAGTTTGAGGAGAAGGTGCTCACGATGGAGATTGGAAACACTTGTGGCAATGTGATGACCATGTTGCCTTATCTGGGTGTGAAGACCTTCCCCGTGGCATTCTTTGATGTTTCACCACATGGCTATAGGATGACTCGCGACATGAAGGCTTATGGCGCCGATGTGAGGTTTGTCAGCAACAGTGGCACTACAGGTACTACTATTTTACGCTGTACCCATAAACTGGATGAACAGGGTAATCACGTTCTGGCCCACAAGGGTTCAAGCGGAGGGCATCCATGGACAGGATTGTCGGCACGGCCCAGCAGAAGATACATCTCTACAAAGAAAGGTGAAGTGGATGCGCTGATGGACAAGATGGACTTTACCCCTGATGTGTTCTTTTTCGACATTGTCAATGCCGGACATAGAGACCTTGCTGAGAAATTACGTAAACGAGGGACGCTGGTTTACTTCGAGGGTGACTCTTACTGGAATCGCCCAGGAAACGAGAAGACAAGGCAGGCAGAATACAGGGGCTTTCTCAGATGTGTTAATGCCAGTGACGTAGTAAAAATGTCGGCTGAACTCATCAAGGATGTATCATTTGTAGATTCTTACAAAGACAAACTCTTCATCCAGACCATGGGAGCAGATGGGCTACGCTTCAAGTTGGGCGAGGGGCAGTGGATCAAGCTCGACCCCATCGTGAATCCCGACTACAAGGACTATGAGGGTGCTGGCGACTGGACTTCATCTACCTTGATTGCTGCCCTCTGCAGTAAAGGTATGCTGAAGGTGAAGGATATGACGGAAGAGGCTGTGAAAGAGGTGCTGATGATGGCTCAGACGATGGCCTCGTACAGTGTGGGATTCGTAGGCAGCAAGGGACTGATACATGCTGATGAGAAGTTCAAGTTGCAAGATGACACGCTGGAGATGCCTCACTATTCCAAGAAACTGATGTATCTGCATGGCTCGGCCTCTGCTGGCTATAGCCGTACGTCGATGGGCATTCTGCAGTATCTACCTGAAGACTGGCAACTGTTGACACCAGACTGCCCTGTGGATGCTGAGGACTGTCTGCAGATGCTGAAGGAACTTTGTGAAAAGGAGAAACCAGACCTGATTATCGGCAGTAGTCAGGGTGGCTACTATGCCCAGATGCTGAGGGGCTATAAGCGCATCTGTGTGAACCCTGCCCTTGAAATGTCAAAGGATGTGGATGTAAAGGTTGGTAATCATCAGTTTCTGATCAACCGTCAGGATGGTATACAGAAGTATGTGATTACTCCTGAGATTCAGGATGGCTATCGCAGACTCGAGGCTCATCAGTTTGAAGGTATCACAGACTTTGACCGTGAGAACTGCTATGGTCTCTTCGGTGACAAGGATACTGACTGGGGTTACTGCAAGTCCATCTTTGCTGATCATTATCCCCACATCCACGCCTTCCCTGGAGGGCATAAGATGGAGTATGATGAGATAAAGCAATATCTCATGCCACTGGTCAAGGAACTAATCAACAAATAGGGCTTATGATAGAGATGATTAAATGTCCTCAGCAGGTGACTGAGAAGACGCAGTGGACAGCCTTTCTGGCTGGCCCGATGAATGGCGCACCATCTTGGCAGGCTCAGGCTCCCAAGGTGGCAGAGAAGGTCGGTATTGAGAATCTGACCTTACTGAACCCTCGTAAGACAGAGCGGTTTGTGACGGGTACCTATCAGGTGAACTGGGAAACCTTCGGACTGCGTATGTGTGACGTGATTCTTTTCTGGATCCCGCCTCAGGCCCGCGAGATGAAACCTTGGCGTTACTATGCTATCACCACAAGACTGGAAATGGCAGAGAACCTGGCTCGTGGGCATAAGGTAATCATCGGTATTGATCCTGAGTTCAAGAATGAAAAGGGCGAAGATATGGCAGGTATTCACCATCTGCGGCGCATGGCGAAGTATTATGGCGTGAAGGAGATCCATACTTTACTTGAGGACTGTATGAAGGAGCTGAAGGCGTGGATGGAACGTCCGCGTAAGGAGGAAGAGAAAATTCACCACATGCCAGGTCCGGCTTTTGAGCCGATGGACAAGTTGAGCAGGATGATTAAACCGAGTACAAGTCGCAACGAGACACTGATGGAACATTGGAACCAGACTGTGGCTCCAGGCGATACGGTGTATCTGGCTGGAGAGTTTGGTGCTGAGGAATGGAAGCCTTTCCTGAACGGCACCATTATACAGAAATAAGCCGAAGGGATTAATCCTCCGGCTTCAACAAGACAGGCTCACTATACGTGTAGGTCACCCTGAACCCCATGTAAGTGCGCTTGTCTTGTGTGTGTTCGTCTTTTTTAGTGTTAACCAACCATTCTACATCGATACCCTTTCTCCAAAGTGGGCATAGATCTCCATGGAACAGCTTCCAAAGGTCAAGGGCATACCAGGTCAGTAAGAAACCTAAAAGGAAATCTTTTATGAAATTAATAAAGTCCTTCATATGATGGGATATCAGTTATAGGGCTGACCTTGCCATTGTGATCAAGTAAAAATGCTGCCCGACAGTCGAGACATGCAAACTTATCTGTTATGATAGGACTGCCAAATTGCATTGAGTGCCCTACAATTTGGTAGGTATCTGGTATGGGGTTGGAAATAAGCAACTCTTCAACATCAGCCCAGACCATGCTGCCGCTGGGATAGTCACCACCTCGCATTTCTCCAACTTGTGCTAAAGCTTCCAGTCCTTCATCGGTTTTTATCAGTCGATTGAGATGCCTGGCATCAGGTTTCCTTATCAGGTTAATATTCCTTTTAAGCCAACTCAGTGTAATACCTGCATGAGAAAACAGAATATGCCTATCACACAAGTCAGTCTCCCATGCTAGTTGGAAAAGATGATGATTGTCCTGAAACAGCCGTTGAAGTGATATGGCGGCATGTTGACTATATCTGATACCACCTGCTAATTCATAATAATATCCTGAAAAGTAATGAAGATCATGATTGCCCAACAGTAGAACAACCTTGTCTGGATTCTGCTGTTTATAGGTAATGATGGATTTTAAGTTTTCCACAGTTACTTCATCGGTTATTCCTTCGAAGTCATACGGATCGGTATAATCTCCAAGGAAAATGATTTTATCAAATCCTTTGCTGTCTACTGCTTTTTTCCAGAAGTCACGTCCGTGAACATCTGGTATAATAAGAATTTCTTTTTTCATTTCTTTGTTTTTTTAAGTTTCTCTTTTAAATCCCTGACTCTTGAATAGAACCCCATGCCATGAACAGAATCACTCAGTTTCAGGTAATAATAGTCGTAATGATGCATGAATTCATGGAGGAGCACATCGGCGAAGGATCTATTTGTACAAGGAGTCATAAAATCCATATTGTTGTATATGGTGATTACTTTATGCCAGCACCAATATAATCCCATATATGTATGTCCATAACGGGTGGGATACATTCGGTCTGCTACCCAGACTGTACAATGCGGAATCTGGAACTTGTCACAAAGATAGTCACACAGTGCTTGTGCTGCCTTCTTCCTGTTCTCGGCCTTTTTCCCACAATGTGTTAAGGTATGATACTCTTCGTGGGAGAAGTCGTCAAAATCGACAGTAGGGTGGCAATCGCTTTTGACATAATAATAGTTCTTCTTTTTCTTTGCCATATATGAACTGCTCTTAAGTTATTATCATCCCAAATGCATAAGCAACAATCTTGACTTTGGGCTTTTCCTGACTTTGTCGAGTCCTCGTTCCCTTATCTGGCGGACTCGTTCACGGGTAAGCCCTAAATCGTTGCCAATAGCATCCAACCCTCTTTCTGGACATCCGATGCCGAAACTCTGAATGACAATAATTCTTTCCCTTTCGTTAAGAATCGAGGTAAGCACCTGCATCAAGTCGTTACACATGGAGTCATGGTCAACCTTACGGTCTGAGGCATATTCGGATGATGAGGATATCATGTCTGCCATGGTAGTTCCTTCATCCTCTGTAATGGGAGCATCGATGCTGGCTACATAGGCTTCTGCCTGTATCGCCTTTTCAATCTTGTCAATCTCTAGAGATATAATCTCACTCAACTCTTCAGCAGACGGATAGCGTTGCTGCTTCTGGATAAATTCATTCGTGGCATTCTTGATCTTGTTGCTGATGGCAATCTGGCTCTGAGGCCTGCGTACCATGCTGCTGTATTCAGCAATTGCCTGGAGAATACTTTGACGTATCCACCAGATGGCATAGGAGATGAACTTGAATCCGCGAGTTTCATCAAACTTGTCTGCCGCAGTGATAAGTCCGAGATTTCCTTCATTGATCAGGTCAGGCAATGGTACACCTTGATGCTGATACTGCTTGGCAACAGAAACGACGAAACGTAGATTGGCTGTCACAAGCTTCTCTTTTGCTTTATCTCCCTTCTTACCACCCTTTCTAATGATCTGGGCGAGCTCGACCTCTTGCTCTGGAGTAATCATAGGCACTCGGCTGATTTCAACAAGATATCTGTCGAGCGACTCCTCAGAGCGATTCGTTATGTTCTTATTAATCTTAAACTGTTTCATTGGCGCGTTAACTAAGTTTTTTGAATATTAATCTTTTTAAATATGGGGCATCTGGTCTCGGTTTCATTTAATGTATCATTTCATGAATAATTATGTCACGCAATTGGTTTGACATATATGCATAGAAGTCTGATATCTCTATGGTCTCAATCGTACCAAATGTCTCATCTGGTATATAGGAAAAGTATCCCAGAGTATTCACGCTGTGCCTGATCTTGATATATGGCATTGGCAAAAGGCTTCCAAAGTAATCCTTGTTATACTGTCTAAAAAGACACCTTATCTGTGATTCACAAATTCTCATATCTAAAACCATTATGATTGTTTCAAGCGTAAAGATATGAATATCTCTTTCGATAAAATAGAAAGTTATATGTATAAATTCAATATAATATGAGATGTCAAGATGTATTATTGTCTTTGAAATGCTACGGATTAACTGAGAATATAATAGTTAAATAACAGATATGACTATAGGGAAAAAGATAAGAAAACCGCTCCGCAGACTGAAGATTCAAGATCAGGCTGAAATGGAAATGCGGCCAGATTTTATAGACGACGGACAGGAACTGACGATGTTGTCAGCTATTAACAGTATTGTGACATTGGCTGAGGATTCTGAACTAAGTACGATGTTCTTTGAACAGGCAGACAGGTTCTTGGCTTACCTCTCTGAGCGACAAGGCATCACTAAGATGCAGGCTGTGCTGTTATCATTGTTTATAGAATCAAGTGCTTCTGGCAACAAGGCAGATTTCTCCGACATCGCACGTTACTTGGACTGCAACAATGTACAAGTGTTGCAATATAAGGGTGAGGTGGACGGTTTGGTAAAGATGGGAATCCTCCGTATGATTAAGAATAATATGAATGGTGACTATGACTATGCTGTGGTTCCAACACTGCTAGACTCATTATCAAAGAACGAACCGTTCCAACGCAGGTCATACAAGGATGCTTCTGGAATTCAGTTCTTCCAGTATTTCTACGACATTACTCACCTTCGTTATGAGGATGAACTCTCGTCAGAATTGATGTTAGAGGAGATAGAACGTCTAATGGATGAAAATCCCGAATTGCCATATGTAAAGTCTCTACGCAGTATAGAAATGTCTGAGATTAGCCGTACTGTCATTACTCATATGTGCCGACATCTGGTGTTGTCAGGTACAACAAACATCCCCATTAATCATTTAGTATTTCTCTTCGATACTCAACATCAGAAATATGATTTTGATCGGATGATGTCTGAGGGAAGTCATTTCTTGGTTCGTGAAGGATGGGTGGAGAACGCTTTCTCTGAAGGATTCAAAGACAAAGAGGAATACCAGCTGACTGCAAAGTCTCGTGAGTTCCTGCTGAAGGACTATAACATCAAAATCAGCGAAAACAAAGGGTGTGATGTGATGCAGAGTGAAAAGATTACCATGAAACAGCTTTTCTTTGCCAACAATGTTCAGCGACAACTCGAGAGCCTCTCAGAGCTACTCAGCGAAGAGAACTATCTCGGCATCTGCAACCGACTGAAGGAACGCGGTCTGCGGCAAGGCTTCGCGTGTCTGTTCTACGGTGAGCCTGGCACAGGAAAGACTGAAAGTGTTTTGCAGATTGCAAAGAAAACTGGACGTGATATCATGCAGGTGAATATTTCTGAGGTAAAAAGTATGTGGGTAGGCGAGAGTGAGAAGAATATCAAGGCCATCTTTGATCGTTACCGTGCTGTGGCCAAGAACTCAAAGAAAGTTCCCATCCTGCTCTTTAATGAGGCTGATGCTGTCATCGGCAAACGAAAGGAAGGTGCTGAGCGTTCGGTTGATAAGATGGAGAACTCTATCCAAAACATCATCCTGCAGGAGATGGAATCATTGGAGGGTATAATGATTGCTACAACTAATTTAGTACAGAATATGGATACTGCTTTTGAGCGTCGTTTCCTCTATAAAGTGAAGTTTGAAAAGCCAGAATTGGCTCAACGCACAAAAATCTGGCAGTCTATGATGCCTCGGCTCTCAGCCGACACGGCAGGAAGACTGGCTTCATCATTTGATTTCAGTGGTGGTCAGATAGAGAATATCACTCGTAAGTGTGATATCGAGAGCATCCTCTATGGTGATGATTACGTGACCGATGAGAAGATAGAACAGTACTGTCGTGAGGAGAAAATTGTGAAGAAAGGCAGTGCCCGTATTGGTTTTGTCTAAAAGAACGTGAGATATGATTACATTTAAAAAAGTCACAGAAGCAGATGAACAGCTAAACTCCCAAATTGAGGAGTTGAACAGAAAGGTGTTCCCATCGGCAGAAACAACTGCGAATCTTCATTTCCTAGCAGGGTTATATAATGGCGCATCAGTGGACTTTATTGCAGTTGAGGATAATAGTGTGTTTGTAGGCTATACTTATGTGATAAATTTCTTTCAGGGTTCTTTCATCTATTATCTGGCCATTGAGCCTGACTTTCAGGATAAGGGCTACGGAACAGCATTATTGAAGTATCTTCGGGAGATTCAAGGCAATCGCCCCATAGCCCTTACCATCTTTGCGCCCAACCCAGACAAAGATGACTATGAGGAATGTCTCAGAAGAAAATGGTTCTATGTAAAGAATGGTTATGTTGATCAGAAGATACCATACCCAGATGAAGATAACCATCGTTTCGATATTCATATGAACGGTTATGGAATCGGTTATATTGAACTGATGGCCATGCTTAATAAGGTCAATATGTTTATTAATTCACTTATCGGCAATGGAAGGTGTAATCTATAGAAGACTTTATGATGATGACGGAGCTATCATATCCCTTGATGGAAAGACTCTTTTCAAAGTTCCTGATGTCCCACGATATCGAATCCCTGAAGGTGTTGAAGAAATCGACATAAAGGCTTTTAAGAATCGACCCCATCTTAAAGAGATTGACATCCCCTATACTGTAGAATGGTATACGGATTATCCTATGAGCAATGATGCCATGCGTTATGCTCCAAAGGGATTGAAGGTGAATTACTGGAATTGGCCTTATCCGGAGAACTGTGTTCGTAGTGATGAACTGGAGGAGGAAATATCCAATGGTATTGTTGATGAGTTTGGGGCGGTGTATAGTAAAGACGGTAAACGGTTGCTAAAATGTGCTGACATAAAGAACTACAAGATAAGAGAGGGGACGGAAACAGTCGAGAAACTGGCTTTTGTCGGTTGTGACAAGCTTCAATGTCTTTACATACCATACACCTGTCCAGAGGAGTCGTTTGATGCTATTTTAGGTGGTTCAGACACGGTAGGGGCAATCTGTTTCTGGGACAAACCGTATGTCCCAGAGGAATTGGATCCAAATGAATCATGGTCTGATGACGAGGTGTTCATTGATGATAAAGACGTGGTCTATACCATGGACAGGAAGCGTCTGCTTTATGCCCGTAAAGGCTTTACGGATAATGAATATTTCGTTCTAGAAGGGACATTGACCATCTGTGACCAGGCATTTTTGTTTCATGAGGGTTACTTGGTTTTGTCTGTCCCTGCTTCTATAAAGGTAATCGGTGACGATATATTTGGGAAAGATGGTGGTAAGATCATTATTCGGGATGAATTGTGAACGTAGAAGATCGTTTGACATACAATCATTTTGGTAATTCGGTTTTTATTCGTATTTTTGCAGTCTCTAACAAATGAACTACCCATGATGGTTAAGCAAAACATAGTTGTCTTTACAGGTGCAGGCATCAGTGCGGAGAGTGGTATTCCAACATTCCGTGACAGTAATGGGATGTGGAATAAGTATGATGCCAAGAAGCTGGCAAGCGTTGCAGGATTTGAGGAGAATCCACAGGCTGTGTTGGAATTCTATAATGCAAGACGTAAGAATCTGCTGGAAGTTAAACCGAATCATGCTCATCTTGCATTAGCAGAATTAGAGAGAATACATAATGTGACCATCATCACTCAAAACGTTGATAACCTGCATGAACGTGCTGGCAGTTCAAACGTCATTCATTTGCATGGAGAATTATCAAAAGTTACATCATCAAGGAATAGATTGGATCCAGAATGTATCAAGGAATATCCTTTAGACATGCCAATCAGACTTGGTGATAAGACTGCCGATGGCTCTCAGATACGTCCATATATTGTATGGTTCGGTGAATACCTTAATACGATGTCAGAGGCAATCCGCTTAGTGGAGTATGCAGATATATTCGTAGTTATAGGAACTTCCCTCGTGGTCTATCCAGCTGCAGGGTTGGTGAACTATGCTCATCCTGAAGTCCCAAAGTTCCTAATAGATCCATCTGATATGGAAAACAAGCTTCCTGCAAGGTTCAAGCATATTCGGGCAAAAGCTGTTGAAGGTGTAGATATTTTATTAAAGGAACTGGAACTATTATCTCTGTTATGACTGAAACATACTCCAATCATGCACTATTCTCTAACCCTACTTATATTCTCAGCCAAAATATAACGAGTGCTTTGCCAGTTAACTGTACATAGCTACAAGGTGGAGTAGGAGAGAAATGCATAGTGTATGAAGGTGGTGGAAGACGGATGTTATAGATAATATGCAAGATATGCGGGAAGGTATTTCATTGAACCTTCTTTGAAGTAGTCTTTCGTGTAAACGAGGTAGCGGTCGTTGGAGATACGTGAAGAGAATTTCTTGCAGAACTCGTCCATTGACACATGGGTTTTGTAGGTGGAGGATTTCACTTCAACGGGGACAATCTTAGTGCCTCTCGACAGGAGGAAGTCGATTTCATAATTGTGTTTCCCGCTTTCCGTCGGCCAGGTGTGGTAAAACAATTTGTTGCCAGAGCAGACAAGCATCTGCGCCACTATATTTTCGTAAAGATAGCCAAGGTTGGACGACAACTTGTCGTTCAAGAGCTTGTTGTAAAGGCTGTTTTCTGTGAAATCTTTGTCCTTGAATGCAAGCGTAACAAACAGGCCGGTATCGCCAACAAACATCTTATACTGGCTCAGGTCTTCGAAGGCAGACATGCCAATATTGGGGTCGTCGCAATGGTGTGAGATGTTGACCGTCATTGACTTCTCCATTTCAGATATCAGCTCAATGAAATCTTCTGCCTTTGCTCCGGCAATGACGCTGGAGATTTGGTAGCGGGAGGCATTGCTGTTAAGCTGAGCAGGTATAGCGGCGAAGATACGGGCTGCTTTTCCTGAAGGGTCGATTTTGTTGAAATCCTCGTCGTAGATATTCAGGACAAGGCGCTTGGCTTGGTCAACTGCTTCGAAATTATTAGTTTCCAGATAGGCATTAACAGCCTGAGGCATTCCTCCAACCAACATGTACAGACGGAAATCGCGCATCAGCTTGCGGTGGGCTTCCTTTAGCGGCTGAGGGTGTTCCCACACGCTGCGAAGCAAAGGTATGGTGGCCGTATCGCCCAATGCCCAACGAAACTCCTCGTAATCCATCGGGTACATATTGATACGCTCTTCCTCGCTTGGAATCAGAATGTGATCCGTGTTCTTGCGGATGGAAATCAGGGAGTCTGTTTCGATATAGTCATAACGATGGTCACCGACGAACGATTTGATGGCTTGACGAGCCTTGGGCTGAAACTGCACCTCGTCGAAAATGATGAGCGATTTGCGCTCCTTCAGCTGGACGTGATAAATGAGCTGGAGCCTGAGGAAGATGTAGCTAAGGTCTGATACATCGTTGAACAGGTTCAAGACTTCTTGCGAGCATTTGGTGAAATCGATGAGGATATAGGATTCATACTCATGCTTGGCAAACTCTTCGACGATGGTGGACTTGCCGATGCGACGCGCACCTTGCACCAAAAGGGCTGACTTGCCATTGCTTGCCTCTTTCCATTTCAGCAGGCGGTCATAGATTTTACGTTTGAATATTCTGTCAGTATCCATAAGCCAAATTTTTGTGCAAAGATAGTGCTTTTTTCTGTTTCCTCAAAATTTATTTGGCCATTTTCCCCGAAATTCTCAAAATTTGATAAGCCATATTCTCCAAAATTCTCAAAATTTAGGTCTTTTGATACCAACAGACCTCATGGAGATGGGGATTAGTCTGCTATGTCGCCATTGTCTTTCTCTCGGCATAGCCAATCGGTTTCTTAACGATTTTCTCTGTGCAAAGGTAGCATGCCCTGATGACATGTCAAGTACCTCGATGCTATTTCTACAGAAAGTTCTGACTGTTGCACAGCGAATTTTCAGCAGAAATACCTTGCAGTTGTCATCTGTTTGGGCTTGCTCTTGTAGCACATAGAAAGTCTAAACCCGATAGGTCATGCCGATGAATAAAAAAAAGCTCCTCCGCAGGAGATGGACTTGAATCAAATAGAAAGTCTTCCCCTCCAGGTAGTCCGATAAAATAACAATTCACAAACAAGCAACATTATGAGATTAATGAACGCAGAGTTGGCGGAATCTCTCAAAAATTCCCTGAAAACGTTCAATAGCGCTTTTCCGGATGAGCCAGCAGAGTCTGCTCCCTGTCCAAAGTGGAATCAGGTCATTGTTAGTCAGATTTCCTGTCTTCCTAAGATTGTGTATTTGTGCGAGGCGTGGTGTGCCATAGCTCTAATCAACAAGGGGCACCCACAGCTCTCCGTTGATCTCGCATATCCTGAACTTAGCAGTGCGATTGTCTTTGTAATAAGGGCGGGTTGTGACAGTGTCGCATTCAATGGCTGGAATCTTATTCAGAAGATCGTATGCCTTTTGCTCTACTTCGTTTCTGACTTTTGCCATATATCTTTTTACCTTAAAATTGGAGTGCAAAGTTACTCAAAATAAACAAGAATTCTGCAAACAGAACAACGTCTTTAATGATATTTATACAACTGGCCAGTACAAGTGGGCGTAAAAGACACATTTTTGCGCATTATTCTTCTTTCTTGTTCTTTTCTAATGTTTTTTTTCTTATCTTTGCACCCGTGAAATGATATACTATAAACCAAAATGTTATGAGCGAGAAGTTTCCATACGGCTATGATTTGAATGCCTATATCGACAAGGCGTTCGAGCAGATGAAGGCTGACTTCCCTTGGGCAACGAGGGACATGATAGCTGAGCATACCAATTTCGGTATCGAGAAAGTGGGGGATGACTATCAGTATGTCAGGTATTACAATGAGCTCAGTCCAGACATCCTCAATGTGGACTGTGAAGAGTTTATCCGTAGGCTGGCCAGTGACCATGACTGGGAACTGGAAAAAGCCAATCCCGTGAAGGAACGCATCGATGTGGAAGCCTCTAACAGATGCAGCGGCGACTGGTTTCTGGAGTGCTATCAGATTCAGAAGCATGAGAAGGGCGGCTATTCGGTTTATGTAACGGCTGGCAACCGCTCGGCAGGTGGGTCAAAGACGGTCTTTATTCCTGCCTCCTATTTCAAGCTGAGTTGGGAAGAGTTTCTTGACAAGTATCTCGATTTGGCTACCCCCGGCTCATTCTATGTGGGCAGGGCAGACCTCGAACGCGACCCTCGCATTAAAGAGTTCTTAGGCTTCTGAGGAGAATAATTGTAATTTGACAGGAGATATGAAAAAGATGACAATCGTAATAGTAGTTATACTTGTTATAGTTGTATTTATGGGGTGTAAGTACCTCAGAGGCCAGATTCTCGATGGGCCTGGAATGGAGCGCGATTCCTCGGATTACTCTGTGGAAGAGCCTGTGGACGGTCTGAACAAGGAGGCTATCCTTGATGGTCCCGATGGTACGTCAACGCATGCTTTCACAGGAAGCAAGGATAGCGTTGAGGTCGATTTGCTTGACATCAGTGAAATGCCGAAGACAGCGGTGCGTCAGGAGGATGCTCATTTCCAGTATGCCGTATATGTCAATGTGGATAAGCCTGCAAGTGGTGAGGGCGAGATGGATGATGTGAGATCCGTTTGGCTTGCCAACGAGCGTTCTGGTACGGTCATCAAGGTCTGCGTCACTAATCCTCGTGCAGAAGCTCAGTGGAATAAGATGAGTGGCAAGGATGCCGATGGTGTTAGTGTCGCTCTCACTCAGATTGCAGCTGCCGATAAGGCCATGATTGCCCCAGGCGATGTGAGCAAGGTGATTGCTGAAGGCTGTCCCGACGGACGCAATATCTGGACTTACATCATCGATCCTTATTATGGTACGGCCATTCAGTTGCCATCTACGGAGGGCGTGGTGAGTCTTGACTGGGAGAAGAAAGAGATCATCGCTGCCTCGTATGGCTACGATGACGACGGCCGATATTCCGTTAACAAGGCCTATTCCCTCGATGGAAAGTTTCTTCGCAGGGTAGGAGAAAAGAAAAGAGAATAATAAACTATAAGCCAAAATGTTATGAGAAGAAGTGTTTTGATGATTTCCTCGTTGATGATGCTTATGGCTTGCGGAGGCAAGAAAGCACAGACGGATAGTACCGACGCTGTCATCGCGGACTCGACGGTCACGGATTCAGCTGCCGTTGTAGTAGAGAAACCCTATGACTTTGAAGCCATTGCCAAAGCTATTGAAGGCTGTGAATATTTGGAGAATTTCAGTCATGGTGTGGCAAGGGTTAAGAAGGATGGCCAGAACTTTTATATTGACCTGCATGGTAACATTGTGGAGGAACCAAAGGTGGAGGAGAATCCAGACGAACTGAGATGTGACTATGAGAACGGGAAGTATGGCTTCAAGGACAATAAAGGAAATGTGGTCATTCCCCATCAGTTCCATTTTGCCCATGATTTCAGCGACGGCATGGCTATTGTCGTAAACGAGATAGGAGAGGTGGGGTATATCAACACCAAAGGCGAACTGGCTATTCCCTATCAGTATGACACGATGGCAGAGAGTGACGGCAACGATTTCCATGAGGGACTTTGTGCTGTTGTCGTCGATGGTTCGCATGAGTGGGTCAGCTATGTCGACAAGACCGGCAAGCTGGCTTTTGAGGGCGTATTCGGTTATGGTGGCGATTTCAGCGAGGGCCTGGCTGCTGTCGGGACTACAGGTGAAGGTGCTCGAAGCGGCTATATCGACCGTTCAGGAAAGATGGTTATCGAACTGCCCGCCGGCTGGTGGGGACGCAAGTTCACGGATGGCGTGGCCCAGACTCAGAAGCTTGACTCCTGCTATATTATCGACAAGACTGGCAAGCGCCTTTTCAAGGTGAATAATGAAATTACCTACACAGGCGACGACATCAGATACTCTGAGGGTTTGGCAGTGGTCTATGGCAAAGGGAAATACGAGATGAAGCGCGGCTTCATGGACAAGACTGGCCGCATCACCTTCTGTCAGGAATAACACTAACATTGATGAATATATGAAGAAA
>ODAI011549412.1_pt1 | contig 36624 bp, 43 predicted proteins | sample 1539321 | NCBI WGS metagenome assembly ODAI01 (sample SAMN02144231, study PRJEB22623) | gut metagenome | biome: sheep rumen | host: Ovis aries | place: New Zealand
CACCGACGTCACCGGCACGATCCAGCTGCCCGAAGGCGTCGAAATGGTGACCCCGGGTGACACCGTCACGATCCACGTGAACCTCATCGCCCCGATCGCCATGGAAAAGCAGCTCCGCTTCGCTATCCGCGAAGGTGGCCGTACTGTTGGTGCTGGCTCCGTCACCGAAATCATCAAGTAAGGAATAATCATGGCTGGTGAACGCATCCGTATTCGCTTGAAGAGCTTCGACCATCGTATGATCGACCGCTCCGCTCAAGACATCGTGAATACAGCTAAGCAAACGGGTGCCCGCATTGCGGGACCCATCCCCCTCCCGACGAAAGTCCAGAAGTATACGGTGCTCCGCTCTCCGCATATCGACAAGACTTCTCGTGAACAGTTTGAATCCCGTACGCACAAGCGTCTGATCGACATCCTCGATGCTACGCCGCAAACTGTTGATTCCCTCATGAAACTTGACTTGCCGGCTGGTGTCGAAGTCGAAATTAAGGTCTAATACAATGAACGGTATTCTCGCAAAGAAGTTGGGAATGACCCAAGTGTTCACGGAACAGGGCGAATGCGTCCCTGTAACGGTTCTCGAAGCCGGTCCGTGCGTGGTCGTTTGCCACAAGACAGAAGAAAAGGACGGTTACACTGCCGTCCAGATCGGCTTTGGTCTCAAGAAGGAACAGCGTGCCAACAAGGCTGAAATCGGCCACTTCAAGAAGGCTGACGTTGCTGTTCGTGAACACCTCGCCGAATTTGACGTAGCTGATCTCGAATCCTGGCCGGTTGGCAAGGAATTCGGTGCCGCTGACTTCGCCGATGCAAAGATGGTGAACGTTTCCGGCATTTCCAAGGGTCACGGTTTCTCTGGTGCCATCAAGCGCCACGGTTTCCACAGCGGTCCCCGCTCCCATGGCACGCACAACATGCGTGAACCGGGCGGTACCTCCGCTCACTCCTATCCGGGCCGCGTGTTCCCGGGCAAGCGTATGCCTGGTCAATACGGCAACAAGAAAGTGACCGTCAAGCACCTCCAGGTCGTCAAAGTTGATGGCGACCGCAACCTGATCTTCGTCCGCGGCGCTGTCCCGGGCCCGAAGAACAGCATTATCGTGGTGAGGAAAGACTAATGGCTAGTGCAAAGCTTTTCGCCGCAACAGGCGATTTTAAGAATGATATCCAGCTCCCGGCTATGTTCGACCAGGAAGTCAACAAGGTCTGCATGTACCTTCACATCAAGGCTATCCTGAACAACAACCGCCAGGGCACCGCCAAGACCAAGACCAAGGGTGAAGTTAGCGGCGGTGGCCAGAAGCCGTGGAAGCAGAAGGGTACTGGTCGCGCCCGTGCCGGTCAGAACACCTCCGCCGTGTGGGTGCGTGGTGCCAAGGCCCACGGTCCGAAGTCCCACGACTACTTCGAAAAGGTGAACAAGAAGGTCAAGAAGATCGCGTTCCGTTCCGCCCTCGCCGACAAGGCCAAGGAAGGAAAGGTCCAGGTGTTCGAAGCCCTCAGCTTCGATGCCCCGAAGACCAAGGACCTGCTCGCCGTTCTTACCAAGTCCGGTATCGAACAGCGCAACGTTCTCTTTGTCGTGAGCGTGAAGGATCAGAACCTTTACCTCTCCTCTAACAACATTCCTTGGTGCCGTTGCGCCCGCGTCGAAGATGTCAACACCTACGACATCGTCCGTGCAAACAACGTTGTCATCTCTCAGGCCGCTCTCGCGGAACTTGAAGGAGGCCGCTAATGAAGGAAATTCACGAAATCCTCATTGCTCCGCACGTGACCGAAGAAACCATGAAGAACATGGTGAATCCGCGTAACGATGTGCACAAGTATGTTTTCAAGGTTGCCTTGGACGCTAGCAAGGACGACATCAAGGCCGCTATCGAAAAGCGTTTTGATGTGAAGGTCGCTTCGGTCAACACGTTGATCAACCGCGGCAAGATTGTTCGCAGGCGCATGGCTGCTGGCAAGAAACCCAACTGGAAGAAGGCCTACATCACACTGAAGGCCGGGCAAAAGATTGCCGAGTTCGAAGGAGTATAATCATGGGTCTGAAATCTTATCGCCCGCTTACCCCGACTCTGCGTTACAAGCAGATTGGTGACCGCAAGGAAATCACTGCGGAAAAGCCGTACAAGCCCCTCACTGAGGGCATCAAGAGCAGCTCCGGCCGTAACAACGTCGGTGAAATCACTTCCCGCCGTCGCGGTGGTGGTCACAAGAAGCTGTACCGTATCATCGACTTCAAGCGCAAGTTTGCGGGTATCCCCTGCACTGTCGAGACGATCGAGTACGATCCGAACCGTTCCGCACGTATCGCCCTGGTCAAGTACCAGAACGGCAAGCGCTGCTACATCGTCGCCCCGGCCGACATCAAGGTCGGCGACGTGCTGAACTCCGGCGAAGGTGCCGAGTTCCGCATCGGTAACGCTCTCCCGATCCGCGATATTCCGCTGAACACCATGATCCATAACATTGAGCTCAAGCCCGGCAAGGGTGCACAGCTGGTCCGCTCCGCCGGTGCCGCTGCCGAACTCGTTGCTAAGGATGGCAAGCTCTGCCAGGTCAAGCTTCCGAGCGGTGAAGTTCGCTTCATCTCCGAAGACTGCCTCGCTGTCGTGGGCCAGGTTTCCAACATCGACCACATGAATGAATCCTCGGGCTCTGCCGGTCGTTCCCGCTGGCTCGGCAAGCGTCCCTCCGTCCGCGGTGTCGTGATGAACCCGGTCGACCACCCGCTCGGTGGTGGTGAAGGACGTACCTCTGGTGGTCGTCATCCGTGCTCTCCCTGGGGCAAGAACTCCAAGGGTGCCAAAACTCGTAACAATAAGCGTACCGATAAGTACATCGTGCGCCGTCGTCAGAAGAGGGCCTAATTCATGTCGAGATCCCTTAAGAAAGGTGCGTTCGTGGATTCCCACGTTCTCAGCAAAGCCCAGGCTATGGCTGGCTCCGACAAGAAGCAGCCGATCAAGACCTGGTCCCGTCGTTCCACAATCGTTCCGGACATGGTCGGACTTACGTTCTCCGTGTACAACGGCAAGCAGTTCCTGCCGGTCTATGTCTCCGAAAACATGGTTGGCCATAAGCTCGGCGAATTCGCTATGACTCGTACGTTCCGTGGCCATCGCAAGACCGAAACTGCTGGAGGCAAGAAATAATGCAAGCTGTTGCTAAAGTGAAAAACGTCCGCTACGGCGTTCGCAAGCTCCGTCGCGTTGTCGACCTCGTCCGTGGCAAGTCCGTCGACGAAGCCTTCGCGATGCTCTCCATCCTGCACACGCAGACCAAGGGTGCCCCGCTCGTCGAGAACGCCCTCAAGTCCGCTGTCGCCAACTTCAAGCAGAAGTCTGCCGCCCCGGTTTCCGCCGAGGAACTCGTGGTCAAGACTATCACTGCCGATGGTGGCACCATCATGAAGCGTATCCACCCGCGTTCCCAGGGTCGCGCCTTCCGCATCGAGAAGCCGCTCTCCCACATCACCGTCGTCGTCGCAGACAAGGAGAAATAACAATGGGTCACAAAACTCATCCCAATGGTCTTCGTCTTGGCGTTATCCGCGGTTGGGAATCCAAGTGGTATGCCGAAGACAACTTTGCCGATCTTCTCTATGAAGACATCGTGCTCCGTCGCTACCTGATGAAGCGTTTCGAACATGCCTCCCTCTCCAAGGTCGGCATCGAACGCACCGTCAAGAAGGTGAACGTGAACCTCTTTACCGCCCGCCCGGGTATCGTCATCGGTAAGAAGGGCGAAGAGCTGGAACGCGTCAAGGGCGAACTCCAGTTCCTCACCGGTAAGGAAATCTTTATCAGCGTCCACGAGATCAAGCGCCCGGAAACGGATGCTAAGCTCGTCGCCGAAAACATCGCCCGTCAGCTCGAAAAGCGTATTTCCTTCCGCCGCGCCATGAAGCGCGCCATCCAGAGCGCCATGCGCATGGGTGTGGAAGGCATCAAGGTGCAGTGCGGTGGCCGCCTCGGCGGTGCCGAAATCGCCCGCGTCGAGAAGTATGCCGAAGGCCGCGTGCCTCTGCACACTCTCCGTGCCGACATCGACTACGCGACTTCCATTGCTAAGACCGTCTATGGTGCCATCGGTATCAAGGTGTGGATCATGCACGGCGAAAAGATCGGCAAGGATGTCATGAACGACAACAAGAGAGAGAAGTAATATGCTGAGTCCTAAAAGAACATTACATCGTAAGCAGATGAAAGGCCGCATGAAGGGTGTCGCTTCCCGCGGCAATACCATGGCCTTCGGCGAATTCGGCATTCAGGCTCTTGAAAAGTGCTGGCTGACGGCTCGCCAGATCGAAGCGGCTCGTATCGCCATGACCCGTAAGATCAAGCGCGGCGGTCGCGTGTGGATCCGCGTGTTCCCCGACAAGCCCATCACCCGTCACCCTGCCGAAGCCCGTATGGGTAAGGGTAAGGGCGCCGTGGAATTCTGGGTCGCCGTGATCCTCCCGGGCCGTATCATTTTCGAAATGGGCGGTGTCGAACGCGAACTCGCCATGGAAGCCCTCCATGTCGCCTCGCAGAAGCTCCCCCTCAAATGCAAAATCATCGAAGAATCGGAGATCTAATGAAAGCACGTGAATTGAAGGAACTGGGCGTTGACCAGCTCAAGGAAAAACTGGCTCAGTTGAATCTCGATTTGTTCAATTACCGCATGACTGCGAAGCTCGGTAATTTGGAAAAACCCTCTGTGATCCGTGCGACCCGCAAGGACATCGCCCGTATCAAGACCATCCTCAGCGAAAAGGCCAAGGCATAAGCCGGCAGGAGCAGGAAATGGATAGAAACCTTCGTAAAGTCAAGCAGGGTGTTGTTTCATCTGACAAGATGGACAAGACTATCACGGTTGTGGTCGAAAACCGCAAGCGTCACCCGATGTACAACAAGATCATGACCACCACCAAGAAGCTCAAGGCCCACGACGAAAACAACGAAGCGGGTGAGGGCGACCTGGTGGAAATCATGGAAACCCGTCCGCTGTCCGCGACGAAGCGCTGGCGCCTCGTCCGTATCGTGGAAAAGAAGAAGTAAAATTCTGGAGTAAGGCGAATTATGATTCAAGAAGAAACCAGACTCGTCGTGGCTGACAACAGTGGAGCCAAGGAAGTCGCCTGCATCCGTGTTTTGGGTGGCACCAACCGTCGCTATGCTAGCATCGGTGATGTCATCAAGGTAGCCGTTAAAGACGCTATCCCCCAGAGCAAGGTGAAGAAGGGTTCCGTGGCCGACGCCGTCGTCGTGCGCACACGCAAAGAAATCGCTCGTCCGGACGGAACGTTCATTCGTTTCTCGGACAACGCTGTGGTTCTCATCACCAAGGATGGTGAACCGCGCGGAACCCGTATTTTTGGACCGGTGGCTCGTGAGCTCCGCGAAAAAAATTACATGAAGATCATCTCCCTCGCACCTGAGGTTCTCTAATGGCTAACATCAAGAAGAATGATAACGTCAAGGTGATTTCCGGCGCCCACAAGGGCAAGACCGGCACCGTGATCAGTGTCAAGGATGGCAAGGTGACCGTTTCGGGCGTCAACGTCTGCAAGCGTCACGAGAAGCCGTCCCAGACCAATCAAACTGGCGGCATCATCGAGAAGGAAATGCCTATCGCCATTTCCAACGTGATGCTCCTCGAAGGCAACACGCCTGTCCGTACCCGCATCGTCCGCGAGAAGGGTAAGAAGGGCGTTCGTACCAGTGTCAAGACTGGAAAGGCTGTGTAACCATGAACCAGATGAAGCAATTCTATCTCGAAAAAGTCGTTCCGGCCTTGCAAGCAAAGTTTGCCTACAAGAACGTAATGGAAATCCCGCGTCTCGAAAAGATCGTGGTGAACATGGGCGTGGGCGCCGCTGCCCAGAACCGTAAGATTCTGGACGAAGCTGCCGACACTCTCACTGCCATTACCGGTCAGAAGGCCGTCGTCACCACCGCCAAGAAGGCTATCGCCAACTTCCACCTCCGCGAAGGTCTGGGAATCGGCGCCAAGGTCACCCTCCATGGCGACAACATGTGGGACTTCCTCTTCCGTTTCATCAACATCGACCTCCCGCGCGTCCGCGACTTCCGTGGCCTCGCCCGTCGTGGTTTCGATGGAATGGGCAACTTCACCCTCGGTATCAAGGAACAGACGATCTTCGTCGAAATCGATATCGATAAGGTTTCCCGTACTTTCGGTATGGACATCTCTTTCGTCACCTCCGCCAAGACGGACGACGAAGGCCGTGCCCTTCTCGAAGAACTTGGACTCCCCTTCAGGAAGTAAGGTAATACCATGGCAAGCAGAAGAATGATTGAAAAATGCAAGCGTACCCCGAAGTATACCGTTCGCGGGTATAACCGTTGCAAGCGTTGCGGTAGGCCGCACGCCTTTATGCGCCGCTTTGGCCTTTGCCGTATTTGCTTCCGCGAAATGGCACTCGCCGGCGAAATCCCCGGTATCACAAAGTCGTCCTGGTAAGGAGAGTATAAAATGGCAATGACAGATCCTATCGCCGATATGCTCACCCGCGTGCGCAATGCCTGCAAGGCAAAGCTCCCCGTGGTGGACATCCCTGCCAGCAACCTGAAGCGTGAAATCGCTCGCGTTCTGCAGGAAAAAGGTTTCATCAAGAAGTTCGTCGTCGTTGAAGACGGCAAGCAGGGCATGCTCAAGATCCTGCTCCGCTACACCAACGGCGTTCCCGCAATCCAAGGCATCCAGCGCATTTCGTCGCCTGGTCTCCGTCACTACGTTGACGTGGCCAAGCTTCCGCGCGTCCGCAATGGCCTCGGCTTTGCTATCATCTCCACATCTAAAGGCGTGATGACCGACCACGAAGCCCGCGAACAGAAGGTGGGTGGCGAAGTCGTCGCGAAGGTCTGGTGAGGTAACGATGTCCCGTATCGGAAAAGCTATTATCAATATCCCGGCTGGCGTGAAAGTCGCCGTCAATGGTCAGAACATCAAGGTGGAAGGCCCGAAGGGCAAGCTCGAGACGAACGTCCACGAACTCATTTCCATCAAGCTCGAAGGCAACCAGCTTTCGTTCTCCCGTCCTGATGATCAGAAGTTCACCCGCGCTATCCATGGCACCACCCGCGCTCTCGTCAACAACATGGTCGAAGGCGTCACGAAGGGCTTCCAGAAGACCCTCGAAATCGTGGGCGTTGGTTACCGTGTGGAACAGAAGGGCAAGGACCTGAACCTCGTGCTCGGTTTCTCGCACCCGGTCATTTTCAAGGCTCCGGAAGGCGTCGAACTCAAGGCTGTCGACCCGCTGAAGATTTCCATCTCCGGCATCGACAAGCAGAAGGTCGGCCAGGCTGCAGCTGAAATCCGCAAGTACCGTAAGCCTGAACCGTACAAGGGCAAGGGCATCAAGTACGAAGGCGAAATCATCCGCCGCAAGCAGGGTAAGAAGACAGGTAAATAAGGGTAAACTATGACTGCAATCGCTAAAAAAAGAATCCAGTCCAGAATCGCACGCCACGAACGTGTGCGCAAGTCTGTTGTCGGAACTGCAGAGTGCCCTCGTTTGGCCGTTCGCCGTTCCTTGTCTCACATGGTCGCCCAGATTATCGATGACGCGAACAACAAGTCTCTCGTGCAGGTTGCAACGACTGCGAAGGAATTCCAGAGCAAGTTCGGCAGCATGACGAAGTCGGAGCAGGCTAAGCAGCTCGGTCTCCAGGTCGCTGAAGTCGCTAAGTCCAAGGGCATTGAATCCGTGGTCTTCGACCGCGGCGGTTACATCTATCACGGTCGCGTTCAGGCTCTCGCTGAGGGAGCTCGTGAAGGCGGACTCAAATTCTAGTGAGGTACACTTTGGAACGCGAAGCTCAAGTTTCTGAATTTGAAGACAAGGTTGTACACATCAACCGTTGCGCTAAGACCGTCAAGGGCGGTCGCCGTATGTCTTTCTCCGCTCTCGTTGTCGTTGGCAACAAGAACGGCAAGGTGGGCGTGGGTCTCGGCAAGGCCAAGGAAGTTTCCGAAGCCATCCGCAAGGGCACTGAAGCTGCCCACAGGAACATTGTCGAAGTCCAGCTGCTCGACGGCACCATCCCGCACGACATCGAAGTCAAGAACGGCTCCACCCGCATCCTCCTGATGCCGGCTGCTCCGGGTACTGGCGTTATCGCCGGTGCTGCTGCCCGTGCCGTTCTCGAACTCGCCGGTGTGCGCAACATCCTCACCAAGATTCACGGTTCTTCCAACCCGAGCACTGTTGTCAGCGCTTGCCTCGAAGGCCTGATGTCCCAGATGAACAAGCAGGACTGCGCCAAGCTGCGCGGTTTTGAAGCCTAAGGAGTAATACACCATGAAGAAAGTTCGTATTACTTTGATCAAGGGTACCGTCCGTCGCCTTCCGGTGCATCGCGCCAACGTGAAGGCCCTCGGTCTCCGCAAGATCGGACAATCTGTTGAACACGTTTTGACCCCCAGCATCCAGGGCATGATCAATGCCGTGCGTGACATGGTGAAGGTCGAGGAGATCTAATAATGGAACTCAATACTCTCAATCCTGGCAAAGCCAAGGTCGTCAAGCGCAAGCGCATTGGCCGTGGCCCGGGTTCCGGTTGGGGCACCACCGCTGGTCGTGGCCAGAAGGGTGCCGGCGCTCGTAAGAGTGCCAAGGCCGGCCGTGTCGCTTTCGAAGGCGGCCAGATGCCGATCCACCGTCGCATCCCGAAGCGTGGCTTCAAGCACGCCGGTATCGAATTCCAGATCGTGAACCTGAAGCGTCTCGCAGCGGTCTCCGCTACCGAATTCGACGCCAAGGTCCTCTTCGACCTCGGATTCATCCGCAACATCGAGAAGCCGGTCAAGGTTCTCGCGTTCGGTGCTATCGACAAGGCTATCAACGTAAAGGTTAACGCCATCAGCGAGAAGGCCAAGGCCCTCATCGAAGCTGCTGGCGGCAAAGTCGAGATCGTCTAATGGAAGCTCTCAAGAAAGCCATAGATGCGTTCATCAATGCGTTCAAGATTGAGGACCTGCGCAAGAAGTTGCTCTTCACGCTCGGCATCCTCATCGTCTACCGCATCGGTGCGCACATCACTATCCCCGGAGTAAACGCCGCGGTCCTCGCGGAGTACTTCAAGAACTCGAACAACTTGTTCGGCATGTACGACTCCTTCACGGGCGGTGCGTTTGCGAAAGCGACGATTTTCGCCCTGGGTATCATGCCCTACATCAGCGCATCCATCATCATCCAGTTGATGGGCTCTGTTATCCCGGCCATCCAGATGCTACAGAAGGAAGGCCAGGAAGGGCGCGCCAAGCTGAACCAGTACACCCGTTACTTTACGGTGGTTCTTGCCGCTTTGCAGGGATGGGGCATTTCCGTATGGCTTTCCTCCCTTAAAGTGGGTTCCGCCGCTGCCGGTACAGGCATTTCCGTCCTCGCGGACGACTTCGCTACCGGTGCGGGGAACATCGGCTTCCGTTTACTTGCTACCCTGACCTTCACCGCAGGTACGGTGCTCGTGATGTACCTGGGCGAACAGATTACTTCGCACGGTGTGGGCAACGGTATTTCGCTTATCATTTTCGCCGGTATCGTCGGAGGCCTTCCGCGGGCTTTCTTTGCCGAACTGGAAATGTTTAGAGAAGAGATCCAGCCGCTCGCCATCGAGATTTTCATCCTGGCGATCGTGGTCGTGATTATCGGCTTTATCGTTTTCGTCGAGCAGGCGAACCGTCGCATTCCACTCCAAAGTCCTCGCAGGACTGTCGGAAACAAGGTCATGGGCGGTCAGTCCAGCTATTTGCCCTTCAAGGTGAACACCGCTGGCGTGATCCCCGTTATCTTCGCTTCGTGCATCATGTTCATTCCGGCCATGATCGCGTCGTGGTTCCCGAACGTCTCCGCGATGCAGTCCTTTGCTGCCATGTTCATCCCGGGTCACATTTCTTACAGTGTGATTGACGCTCTCCTCATCATATTCTTCACCTACTTCTACACGGCAATCCAGTACAACCCTAACGACATTGCCGAAAACCTGAAGAGGTCTGGTGGGTTTATCCCTGGTGTGCGTCCCGGTAAGCAGACGGCAGAGTACATTGACCATGTGTTGACCCGAATTTCTCTTCCGGGCTCGCTGTTCCTCGCTCTAATCAGCGTCGGACCGCTTCACCTGAAAGACGCGCTCAATATGAGTTTCTATATTGGGGGCACCTCGGTACTCATCGTGGTCGGTGTGGCGTTGGACACGCTTCGTCAACTCGAAGCCCAACTGCATACCAAGAATTATGAAGGTTTCTTGAAACATGGCCGCATTCGCGGCAGGATGGCGTCCTAGTGGCTAAAGAAGAAGGAATACAGGTAGAAGGTGTTGTGTTGGAAGCTCTTCCCAACGCGTTCTTCCGTGTGAAACTTGGAAATGACCACGAGATTCTCGCTCACGTTTCAGGAAAGATGCGTCGGCATTTCATCCGAATTTTGCCGGACGACAAAGTGTTGGTAGAAATTTCTCCCTACGACCTCAATCGTGGGAGAATCACTTACCGTTACAAGTAATAGGTATCAAAAGAAGGTCTAACCTATGAAACTCAAAGCCTCCATCAAACCCAGGTGTGAAAACTGCAAGATCATCCGTCGCAAGGGTGTATTGCGTATCATCTGTTCGAAGAACCCCCGTCACAAGCAGAAGCAGGGATAAGGAGATCGTATGGCACGTATAGCTGGTGTCGATTTGCCGAAGAACAAGACTGTCGAGTACGGTCTCACGGCAATCTATGGTGTCGGTCTGTTCACCGCAAACAAGGTCTGTGCTCAGCTGGGCATCGACAAGAACAAGAAGTGCGATGACCTCACCGAAGAAGAACAAGGTAAGATTCGTCATCTCCTCGAAGACGAATATTCCGTGGAAGGTCAGCTCCGCGCGGAAGTTACCCTGAACATCAAGCGTCTCTTGGATATCGGTTGCTACCGTGGTATCCGCCACCGCAAGGGCCTGCCGGTCCGCGGTCAGCGTTCCCGTACCAACGCCCGTACCCGCAAGGGCCCCAAGAAGACTGTGGCTAACAAGAAGAAGTAAGGAGATTCGTCGTGGCTGAAGAAGAAATCAAGGAAACCGCTGCCGCTGCCGAAGCTCCGGCCGCAGCCGCTACTGAAGAAGTTAAGGTCAAGAAGGGCAAGAAGCGTATCGACATCCAGGGTATCGCCTGCGTCAACGCTACCTTCAACAACACAATCGTCTCTATCACCGATGCCCGCGGTAACGTCGTGGCTTGGGGCTCCCCCGGTAACTCCGGTTTCAAGGGTTCCCGCAAGAGCACTCCGTTCGCCGCTCAGCTCGCTGCCGAAACTGCCGCCCACAAGGCTTTCGACCTCGGCATGCGCAAGGTGGACGTCCGCGTGAAGGGTGCCGGTGGTGGCCGTGAGTCCGCCGTCCGCGCTCTCAAGAATGCGGGCCTCGAAGTTCTCTCCATTCGAGACGTGACGGGCATTCCGCACAACGGTTGCCGTCCTAAAAAGAAGAGAAGAGTCTAATCCAAAGAGGTATCGCCAATGATGTGGAAATCACTTCAGATGCCGCGTAGCTTCCAGAAAGTGGAAACTAGCGAAGACGGTCGTAAAGCTAAGTTCGTTGTCGAGGCCTTGGAAAGAGGCTGGGGCATCACGCTTGGCAATGCGCTCCGCCGTGTGCTCCTTTCCTCCCTGCAGGGTGCGGCTATCGTCTCCGTGAAAATCGAAGGCGTTGAAAAGGAAATGTCTACGGTCCCGGGTGTGAAGGAAGATGTCACCGACATCATCCTGAACCTGAAGAGCATCCGCGTGAAGCTCCTTTCCGACCATGACGAAACTTTGCACCTGGATATGTCCGGTGATGGCGAAGTCACGGCCAAGGATTTCATGGACAATCCGAACGTGGTCATCCTGACCCCGGACGTCCATATCGCGACCCTGAACGGGAACGCATCGCTTTCCATGGACGTGAAGGTCTCCTGTGGCCGCGGATTCGTCCGTGCCGACGAATTGAAGGACAAGGACGCTCCGATCGGCGTTATCGCCACGGACGCGAACTTCAACCCGGTGCAGCAGGTGGCTATGCACATCAGCGATACCCGCGTTGGCCAGAAGACGGACTACAACCGTCTGGAGCTGGAAATCACGACTGACGGTTCCATCGATCCCGAAGACGCTCTCGCCTACGCTGCGAAGCTCCTCGTCGATCACCTGGAAATCTTCATCAACTTCGAAGGCGACCTCGAGAGCCCCGAAGAGCTGGAGATGGACGAAGAACGTCAGCGTATTGCCACCCTCCTGCGCACTCGCGTGGACGAACTCGAACTCTCTGTTCGTTCCAGCAACTGCCTCCGTATGGCGAATATCCATACCGTTGGCGAACTTGTGCGCAACAAGGAAAACGATATGCTCAAATACAAGAACTTCGGTCGGAAGTCCTTGGTGGAACTTAACGAGGTGTTGACCTCCATGGGCCTTTCCTTTGGCATGGACGTCGATGACTACTTGAAGGATTAACAATGAGACACGGTGTAAAAAACAAGAAACTGGGTGTTAACGCCCAACACAAGCGTGCCATCCTCCGCGCCCTTACCACCTCCATCATCGAGAAGGGTATGGAAGCGGAGCAGTCCGCCCGCTACGTGCGCACGACGCTTCACAAGGCGAAGATTGTCCGCTCCAACGTGGACCGCATGATTACCTACGCAAAGAAGGGTGACCTTTCTGCACGTCGCGAAGCTGCACGCTTCGTCACGAGCCCGAAGGTTCTCCAGGACCTGTTCGCTACCATCGGACCGCGCTACGCTGGCCGCAACGGTGGCTACACTCGCATCATCAAGCTCGGCCCGAACCGCGCTGGTGACGCTGCCGAAATGGCCCTCATCGGCCTCGTCGAAGACGAGATCGTTGCCAAGGCCAAGAAGGCTGCCGAACCTGCCAAGTCCGATGCCGTGAGCATGGTCGAAGGCGAGAGCAAGTCTGCCAACTAGTCTTTGCTGTGAGAAAAACGGGGCCCGACGTTTGTCGGCCCCGTTTTTTTTGATTTTTCCTTTTTTGGTGGTGTCTATTTTTGTATCTTATGGAAACATGCAACGTCTTATTGCTCTTATACTTCTGACAATCTCGCTTGCGTTTTCTGCAGGTGAGATGGATCTTTTTTCCGGCTCGGCGATTGGTGGGAACCACGGGCCGTCTTCGCGCAGTTCCGTCGCGTTGACCCCGGCCTATGCGGAAGCTACGGTCGATTCCAGCTATATCCTTGGCCCCGGTGATTTTTTGGACCTGATGCTGGAAAATGCCTACTTGTCGGTCCAGGTTTATCCCGACGGTTCTGTCGCCATAGAGGAATGCGGTTCCGTGAATGTCGGCGGAAAGACTTTTGCCGAGGCCCGTGAACTGATTCTGGATCTTGCAGCCAAGCGCTTCAAGCGCGAGGAATGCTTCGTCCAGCTTGCCGCACTGAAAAAATACAAGGTGAATGCGATGGGTGCACTGATGAATGTCGGACAGCACCTCCTGGAGCCCCAGACGCGCCTGAGCTATTTCCTCCGCCAGGTGGGCGGTTTCGTTTCGCGTGCGAATCTTGAGGACGTGATGATTATCCGCCACGGCGACACCCTGCACGTGAACTACAACGACGTCTCGGTGAAGGGTGACTTTGCAAAGGACGTGATGCTGATTCAGGGAGACCAGATCTATGTCCCGTTCGTTCCGATGGGCGAGAACGTCGTCATGGTTTTTCCGGGATTCAGGACGAGCGTCACCTACAAGGAGGGCCGCACCCTGCAGGAGTACTTTGAACTTGCCGGCGGGGAACGCCTGCACAATTTCGGGTACAAGGCCGCCTGCGTGAAGGAACAGGGCAAGACGCCGCGCTGGATTCCGCTTGAAGAAATGAAGAGCACGGTTGTCTCGCCGAATACGGAAGTGGAGTTTTCTGCAGAAGAGATGGCCGTCTATGTCGGCGGCGCGCTCAACCATATCGGGAAGGTGGACTACAATCCTTCCTGGCATGCCATCGACTATATCGCTGCGGCGGGCCTGAATACGATTTCGGGTTCCTGGAACCAGGTCAAGGTGTGGCGTGGGAAATCCCCGGAAGCGCTCAGCCTGAGCGTCACGGAGGATCCGATCAATCCCGGCGACTACATCGAGGTGCCGAAGAGCCGTTACGAGTCCTTCAAGGATTTTACCCTTTTCCTCGCTTCGCTCCTCACGGTGGTATCGTCCGCATTCATCATTTACGTCAATTACAAGTAGCTTCGTATGGAAAAACAGGATTCGGTAGGATTTGTCGAGATTTGCCTTCGTTTGCTGAACGGCGACTTGAAGCATTTCAAGCTGTTCGCCTTTATTGTGCTCTTGCCGACGCTTACGGCCTTTGTCCTGGTGATGTGGGTCATCAAGCCGACGTATGTCGCGCAGGCGGTCGTGACTCCGCCCAAGTCGACACAGGGCTCGCTGGATGGACTGAGTTCCATGATCGGCGGCATGTCCGGGGTCTCCTCGATTCTGGGGCTGTCTTCGAACAACGATGACGCGAACGCGGTGTGGACTATCCTGAATTCGTGGGAGCTGCACAACCAGGTCATCGACGAGTTCAACCTGGCGGAACATTACGAGTTCGACGGCAAGTTCCATGCGGACCTGTTGAAAAAGTTCCGGAAGAATTTCGGGATCGAGATGAACAAGGAAGACATGTTCGCGATTTCGGTCGAGGACGAGGATTACAGGCTCGCGGCGAAGATGGTCTCGTTTATCCTCACGAAGGCGGATTCCGCGTTCAACGTGTTCAAGACGTCCCAGGCGCGGCAGTCCAGGATTTATTTCCAGAGCAGGCTGGATTCTTGCGAACATGCGCTCGATTCGCTGATGAAGGAATTCGTGAAGTTCCAGGTCGAGAACAACTTCTATGATCCCGAGGTGCAGCTGGAATCGACGATCAAGTACCTGAGCGCCTTGCAGGCGAAGCGCGAGGAGGTGTCCATCGAGATGGCCTTCGAGAAGGCTGACCGTGGCAAGAGCAAGCGTTACGAGGAACTTTCCAAGCGCTACCAGGGAATTAACGCGGCGCTGAACGGGACGCTGAAGGGCAAGCACGAGAAGGTGGGCATGGTCGCCTTGCAGAAGTCCTCCGAGCTTGGCGCCGAATACATGCGCCGCGAAAACGAAATCCGTGTGCAGGAAGCCATGTATAAGCTGTTGCGGCAGCAGAGCGAGCAGATGCGGCTCGAGGAGGCCAAGATGCTTACGAACCTGCATGTGCTCGAACCGCCCTGGGAAAACGACAAGAAAGTGTTCCCGAGGCGCGGCATTATCCTCATGTTCACGGCGTTCATGTCCTTTTTGCTGGCGACGCTCCTGTGCAATTTCCTGGAGTTCATGCGTTCCGAGAAGGAGAAGAACACGGGCACTTCCGCGGAATGGGCCAACTTCGTGCATGGAATCTGCTTCTGGCGCAAGTAGCATCCTAGGCGGTCCATCATGGATATCAACTTGGCGGTGTGTCCGGAATCCTGCGTGATGTTCTCGCTGGCCGCTATTGTCCTGCTTGTGCTTTCCACGCGCAGGAGCGACTACTTCCGCCCGGCGGTTCTCTATTTTCTGGTCCAGATGGTGATGCTTGGGGTTGCCTACCTCAAGCTTGTCCCGGCCATGACCGATTTCAGGTATACGACATGGCTCGTGTGGGGGGGCGGCATGGCTGCCTTTATCGGGGGCGCCGTCCTTGCGGAGATGGCATGGGTGTCGAAAGGCGGCGCGCGCATGCCCGAGACGCTGTCGCTGCAGGGGAAGTATAGCTGGCCCACGCATTTCTGTTTAAGCTTCCTTGCCTTTGCCTATTTCTTCATAGGCGTGGCCGGCGTTGTCTCTGTCGCGGGAAACCTCGTGCTCCTGACGGGCAACCCTTCGTTCTGGCTTTCCGGGGATAGCCCGGCGCTCAAGTACGCGGACTATTTTACATCGGGCGCCATGGTGGTCGGGCTTTTCGGTGTTGCTTCGTTCAAGTCGATAAACCCGGTGCGGTGGGTCCGCTATGCGTCCAGGGGAATGGTGGCTTTCACGATTGTGCTTAGTTTCTTGACATTCCCGAGCCGCGGCATCAACATGCTCTGTATCGGCTTCATCTTCTTGCTGTATAACTATCTGCACAGGCGGTTTTCGTGGAAGCTAATCATGCTCGCGGTCGCCTTCGTCCTGGTCTTCTTTGTGGCCGTGGCGTCCCTGAAGGGGCAATATGGTGGCTCGTCGACGGACGACCTCATGAATAACGGGATGGTCAAGACGGTGGCGTTGCTCCCGTACATGTACGTGGCGAACAACTATTGGAATCTCGACTATGCGTTCAACAAGCCGGTCGATGCCGCGGAACATGAGTGGACCTACGGCATCGACGCCTTCTACGGCATGACGCACCTGTTGCAGATAGGGGACGGCCTGCAGCAGAGTTTCGGCTGGGATACACCCTTCAACGAGAGCGTGGTCAAGATCAAGAGCCTGAACACGATTCCCTACCTGTGGGATGCCTACAAGGATTTCGGCCTGGTCGGGCTGTTCTTTTTGCCGTTCTTCTTCGGAATCTTTTTCTCGTGGAACTACCGCTACATGGCTACGGCCAAGACTCCCATGCCTGTCCTGTTCATGTGCATGTTTATGATGTGGATTATCCTCTGGAACTTCACGACGGGATACAAGCAAAGCATGTACTGGGTCTGGGGATTCTTCTTTGCGCTGGTGTGCCTGCTTAGCAGGGGGCGTGGCGTGCTACCAGCGAAGAGTTCCCTTGCGGATGTAGTAGCACAGGAGAATGACGGTGATGACGACGTCGCCGGTCAGCGCGAATAGCGGGATGTAACGGTTCGCGAGGAACGCTCCCGCGAGCGAGCATGCGACGACGTTTGTTGCCCCTGCCGCACTCACGATGATGGCGTAGGTCCATGTCGCCTTATTCTTGAGCAGGGTGGATATCATGGAGAGTCTCGCTGCCTGGAAAAGGAGTGAGAAGGAAAGTATTTTCAGGATCGACGCGCTGCATTCGAGTGAATCGGGAGTCCAGTGGACGGCGAAGAAGAGGAACTGCAGGAACTGGCGGGGGAACAGCCACAGCGGCGAGGAACAGGCGGCGATGAATGCCGTGAATATGGCGATTTCCTTGACATGGACGAACTTGTCGTTGGACATGTGCTGGGCGACCAGGTTCGACGAAATGAAGTGGACCATGATTCCCGAACAGAGGACGAGTATCTTGTGGCCGAAGTTGTATGAACTCAGAAATTCTGCAGATGCGAATTTGTCTGCAACATAGAGGCCGACGGGCAGGTAGGCGCATGTGGCGAAACTCGAGATCGCGTAGGGGGCTGCGGCTTTGAACATCAGCTTGAAGAAGAGGAAGGTCCGCCTTGTCAGCCTGAGCAGCTTGCTGCTCAGGGCCTGCGTGACGCCGAAGGTGAACGCGGGCAGTGCTGCAAGCACCATGGCAAGCGCGACGAGTTCGATCTGTGAAACCTTGAAGTAGAGGAGCGCAACTCCCATGACGGCGGAATACGAAATCGAATGCAGCAGCTTGGAGATGAACAGCTTTTTCCAGAACTTGCCGCAGATGAAATACCAGTCGAAGAAGGCATGCTGGAAAACAAGCCCGAGGGTCAGAATGAGTTCGCCGTAGAAGATGGGGTGGTGGCGCCTGACCGTAATGGCGAAAATGACCATGGCGATCGCAGCCGCGACGGAACAGGCGATCCTGAGCTGGAAGATACTCTGGAATAGCCTCCCCTTCGTGGCCCGGTTCCCGAAGAAGGCGAGCACCAGGGTGCCCATGCCGAAATCCGCAATCGTGCAGAAGATGGAATAGTCCGTCTGCAGGACTCCGAAAAAGCCGTAGCCGGATGTCCCGAGGTTCCGTGCGATGAAGTTCTGGACAAGGAACGAGATTCCCTGAATCAGGAAGTTGGCGCACGCGATGAACACGCCAATCTTGATGCTTTTTAGAACGAGAGGCACACGATAAAGATAAAAAAAGAAATACTTGTCGGAGTAGGCCTGCGGCAGGCTTTTTTTATATATTTGACCTATGGGAAAACTGCAAGGTCAGAGCGCTTTTTTCGTTCCGGGGCCGCCGGCATTGCCCGGTGAAGCTCACAGGCCGATTGTAGATTTTTTGCTCCGTGAAACCCGCGGAAAGTCCGTCCTCGACATCGGCGGCGGTCGCGGGGCCTATTCCCTGGAACTCTCCAAGGCGGGCTACGATACCGTCGTTGCCGACATCAATTCCGAGTCCCTGAAGGTTGCCGAGGCGAACGGACTCTCGACGCGGCTTTTGCAGCCGGGCGAGAGCGTTGGCGAAGGCGTCGCGGATACGGTCATGCTGATCGAGGTCCTCGAACATGTTCCCGACCCGAAGGCGTTCCTCGGGTCTGCGATTGCGGCCGCCCGCAAACGGGTCGTTTTTACGCTCCCGTGTACGGATGATTTTGAGCTGCTGTTCGGTCTTGGGCTTTCGTATGCGCATGTCGCGGTCTCGGACCACCTTTGGCATTTTTCCAACGAAGAAATGAAATCCATGCTGGATTCTTTTGGAAAGCCCTACCGGCTGGAACTGGGCGACCCTTTGTTCCCTTCGCTCGCGCTGTCCCTGCTCGGTCGGTACCTGAAGGGCCCGTTGGGTTACGCGGTACGTTTCCCCTTGCGGGTCGCGAACAGGCTTGGCCTGGTTCCCAAGGCCATTCCTTCGCGTTTTTACGGCGTGATAGAAATCGGTTGATTCCGGTTGACAAAATCGCCCCTGGTGGCGATATATAGAGTGAATGGAGAATTTAGTTGGCTTTTTTTTTCTAACTTTGGGTGCTGAAACGCGAGAGTGGCGGAATTGGCAGACGCGCCAGACTTAGGATCTGGTACTTCGGTGTGTGGGTTCGACTCCCACCCCTCGCAGAATTTTACAAACCAAAACAAGCATATCGGAGTTTTGTATGCCCGTTGAAATCAAAGAAACAAGCGCTACCGTGCGCACCCTCGATGTCACCATTCCCGAATCCGACCTCGCTGCCCCCTTCGAGAAGAAGCTCGCGCAGTACAAGAAGCAGGTCGCCCTCAAGGGTTTCCGCCAGGGCATGGTTCCGAAGGCCATGGTCCTGAAGCAGTTCGGTGACGCCATCCGTCACGAAGTCGTGAACGAGACGGTCGACAAGGTCATTGGCGAAGAACTCAAGAAGGCTAACATCATTCCCGTGGGCCAGCTCAAGGTGACCGAGTTCAAGGAAGACAAGGAATCCGGCATCAAGATGACCGTCGAAGTCGAAATTGACCCGGAAATCGACATCAAGGGCTATGCCGATACCGGTATCACCGTTCCGGCTACCGCCGTGCATGAAGAAGAAGTCCAGGCCGAGTTCGACCGCCTTGTCCAGATGTGGAGCAAGGACGAACACGTGGACCGCGAGGCGAAGAACGGCGACGTCGTGGTGGGCAACTACATCGAAGTCGTTATCGACGGCGAGAAGCAGGAACTTCCGGAGAACAAGGAATTCCGCAGCCTCCTCGGCGAATCCGCTTCCCCGGGATTCGATGCGGGCCTCGTTGGCGTGAAGGCCGGCGACAAGAAGGAAATCAACTTCAAGTACCCGGATGACCACAAGGACGAACGCTACCGCGGCAAGACTGCCCAGTTCAACGTCGAGATTACCGACGTGCGCGAAATCGTGCCGCCGACCTTCGACGAGGAATTCTGCAAGCAGGTGGGCGTGAAGGACGTGGAAGAGCTCAAGAGCAACCTCGCCGAAAGCCTCAGCAACCAGAAGCAGGATGCCGCGAAGACGAAGGCCGTGAACGAGGCCATCGACAAGATTATCGAGGCGAACCCGTTCGAGGTGCCGAATGCACGCGTACGCGACCTCATCAAGTGGAGCCTCAACCGCAACGTGCAGGACGAGAAGGACGCCGTGGAACCCACCGAGGAACAGCTCAAGGAACTCGGCCCCGAGGCCATCCGCGAAATCAAGAAGCACCGCATCCTCGACTTCGTCGCCACGAAGGAAAAGCTCAAGGCAAGCCAGGCCAAGGTGGACGAACGCCTGCAGCAGATGGCGAATGCCTACCACATCGGCTTCGAAGATCTGAAGAACCATTTCCGCCAGAGCGGCAGAATCAACCAGCTGCGTGACGAACTCCGTGTCCAGATGGCAGCGGACTTCATCGTGGGTATCCGCCCTGCCGCCGAAGAATCCAAGTAAAAGAGGTTAGTTAATGATCATCCCTACCGTCATCGAGACCACCGGACGCGGTGAACGCGCCTACGATATCTACTCGCGCCTCCTCAAGGAACGCATCATCTTCTTGGGCACGCCCATCAACGACGAAGTGGCGAACAACGTCATGGCCCAGTTGATTTTCCTTGAATACGAGAACCCGGAGAAGGATATCACGCTGTATATCAACAGCCCCGGTGGTTACGTGTCGGCAGGGCTTGCCATTTACGATACCATGCAGCACGTGCGCCCGAATATCGCTACCATCTGCATCGGAAGCTGCGCCTCCATGGCTGCCGTGCTTCTCGCTGCGGGTACGAAGGGCAAGCGCTATGCGCTCCCGCATTCGCGCATCATGCTGCACCAGCCGTCGGGTGCCGCTACCGGCCAGTCGACTGACATCCAGATTACTGCGAAGGAAATCGTGCGCACAAAGGATACGCTTACCGAAATCGTCGCGAAGCACACGGGCAAGTCGATAGACGAGGTCCGCGCGAAGACCGACCGCGATTTCTACATGGGCCCCGATGAAGCGAAGGCCTTTGGCGTCATCGATGAAATCTTTGTTCCGCGTAAAGAGGGAATTTAATGTATCGTAGCGGGAAAAACCATCCTACTGTGACGTGTAGCTTTTGTGGCAAGCCCGCAGAACGCGTCGAGAAGATGATTACGGGCGCGGGCGTGCATATCTGCAGCGACTGCGTGACGATGTGCTACAGGATTATCGAGGAAGACCGCTCCCGCGCGATGCAGGAGAAGGCGGCTACCGAGGCTGCCGTGCAAAAGCCGCTTCCGCTCCCGACCGAAATCAAGGCGCACCTGGACGAGTTCGTCATTGGACAGGACCAGGCGAAGATGGCCCTTTCCGTTGCGGTCTACAACCATTACAAGCGCCTGCGCTACAGGCAGGCCCATGCGGATTCCAAGGATGATGTGGAAGTCGAAAAGTCGAACCTGCTCCTGGTGGGGCCTACCGGTTCGGGCAAGACGCTTTTGGCGCAGACGATGGCGCGCTTCCTCGATGTCCCCTTTACCATTGCAGACGCGACGGTACTCACCGAGGCGGGCTACGTGGGCGAGGATGTCGAAAACATCATCGTGCGCCTTTTGCAGGCCGCTGATTACGATGTGGCGAAGGCCGAACGCGGCATTATCTTCATCGACGAAATCGACAAGATTGCGCGCAAGACGGCGAACCCCTCCATCACCCGCGACGTGAGCGGTGAAGGCGTGCAGCAGGGCCTCCTGAAGATTTTGGAAGGTACCGTGGCGGCTGTGCCGCCGAAGGGCGGTCGCAAGCACCCGGAACAGGCCCTGGTGCAGGTGAACACGAGAAACATCCTGTTCATTTGCGGTGGCGCCTTCGAGACGCTCGACAAGATTATCGCCCAGCGCGTGAACAAGGGCGGCATGGGTTTCGGTGCGGACATCCGTAGCGAGAAGGACAATACGCTCAGCGAGCTGTTCAAGCAGCTCGAACCCGATGACCTTATCAAGTTCGGCCTCATTCCCGAAATCGTGGGCCGCTTGCCGATTGCTGTGGCGCTCGAGGAACTCGACGAGGCTGCCCTCCTGAATATTCTCACGCAGCCGAAGAACGCGCTTGTGAAGCAGTTCAAGAGCCTGTTCGCCATGGACGGGATTGAACTCGAATTTACCGACGAGGCGCTCAAGGAAATCGTGCACGAAACCATGACGCGCAAGACGGGGGCCCGCGGGCTCCGTTCCGTGATGGAGCGGACGCTGCAGAAGGCTATGTTTACGATGCCCGGTTCCGACGTGAAGAAGCTCGTGCTGACTGCCGAGATGGTGAAGAGCGGCCTGAGCTCCGTTGGTGTTGCGGTTTCCGGTGCAGCTAAGAAAACCCGCAAGAAGGCGTCTTAGCGCTATGAATTTTGATTTTTCGAAAACGTATCCGTTGCTCCCGCTTCGGGATGCCGTGGTGTTTCCGCATACGACCCGCCGTATTCTGGTGGGTCGCGAAATGTCGCTCCGTGCCTTGGAATTCGCGGAGAACCACAACAATGTGATTATCCTCGTTGCCCAGAAGGATGTGACGGCTGAAGAAATCCAGAATCCGATGCTCGACCTCTATTCGGTGGGCGTGATTGCGAACGTGAACGGCGTGACGCCTTTCCCGAACGGTTGCGTGAAGGCGGTGCTCGAAGGCGTGCAGATTATCGACCTGCGTTCCATCATGGTGCAGGACGGATTCTTGCATGCGACGGTTTCTCCGCGTCGGCAGCCCTTGAAGGAAAACGCGAAGACGGAATCCTTCGACGAGGTGCTCACGCGCTTCCGCGATTACGCGACAAAGAGGAATATCGCCGAGGGCATGGTCGATGCGTTCTTCGGCATGGAAAACCAGCTGGACGCCTATTACGGTATGATTCCGTTCTTGCAGGTGTCGCTTGCCGAGAAGCAGAGCTTTCTGGAGATAGCGACGCTCGACGAGATGTCGGCGAAGCTGCTTGCGCTGATGGACGTTTCCGAGGACAACGAGAACGTGCTCGTGCGCGTGCAGCAGAGCGTGCGCCAGAAGATGGCGCAACAGCAGAAGGAATGGTTTATCTCCGAACAGATCCGCCAGCTGCAGGATGAACTGGACGGTGATGGCGAAGGGGCCTCGGAACCCGAACAGCTCTTGAAGAAAATCAGGGCGAAGAACTTTACCCCGGCAATCGTGGAAAAGCTCGAGGACGAGATTTCTCGCATGAAGCTCATGCAGCCGACCTCGCCGGAATATGCGGTGAGCCGCAACTACCTCGACTGGTTTTTGAACCTGCCTTACGGCGTGTACACCGACACCGTCCTCAACATGAAAAAGGTGAAGGGCGAACTCGATTCCAAGCACTTCGGGCTCGACAAGGTGAAGGAACGCATCATGGAATACGTCGCGGTGCTGAAGCTTACCGGCACCGAACGCCGATCCCCGATTCTCTGCCTCGTCGGCCCTCCGGGCGTGGGCAAGACGACGCTCGTGGAATCGATTGCGAACGCCATGCAGCGTAACTTTGTCCGCATTACGCTTGGCGGCGTGCGTGACGAGGCCGAAATCCGCGGCCACCGCCGCACCTACATCGGGGCGATGCCCGGCCGCTTTATCCAGGCGCTGCGCCGTGCCAAGTGCATGAACCCGATTATTCTGCTCGACGAAATTGACAAGATGGCGAGCGACTTCCGCGGTGACCCCGCGAGCGCGATGCTCGAGGTGCTGGACCCGGAACAGAACCACGACTTTACCGACCACTTTATGGAAGTGGGCCTCGATCTGAGCCGCGTGCTGTTTATCGCGACGGCGAACAGCGAAGGCGAAATCCCCGAGGCGCTGCGCGACCGTCTTGAAATCGTGCGCCTGCCCGGATACTACCCGCACGAGAAGTTGCAGATTGCAAGCAAGTACCTGGTGCCGCGCATTTGCGAACGCACCGGCGTAAAACTCGGCGAGCAGGTTTCGTTTGACGATGCGATTATCAACCAGGTGATGCGCGGCTGGACCCGCGAGGCGGGCGTGCGCGAACTGGAACGCACCCTCGAGAGTGCGGTGCGCCACCGTGCGAAAGAAATCGTGATGGGCAAGAAGATCAAGCCCGCCGTTACCGAGAAGCAGTTGCAGGAATATCTCGGCGCCCCGAGATTCCTCGACAGCCAGCTGCCCGAACCGGGCCGCCCCGGCGTGGTGACGGGCCTTGCGTGGACGAGTGTGGGCGGCGAGATTCTCCCCATCGAGTGCATGCTCCTGAGCGGCAAGGGCCAGATTATCATGACCGGAAAGCTCGGCGACGTGATGAAGGAATCCGCCCAGATTGCGGTGAGCTTGGTGCGCGAACGCCTGCACCGCTTTGGCATCGACCCCGCGATTGTCAAGAAGACGGACATCCACATTCACGTGCCCGAAGGCGCCGTGCCGAAGGACGGGCCCTCCGCGGGTATCGCCCTTACGCTGTGCCTGCTCTCTGCGTTCACCAGGATTCCCGTACCGCCTGACGTCGCGTTTACCGGCGAGGTGAGCCTTACGGGCGCATGCCTTGCGATTGGCGGGCTTAACGAGAAGGCGCTTGCGGCTCTCCAGGCCGGCGTGAAGACGCTTCGCCTGCCTGCCCAGAACAAGAAGGACGTGGACGAACTCCCGGCACCCGCGAAGAAGGGCCTGAAGATCTATACGCACAAGCACATCGACGAAATCGTGAAGATTCTTTTCGTGCAGAAGAAGGCGAAGAAGTAAAAAACTGTAATGTCACCCTGGAGCGCGAAGCGCGATAGGTACATTTATTGTCCCCGGTGCGCTCCGGGGATTTTTTTGTATTTTGAATAAAGAATTTGACGGACAAATTATATGTCGAAAAATAAGCCACTATATACGCTTGAAAAAAGAGATGTTCTCTTTTTTGTGATTGCAGAAACTGTTCTTTTTCTTTTGCCGACAATTTTAACTGTGGCAGCGATTGCTTTGGGTTTTTATGTAGATTATGGTACGGGTCCGGATAAACGGGCGTGGATTCTTTCTGCAGTGTTTTGGCCTTTTATTCCATTCGCTTTGTGCGCCCCTTTTGTGTGCGTCTATAGAAAACTTTGGCGCACGCCGCATGATTTCTTTACCATTGCCAAGATTTCGTTTGTTCCGTTTATTCCAGGATGGCTGTATATATTGGGCTGCGCTATTTGGTTGTCTATCAAGTGGGAATGGGAAATGGTGGGGATTCTTGGTTTACCGTCCTTTATTTTCTTGGCTTGCTATCTCATTGTTTTACTGGGCCTTTTTCTTGCTAGACGGTAACTCGTTTTATATATTTGTGCGTTGAAAATAGAGGCGTAACATGGAATTCACTCTCGAAGAAATGCGTGGGCACCTTGCAGCTCTCGAAGCAAGGATTGGTGAAGCCTGCAAGATTGCGGGCCGTAGCCGTGAATCGGTCAAGCTTGTTTGGGTGAGCAAGTTCCACCCGGCAGAAGCCGTGGAAAATGCAATTAGTTTGGGTGCGACCGACTTCGGCGAGAACCGCGTGCAGGAGGCCGAACTCAAGTTCTCTGCGCCGCGCATGGCACTCAATGGCGAACGTGTGCGTTGCCACGTGATTGGCCCCGTGCAGAGCAACAAGCTCAAGAAGGCGGCCATCGTCGCCGATTGCATCCATTCCATCGCGAGCATCGAGGCGGTGGAAAAGCTGGAACGCGTCTGCGCGGCACTCCCCGGCAACGGCGCCGGCGCATCTCAGGGCAAAATCCTTGATATACTCTTCCAGGTGAACGCCGGTGAAGAAGAGACGAAGAGCGGGCTCGACGTGCACGAGGCCGAGGCATTCTTGAACGACCTTGCCGCAAAGGCGGGCGCCGCTTCCGACGGCAAGAGCGAAAACTTCCCGCACCTGCGTTTCCGCGGGCTCATGACCATCGGGAAGAACACGGGTGTCGCCGAAGACAGCCGCGAATGTTTCGCGTTCCTCCGCAGCCTTCAACAGAAATTCCTGGCACGTGGCGGTGCGTTTGCCCACTTCGATCAGCTTTCGATGGGCATGACTGGCGACCTGGAAGTCGCGATTGAAGAAGGCTCCACGATGATTCGCGTGGGCACGGCCCTCTTCGGCGAGCGCGATTACTCCAAACCGGTGAACGACCCGGCGTAGACTTCGGATTATATCGGATATTTGTCTTTGGCAGCTTCGAGTTCGGCGCTGGTCTTTTCCCAGTCTTCGTAAAGCTGGTCGACTTTCTTCTTGTTGTCGTCCATGTCCTTGGCGATGGCGGTGATGGCGTTCCCGTCGCCGCTTTCCGAGGCGGTCACGAGTTTCGCTTCGAGTTCGCCGCCGAGGGCTTCGGCCTTCGCGATATCTTCTTCGATTTTCGCGAGTTTCTTTTCGAGGGGCTTTATGACCTTGCTGCGCTCGGCGATATAGTCGGCACGCGCCTTGCGGTCTTCCTTGGCGCGCGGGGCTGCCGAGGGTGCGTCCGTTTTCACGTCGATGTTCGAAACCTTGATGTTCGCGGATTCACCGGCGGGAACAAGGAAATCTACCAGGGAGGCCTGCATTACCACTACACCTACTGGGACGAGGACAAGGGCGACTCGATTTCGCTTTCGATGAACGGCGTGATTGAGGATAGGGTGGGCCCGATACTCATGAGCGCCATCGTGACTCCGGGTACGGACAAGCTCACGACGCTTACGCTGTTGCTGAGCGAAGGGACGCTCGACACGAATCTCGCTGCGGCCGACATGTTCAGTTTCAAGATATGGCGTATGGGTGCGGAGGCATCTACGCAACTGATTTCATCCAGTATTTCCAGGGTGCAGAATGGCGTACGTTACGATCTCCATTTTTATGGAGGTGAAGATGCGGTGGTTCCTGCGGTGGGCGATTCCGTGCGGCTTATGTCGGGCGTGTTGCGCGATCTGAACGGCAACGTGCCGCATTTTGAAAACCCGTGGGTGAGAATTGTTGGCGGGCAGCGCCTGCTGGTGGAAGATGCGGGTCTGGTGACCCTCACGGAAGAACGTGCGCTCGAAACACTTGCCTGGCAGGAAGGCGTGAAGCCCGTAGTTGTTGACCCGGAGATGTCGCTGAAGGATGCCATCGAGCAGCACGGGCTCCCGGGCCAGCTGCTGAATTACGACATGCAGGAACTGGCGCTCACAGCGGGTGATTCCGTGTCAATCGATTCCATACGTATTGTGTGGGAGGTGAGTTACTTCTCGAGCCTCGGGCAGTTCGTGAACCGGGCGAAGGGCTCCGTGGCGTGTTCCGATGAGGATATCTTTGGCGGGGACTGTCGGAAAAATCCGGGCAAGGTGTTCCTCGCGTGGAATGCACGTAGCGACAAGGGAAGGCTCGTGGGTACGGGAGCGTACATCTCGAAACTCGAATGGAAGGTGATGGCTGGCCCCGAGAAGGTGGGCAGTCGCGATGACACGTTTACGCTGGGCGTGAAGCGTTCTAAATAGCGTTAGTTGTAACTTTTTGTTTACGAGATAACAAAAAGTATCATTTTTACGTGATTCTGCTTATTGCAAGAATTGGGGTTCTTGACTTTAGCCCCTTTTCAGTATAAGTTTATAATAATGTTATATAATTATTAAAAAAGGAAGGTCTGGCATGAAAAAGGAACTTCATGTGTTTTTCCTATTTACTCTGATAGCTTTCTTTGCCTCGGTGGCAAATGCCGGGCAGGTGAATTTGCAGACTAGTCCGGAGACTGGCGGAAAGTATATCAATATGCCAGAATCCGATTATGACACCCTGATCCTTCAGGGTGCAACATCATTCACCGTATATGACGACGGTGGAGAGTATGGAAGCTATAACAATGATGAGGATGGATATCTAGTCTTGATCGTGCCGGAAGGCCTGTCGTTTGTTGTATCCGGAACTGTGAATACGGAAGAAGGTTATGATTATTTAAAGATATATAAAAACGAGGTGTCGGAGAGCGGGGAGGAAGGTGAATACCTTTTGGGTAAAATGTCGGGAGAGGGTATAGACGTTTCGATTACTAGTGCGGAACGTACCATGATACTTTATTTTCATTCGGATGGGAGTCAAGTACGTTCTGGTCTTGAGTTGAATGTTTCTGTAGGTAATGCCTCGACATCACATGCAGTGGAGTTGAATACCGCGGAAGGAGGGATTGTTACTAGCGACAAGGAAACTGCGACCTTTGGCGAAGAAGTGACTCTGACTCTGGCCCCGAGCGGTAGTAACTTGATAAAGGGCGTATCGGTTGTTGATGCCAGTGGAAACATTGTGAAGACCTCCGAAATCAACTGGTACTCTGGTACTAATACGGCAAAGTTTATTATGCCTGGTAGTAAAGTAACGGTAACGCCTCAGTTTGTGGGGCGTATTTCTGCCGCTGACGGAGCCTTTGTCAATATGCCTGTTTCGGGAACGAAAAATATCATTATTCCGGCAGGAGTTTCATCGTTTAAGATTTATGATGACGGTGGCAAGAATGGAGATTATAGTAATGATGCGGATGGATATCTTGTATTGACGGCACCAGAGGGACATATATTGCAAATCTCGGGAAAATTAAATACGGAACCGAAATGTGATTACTTCAGCATCTATAATGGTGACTTGGATGATAATGAGTTTGTGGCATCTCTGGATGGTGTAAATGTTGATGTCTCTACTAGTAGTACGGGACGATCAATGGTGCTTTATTTTAATTCGGATGGAAGTGAAACATATTCTGGCCTCGAATTAACTGTGTCCGTTGTTGACTTCTCGGCATCGCATGCGGTGGTGCTGAATCAGGCGGGTGGAGGTACCGTTGCTAGCGACAAAACTGAAGCAATGTTTGGCGATGAAGTAACATTGACTTTGACACCCGACGAAAACAAATTTATTGGTGGCGTTTCTGTTGTTGACGAGAATGGATCCCCTGTTAGCGTTTCCGAAATCAAATGGTATTCTGATGATAGGACTGTAAAATTTACGATGCCTGGAAGCGGTGTTACGGTAACGCCAACGTTTGTTAATAACATTACAGCGGAGGGTGGAGCGTATATCAATATGTCTTATGATGAGACAAGGGAAATAACTATTCCCGCAGGCGTTGCTTCGTTCAATGTCTATGACGATGGTGGTAAAAATGGGGATTATAGCGATGGTGCCAATGGTTCTATTATCCTGACTGTGCCGGATGGTTTTTCGTTCTTGATTACGGGGACGGTGAATACGGAAGGTGGTTACGACGGAATAAAGATTTATGAAGGTGTTCCGAATAATTATGAATCTTTAGAGGATTATAGCGGTGAAAATATTGACGTTTCTTTTGCCAGCGCGGCACGCACGATAACGCTTACATTCTATTCGGATGATGGTAGCACACGTTCTGGTATTGATTTGAAGGTGTCCTTGGTGAACTACACCACAGAGCATAATATTGTTGTTGCTAATGTATCGGGAGGAACGGTTACCTCGGATAAGGCCTCCGCAACAATCGGAGAAACAGTTTCTTTGAACGTTGATTTGTCTGAAGATTCTTGGTTGAATCGACTTAATGTTGTAGACGAAAATGGCAATGATGTTGTTGTTGAAGGCGGTACCTGGTACACGAACAATTCGGCTACATTTACAATGCCTTATGCTGACGTTACGGTTACTCCCGATTATGCGACGGCGCGCTCTGCCGAGGGGGGGCTTTATGTCAACATGCCTAAGAACGGCAAGCAGTATATAACGATTCCGGATGGAGTAACATCGTTCAAGGTGTATGACGATGGAGGCAAGGATGGCAATTTCAGTAAAGGAATAGAGGGAATCCTTGAACTGACTGCACCAGAAGGGAAAATCCTTCAAGTAACGGGTTATGAACGGTCATATAGCGATGGAAAGGATTGGAGCGGCTCTCTTTCCATTTACGAGGGCGATGAAGATGGTTCTGCCTACTTGGAATATTGGGGCAATTCGGAAGGGGCCGAGATTGAGCCTGTTTCCAGCATAGGAAATGTTTTGACGTTAAAGTTTGGAACGAGTAATGACGGTGTCGCTGAAGGCCTTGACTTGACAGTTTCTGTCCTCGACGAACCTCCTGCGCTTACGATAACGTACTCCCCGTCAGTGGGTGGTACACTGGATGTTCAGACCTCTGCTCAGTATCGAGAAACCGTACAGATGAGTGCGACTCCGGAACAAGGTTATCTTTTGAGTCGGGTAGATGTTTATGAGACAGAAGGCCATAATTCCGTTGCGGTCAGTGGCGGGCTCTGGTATTCGAATAATCAGGCCAGCTTTGTTATGCCGAACAAGGATGTAACAGTTAGTCCGGTGTTTACAAATAACTTCTCTGTGGAAGGAGGACTCTATGTTGTTATGCCGACGGATGGAAGTAGAATTGATGTAAATATCCCGAGTAAAGTCACATCGTTCAAAATTTATCGTGATAATTTTAACGATTATTATGGTCGTGGGACATTAGAATTGCAAGCCCCAGATGGGTATGTTATGCAGGTGAGTGGGTTGTCGGACGAACTTGCTAATGTTTTTAGGATTGAAGGGAAAAATGAATATGGCGGTAAATGCCTGTGGGGTTATTGCGGTACAGATAAGGATGTCGTAGTCAGTCAGACCTCTAGTATTGAATTGGAATATGATTCTGACGATGCCAGTTACAACCTTGATTTGACAGTGACTCTCATAGATGCTAGTACGCCGCACGAAGTGAAAATTGCGGAAGACATTACTGGAGGAACAGTTCAAAGTGATAAGGCTTCTGCTGTTGTTCAGGAATACGTCTACCTGCAGACGACCCCTGAAGAAGGCAAGATTCTGTTGTCTATGGATGTAATTGACTCTATAGGCAATTCTGTAGAAGTTGATGGTGGCTTATGGTATTCTGGCAATCAGGCATCGTTCGAAATGCCGGCCATGTACGTTACCGTTTCTCCGACATTTACGGGCAACTTTAATGACCTATCTATAAACATGCCTATCGAAGATCAGGAAATAGCGGCATATATTCCGGCCAATGTTACCTCGTTCAAGGTCTATGATGATGGCGGTGCGAGTGGCGAATATACGAAGTCCAGCGGAATCAATAGCCTAGTGATGCATGCGCCTGAGGGATTTGTTTTCCGCGTGACGGGTACCGTGTCTACGGGGTCGGACAATGATTATCTGCGTATTATTGACGGAGAGCGTTCTGGAGACATTCTTTTGAGTAGCTTGAGCGGATACGATAAAGATGTTGGAACTTATTATAGTTCGGGTCAAGTGATGACATTGATGTTCAATACCGGCAATAGTGGGACTGCGTTTGATGGCTTAGACTTGACTGTAGAACTTGTGGATGCCTCTATAGAGCATGCAATAGCGCTTACCTATAATAACCTAAGGGGAACCGTTTCTTCGGATAAGTCAACTGCGGCTACGGGTGAAACTGTTACATTGACTGCGGTTCCAAGGAGCGACTATTTGCTAAAGGAAATCCGCGTTACGGATGCAAATGGAAATTCTAAGAAGGTGACCGGCGGTACATGGGCGACATCGAATACGGCAACATTTACGATGCCTTATTCGGATGTTAGTGCGGAGGCTATCTTTACAGATAACTGGACCTCGTCTGTGCTGTTTGTCAATATGCCTGCGTCGGGGGATATGACCGTAGATATACCTGAAGGTGTATCCTCGTTCAAGGTCTATGATGATGGTGGATTGAATGCGAGCAGTGTCTTGGGTGCGGATGGACATCTTGTATTGAGGGCGCCCATTGGGTATAGATTGCAGGCTTTGGGTTCAATAACTGGTCGTTATATGGCAATAGCGAGATTGTCTATTCACGATGGCGATGCTTCTGCATCTGTAATTAGTGAGGTTAATTCTGAATATATGGGCGGAACGAAGAATGTCGCGACTGTGACGAGTTCTGGAAATGTGATGACTCTAGATTTTTCATGTAACCCTATGATGGGGAAGGATTTTGGAAATCCGGCCGATATGCAGCTGGTGGTGACGCTTGTTGCGGCTGAGGCGCACGAAGTTGCTTTGGGTGAGTATACAGGCGGAACGGCTTCTATCGACAAGGCGACAGCTTATCCTGGTGAAACGGTGACATTGACGGCTCATTCGGCGACGGGCTACATCCTTACCGGAGTCAATGTCGTGGACTCGGAAAATAGTCCTGTAAAGACGAGCGAGCCAACGTGGGATGCGGATAACACCGTAACATTTGTCATGCCGAACAATGCTGTTACGGTGATGCCCCAGTTTACGAATAACTTGACTGCCGAAGGTGGGCTTTATATCAGGATGCCGTCTGGTGGAAATGCGATGCAGTTTACTGTGCCCGAAGGGGTGACATCGTTCAAACTCTATGCAGCCGATGTGGATGAATATCATTGCACAAGCGATTATAGTGATAATATCATTGAACTTGCTTCTACTGACGGAAGTGGATTCTTGATTGCGGGAAGTATTTCTTCGGATTCGCACTTGAATATCCATGACGGACAGATAGAATGGACGGAATATCCTCCGCAGGATAGATACTATTGGGGCTATCAGTCAACAGATATAGGGCAGTATCAGAGTACCGGCGACACGGTAACGATATCCTACAACCGCTGTGAAGGTCTTGATTTGACAGTGACGGTTGGTGGTGTTGCTACAAAGTATACGGTAGCTGTTGCAGAAGCTGTTGGCGGGACTGTTTCTAGTAGCAAGGACGAAGCCCTCGCTGGACAAACCGTTAATCTCGAAATACGTCACGATGCAACCCACATTTTGGAAGGCATCCGAGTTGAGGATACTGATGGCAATTCCGTTGTAGAGCTTGGAGCGACATGGTACAATTACGGTAATCCGTCGTTTACCATGCCTTCGACCAATATTACGGTTATCCCGGCATTTACGGATAAGCTTACTGCAGAGGATGGCTTGTTTATCAATATGCCAAGCAACGAATGGAATGACTTGTATGCATCAATTCCTGGTAATGTCAAGTCGTTCAAGATATACGATGATGGTGGTAGTGATGGCAATTATACTACGTCTGCTAATGGAAGGATTTCTATGCATGCTCCCGGTGGATACGTCTTTAAATTGACTGGCTCTATGACCGCAACAGCGACGGGTCGTCTTTTAATTGATGTTGAAAATAATGGAGATTATACTAATCATGAGATAACGAGTACGGGAGAAGGCCTCGCAACTGATGTTGGTGCCATTATGGGCGATAACATGGAAATAAGGTTCCGGGGATGCGATAATGACAAGGAGTGCTATTATAGCGCCTCGACATACTCCGGTCTCGACTTGACTGTGACGCTTGTGAAGTCTGTCCACTATGCTGCAATTTCTGTTGAAGTAAACGAAGATGGAGATACGGTAGCTACTGTTAATGGAATGTATAATGGCTATGATGGTGTATATGTTCCTGAGGAAATATCTGTTGATACGCTTATCTTCAATCGAGAATTTACCACTAGCGGCTATTCCACTATCGTGTTGCCCGTTGACATCAATGGGTCGAGTATTGATGGTTTGAGGCAGGTATTGAAATTTGACGGCATGGGCGTCGATGGAAATGGCAAGAAGAAGGTTCAGATGAGGGCGGTCTGGTGCCAGAATGACGTCAATGAGGTTTGTTCGTCGCTTTCCGGAAACCTGACGGCGTACACACCGTACATAATTCAGCTTGCTGACAATACACTCACATTCCATGGTAAGCAAAAACTCTTGCCGACGGAAACTCCGGAAACCCGCGTGGGTGACTGGGTATTCCGTGGCGCGCTCGAAAGGCGTGAGTGGTATGACGGTGACGGCGAGGTTGGCAAGGTATATGGGTATGCTGCGGGTAATGCTACCGGCGTTTCTGCAGGAGACTTCGTAAAGTTTACCAATGGTGCATGGATCCGCCCGATGCGTGCCTACCTCATCAATGAGCCGCTTGATCGGAGCTTCGCAAGAGGACTTAACAAGAATGCCAAGGTTAGTGTTGCAGACGAGGACCTTCCCGAAAAGATTGAAGTCGAAATCATCTACGAAAGGGAGGATGGCAGTGAAGAGACTACCGTTATTGGGCATTTCAATACCCGCACGGGAGAGTTTATATTGAATCGCCCGGCGCGCACATTCGACCTTAAGGGCCGTAATGTGAATGGGACGCCCAAGGCGAAGGGAATGTACATAAGGAAGTAGAGGTTATAACTATGGATAACGCAATGGAACAGAAAAAAGAATACACCGCTCCGGAAATGAACGTTGTAGAACTAAAACAGAAACGCCCCATTTTGCAGGAAGCTAGCGATCCGTCTGGTTATGGAAACGAGGCTGGGTAAATAAGCGTTTCTTGAGTTAATTGCTTATATCGGGTACTTGTCCTTCGCGGCTTCGAGTTCGGCGCTAGTCCGTTCCCATTCCGCGTAGAGGCTGTCGACAAGGTTCTTGTTGTCGTCCTTGTCTTTGGCGATGGCGGTGATGGCGTTCCCGTCGCCGCTTTCCGAGGCGGTCACGAGCTTTGCCTCGAGTTCGCCGCCGAGGGCTTCGGCTTTCGCGATATCTTCCTCGATTTTTGCAAGTTTCTTTTCGAGCGGCTTGATGACCTTGCTGCGTTCGGCGATGTAGTCGGCGCGGGCCTTGCGGTCTTCCTTGGCGCGGGGTGCGGCATTCTCCGAGTCGCCCATCACGTCGATGTTCGATACCTTGATGTTCGCGGAGTTTGCACCGCCGGGCTTCTTTTCGGATGCCCAGCCCACCTTCTCGAGGAAGTCGGCGTACGTGCCTTCGAATATGCGGCAGGTTCCGCCGTCGAACACCACGAGCCTTGTGGCGAACGCGTGCAGGAGTTCCTCGTCGTGGGTCACCACCAGCGCTGTGCCTTCGTAGTCTTCGAGCGCGTCGATGAGGCTCTCGATGCTTTCCATGTCGAGGTGGTTCGTGGGTTCGTCGAGCAGTAGCATGTTGCAGGGGCTTGCGAGAATCTTCCCGAGGAGCACGCGGCTCCTTTCGCCACCGGAGAGCACCTTCACCTTCTTGAGCGCGTTGTCGCCACTGAACATCATGAGGCCTGCAAGCCCGCGGGCGCGGCTCTTCTGCGATACTTCTTCAATCGCCGATGCAATTTCTTCTTCGACGGTGTTGTCGAGGTTCAGACGGTTGATATTCGTCTGTCCGAAATAGTTTATCTGTAGGTTCGGGTTGTAGCTGATTTCGCCTGCGGTTGGCTGCAGTTCCTTTGCTATCAGATTTAAAAGCGTCGTTTTACCGCGGCCGTTCGGGCCGATGACTGCGATGCGGTCGCCCTTGAATACTTCCATCGTCAAGTCGGTGATGAGCTCGGGACCCATTCCCTGCACGGTGCCGTCTTCGCCCTTGTTCGGGTACGCGAACGAGAGTCCCTTAATCTGCAGCATCCTCTTGCCGGGGAAACCTGCCTCGGTAAAGCTGAATTCCAGATTGCGTTCGTGCGTGAGGCGCTCGCCCGTGGCAAGCTTTGCGGCGGCCTTGATCTTGGACTGCACCATCGCGGCTTTCGCGGCCTTGTAGCGGAAACGCTCGATAACCTTCTCGAGCTGTTCCTTCTTTTTCGCCTCGTTTTCTTGCGTGCGTTGCGCGACTTCCTCTTCTTCGGCCACCGTCTCGCGGAGCTTTTCTACGGTGCCCTTCACCTTGCGAATCTTATGGCGGAAAATCCCGGCGGTGTGCGTGCAGACCTCGTCCATAAAGTGGTGGTCGTGCGTAATCAGGAGCACTTCGCCCTTCCAGCTACGCAGAAAACGGCTGAGCCAGCGCATCGACACGATGTCGAGGTAGTTTGTCGGTTCGTCGAGCAATAGCATGTCGGGCTCGCTCGCCAAGACCTTCGCGAGGTTCAGGCGAATCTGGAAACCGCCCGAGAGGAGCGAGGGGCTCTTGTGCATGGATTCTTCGTCGAATCCGAGACCGAACAAAATCGCTTCTACCTTGTGTTCTTCCAGCCAGCCGTCTTCATTGGGCTTCAAGACACTGCAGGCCTCCTCGTGCACGGTCGCGTGCGTGAAGTTCAGGTGCTGCTGCAGGTAGCCCAGCGTGTATTTCTTGGGAATGTCGATGGAACCGCCGTCAAGGCATTCCTGCCCGAGAATCATCTTGAACAGCGTGGACTTGCCGCAACCGTTACGGCCTACGAGCCCTACGCGCTCATGGTCGCCCACGAGCAGGCTTGCGCCATCGAGCAAAACTTGCACGCCGAATGATTTGGAGACGTTCTGAATCTGGATCACGGGAGCAAATTTAGAAAAAACCGCCTGCCGTGCCAAATTCCGCACAAAATTACGAAACTTACGAAAAGTGTTGACGAATGTTTTTTTTTTCTTACATTAAAAAGTAAGAAGATTCTAACCCCTAAAAAAGGAGATAGCATGACTATCAAAAAATGGACATACGCAGTTGGCTTCACGGCGGGATTGGCGCTTGTGGCCTGTTCAGGTGAAAACGGTACGGACGGTGCTCCGGGTGCAGACGGGGCCGATGGCACGAGCTGCGTTGCCGAGGCGCTCGAGGATGGTTCCGGCTTCGACATGATTTGCGGAGGCAAGAGTGTCGGTACCGTGAAGAACGGCGAAGACGGTGCTAACGGTAAAGATGGTACCAACGGCAAGAACGGAGCCGATGGTAAAAATGGCACCAATGGTACGAACGGCACCGACGGTAAGGATGGAACTTCTTGTGTTGTGAAGCCTTTCGATGGCGGTTTCAAGGTGCTTTGCGCCGGCGACTCCGTAGGCGTGCTCGTGAATGGCGTTGATGGCACTAATGGTAAGGATGGTACCAATGGAACGGACGGCACCAACGGTACAAACGGCAAGAGCGCTTACGAACTGGCTGTGGCGGCTGGGTTCGAAGGGACCGAAGCGGAATGGCTCGCCTCGCTGAAGGGTGCTGACGGCACGAACGGTACGAATGGCACCAACGGAACGGACGGCAC
>ODAI010167870.1_pt1 | contig 36602 bp, 37 predicted proteins | sample 1539321 | NCBI WGS metagenome assembly ODAI01 (sample SAMN02144231, study PRJEB22623) | gut metagenome | biome: sheep rumen | host: Ovis aries | place: New Zealand
GGCAAGGCCCAGGAAGTGCCCGAAGCCCTGCGCAAGGCCACGGACCGCGCCCGCAAGAACCGCGTCTACATTCCCCTGGTGGACGGCACCCTTCCCTATGAAGTGCTCGGCCGCTTCGGTGCCGGGCGCGTCATGCTGAAGCCCGCCTCCGAAGGTACCGGCATCATTGCCGGCGGCGCCGTGCGCGCCGTCATGGAAGCCGTGGGCGTCCGCGACGTGCTCGCGAAGGCCATCGGCACCAACAACCCCCACAACGTGCTTCGCGCCACCCTCGAGGGCCTGCGCTCCCTGCGCAGCGCCGAGGAAGTGTCCGCCATCCGCGGCAAGAAGCTGGAAGCTCCGAGGAAGTAGCCATGGCCGAGAAAATCACCATCAAGCTGGTCCGCTCCCGCGCCGGCAAGACGCCCAACATGCGCAAGTGCCTCGACGCCCTCGGCCTCAAGCGCCGCGAAGTCGAGCGCGAGATTCCCGACACCCCTGCGGTGCGCGGCATCATCAGCAAGATCCCCCACCTTGTGGCTATCGTCGAGAAGTAGCGTAGCCTGCCAGGAGAAATGACACATGCAGTTGAATGACCTCTATCCCTTCCCGGAGGAGCGCAAAGCCCGCCGCCGCGTTGGCCGCGGCTGCGCCTCCGGCCTTGGCGGCACCTCCGGCAAGGGCCACAAGGGCCAGAACGCCCGCGCCGGCGGCGGCGTGCGCCCCGGCTTCGAGGGCGGCCAGATGCCCCTCCAGCGCCGTCTGCCCAAGCACGGCTTCAAGAACTATCCCTTCAAGGTGACCTATCAGGCCATCAACCTCGACGACCTCGTGGCCGCCTTCCCCGGCGTCCAGGAGATCACCCTCGAGAGCATCTACGCCCGCGGCCTCGCCAAGCGCGGCTGCCCGGTGAAGATCCTCTCCCGCGGCGAGCTCGAATCTGCCGTCAGCGTGGAGGCCCACAAGTTCTCCAAGGCCGCTGCCGAGAAGATCGAGAAGGCCGGCGGGAAGGCCGCCGCTTTCGAAAAGGACGGGAAGGCCGCTGAATAGCGCGCCCCTCCCGCGCCAACGCCTGCAGTGCGCCTTTGCCTGAAAGCCCCGCGGCTTTCGGGCAAAGGCGCTTATGCACGCCCCGCCACCCGCAGACTCTCAACAGAAGACGAGACATACATGGCACAACCTCAGAACCTCACCCCGGGACAGGCCGGCCTCGCCAAGCGCCTGCTCTGGACCTTCTTCCTCCTCTGCTGCTACCGCATCGGCGTGCACGTGCCGATCCCGGGCGTGGACGCGCAGGCCATCGCCTCCTTCTTCGAGCAGATGAGCGGCACCATCTTCGCCCTCTTCGACATCTTCTCCGGCGGCGGCCTGTCCAACGTCTCCATCTTCGCCCTCGGCGTCATGCCCTACATCTCGGCCTCCATCATCATGCAGCTCCTGCAGGTGGTGAGCCCCGAGGTCAAGCGGCTCTACAAGGAGGAAGGGCAGGCCGGCAGGCGCAAGATAACGCAGTACACGCGCTATCTCACGGTGCTCATCACCCTTATCCAGGGTCTTGGCATCGCCGTCGGCCTCGAGAACATGTCGAGCCCCTCGGGCCTGCCCGTCGTCCTGCAGCCAGGCTGGTCCTTCCGCCTCGTGACCATGATGACCTTCTGCGCGGGTTCCGTGCTCATCATGTGGCTGGGCGAGCAGATCACCGACAAGGGCATAGGCAACGGCATCTCCCTCATCATCTTCTGCGGCATCGTCGTGGGCATTCCCCGCGGCATCATCCGCTCCGTCGAGCTCATCCAGGCCGGCGACATCAGCATCTTCCTCGCCCTGTGCATACTCGCGCTCATGGCCGCCGTCGTCGTCTTCATCGTCTTCGTGGAGCGCGCCCAGCGCCGCATCCCCATCTCCTACGCCAAGCGCCAGGTCGGCAGGCGCATGTTCGGCGGACAGAACACCCATCTGCCCCTGCGCCTCAACACCGCAGGCGTCATTCCGCCCATCTTCGCCTCCTCCCTGCTGCTCTTCCCCGCCACCATAGGCCAGTTCTCCCAGAACGAGTACGTCAAGCTCGTCTCCGAGTTCTTCCAGCCCATGAGCCTGGTCTACAACGTGCTCTACGTGGCCCTGATCTTCTTCTTCTGCTACTTCTACACGGCCATCATCTTCGATCCCAAGGACATGGCCGAGAACCTGAAGAAGAACGGCGGCTTCATTCCGGGCATCCGTCCCGGCGAGCGCACCCAGAACTACATCGACGGCGTGCTTTCCAGGCTCACCCTCTCCGGCGGCGTGTACATCGCTGCCGTCTCCCTCCTGCCCATGCTCCTCATCGCGCAGTTCAACGTGCCCTTCTACTTCGGCGGCACCTCGCTGCTCATCCTTGTGGGCGTGGCCATGGACTTCATGAACCAGATTGAATCCTACGTCATTTCCAGCCAGTACGGCCATCTTATGGAACGCGCCCGCAAGAGCGGACGTCTGACCCGGTAGCGGGGGGAAAGGCATGAAGAAGTTTCAGGGCGTGTTCATCAAGAATAGCCGGGAAATCGAGAACCTCAGGGAAGCGGACCGGCTCACCGCCAACGTCCTCGACGCCATCGGCGACGAGGTCCGTCCCGGCATTCCCTCCTGGCACCTCGAGGAGGTGGCCCGCGACCTGTGCGCCCAGTACGGGGTCGAGCCCGCCTTCCTCGGCTACCAGAACTATCCCTTTGCCATCTGCTGCTCCATCAACGAGGCCGTCGTCCACGGCTTTCCCTCGAAGGACCGCATCCTCCGGGAAGGCGACATCGTGAGCGTCGACTTTGGCGTGCGCTACAATGGCATGGTCGGCGACTCTGCCCGCACCTATCCAGTGGGCCAGATCTCCGAAACCGCCGACCGCCTGCTCTGCGTCACCGAGGCCGCCCTCTACGTCGGCATCGAGAAGGCCGTTCAGGGAAACGACGTCTACGCCATCGGCCGGGCCATCCAAAACTTCGTCGAGGGGCACGGCTTCGGGGTGGTGCGCCGCTACGTCGGCCACGGCGTCGGTGCCACCATGCACGAGAAGCCTGAAGTCCCCAACTACGACCCCGGCGTCAGGGGCGTGCAGCTGCGCAACGGCATGTGCATCGCCATCGAGCCCATGGTGACCGAGGGGACCTGGGAGGTTGACGTGCTTCCCGACAACTGGACGGCCGTGACCCAGGACCGCAAGTACGCGGCCCACTTCGAGCACAGCGTGGCGGTCCCCTCCAGCGGTCCGACGATCCTGAGCGTCGGCGACCGGGGGATAGTCCGCTACAAGTCCCAGTATCCCGAAATCAACAAGCTGGCCTAGCTTCCGCCTGGCCGGCGCATGTTCCAAGATTGTGGGGCGGATCCCATGTCCGTCGGCCTGCCCTGCTTGACAGGGTGGCCGAAAGAGGATAATCAGCTCTTTCCGCGCCATAGGTTCGCCAGGGGATGCATCCCTGTCCCCTGCCGGCCTGCTGTTGCGGCTGCGGAGCGAGCAGGTTGATCCTGCATGGTGTCAGGCCCATGGTGCCTGGTGCACCGACAAAGGCAGTGTATCTGCAGGAGATAGCAATGAAAGTCAGACCTTCCGTCAAGAAAATATGTCCCAAGTGCAAAGTCATTCGGCGCAAGGGTGTTCTTCGGGTCATCTGCGAAAACCCCAGGCATAAGCAGCGCCAGGGCTAGGCAGGAGTGCAACTGTGGCAAGAATAGCTGGCGTTGAGCTTCCCCGCAACAAGCGCGTGGATATCGCTCTCACGTATATTTATGGTATTGGCCGTACGACTGCCCTCAAGATCTGCGACGTTGCCGGCATCAGCTGGGAACGCAACATCGACGATCTCTCCACCGACGAAGTGAACGAGATCCGCAAGGAGCTTGAGAGCAACTACAAAGTTGAAGGTGACCTCCGCCGCGACGTCACCAGCAGCATCAAGCGTCTCATGGACATCGGCTGCTACAGGGGCCTGCGCCACCGTCGCGGCCTGCCTGTCAACGGACAGCGTACGCACACGAATGCCCGCACCCGCAAGGGTCCTCGCCACGGCGTGGCCTCCAAGAAAAAGTAGCCCCGCGGGGCCTTTTTCCGCAGCGCGCTGTGGCCTGAAGCATTTTCATTCAACGAGGAATAACGATGGCCAAGGCTAAGAAAGTTACCAAGAAGAAGGAAAAAAGAAGCATTCCTGTGGGCATTGTCCACATTGATGCCACCTTCAACAATACAATCGTCACCTTTACCGACACCCGCGGCAACGCGGTGAGCTGGGCCTCCGCCGGCCAGTCCGGCTTCAAGGGCTCCCGCAAGTCCACGCCCTTTGCGGCCCAGGTGGCCGCCGAGACGGCTGCCCACAAGGCCCAGGAATGCGGCATGCGCACCGTGGGCATCTACGTCAAGGGCCCCGGCTCCGGCCGCGAGCAGGCTATGCGCGCCGTTGCCAACACCGGCATGCGCGTCGCCTTCATCCGCGACATCACTCCCATTCCGCACAACGGCTGCCGTCCGCCCAAGCGCCGCCGCGTGTAGGCGACACCAAGAGGTTCATCCATGGCTAAATATACTGAAGCTAAGTGTCGCATCTGCCGTCGCGAGGGCACCAAGCTCTTTCTGAAAGGCGCCCGCTGCTTCTCCGGCAAGTGCGCAGTGGACCGCCGTCCCTTTGCCCCCGGCCAGCACGGCCGCGCCCGCAAGAAGGTCAGCGAGTACGCCGTCCAGCTCCGCGAGAAGCAGAAGACGCGCCGCACCTACGGGCTGCTGGAGCGCCAGTTCCACAGCTACTTCATCAAGGCCGAAATGAAGAAGGGCGTCGCCGGCACCAACCTGCTGGTCATGCTCGAAAGCCGTCTCGACAACGTGGTCTACCGCCTCGGCTTTGCGAACTCCCGCAACCAGGCCCGCCAGTTCGTCCGCCACGGCCTCTTCACCCTCAACGGCCACAAGGTCAACATTCCCTCCCTGCAGGTGAAGGTCGGCGACTCCATCGAGATCCCCGAAAAGAACCGCAATGTGAAGGTCTTCGCTGAGGCTCAGGAAACCATCGGCCGCCGCGGCACCCCCAACTGGCTCGAGGCCGACTACGCCGCCTTCAAGGGCACCGTCAAGGCCGTGCCGCAGCGCGAAGACATCCGCACAGAAGTCAACGAACAGCTTATCGTCGAACTCTACAGCAAGTAGGCGGAGGCAGCATGCTTATCAAACAGGGCGATCGCCTTATCAATTCGCGGAACTGGTCGGAGCTGGTCAAGCCCGAGCAGATTACCCGCGACGAGTCCTCGAATAGCATGCATGGACGCTTCGTTTGCGAACCTCTCGAGCGCGGCTTCGGCACCACTATAGGCAACGCCCTGCGCCGCGTGCTGCTCAGCTCCCTGCAGGGAGCGGCCTTCGTGTCCGTCAAGATCGCAGGCGTGCAGCACGAGTTCACCACCATCCATGGCGTGCTTGAGGACGTCACCGACGTCATCCTCAACATCAAGCAGGTGCGCCTCGCGATGGACACGGACGAGCCGCAGAAGCTGTCCCTGCACGTTGACACGAAGGGCGAAGTCACTGCCCGCGACATCAAGTGCAACCAGCATGTCATGGTGCTCAATCCCGAGCTGCACCTGGCCACGCTGACCGAGGACATCGACCTCGACATGGAGTTCGAGTGCCGCATGGGCAAGGGCTACGTGCCCCACGACTCCCACGGCGGCCTTGACGAAGAGATAGGCATCATCGCTCTTGACTCCAGCTTCTCGCCCATCCGCAAGGTGAGCTACACCATCGAGCAGGCCCGCGTTGGCCAGATGACCAACTACGACAGGCTCATCCTTGAAGTCTGGACCGACGGCTCCGTCACTCCCGAGGACGCCATCGCCTACGCGGCCAAGATCATCAAGGACCAGATCAGCGTCTTCATCAACTTTGACGAACGCGTGTCCGGCGAACTCGCCGGCGGCGTTGCCGGTGGCGCCGATCTCGACGACAAGCTTTTCATGTCCATTGACGAGCTTGAGCTTTCCGTCCGCGCGACCAACTGCCTCAAGTCCGCCAACATCACCACGGTCGGCGAACTCGTGCAGCGCTCCGAGCAGGACATGCTCAAGACCAAGAACTTCGGCCGCAAGTCCCTGGACGAGATCAAAAACGTTCTCATCAACCTGGGCTTCGATTTCGGCATGAAGATCGACAATTTCGACAAAAAGTACCAGGAATGGAAGAAACAGAGGGATCAGCAAAATGAGGCATAGCAATTCCGGCAGAAAACTGTCGCGCACTCCTTCTCATCGTAAGGCCCTTTTGCAGAATCTCGCGAAAGCTCTTATCACCCACGGCAGGATCCGTACCACGGAACTCAAGGCCAAGGAACTGCGCCGCGTCGTCGAGCCGCTTGTGACGCTCGCCGCCAAGCAGAACGATGTCGCAGCCCGTCGCCTTGCCTTCCGCGTCCTCAATGACCGTGCCGTTGTCAAGCGCCTCTTCGACGAGATCGCGAAGCCGTTCGCCGGCGTGCCCGGCGGCTACACCCGCATTCTGAAGCTCGCGGCTCCCCGCAAGGGCGACAACGCCCCCATGTGCTACATTGAGTTCACCAACTACCAGGTCGAAGCCAAGGCTGAGGCCCAGGCCGAAGCCCCCAAAGCTGATGCCTAAGCTGGGTTCTCGTTAGGCTCCCATGACGATCCCGGGAGGTGCTAGCCAGTCTAGCGCCTCCCGTTTTTTTGGCGTGCGCAGGCTGTGAGGCGTGCGTATCCATTCTTGATCTGCACCCGCAAGGGGTGTATCCTGCTTGCTCTGCGAAAGTGGCGGAACTGGTAGACGCCCTGGATTTAGGATCCAGTGCCTTTGGCGTGGGGGTTCAATTCCCCCCTTTCGCACCAAAACTGCGTAAAGGAGTTTTCCGTGAAATATACTGTCGAAGAGGTTTCGGCCTGCAAAAAGAAGGTGCTGATCACCGTGGAGCCTGAGGAAATCAATGCTTCCATCGATGTGGCCGTCAAGCTGCAGCAGCGCGGCATCGCCATGCAGGGCTTCCGCAAGGGCCACGTGCCTCCCAAGATCATCGAAAACCGCTTCAAGGGTCAGCTTTACGAAGACGCCAAGCAGGATCTGGTCAATGTGCACATCAACCAGGTCATGCAGGAAGTTGGCCTTACGCCCATCTCCAAGGTCGATGTCTCCGACATTGTTGACTTCGAGCGCGACAAGGGCATCGAGTACAGCATCTCCTTCGAGCATTTGCCCGTCTTCGACCTGCCCAACTACGAAGGACTCGAGGTTGAACAGGTGGACAGCGTACCCACCCAGGACGAAGTTGACGCCTTCATTCTCAAGACCCGCGAGAACAACGCCAAGATGACCCCCGTCGACGGCACGGGACCGGCCAAGCCCGGCCAGTTCGCCAACATAGACTTTGCCCTCTTCATCGACGGCAAACAGGTGAAGGAGCAAACAGCCCAGGGATTTGACTACCTCGTGGGTCAGAAGAACGGCCTTGCCGAGCTCGAGGAGCTTGCCTCTACCCTGCAGGTGGGCCAGTCCGGCGAGCGCGACGTGACCTTCCCCGACGACTTCATGAACAAGAATCTCGCCGGCAAGTCCGGCGTCATCAAGGTGACGGTCCACGCCGTCAAGGAACGCCCTCTGCCTGCGGTCGAGGAATTGTTCGAGAAGATGAAGGTCACCGATCTCGAAGGACTGCGCAAGCGCTTCTCCGACATTATGTACGAACAGCGCAGGGGCTACTACCGTTCCGAGGCCTGCACCAAGCTGCTTGGCCAGCTGCTCAAGCTCGTTGACTTCCCGCTGCCCCAGGCTCTCATGGACCTCTACTTCGAGGAGATGATAGCTCCCCGCAAGCGCCAGGCCATGCAGGCCGGCAAGGCCCTCACCGACGAACAGATCGCCTCGCTTAGGGAATCGCTTCAGCCTCGCCTTACCGAGGCGGTCAAGACCACCGTCTTCCTCGTGGCCGTTGCCAAGAAGGAAGGCCTCGAGGTCACGGACAGCGAAGTGCAGAACGCCGTCTTCCGCGAGGCCGCGGACGCCGGCGTGGAGCCGAAGACCCTGTACGAGTTCTACGTCAACTCCGGCCTCATCTTCAATCTGCGCGACAGGCTGCTTGCCGACAAGGGCATGCTTGCCATCTACGAGAAGGCCAAGGTCACCCTCGTTCCCGAAGCCAAGGCCCCCGAAGCCAAGGCTGGCGATGCCAAGGCCGCCGAATCCAAGGCCCCTGAAGCCAAGGCCGACGAGCCCAAGCCTGAAGCCTAAGCGCAGGAACAACGCCCAGCGCGCAATGGCGGAGCCGTTCCAGCTCATGTAATGCAGCCGGGAGGGTTGGCGCATCCGGGTCGTATCCGGACGCGCCCCTCCCGCTTCTTTTTGTCCCGCCGATATTTCCCGTCTCCTTCTCCCCCTTTCCTGGAGCTTGCCAATGCCGGCCTACACCGTCCCCATAGTCATCGAAAACACCGGGCGCATGGAGCGCTCCTACGACATCTACTCTCGCCTTCTCAAAGACAGGATCATCCTTCTGGGCACGGAGATAGACGACACGGTCGCCTCCCTCGTCTGCGCCCAGCTGCTCTTCCTGGAGAGCCAGGATCCCGAGAAGGAGATCAACCTCTACATCAATCCCCCCGGCGGCTCCGTCACGGCGGGTCTCGCCATCTACGACACCATGCGCTACATCGCGGCCCCCGTGTCCACGCTCTGCCTGGGCATGGCCGCCAGCATGGGCGCCTTTCTGCTGGCTGCCGGCAGCAAGGGCATGCGCTACGCCCTTCCGCACAGCACCATCATGATCCACCAGCCCCTGGGCGGCTACCGCGGCCAGGCCACGGACGTGGAAATCCACGCGCGCGAGATGCAGCGCATCAAGCAGATGATGAACGAGATCCTTGCCGAAAACACGGGCAAGCCTCTCAAGGTCGTCAAGGCCGCGACCGAGCGCGACAACTTCCTCACGCCCCAGGCTGCCCTTGAGTTCGGCCTCATCGACAAGGTTATGGAATCCCGCAAGGAAGTGAGCAAGACCGATGCCTAAGAAGCCCACCGACACGAAAACCGGCCAGCCCGCGCGCTGCTCCTTCTGCGGCCGCGGCGATCTGGACGTGGTCAACCTCATCGTCCAGAACGACGTCGCCATCTGCGACTCCTGCGTCCAGGCCTGCTACGACCTCATGATGAACGACCGCGCCAAGCAGCGCCAGGAGCAGAACGCCAAGGAGGGCGGCGACTACCTCCTCACCCCGCACGAGATCAAGGAGCGCCTCGACGAGTACGTCATCGGCCAGGACACGGCCAAGAAGATACTCTCCGTAGCCGTGCACAACCACTACAAGCGCGTCTTCTTCTCCCAGGGCCTTGGCGACGACGTCGAGATCGAGAAGAGCAACATCCTGCTCGTCGGCCCCTCCGGTAGCGGCAAGACCCTGCTCGCCAAGACTCTCGCCAGAATACTCAAGGTTCCCTTCGCCATCGCCGACGCCACCACACTCACCGAGGCCGGCTACGTGGGCGAGGACGTCGAGAACATCCTGGTCTCCCTGCTTCAGAATGCCGACTACGACGTGGAGGCAGCCTCCAAGGGCATCATCTACATCGACGAGATCGACAAGATTGCCCGCAAGTCCGAGAGCACGTCCATCACCCGCGACGTGTCCGGCGAGGGCGTCCAGCAGGCCCTGCTCAAAATCGTCGAGGGCACCCAGGCCAACATCCCGCCCAAGGGCGGCCGCAAGCACCCCCAGCAGGAATTCATCCGCATGAACACGGAGAACATCCTCTTCATCGTGGGCGGTGCCTTCATCGGCCTGGACAAGGTCATCGAGGCGCGCATGGCGGGCTCGGCCATGGGCTTCGGCGCCAACGTGCAAACGAAGAAGGACAGGCCCCTTGCGGAGCTGCTGGACAAGATCCAGCCCCAGGACCTCGTCAAGTTCGGCCTCATCCCCGAGTTCGTCGGCCGCATCCCGATTCTCACCCACGTGGACGACTTGAGCGAGGAGAATCTGGTCCGCATTCTCGTCGAGCCCAAGAACGCGCTCGTCAAGCAGTACCAGAAGCTGCTCGAGCTCGACGGCGTGCGCCTGAGCTTCACGCCCAACGCCCTCAAGGCCATCGCCCACGAGGCCGTTGAGCGCAAGACCGGCGCCAGGGGCCTGCGCAATGTCATGGAGCAGATCATGCTCGACATCATGTACCGCATCCCGTCCCTGCCCGGCGTCAAGGAATGCCTGGTCAACCAGGCCGTGATAAAGGACCGCGCCGAGCCTGTCCTGCTCTACGAGGACAGCAAGGAAGGCCAGCCCGCGCCCGCCGAGCCCGCCAAGGCGGAATAGCGGAATAGCGCAAGGGCCCCTCTTCGAGCGCAGGAAAGCGCATAGGCCGCCTGGAGCCCCGAGGCATCCAGGCGGCCTTGCTGATCTTTCGGCTGCCAGGCATGGATTTGTCAGACATGGTCTGCCGGACCTGGATTTGCCAGGCAAGGAAGATCTGCCAGAATCTGCCAAGGGGCAGTCTGCCAAGGGGCAGGGCGAGGCTTCGCCGAGCAAGGCTGGCCTGCGGCCGCATGCCGGCATGCGGGGCTCTGCGAGGGCGCCAGGGTGCCAGTGCGTCAGAGCGCGATGGTGAAATGGCGCGATGGCGCGAGAAGGTGCCTGGGGGAGGGCGACTGCCCCAGATCTGCCGCGCCGGCAAGGCTTGGGGGGGCGCGCAAGCCTCGCCCGGCTAGAGCTTCGTCCGGCAGGTGTCAAGCAGGCCTGCCGGCGGATCGATGACGATGGTCTCGCCGAATGAGACGATGAACTCGGGTCTGGCAGGGAAGAGGTACTCGTATTCGCCGCTCCGAATGGCCCAGAGCATCTGGCCGGCCGGCGTCTCGATGTGGTCGAAGACGCCGACGGCCGAGCCGTCGGGAAGCACGACCTCGAGTCCCAGGAGGTCGGCTATGTAGGCTTCGTTCTCGCCGGCTTCGGGGAGGGCGCTTCTGGCCATCCACAGCGTTGCGCCGGCAAGCTCCTCGGCCGCGGTGCGGTCCGGGACTTCCTTGAAGGCAACGAGCCACATGCCCTTGTGGGGGCGCCGCTTCACGCAGGTGACGGGAGAGCGCTGGCCTCCGCGGCGCTCGAGCAGGATCTCGCCGTCTAAAAGCGAAGGGGAGTCTGCGTACAGATTGAGGCAGATCTCCCCTTTGATTCCGTGGGGGCGCGTGAGCGCCCCCAGACAAATCCAGTCTTCAGGCACGCCGGCTATTCCTGTATTTCCAGCACGACGCGCCGCTCCTGCCTGGCAGAGGCGGCGTTGACCAGCGTGCGCAGGGCGCGGGCCGTGCGGCCCTGCCTGCCGATGATTTTTCCCAGGTCTTCCTTGGCCACCGAAAGCTTCAGGACGGTCCCCTCGGAACCGCCTCCGGCTTCCTCGACGCCCACGGCTTCCGGATGGTCCACAAGCGAGCGGGCGATGTAGAGAAGGAGCTCCTTCATGGAGTGGACAGCCTAGGCTTCGGCCTTGGGCATGTGGTCCTTGAGGATGGAGCGGACGGTCTCGGTGGGCTGGGCGCCCTTGGCGAGCCACTGCTGAATCTTCTCGGCGTCGAGCTTCACCTCGGCCGGATTGACCATGGGGTTGTAGTAGCCGAGGAATTCCAGCGGCCTGGAATCGCGGGCGTTTTCAATGTTGGTGGCAACGATGCGGTAGAAGGGGTGCTTTTTGCTCCCCAGGCGGGTCAGTTTAAGCTTCACAGCCATGGATATATCTCCCTTAAAAAGTTGGTTGACCAGTATACGATGCACGAAGGGAAAGTTCAAGGAGAGAGCCGCCTAGCGGTGGCGGTTCTTCTTGGCTTCCTTCCGCTTTTTCTTCTTTGCCTTCTGGGCTTCCCGGCTCTTGGCGGAGGATCCGCCCTTGGGCAGGGGCATGGGGGGCATGCCGCCCGGCATGCCGCCGGGCATTCCAGGCATTCCCGGCATTCCCGGCATGCCGCCGGGCATGCCGAGGCCGGGCTTCGTGCCTGGCGGCGTGTAGCCGCGGGGCATGTTGGGAAGGCTCGGCGCCTTGAGCTTGCCGCCGCCCATGAGGCCCTTCATCATCTTGCGCATCTGCTCGAACTGGCGGACCAGCATGTTCACCTGCTGAACCGTCACGCCCGCGCCCTTGGCGATGCGCTCCCTGCGGCTCCCGTTGAGCAGGTCGGGATTGTGCCGCTCCTTGGCGGTCATGGAATTGATGATGGCCTCGGTCTTGGCGAGCTCCTTTTCGGGAACGGCGCCGCTGGCCTGGGCCAGCTTCTCCCGGATGCCGCCCAGGCCGGGGATCAGCTTGAGAATGCTGTCGATGCTGCCGAGCTTCTTGACGCTGCGCAGCTGCTTGCGGAAGTCCTCGAAGTCGAAGGTGGCCTGCTTCATCTTGCGGGCCAGCTCCTCGGCCTCCTCCTGCTTGATGGTCTCCTGGGCCTTCTCCACGAGGGTCAGGATGTCGCCCATGCCAAGGATGCGGCCGGCGATGCGGTCGGGATGGAAGACCTCGAGCTCCGAGAGCTTCTCGCCCATGCCGACGAACTTGACGGAAGCGCCGGTGACGGACTTGATCGAAAGGGCCGCGCCGCCTCTGGCGTCGCCGTCCATCTTGGTGAGCACTACGCCCGTGATGCCGAGCTTGGCGTTGAAGGTCTCGGCCACGTTGACCGCGTCCTGTCCCGTCATGGCGTCGGCAACGAAGAGTATTTCCTGGGGATGCACGGCCGCCTTGATGTCGGCCAGCTCCTGCATGAGCACTTCGTCCACGTGCAGGCGGCCTGCGGTGTCGAGGATGACGACCGTGGCGTTTTCCTGCCTGGCCCGCTCCACGGCCTGCTTCGCGATCTCCACGGGGTTCATGTCCACCGTGGAGGGGAAGAAGGGCATGGCGAGCTCCTTGGCGAGCACGACAAGCTGGTCGATGGCGGCCGGCCTGTAGACGTCGGCAGGCACCAGGTAGGGGCGCATCTTCTGGCGGCGCAGGTAGTTGGCTATCTTGGCCGCCGAGGTGGTCTTGCCCGAGCCCTGCAGGCCAGCCATCATGATCACCGCCGGCTGGCGGCCCTGCAGGTCGAGGGCGCAGGTCTCGCCGCCCAGCAGCTTGATCAGCTCCTGGTTGACGATGCTGACGACCTCCTGGGCCGGCGAGACGCCCTTGGTGACTTCGCGGCCGAGGCACTGCTCGCGCACCGTCTTGACGAAGTCGCCGACGACCTTGAAGTTGACGTCGGCCTCCAGCAGCGCCAGCCTGACCTCGCGCAGGCCGGCCTTGACGTTCTCTTCGTCGAGCGTCTTGGCGCCGCGGAAGGACTTGAAGACGCTGGAGAGCCTGTCAGAGAGACTTTCGAACATGTGGCATCCTTGGCCCGCCGCGGGGAAAGCGCGGCAGTCGGGGGGCGTTCGGGGTGGCGCGCCGCCTTCCGCCCCTGTCTGGCCAGCCTGGAGCCGGCCTGCAGGCAGCCTGGAGCCGGTCTGCAGGCAGCCTAGGGCAGGGCTGCTGGCCTTGCGCGGGGCACGGCGACGCGAGGCCCCTGGCGGGGCCTGTAAAGCAAGCTTTCTTATATGTTTGGCCGCATGCCGTCAAGACCGCGGAAAGCTCGCGAAAGCGCTCCCAAGGCTTGGCCAGAGCCCCTCGGCGGGGGCGTTTTGCTGTTGACAACAGGTCCGGCGCAATATACAAACGGCCCAACTTTTTTCAACAATTTCAGCAAAAAACGCGAGGCTGTCCATGTTTACGAATAGAGGCAAAGCCCTCACCTTCGACGATATACTTCTGGTTCCCAGCTATTCCGAAGTGACGCCCGACATGATCGACGCGTCCACCTGGCTCACGCCGGACATTCCCCTGCGCATTCCGCTGCTTTCCGCCGCCATGGACACGGTGACGGAGTCGGCCATGGCCATCTCCATGGCCCGCATGGGCGGCATCGGCGTCATCCACAAGAACATGTCCATCGCCCAGCAGCGCCTCGAGATCGAGCGCGTCAAGAAGAGCGAGAGCGGCATGATCGTGGATCCCGTGACCATAGGCTCCGAGTGTCCGGTCAGCGATGCCCTGGCCCTCATGCAGGACTTCCGCGTCTCGGGCCTCCCGGTCGTGGACAACGGCTGTCTCAAGGGCATCATCACCAACCGCGACGTGCGCTTCGTCGAGGACGGCGAGGCCGTCCGCGTGCGCGACGTGATGACGAGCAAGAACCTCATCACCGTGCCCATGGGCACCTCCCTCGAGGAGGCCAAGCGCCACCTCCACGAGCACCGCATCGAAAAGCTCCTCGTGGTCGACGAGGACCGCCATCTGCGCGGCCTCATCACCATGAAGGACATCGACAAGGTCCAGAAGTATCCCAACGCCTGCAAGGACGACCGCGGCCGCCTGCGCGTGGCCGCCGCCATCGGCGTCACCGGCGACACCATCGACCGCGCCGAGCAGCTCCTGCAGGCCGGCGCCGACGCCCTGGTGCTGGACTCCGCCCACGGCCATTCCCGCAACGTGCTCTCCACCATCCGCAAGGTGAAGTCCGCCTTCCCCAACTGCCAGCTCATCGCCGGCAACGTGGCCACCTACGAGGGCGCCAAGGCCGTCCTCGAGGCCGGCGCCGACACCGTCAAGGTCGGCATCGGTCCCGGCTCCATCTGCACCACCCGCATTGTGGCCGGCGTGGGCGTGCCCCAGGTCACGGCCGTCATCGACGCCGGCCGCGCGGCCCGCGAGATGGGCCGCTGCTGCATCGCCGACGGCGGCATCAAGTTCTCGGGCGACATCGTCAAGGCCCTCACCGTGGGCGCCCACAGCATCATGATAGGCTCCCTCTTCGCCGGCACCGAGGAGTGTCCCGGCGAGACCGTGCTCTACCAGGGCCGCACCTACAAGGTGTACCGCGGCATGGGCTCCATCGACGCCATGAAGGAAGGCAGCTCCGACCGCTACTTCCAGCAGAAGAGCAAGAAGTTCGTTCCCGAAGGCATCGTCGGCCGCGTGCCCTACCGCGGCAGCGTCAAGGACGTCATCTACCAGCTCATGGGCGGCGTGAAGTCCGGCATGGGCTACGTGGGCGCCAAGGACATCCCGAGCCTCTTCGAGCACACCACCTTCTGCGAGATCTCCGCGGCCGGCCTGCGCGAAAGCCACGTCCACGACGTGGTCATCACCAAGGAAGCGCCGAACTACCGCGTCGACTAGCGCACTTTCTGCAGGCGCCGCCGGGATCCCCCTCTGCGGGACGAACCCGGTGGCGCCGCCGTCTTTCCGGGAGGAGAACATGCCCAGCAAAGTCATCATCATCGACTACGGCTCCCAGGTGACCCAGCTCATCGCCCGCCGCGTGCGCGAAGCCGGCGTCTACTCCGAAATCCACGCCTGCGACGTGCCGGCCGAGAAGGTGAAGGCCATGCGGCCCCAGGCGGTCATCCTGTCCGGCGGCCCCGCCAGCGTCGGCGGCAAGGACGCGCCGGCGCTGGACAAGGGCCTGCTCGAGCTCGGGGTGCCGGTGCTCGGCATCTGCTACGGCATGCAGCTGCTGGCAGACGCCCTGGGCGGCCAGCTCGCCCGCTCCGAGACCCGCGAGTACGGGCCTGCCGAGCTTACGCTCACCGGCGACTGCCAGCTCTGGGACGGCGTGGCCGAAACCACCCGCGTCTGGATGAGCCACGGCGACAAGGTCATGGCGCCTCCTGCCGGCTTCGAGGCCGTTGCCCGCACGCCCACCCTGGAAGTGGCGGCCATGGCCTGCCCCGAGCGCGGGATCTTCGCCGTGCAGTTCCACCCCGAGGTGCACCACACCGAGGAAGGCGAGACCATGCTGCGCAACTTCCTCTTCACGATCTGCGGCATTGTCCCCGACTGGACCATGTCCTCCTTCGTGGAGCGCGTGGTCAGGGAGACCCGCGAGAAGGTGGGGGACCGCCACGTCATCTGCGCCCTCTCCGGCGGCATCGACTCCACCGTGGTCGCCGTGCTCCTGCACAGGGCCATAGGCAGGCACCTGCACTGCATCTTCGTCGACAACGGCCTGCTGCGCCAGGGCGAGGTCGAGGAGGTGCGCCGGCTGCTCATCGACAACCTCGATCTCAACCTCACCATCGTGGACGCCTCGGAGCGCTTCCTCTCCCGCCTGCAGGGCGTCGAGGATCCCGAAAGAAAGCGCAAGATCATCGGCCACACCTTCATCGAGATCTTCGACGAGGAATCCAGGAAGATCGAGCAGGTGGACTTCCTCGCCCAGGGCACGCTCTATCCCGACGTCATCGAGTCCGTGTCCAGCAAGGGCCCGAGCGCCGTCATCAAGAGCCACCACAACGTCGGCGGCCTGCCCGAGAACATGAAGCTCTCCCTCATCGAGCCCCTGCGCGAGCTCTTCAAGGACGAGGTCCGCAAGGTGGCCGTGGAGCTGGGCCTGCCCGAAAGCATGGTCTGGCGCCAGCCCTTCCCGGGGCCTGGCCTCTCCATCCGCGTCCTCGGCGAGGTGACGAAGGAGCGCCTTGCCATCCTGCGCAGGGCCGACGCCATCGTCCAGGAGGAGATGCGCGCCTCCGGCTGGTACCGCAAGGTCTGGCAGGGCTTTGCCGTGCTCCTGCCTTTGAAGACCGTGGGCGTCATGGGCGACGGCCGCACCTACGAGCACGTCATTGCCCTGCGCGTGGTGGACAGCGTCGATGCCATGACCGCGGACTGGTCCAGGCTGCCCTACGATCTGGTCGCCAGAATTTCCGGCCGCATCATCAACGAGGTGGCCGGCGTCAACCGCGTGGTCTACGACGTCTCCTCCAAGCCGCCGAGCACCATAGAGTGGGAGTAGCCGCCCTCCGGCGCAGTCGCCCCCCGGGCGGACGCGGCCGTCCCTGCTCCCTGCCGGCCTGCCGGCCGCCGGGGGCGGGATGGCAGGCGCCATGAGCTTGAAGCCGTCTGGACCAGGCGCGTCCAGGCGGCTTTCGCCGTCTCAGGCGGGGCCGGCGCGTTGTCGAACATGGTGGCGAACTGTCGAACATGGTGGCGAAAATGGCGAAAAGTGCCGTTTTCTTGCGCGCCTAGCATGGATATTATATAACGCCTGACGGCTTGGCTCAGGGCCAGGACCGCTTGCATGAGGAACAGTAGGCCCCGGCCGCCGGGGACGGAGGGACGAGTCGCATATGTTCGGGATTGGCAGCACGGAATTTCTGGTGATCCTCCTGGTGGCCCTGCTGGTGCTCGGGCCCAAGAGCCTTTCGAAAATCAGCCGCACCGTCGGCAAGTATATGGGCGAGTTCAGGCGCGTGTCCACGGACTTCCAGCGCACGCTCAACGCCGAGGTCGCCGAGGAGGAGCGCAAGGACGCCCGGGAGGCCGTCCGGCGCAAGGCGGAGGCTGCACGGGCGGCCCGCGCCAGGCGGGAGGAGGCCAAGGCGCTTGAGGCCAAGCCCGAGGCGCCAGCCCAGGCCGAAGCGTCCCAGCATGCCGACGCTCCCCAGCAGGCCGACGCAGCTGCTTGTCCGTCTTCGTCGGCGTCCCAGGCTGCCGGCCAGGCTGAGGCGGTGCCGAAGCCTGACATCCCCCAGGCGCCTGAAGGAAGCCCGCTTGAGGCTGCCCTGCGAAGGGCCGCCGAAGAGGCTGCAGGCACGCCGGCCAGCCAGGCAGGGCCAGAAGCCCAGGGAGGCCGGGCATGAGCGGGCTGGAAAAGGATCTGGAAAAAGACCTGGAACAGGACGTGCGCAAGGATCTTCCCGGCGCCGGCCCTGCGGAGGCGTCCGCCTCCCCGGACCAGCCTGCCGGCGATCCCAGCTGGATGCACGGCGGGGACGAGGAGGCTGCCTTCGAGGAAGCCTACGGTGCCGTTGGCGCCGAGACGCCCCAGGCAAGCTCCCCGGCGTCCCCGCAGGCTGGCCAGGACGATCCGGCCAGTGGCGACCCCGGCAGTAACGCTCCGGTCAGTGGCGCCCCGGCAGGCGGCGGCCAGGCGAGCCAGGCCGCCGCAGATCAGGCGGACGTTTCCCAGAACGGCCAGGCTGCGGCGGACCAGCTGCCAGCCGATCCTGCCAGTGCTGATCAGGCAGGCCAGGGCGCGCCGGAAATGCCTGCCCCTGCCGGCGGCGAAGGGCATCCCCGCGGCGATGCCGAAGCCGGCGGCGCCGAGCCCTCTCTGCCCGCCCTCTCGGAAAGCGCCCCGCCGGCCGTGTCCGGCGGCGAAGACGGCGGCGATGGCGAGCCCGAGGACGGCGAGGGCGGACGCATGTCCCTCATCGACCATCTCAAGGAGCTGCGCCGGCGCCTGTGCTGGTGCGTGATCGCGGCCGCCGTCGGCTTCTGCGCCTGCTGGGCCGTGGTCGAGCCCATCTTCGACATCCTCACCCAGCCCCTGCTGGCGGTGCTGCCCGCCGGCAGCTCCGCCATGTACACGACCCTGCCCGAGGCCTTCTTCACCCGCATGTTCATTGCCTTCATGACCGGCCTCTTCGTGGTGAGCCCCTTCATCTTCTACCAGATCTGGGCCTTCATCTCGCCTGGCCTCTACGCCGAGGAGAAGCGCTTCATCATTCCCGTGGCCCTGGTCTCGGCCGTGTTCTTCGTGGGCGGCGGACTGTTCTGCTACTTCATCGTCTTCCACTACGCCTTCCAGTTCTTTGTGAGCTTCGCCACGGAGCAGATCGTCGCCATGCCCAAGATCAGCGACTATCTGGACTTCGTCATCAAGCTCATTCTGGCCTTCGGCTTCATCTTCGAGATGCCCATCTTCTCCTTCTTCCTCTCCCGCATGGGCGTTGTCACCGCGAAGAGCATGCGCGGCTTCCGCCGCTACGCGGTGCTCCTGGTCTTCATCGTGGCCGCCATCCTGACGCCGCCCGACGTGGTTTCCCAGCTGCTCATGGCCGTGCCCATGCTCCTGCTCTACGAGGTGAGCATACTCGTGGCAGCCGTCTGCGGCAGGAAGCCCAAGCCCGAGCCTGCCGAGGGCGCCGAGGGTGCCGAGGGGGAAGACGACGGCGGCGAAGAGGACGCCGGCAGGGCCTAGTGCCGGCAAGCCGGCCTGGCCAGCCCAGGCTGGCAGAGGTTCGGCGCCGGGGACCGGAGGCGTTCTGGGCGGAGCGGCTCCGCCTGCAACCTTTTAGCTGGGGCCGGCCTGTCCGGCCCGGGGTTTCCATGACACAAGATGCACTGCACGCGCAGCGCCGGGCCAAGGCCTCGCGCACAAGCGCCGAAACCGAAACTGTCCTTGAGCTCTGCCTCGACGGCACGGGCGCCGTGGACGTCAAGACGGGCTTCGGCATGCTCGACCACATGCTGACGCTGGCCTTCTTCTGGGCCCGCATGGATCTGAAGCTTTCCTGCCGGGGCGACCTCGAGGTGGACGCCCACCACACGGCCGAAGACTGCGCCCTCGTGCTCGGCAAGGCCCTGCTCGACGCGCTCGGCGACAGGGCCGGCATTGCCCGCGTGGGCTATGGCCGGGTGCCCATGGACGAAGCGCTTGCCCAGGTGACCGTGGACGTCTCCGGACGCCCCTGGCTCGAGTGGCGCGGGGACGAGCTGCTTCCGCCCGTCATCGCCAGAGAGGAAAAGGACGTCTGGCGCGAGTTCTACAAGGCCTTCGCCTCGGCCGCGCGCATGAACCTGCACGTGGAGTTCTGCTACGGCAAGAACGGCCACCATCTGCTCGAAAGCGCGGCCAAGGGCTTCGGGCTGGCGCTGGCCCAGGCCTGCCGGCGCGAAGGCACAACGGTGCGCAGCACCAAGGGAGGTTTGGACTGATGAAAGTACAGCGTACGCTTGCCTGTCTCCTCGTCTGCCTTGCCATGGCGGCGCTGGCGCTCGGCTGCTCGCGCAGGCCCGCCAGCACGGCCGAGGTTCCCCGCGTGGTCAGCCCGGCCTATTCCATTGCCGTCATGCCCTTCACCCAGCCCACCGACGCCTGCCAGCTCATCATGGGCCACATCCCCGAAAACCAGGGCTGCGTCGATGCCGGCTCGCTGGCCCTGCTTGACGCCGACCTGCGGGAGCTGCTCCAGCGCAAGCAGAACGGCCGCGTCCTCGCCTTCGAAGGTCCCGGCGTCCTGCCCAAGGTCGATGCGCTCGCCTACCGCTCGAGCTCCCAGCCGCAGGCGCTGCCCCGCTGGATCGCGCTCGGCAGGAAGACCGGCAAGGACCTCATGCTCGTCCCCATGATCATGGACTGGCACGAGCGCCAGGGTTCCGAAGCCGGCGTGGACAAGGCTGCCCACGTGCGCGTGGAGATGTTCCTCGTGCGCTGCCAGACCGGCGCCGTCGTGAGCCGGGGCACCTGGGAGGAGGAGCAGACGGGGCTTGCCAACAACCTCCTGAACGTCGGCTCCTTCGTGAAGCGCAAGGGGCAGTGGGTGACGGCCCGCCGCCTTGCCCAGGAAGGCATGGAAAGCATTCTCAAGGAGATGGGACTATGATCGTTCTGCCCGCAGTGGACATCAAGAACGGCAAAGCCGTGCGCCTGAAGCAGGGCAGGGCCAATGCCGAAACCGTGTTTTCCCCCGACCCCGTGGCCGCGGCCAGGGCCTGGGAGGAGCAGGGCGCCAGGTACCTGCACGTGGTCGATCTCGACGGCGCCTTCGACGGCGCGCCCAAGAGCCGCGACATCGTCAAGGGCATCTGCCAGACGCTCTCCATCCCCGTGGAGCTGGGCGGCGGCATCCGCGACATGGAGACCGCCAGGGCCTACCTGGACTGCGGCGTGACCCGCCTCATCATCGGCACCATGGCCATCGAGAATCTGCCCCTCTTCCGGAAGCTCTGCGAGGCCTTCCCCGGCAGGATAGGCGTTTCCCTCGACGCCGAGAAGGGCATGGTCAAGACCAAGGGCTGGGTTGCCGACTGCGGTCTCAAAGTCGACGAGGTGCTGCCCGGCATCCTCGATGCCGGCGCCAGCTTCGTCGTCTATACCGACATCGAGCGCGACGGCATGCAGAGCGGGGTCAACGTGGAGGCGCTGAAGCACCTCTGCGAAATCTGCTCCGTGCCGGTGCTGGCAGCCGGCGGCGTCGCCACGCTGGACGACGTGAAGCGACTCTATCCTCTCTCCGTGGACGGCGGGCTTGAAGGCGCCATCTCAGGCCGAGCCCTCTACGAGAAGACGCTGGACCTCAAGGAAGCCAACGCCTGGATAGCCGCCCAGCAGGCCTAAGTTCCGCAAGGCATTTCAACGCCAAGGGGCCGCTGTCGTCGAGACGGCGGCCCCTTTGGCTTGTCGCGACGTATGTTCCCATGGCTGCCAGCGGAGCGGGCTCATCGCTTGCCGGTTTGCGTCTAAATAAGAACCACTTGTTTTTATTGGAACTTTTTAGAAAGACCTTGGATGTGCGGGTTTGCGTCTAAATGAAACTTGCCCCAGATCGACATGGTCGGCAAGCCGGTCGCGTTCGATGCTCTGGGGCGTCAGACCGAGATCCCCCCGTTAACGCCCTGTGAATTGCCGAGGAAGTGACAACGAGTGCACCTTCTTTCTAGGACCGCAGTTCTTCGTGGGCAACCTTGCCCTCCAATCTGCGCGGTCTTCGCTCATTCGGGTAGGCGTCCTCATGGTTGCCTATCCTCTCTCCGTGGACGGCGGGCTTGAATGTGCCATCTCAGGCCGAGCCCTCTACGAGAAGACGCTGGATCTGAAGGAAGCCAATGCCTGGATGGCCTCCCAGCAGGCATAAGTTCCGCAGACCCGCAGAACATTGCAATGGCATGGACCGCTGTCTTCGGGACGGTGGCCCCTGGCGCTGATTGCGGATGCGGCATGGCCATGGCGCCCTTGGCGGAGCGGCTGTGCGCGGCATGGCAGACCGGGGCAGGCTGGACATTGAGGATGTCTGCATGGAGTTTGAGCCGGCATGGAGTTTGCGTGCAGACGTCTTGAATGCGGTGCTCGGCTGGCTTGCAGATGACGGCGAAACGCATGGACAGGGGTGTTATGCGGGTATGAGGCTACTCAAAAAATCAGAAACTCTGGCGTCTACTTGTCGAGATGAATTGTACCAGTCTCTGTTGTTTTCTATGATGAATGATTGTTTTAGTTCAGATTTAAAATCGACAAAAGAATCCATTTCAATACGTTCTGAATCGATAAATGGATTATTGTTTTGAATAAAACAGCTTGTAATAGAAATGTTGCCATAGTAACGTAATCTATTCTGAAGCTGTTCCTTTAACGGATTTTTTGATGTGTCGTTGCCAGATTCTTTCTCTAGCTTGTTGCAAGCTGTGTATGGATTTTCTTTGATAGCGCATAAAAGCCAAGCTTCTGATTTTGGATTGGGTACCATGGCTACGCCATTATGCATTCCAGCACTTTTAAAACCACCCTTTTGTCCTGAAATGCTATCTCGTATAGTTTGATATCTATTGTTGGGAGAGGACTGTGAACCGTCGCAGTCTCTAAAGAAAATTGGAGTGACGCAGTCGTCAATTTTCAAGCCAAGCTCGATAGCAAGCATTCCAAGTGCATAAGAATTTTTCTTATGAAACTTTGCTGTATTTACACCTCTTAACTTATGAGGTGATATTGTTTTAGCGATATATGTTAAGAGTGATTCAGAAACAAAGTATCCTGAGTATTCGATCATCGAATAATGAAATGTATTGTAAAAAATTTGATCCACCAATAATGCCATGGGGCCTGGGACCCATTCGCTCGGAATGGCAATTCGATCGAGAACAGTTGTCATTCCAATGTCAGTAATTCCTTCTCCAGACAATAAAACTATCATTTTGTTCCTTATTGTTTTTCAAAATATTTTGTGACTTCTTCGAGAGATAGATCAAGATAAGTTTCACCTGGAGAGAGTACCTGTAATTTATTTTTGGCTTCCGGATAATCGAATAAGTTAGCAATTCCTGTGTCTCCATTTTTTTTCTTAAACACAAATCGAATGTTTTCTATGGCTATGTCATCCGGAATGTATTGTAGTATTTCTGGACTATGTGTTGTCAAAAGAATTTGATTTTTTGATTTAAAGAGCAATTTTATTAAGTTTTCTATAACATAAGGATTGAATCCATTTTCAATCTCATCAAATATTGACATGCCATTGGCAAAAAGCACAGATGAAACAATAGCTAATAACCTAATAGTTCCATCGTTTACGTCTTTTGATGCTCTTTCTTGATATGGTGAAGAGTCGTCAAATTTTTCTGTAATAGAAAATTCTTTCCAACCGGCTCTTAAATGTTTTATGACATAGTTTTCAATATAAGGATAAAAAATTTTAATATTGCTGATGAGCAACATCTGTTCTTCTTGATTCATTCCAGCTAAATATCCAGCTAACATTTCTCCTCGAGCGCCGATATTTTGGGCGATTCGAGCTCTTTTGAGCTTTATCACCGAAGGACAAAGCAAATCATAGGAATGAATACTTGAAATTAACTTGTGTATTTCAAGTATATCTTCTGAAAATGACTCAAGATTTAATTGAGACAGAACAGAGCCAGTATATTTAAAATTTATTACATTTTCTTCTGGTATATTAAAAAAAGAGATACGTTTATTCTCATTTTTAAAGTAGTCATCTATTCCGTTGTAGCTAATTTTTTCGAAAGTACATCTATTGTAATTACTTGTAGTATTATAACTAGCAGACCATATAAATAATTTATCGTCTATCTTGCCACGCACAGATATTTCAATGATGAATTTTTTTGGATTATTATTTTTGTTTATGATATCGGTCGATGTCCAGCCATGCTTATCTAAAAAAACGTCAACATCTCCTCTAAAAACAGAAGATACAAAATCAATCATATATAAAATTGTAGACTTACCAGAACCGTTGAGCCCAGTAAGAACGGTTACAGGAGAATCTTGTGAAAAATCTAACGATGCAGAACTTATAGATCGAAAATTTTTTATTGATATTTTTACTAGCTTATTCATGGCAGGACCTTTGTATTACCCAGACCAGCGCTCATCGAATTCTGCCCTTGAGGGGCTTGCTTGGCCTGCCGCCCGCAGATGCTGAACGTGGCGAGGCTGTGGCCTGCGCCAAGGGGAGGGAGCTGGCAGTTCTGCTCCCGCTCGCAAACCCTACCGGGCCATTTCCCGCTGGGCGTCGCGCTCCTCGGCCCGGCGCTTCAGATCCTCGCGCTTGTCGAAGAGCTTCTTGCCCCGGCCGACGGCGATTTCGAGCTTCACCTTGCCGTGCTGGAAGTACATGCGCACAGGCACCACCGTGAGGCCCTTCTGGGCGACCAGGCCGGCATAGCGGGCGATTTCCCGGGCGTGCATGAGAAGCCGGCGGTCGCGGTCGGGATCCTGGGGGGCGTAGCCGGCGTTCTCGTAGGGGGCGATGTGGAGCTTGACGACGAAGGCCGATCCTTGCCTGAACTCCACGTAGGCATCCTGGAAGCTGACCCGTCCGAGGCGTATGCTCTTGATTTCGGGGCCGGTAAGGGAGATGCCCGCCTCCAGGAACTCGGAGAGCTCGTAGAGGTGCCGGGCCTTCTTGTTGACGGCAATGGTGCCGGGAGACTGCTTTTTCTTGCTGCTCATGCGGGCGTGCCCATGATGGTCGAAGTGTGGAAGGAAAGCTCGCGGCCGAGGGTGCGCTGGAGCAGCTCGTTGAGCATGTGCTTGCAGGCCGAGATGTCGGTGCTCATGAGGAGCTGGCTGGCCAGTTCGCTGCAGGCCTGGGAGTTGAGCTTGCGGATGAGGTGCTTGATGCCCGGCAGGAAGGATGGCGAGGCGGAGACGGCGTCGATGCCCATGCCGAGCAGCAGGACGATGCCGTAGGGATCGGAGGAGAGCTCGCCGCAGGCGCTCACGCGTATGCCCTCGCGGTGGCCGGCGTCGATGATGCGCTTGAGCGAGCGCACGACCGCCGGATGCAGGGCCTGGTTCAGGTAGGCCACGTGGCGGTTGTTGCGGTCTATGGCCATGAGGTAGTGGATGAGGTCGTTGGTTCCGATGCTGAAGAACTCGCACTCCCTGGCCAGGGCGTCCGCGATGAGGGCGGCCGCCGGCGTCTCCACCATGACGCCCACGGGGAGCTTTTCGGCATGGGGGATGCGGCGCGCCGTGAGCTCGTGGGAGATCTCCTGCATGATGCGCTTGACGGCCCTGACCTCCTCCACGGTGTCGATGAGGGGGAGGAGGATGGAGAGCCGGCCTTCGGGAAGATGTGCGCCCGCGCGCAGCAGGGCCGAGAGCTGGCTGCGGAAGATGTCGGGATGGCGCAGGGTGTAGCGTATGCCGCGCAGGCCCAGGGCGGGGTTGGGCTCCTTGAGGGCCTCCTGGGCGTCCAGCAGCTTGTCCGCGCCGGCGTCCAGGGTGCGGATCACGGCCTTGCCGGGCGACTTTTCCGCCACCTCGCGGTACTCCTCGAAGAGGCTTTCCTCGGTGGGCTTCTGTCTGCCGAGGAAGGAGAACTCCGTGCGGTAGAGGCCGATGCCGTCGGCGCCGAAGCCTTCGAGCGCAGCCGCCTCGTCGGCGCGCTCGATGTTGGCCATGACGTCTACGCGCAGGCCGTCCACGGTGTCGGCAGGCCACTGCGACATGGTGCGGGCGCTCGACTCCCAGTCCGCGTACTCGGCTGCCCTGGCCTTGAAGCGCTGGGCGTCCCTGTCGTCAGGGGCGATGAGCACGCCGCCGCCGAGGCCGTCCACGATGACGCTGTCGCCTTCCCTGGCTGCCAGCCGAAGGCCCGTGACGCAGACCAGCGCCGGAATGTGCAGGCCGCGGGAGAGGATGGAGGTGTGCGAGGTGGGGCCGCCCTCCTGGGTGAGTATGCCGCGGATGCGCTTGAGATCCACGTCCATGACGTCGGCAGGCGAGATGTCCTCGGCAGCCAGAATGATGTCCGCGTCCTCGGCCTCCCGTTCGGCAGCCCCCGTCAGCCAGCCCTTGATGCGCGAGCCCACGGAGCGGATGTCCTGGGCGCGCTCGCGCAGGTAGGGATCGTCCATGGCGTCGAAGATGCGGCCGAGCTCCTCGATGGTCTTGTGCAGGGCCCAGCTGGCGCAGATCCCCTCCTCGGCGATGCGCCGGGCTGCCGCGCCCCCCAGCTTGGGGTCGCGGGTCATCTCGATCTGGGCGTCGATGACTTCGCGGTACTCGGCCAGGTCGTCGGGCACCTTTTCCCTGGCTGCAGCGAGGTCCTCGCGCACGGCGTCGATGGCGCCCTGGAGCAGGGCCTGCTCCCGGGCGGCCTCTTCGGGCTTGATGGAGCGCCTGTCCACGAAGTTTTCGGAGTGCAGGAAGTGGAGGGTGCCGAGGGAGATGCCGGGAGACACCGGCGTGCCGTAGAGATGGGCGCGGGCCATGGGCTAGTCTCCCGGCTTTTCCAGAAAGGCCTGGAGCGCGTCGAGGGCCTGGTCCGCGTCGGGGCCGTCGGCCTTGATGGCAACGACGGCGTCTTCGGCCAGGGCCAGGGAGAGGATGTCCAGCATGCTCTTGGCGTCGGCCTCGCCCGTGTCCGCAACGATGGCAACGCTGGAGGCGAAGCGCTGCATCTCCTTGGCGAGCCGGGCTGCAGGGCGGGCGTGGAGCCCGTTGCGCGTGCAGAGCTTCACCTGGCGGCCAGGGGCCGCGTCTTCCAGCTTCATGGCTGATCTCCTCGTTCTCTCGCGGCGCAGGCCCGCAGGGCCGCGCCCGTTCCGGCGTTACAGATGAAGGGTTCCGCCTCCGGCGCAGGCGAGCAGCAGCAGGCCGGCCATCCAGAAGACGACGGGGGTGACGAAGCGCGTGAACACAAGCCAGTGCGCCAGCGCGATGAAGGCCGCCATGCCTGCCTTGACATAGCCTGGCATGCCCGGCAGGGCCTGCCAGAAGAGGAAGGCGAGGGCAAGGGCGCAGAGCAGGGCGTTGAGCACCTTGACGGGGCCGGCCCAGTCGCCGGGCTTGAGCCGCGCGATGTGCAGAATGGCATCGAAGCCGTAGCGCAGGCCGTAGAGGAAGCCTGCGCAGCGCAGACCCTGAAGCAGCAGGCAGAGCGCTATGCTCAGCCCTGCCGCCAGGGCGACATGGCCCAAGAAGAGCAGAAGGCAGCAGACGAGCGCCCAGCAGGGGTGCACGGCGCTGGAGATGAGGGAGTCGCCCACGGCCGACAGGGCTGCCGGTATGGTCTGCCGCAGCCGCCTCGCCCCTTCCTCGTTGAGCAGGCCGCTGGCGAGGTCCCTCTCCATGCTGATGAGCACGCCGGCAGCCAGAGGCTGGGTGAAGGGATGGGTGTTGGTGTGCTCGGCGTAGCGGGCAAGGGCGCGCCGGCGCGCCTCCCTGTCCGGATAGAGCTCCCTGAGCGCCGGCGCAAGAATGTAGGCGAGCCCGATCTGTTGCATGCCGCGGGTCGTGATGGCCGCGTTGACGGCCGCCGTGCGCGCAAGGCACGAGAAGACGGTGGCAAGGGAGAGGGGCAAGGAGGACTCCTGGGGGCGCGGCAGGCTTGCGCGCCGGGACTGCGGGGAGAGGTGGATGCGGGACGTGTGCTGTTCGCGGGGCGTCAGTTTTCGCGGGGCGTCTGGAGCAGCGCGTAGACTTCCTTGGGACTCCAGCCGCTCACGCGCTCGGCGGCCCTGCGGGCAACGGCCTTGGGCTTGCCGCCTGCCAGGGCTTCGGCCTCGAGGGCCTCCCTGACCTCGGCTTCGGAGGAGCGCTGGCCTCCTTCCGGCGGCCCGACGAGCACCGTGAGCTCGCCAAGGAGGGCGTCGGGGTGCGATGCCCGATCCTCAAGACGAAAAAGAATAAATTCCTCGTGCACTTTGGTCAATTCCCTGCAGACGCAGGCCTGGCGGGGGCCAAGCTCCTCCAGGGCCAGGGCGAGCGAATCCTGCAGCCTGTCCTTGCGCTCGAAGAAGACGAGGGTGGCGGGAACCTTGGCAAAGCTGGCGAAGAGCCTGCGCCGTCCCGCCTCGTCGCGCGGCAGGAAGCCGAGGAAGCAGTGGGGCAGGGGCGGGATGCCGGCTGCCGAGAGGGCCGCGGCCGGCGCCGAGGGGCCTGGCACCGGATGCACGGCTATGCCCTGGCGCCGGCAGGCCCGGCAGAGCCGGTAGCCCGGATCCGCCACCAGAGGCGTGCCGGCGTCGGAGACCAGCGCCAGATCCTGGCCTGCCTTCAGCCGCTCCAGCATCAGGGGCTCCTTCTCCTGCTCGTTGTGGTCGTGGAAGCTCTCGACGGCCTTGACGCGCACGCCGAGCTCCCGGCACAGGGCAAGGGTGCGGCGGGTGTCCTCGGCGAGCACGAGGTCGCAGGATTCGAGCGCCAGCCTGGCCCTGGGGGAGAAGTCGAGCGCGTTGCCTATGGGCGTTGCCACCATGAAGAGCCGTCCGGGACCGCCTTGGGCCTTGGGAAAGGTCCAGCCTGCGCGCAAGCCTGCCGCGGCCGGCCTGGGGGCGGCCGGGGAGGCGGGGTTCTCGTGGATGCTCTCCGGGATGCTCTCTGGGAGACGTTCCTGGGGGGGGGCCTGGGGGCTTTCCTGGAGGCTCTCGTGGAGCCTTTCGTGGAGCTTTTCGGGCCCGCTGTCCTGCTGGGCCTCCTGCCGGGTGCCCGGGGCGGCTAGCGCTCCGGCAGCGTGAACTCTATGCATCGCGCCTCCTCTTCTTCCGGGGTTGGCGGCCGCACGCCCACGTACTCCTTGACGCCCTGGAAAGTGAGCCTGTGCGCGGGGCTGGGGCCGTAGCAGCCTATGCTCGCAAGATGGCGCATGGTGCCGTAGCCCTTGTGCTCCGCAAAGCCGTAGCAGGGAAAGCTGCGCGCCAGGCGGTCCATGTACCTGTCCCGCCAGACCTTGGCGAGCACCGAGGCTGCCGAGATGGCGGCAACCAGGCTGTCGCCCCTGACCACGGCGCGCTGGCTCGGGACGGGGCCTGCGGGCACGCGCCTGGCCAGCTCCCTGGCCAGCAGGGCGCTGGGGATGGTCTTGCTGCCGTCGACGAAGACGCGCTTAGGCAGCCCCCCCTCGGGGGCGAGCCTGCGGGCAGCCTTGGCGCAGGCCTTGGCCATGGCTTCGAAGGTGGCCTCGAGGATGTTGATTTCGTCGATCCTCGCCGGCGACGAGGCCGCTATGCCCCAGGCGAGGGCCTGCGCCTTGATCTCGGGGTAGAGGCGCTCGCGCGCTTCCGGCTCGAGCTGCTTGGAATCGTCGAGGCCGTCGAGCCGGAAGTCTTCGGGCAGCACCACGCAGGCAGCCACCACGGGACCGGCAAGCGACCCCCTGCCCGCTTCGTCGATGCCCGCGATGTCGGGGCCGAAGCGCGTGGGCAGGACGAATTCCTCGAGGCCGGGCAGGGCCGCCGGCAGGGCTCTTTTGGACCGCTTCTTGTGGGCAGGCGCGGCTGTGCGCGGGGGCATGGGCTGCTCCTTGGTGCTCCTTTGCTGGGGCAGGGGTTGGGAAGGCACTGGCGCCCCAAGCAAAAAGCCAGCTCCGGAAGACCCGAAGCTGGCTTGAACGTGTCGAGTGAAGCCAGGCTGGCCTGGCGGACTAGTAGTTGCCGCGGGGCTTGATGCGGGCCGCCTTGCCCTTGAGCTGGCGCAGGTAGTAGAGGCGGCTGCGGCGCACGCGGCCGCGGGTCACGACGTCCACGTGGTCGATGAAGGGGGAGTTCATGGGGAAGACGCGCTCCCCGCCCACGCCCTCGGAGATCTTGCGGACGGTGAAGGTGCCGCCGGTGGTGCCGCGGTGCAGGCGGATGACGCTGCCCTGGAAGACCTGGATGCGCTGCTTTTCGCCTTCGACGATGCGCAGATGGACTTTAACCGTGTCGCCGGAACGGAAGGCGGGCATGTCCATGCGCATGTTTTCCTGTTCAATCTTCTTGATGATGTCCATCGTCAAACTCCTAAAGATAGACGGCGTATCCACGCCTCTCGATGTTGGGCTGGCGTTCGGCGAGCCGGCTCTCTCGGAGAGCGGGCAGCTCTGGACCGGCCTGCCGTGCCTGTCGCCTGCAGAGGCGGACAGCCTGAAATTTCGCTGGCGTCTTCCGGTGCATCCGGCCTCGGGGGCGGGCGTGCTCCGGAAAGAGGGCATGCTCCGGAAGAAGGGCATGCTGAAAGCATGGCGCACCGAGGTGCGCTTCAAGGAAGGGTGATATAGCTGGATCGCCACCCTTTGTCAAAGCCCTGCGGGCAAATTTTTCGGCGGCCGTCCCTGCCTCCTGCCGGCACGCGCCTGGGCCCGTTGTCTTGCTCCGCGGGCCCGTCGTCTGGGCCAGTTGCCCGGGGGAGTCGCCTTGGCCTGTGTCTGGAGTATTCGTCTGGACCCGTCGCCTGGACAAGGGAGGCGCAGGCTGTGCGACCCCGGTCCGGCGTCCCCGGCATCAACCATAAAGTGATACTTTAACAATTTTGCCGGAAATCGTGCCAGAAGGTGCCGGGCAGGGCGAGACCGGGAAAAAAATTCATGGCAAAAACGAAGAAAAATTGAGAAAAACAGAAAAATTTGGAAGGGCATCGTGTAGGTGCCCGTCACTTCCCTGATCTTTGGGCACGGGTGACTTTGCGGTAACTCAAAGGATCGCAGGGAGATTTTTTTTTCACGGCTTCCCTTGACTCAAAAAAAGTCGCATAAAATCAATATATTGGTGAAGACCGGCAGGGCGCTTCCGCTTTCGGCGCGTATGCTGGCAAATGGGCCGAATACGCCGTTTGCCTGGCTGGGGAGGAACGGGTAGAACTCGCCCATGGCAGAACAATGGCAGAAAATTCTAGAAAATCTCGTGAAGAGGCTTGATCCGAGCGACTTTAACGTTTGGATCACGCCCTTATCTGCTGAAATCACGGGACATTCCATTAGCCTGCGACTGGACGGCGCGACAGGCTTCTTCGTTGAGCGCTTCAAAAAGAAGATGGAGCGCGTCATACGCGAGGCTGCGGCCGAGGTTTTCGCCTGTCTGCCCATGGACGTGCGCCTTGAGGTGTCGGGCAGGCCCGCCAGGCCCCAGAGCGCGTCCCCGTCCCCGGCTCCGTCTCCGTCTCCGAAGGCTGCCTGTCCAGTCGCCGGCGTCGCGCCCCGGCGTGGCGCAAGGCCCGCCATGTCCGAGGCGACGGACAGCGCGGCCCCCAGGAAGCGGGGGCGCGGGGCGCCTGCCGACCTGGCGCCTGCGGGCACAGGCCAGGCTCCGGCGGACAGGACGCCTGCCGGCAGGGCTGCCGTCGCCAGCCAGGACGCGGAAGGGGGCCGAGGCCGCCATCGCGCCGTGCCAGGCTCCCTGCTGCCCCAGGCCCCCCTGAACCGGCCCGTGACGGGCTCGGGGGTGAAGCTCTCCCAGAAGCTCTTCCGCTACACCTTCGACGACTTCGTGGTGGGCGAGTCCAACCGCCTGGCCTACGCGGCTGCCAGGGAGCTCTGCTCCCAGAGCGGCTTTGTGGACACGCTCTTCCTGAATTCGGACGCGGGCCTCGGCAAGACGCACATCGTCCAGTCCGTGGCCGCCAGCGTCCAGGCTGCCAGAGGCGCCCATGCCGGCGTGGCCTGTCTGTCTGCCGACGACTTCTGCTCGCGCTTCGTGGCGGGTTCGCGCAGCGGCACCCTTGCCGAGTTCGACGCCCAGCTCAAGGCCCTCGACTTCTTCATGCTCGACGACGTGCACTTCCTGCAGGGCAAGGACAAGACCCAGGAATTCCTGCTCAACCTCGTCAAGCATCTGCAGGACAAGGGCTCCAGGGTCGTCTTCACGAGCTCCTGCCAGCCCCGCGACCTCACCATGCTGGACAGCCAGCTCGCCTCCATGCTCCTCTCCGGCATCCGCGCGCACATGGATCTGCCCACCTACGAGATGCGCCGGGAGATGCTCCGATCCAAGGCCAGGATCCACCAGGTCATTCTGCCCGACGAGGTGGAGCACCTGCTGGCCTCGCGGCTCACGGGCGACGTGCGCCAGCTCGAGTCCTGCCTGCGCACCCTGCTTTTGAAGATGCGCGTGCTCAAGGCTCCGCTCACGCCCGAAATGTGCATGGACGTGCTCGACGACTTCGCGCCTGCGGCCTCCTCCGGGCAGCCCAGCTTCGAGGATCTGCTGCGCATCGTGGCCGAGGGCTTCGGCCTCAGCCCCGAGCAGCTGGGCTCCCGCGTCAGGCGCCGGGAAATCGTCAACGCCCGCAACACCCTCTTCTATCTGGCCCGCAAGCACACGGACCTCACCCTGGAGCAGATAGGCGGGCGCCTCAACAAGCGCCACTCCACCGTCATCAAGGGCATCACGGCCGTCGAGCAGGAGATGCTGCGCGAGTCCAGCGCCGGACGCCAGATGCAGCGCGTCGTGAGCCTCATCGAGCGCAGCGCCGGCATGGCGCCCCGGTAGTCTCCGGCAGCGCTCGGGCAGTCCCCGGCAGTGCCCCGGCAGCGTCCGGCAAGACCGGGGCCGGTGCGGACAGCCCCTGCGCGACCGTGCGCAGGACTCCCCGGGAGCGTCCGGCTTCCATTCGGGAACGCCAGGCTTTCTTCTGAAGATGCTCTGGCCTAGAATCGCGGCCATGCAACGCACCGTCTGCTACATGTGCTCCTCGGAGTGTGGCCTGCTTGTCTCGGCAGAGGCAGGCGGCCTTGTGTTGCGCGGCGATCCCGCCCATCCCGTGAACCGGGGGCGGATCTGCCCGAAGCTTGCCCTGGCCGAAGCCCTGCGCCGCCACCCCCTGCGCCTGACCACGCCCCTGAAGCGCACTGGCCTGCGCGGGGAGGGCCGCTTTGCCCCCTGCACCTGGGACGAGGCCGCAGAGCTCTGCGGGCGCTCCCTGCAGGCGCTTGCCCGGGACTTCGGTCCCGAGTCGCTTGCCGTGCTCTTCGGCGAGAAGCCGGACCACGACATGGTCTACGACTTTGCCGGCTGCTTCGGCACGCCCAACGTCCTGGATCACAACAGCCTCTGCGACGCCAGCCGCAGGCTCGCCTTTGCCGGCGTCTACGGCAGGGGCCAGGAGCGCCCCCTGCCGGATCTGGCGCGGCCGCTTCCTCTCCAAAGGCCAGCCTCGGAAGGGGGCGGCCAGGAGCTGCGCCTTGCCCACGACTGCCGCCTGCTCGTGCTCTTCGGCGAGAACCCGGCCGAGGCCACGCGCTTCCGCTGGCTCTGGGAGGGCATGCGGCAGGCGCGACAGGCCGGCATGAAGCTTGTGGTGGTGGACCCCTTCCGCACCGCGACAGCCAGGGAGGCAGACCTCTGGCTTCCCGCACGGCCCGGCGCCGACTATGCCATCCTGCTCTGCCTGCTGGCCCAGGCGCTGGCGGATCCTGCTGCCCTGGACATGGCCTTCGTCGGGCGCCATGGGTCGCGCTTTGCCGAGCTGCGGGAGCTTGTGCTGGCAGGGCGCCGTGATCCGGCAAACGGCCTTGCCGTGGGCTCGATTCCCTGGGCCTGCCGCAAGGCGGACCTGCCCCTGGACGCCATGGAGGCCCTGGTGCGGGACGTCAGAACCATCCGTCCCTTCAGCGCCATGGCGGGCATGAACGGCGTGGCCCACAGTCCCGGCGGCCTGCTTGCCTGCGAGACCCTTGCCGTGCTCGTTGCCGTCTGCGGCTGCCTCGACGTGCCGGGCGGCCTTGCCCTGCGCCAGCCCCTGCCCCTGGCCTCGCCGCAGGAGCGGCTCGAGCGGGCGCTCGGCGATCGGAAATATCTGCACAAGGACCGCTACGGCGCCTATCCCGGGGCCAGCCACGGCGTCTTTGCCCGCATCCCCAGGGACGTCGCCGAGGGCGTGCGGCTTGTCCGGGGCCCCTTTGCCGGCAGGCGCTACGCCCTGCGGGGGCTGGTGTGCGTGCACGGCAACCCTCTGCTCACAGCGCCGGAGAGCGGGGCCTGGCGGCGCATGCTGACGGCAGGCGACGGCCGCGGCTGCTACCTGCTTCGGCACATCTCGGTCCACGCCACCCTCCTGAACGAGACGGCCCGCTTTGCCGACATCGTCTTCCCCATGGCGCACTTTCTTGAGCGCCAGGGCGTCTGCGCGCTCGAGACCGCGGCTCCCGCCGTCGGCCTCAGGCAAGCCGTGGCCGAGCCGCCCCGGGGCGTGCTCAGGCCGCTGGAGGTCTGGCAGAGGCTTGCCAGAGCGTGCGTTCCCGGCCTTGCGCCGGACGCCCCTCTGCCGGGGGCGCTTGGCGCCGTGGACGACGACGAGTGGTGCAATGCGGTTCTGGCCCCGCTCGGCAGGCTGGGAGAGGATTTTGCGGGAACGACGCCCTGCGGCTGGCTGAGATCGCGCGGAGGCTTTGCCCAGTGGCCTGCCAGCTCACGCAAGTACGACAGGGAAGGCTTCGCGACGCCGGACGGGAAGATCGACCTGGCGCCGGCATCGCTGGTCCGCTTCTATGCCGGCCTGGACCAGGGCGTGGATCGGCTGTCCGGATCTGCCGGGGCATCGGCCGTCGCGGACGGGGATGCTCCCGGCGGGCCCTTCCTGCTCGTCACGGGCCGCAGCCCCCTGCACACCCACACGGCAACGCAGGACTGCTATCCCGAAGGCAGTCCCGCACGGCGCCTCCGGCTTCTTGTCAATGCCGGCGACGCCTCGCGCCTTGGTCTTGTCCGGGACGCCTGGGTGCGCATGCGCGGCGCCAGGGGCGCGGCCGTGCTCGCCAGGGTGGAGCCGACGCCTGACCTGAAGCCCGGCGTGGTGCGCTGCCAGCACGGCTGGGGGACGGATCCCTCGCTGCTTGCCCATCCCCTGGACGGCTCCTTCAACGTCAACGAGCTCACGCTGGCAGAGCGCTTCGATCCCTGGACCGGCAACGCCTGGTTCGGCGGCCTGGAGGTCTTTCTGGAACCTTTGGCTCCCGGCGAGGCGCCCCCCGCGGCGCCGTGAACCGGAAGGCCCTTCTGGCTAAGGGGCCTCTGCCTGGGGCGGGGGAGAACCGCCAAGCGTCCACTCGGCCTGCCAGTCAGCCAGCCAGCGGGCCGGACAGCCTGCGGGGCGTGGGTTCAGCCCCCTTGGCGGGGGCGCAGGCCTAGTAGAGCCTGGAGTTGGGGATGTAGCCCCGCCTCGGCGCCGGTCTGGTCGCCTCCTTCAGAATTTCCTGGCGCAGCTCATCGATAGTCTTCTGGTAGCGCAGCATGCGGGCCACGTTGCGGTTCTCGATGTATGGAAGCATTCTCGAGCCGGAGCGTGCCACGCGGGCCGCGTTGCACAGCAGGCGCAGTATCAGGAGGGGGCCGGCATCGGCCGAGACCTGGGTCTCGATGGCTTCGGAGATCTTGGTGCCGCCGCGCATGGCGCGCTGGATGCCGGCGATGCGGTCGGCGTCGCCGGGATTCTCGATGACGGGCGCGAAGACCGTGCCGATATGTTCCTCGCTCGCCTTGATGACCTTGAGGCACTCGGCATTGGAGGGGGAGAAGTAGATGACGGTGTCGGCCATCTGGGGCTCGCCCGAGATGGCCCAGGGCGCGCCGAAGGTCTCGTTGATGGCAAGGCCGCTGGTCGTGACGAAGGGAATGAGCCAGAGGATGCCTATGGCCTTGCGCAGGGCGCTGGGCTTGGGAACGGCGATGCCGGCCAGGACGAAGGAGAGGAAGAGCATGCCGCCGACGGCCATGCACTGCAGGCAGGGGCCCGTGAGGGTGAGCAGGGCGAGCAGGCAGGCATCGGCTAGGAGCGCCAGCGCGCAGAGGGGCCGCAGGACATGCCGGCGCAGGACGGGCACCGCAAAGGAGACGCCTATGGCAAGGAAGGCGAGGGCGCCCATCGCCCAGGTGACGACATTCTCGCCATAGATGCGGCAGCCTGAGGTGCGGCAGGGGAAGGCCTCGAAGCCGAAGAGGTTGGGCAGGCACAGGAGGAAGCCGAGCACGGCGGGAAGGGCCGCTGGAAAAAGCAGGAGGGTTTTCTGGAGGCTGTTCACGGGCGACTCCTTCGTTGGGCCTGAGGGATGAGGAACTGGCCTTGGCGGAAGCATCCGGCAGGGCACTAGGATGTATAGCGCTTTTTGCAGGCTCCTGCCACATGCTTGTCAGCCATTGTCTGCCCGGACAAGGCCCCCGTCCCAAGGCGGCGCGGTCGTCTTCCCGCCCCGGGGACAGGCCTGAACCTGCGCGGGCCCGGAAGTCTTGGACGCCTGGCAGAGAGGCCTTCAGCGGCTGCCCGAACACGCTTGCGCCTGTTCGCAAGCTCTCGTGATTTCATCACACCCCCCACAGGAGACCCGCGTTGCACGTGAATCGAGACCCAGAGACGATTGCGATCGTGTTTATTCGGGAAGAATAGTTGTTAATGCAAAGCCATATTGCAATGTATTTTTGAGAATCTCGTCTAACACGTCTTTTATGAGTTTCTCTTTAAACAATGATATAATACATACTATTATTTAATCAAAACTCCTTGATTCCATAGAGATCCAAGAAGATCTCCTGATTCATATAATTCTTTAGCAAATGGAATATCTATTGCACGTTTTATCATAGTAAATCCATCTTTTTTATCTAAACAATAAATAGAGTTTAACGAAAAATTGTTTAGAAAATATGGCGAATACGTCGATATAAAAACTTGATTTTTGCATGAGTAACTTTGAAATTATTCAGCTAATTCAGCAAGTAATGATGGATACAGTTGGTGTTCAGGTTTTTCAACGCAAAGCAATGCATGACGATTTAGATAGTGAAGCAAAATAAGATACATGAGCATCTTGATTGCGCCATCTGATACAAATTGTGCAGAAAAGGGATGCTGAAATTTTCCGTCTTGAAAACGAAGGACGATATAACCATCTTGTGTTTCCTAAAC